>Ga0206117_100563_pt1 | contig 34349 bp, 32 predicted proteins | sample 3A5Ametagenome_FD_177997 | JGI IMG/M metagenome (GOLD analysis project Ga0206117, IMG submission 177997) | Enriched microbial communities from leaf-cutter ant dump, University of Wisconsin, Madison, United States - 3A5A | ecosystem: Environmental > Terrestrial > Nest > Insects nest > Nest dump... | reverse complement strand
GGCCACGCAGGGCAAGGCCGCCTTCATCGTATTCCCGGTGGCGATCCTGCTCGCCTTCCTGGTGCTGGCCGCGCTGTACGAGAGCTGGTCGCTGCCGCTGGCGGTGATCCTGATCGTACCGATGACCCTGCTGTCGGCGCTGTTCGGGGTGTGGCTGACCGGCGGCGACAACAACGTGTTCGTGCAGGTGGGCCTGGTGGTGCTGATGGGCCTGGCGTGCAAGAACGCGATCCTGATCGTCGAGTTCGCCCGCGAACTGGAAATGGGCGGCAAGGGCATCGTCGACGCCGCGCTGGAAGCCTGCCGCCTGCGCCTGCGCCCGATCGTGATGACCTCCATCGCCTTCATCGCCGGCACCGTGCCGCTGGTGCTGTCGCACGGCGCGGGCGCCGAGGTGCGCTCGGTGACCGGCATCACCGTGTTCGCCGGCATGCTCGGCGTGACCCTGTTCGGTTTGTTCCTGACGCCGGTGTTCTACGTGGCGCTGCGCAAGCTGGTCACCCGCAACGGCGGCGGCCAGCTGGTGCGCCACGGCGAACCGACCCTCCACCACTGATACGGAACTCCGCCGCCGGTCATTGGCCGGCGGCCGCTTCCCCCACAGACAAGGCATGCATCCATGAACCCCCATCAGAACAGGATCGCGCTGGTGACCGGCGCCACCCGCGGCATCGGCCTGGAAACCGTGCGCCAGCTGGCCCAGGCCGGCGTACACACGCTGCTGGCCGGTCGCAAACGCGATACAGCCGTGGAGCTGGCACTCAGGCTGCAGGCCGAAGGCCTGCCGGTCGAAGCCCTGCAACTGGACGTGACCGACGCCGCCAGCATCGCCGAAGCGGTCGAGCAGGTGCGCCAGCGTCACGGCCGCCTCGACATCCTGGTCAACAATGCCGGCATCATGATCGAGAACACGGCGCAGGCGCCGTCGGAGCAGACGCTCGACACCTGGAAGCGCACCTTCGACACCAACGTCCATGCGCTGGTCGCGGTGACCCAGGCGTTCCTGCCGCTGATCAGGCAGGCCAGGTCCGGGCGCATCGTCAATGTGTCCAGCATGCTCGGCTCGCAGACCCTGCACGCGGACCCGACATCGGGCATCTACGACTTCAAGATCCCGGCCTACAACGCCTCCAAGGCCGCGGTGAACAGCTGGACCCTGAGCCTGGCCTGGGAGCTGCGCAATACGCCGATCAAGGTCAACACCGTACATCCGGGTTACGTGAAGACCGACATGAACGGCGGCAACGGCGAGATCGAAATCAGCGAAGGCGCCCGTTCCAGCGTGGAAATGGCGCTGATCGGTGAATCCGGTGCCAGCGGCAGCTTCACCTACCTGGGCGAGGTGCTGCCATGGTGAGGCACGCCCTGGCCGTGGCGCTGTCGGCCCTGCTGCTGGGCGGCTGCGTCACCGTCGGCCCGGATTACCATGCGCCGGCGCAGGCGCCGGTGGCGCTGCAGGGCGCGGCCGCGCCGGTGTACAGCGCGCAGGCGCCGGTGGCCAGCTGGTGGGCGCAGTTCGACGACCCGGTGCTCGAGCAGCTGATGCACGCGGCGCTGTCGGACAACCTCGACCTGAAGGTGGCGCTGGCGCGCGTGCAGCAGGCGCGCGCGGTGTTCGTCGAAAGCCGGCTGGACCAGGCGCCGCACGTCACCGCGGCCGGCAGCCAGGATCGGCGCCGGCAGCCCGACCCGATGCAGGGCGGCGCGCGCGTCTCCAGCGAGAGCTGGCAGCTCGGCTTCGACGCCGGCTGGGAACTGGACCTGTTCGGCCGCCAGCGCCGTGCCGCCGAAGCCGCGCGCGCGGACCTGGACGCGGAATGGGCCAACCTGGTCGATGCGCAGGTGCTGGTGGCCGCCGAAGTGGCGCGCAACTACTTCGAGCTGCGCGGCACGCAGAAGCGCATCGCCGTGGCCGAACGCACCCTGCTCAATCTGCGCGACACGCAGGCGCTGACCGAGACGCGCTGGCAACTGGGCGCGGGCAGCGAGCTCGACGTGCAGAGCAGCCGCGCGCGGCTGAAGGCGATCGAGGCCGACATCCCGCTGCTGGAAATGGCGCAGACGCAATCGCGGCACCGGCTGGCGGTCCTGCTGGGGCAGCGCCCGGGCGCGCTGGACGCGCTGCTGCAGCCGCGCGAGGTGCCGGCCTTCGCCAGGGCGCTGCCGCTGGGCGACACCACCGAGCTGCTGCGCCGGCGCGCCGACGTGCGTGCCGCCGAGCGCCGCCTGGCCGCGGCCACCGCGCGGGTGGGCGTGGCCACGGCCGACCTGTTCCCGCGGCTGTCGCTGAGCGGTTTCGTCGGCTTCCTCGGCGGCGATGCCAGCGGCCTGGTCAATGGCGCCAACAAGGCCTGGTCGCTGACGCCGTCGCTGAGCTGGGCGGCGTTCGACTTCGGCAGCGTGCGCGCACGGCTGCGCGCCAGCCGCGCGCAGGCCGACGGCGTGGCCGCCGAGTACGAGAAGACGGTGCTGCTGGCGCTGGAGGACGCGGAGAACGCGCTGGCGCGCTACGCCAGGCAGCAGGCGCGGCTGGCGATCGTCGCCGAACAGGCGCAGGCGGCGCGGCGTGCCGAGTCGCTGGCGCAGATCCGCTACCGCGAAGGCTCGGAGGACTTCCTCGCGCTGCTGGACGCGCAGCGCAACCAGCTGGCGGCCGATGACGCGCTGGCCGCCGCCGAGGCCACGGTCAACGTCAGCGTGGTCGGCGTCTACAAGGCGCTGGGCGGCTGGGGGCAGGCGTCGGCCTCGGCGCCCTCGGTCGCGGTGGTGGATGTGCACTGAGGCCGAGGGCAGGGCGGGGCGCGCCCCGCCTGCTTTCCAGATGAAAGAGGCGGCCACCTGGCCGCCTCTTTCCGTTCACCCGGCCTGCCGCCGCCGGATCAGGCCGCGTCGGCCTGCTCGCGGCGCGGGCCTTCGGCCAGCGCGCGGCCGACCATGTCCACCAGCAGGTCCAGCTCGGCCTCGTCCATGCCGAAGTGCGGGGTGAAGCGCAGCGAGTTCTCGCCGCCGTGGATCACGTTGACGCCGTGCATGCGCAGCCATTCCTCGGTGGAATTGGCGCCGTAGCACTTGAACTGCGGGGCCAGCTCGCAGGAGAACAGCAGGCCGGTGCCCTGGACCTTGGTGATCAGGCCGCCCAGCTTCGCCTTGAGCGCTTCCAGCTTGCGCACCGCCTGTTCGCCGCGTTCGCGGATGTTGCGGCGCACGTCCGGGGTCAGGCGGGCAAGGGTGGCGCAGGCCACGTCCAGCGCGCGCGGGTTGGTGGTCATGGTGTTGCCGTACACGCCCTTGCGGTACAGGCCCGCGGCATGCTCGGTGACGGCCAGCACCGACAGCGGGAACTGCGCGCCGTTCAGCGCCTTGGAATAAGTCTCCATGTCCGGCGGGTCCAGGGTTTCATAGCCCGGGTAGTCGACGAAGGACAGGGTGCCGTGCGCGCGCAGCGCGGCCTGGATGGAGTCGATCAGCAGCAGGCTGCCGTGGGCGCGGGTCAGCTCGCGTGCCAGTTTGTAGAAGCTGGCCGGGACCGCGCGGCCCGGGTCGCCTTCGCCCATCACCGGTTCCAGGAACACCGCCTCGATGAACCAGTTGTGGGCCTTGGCGTCGTCGAACACCTTGCGCAGCGCCGCCTCGTCGTACGGCGGAATGGCGATGACGCTCTCCTCGCCGCGGTAGCTGGCCAGGTAGCGGTCGTAGGTCTTGCGGGTCGAATCGGAGTACAGCGCCGGGCGGTCGGTGCGGCCGTGGAAGCTGCCCTTGATGACCACGCGCTTGACCGTGGCGCCGGCGTGCGGGGCGCCCGGGTCGGTCTGCAGCTTGGCGTTGATGTCGGCGATGCGCGCGGCCAGGCCGACGGCCTCGGAGCCGGAGTTCAGGCACATGAAGTGCGAGAACGGACAGCCGCCGCGGGTGTGGCCGATCTCCTGGCGCAGCGCCTGCACGAAACGGCGCTGGGACAGGCTGGGGGTCATGATGTTGGCCATCACCTGCGCCCTTGCGGCGGCGGCCAGCACGTCGGCCGGGGTGTGGCCGAAGCCGAGCATGCCGTAGCCGCCGGCGTCGTACAGCACCGCGCCCTTGAGCGAGACCACCCACGGGCCGCAGGCGGCCAGGGCGATGTAGGGCACCACCGCATCGTCGGCATAGAAATTGACGAAGCCGGACTGCATCGCGGCGATCTGGTCCTTCTCGTCCAGGTCCAGCAGGTCGGCGACCTCGTCCTTGATGCGGTCGTATTCGCTGGCGGCCGCGGCGATGGCGCCGGACAGGTCGGGATGGGCAGCGGCCAGGCGTTCGATGGCGGCATCGTCCAGCCCCGTGGTCAGGCGGGTGCCGGCGTGCGCGCGGAGCGCGGCGAGGGGGCCGAGTACGGTCATGCTCATCTCCAGAAAGGTCTTGTATAGCCATTATCTGGAGATTTTGGTCATATGGCAGCTGTCATTCCGTCGAAAATCGGGTTAATTTCGTCGAATCGACGAATCCGGCCCGCAATGTGAAGATTTCTCCCGCCGACGAACGCCTGCTGTCCGTGCTGCGCGAGGACGCCCGCGCCTCCACCGCGCAGATCGCGCGTCGGCTCGGCCTGTCGCGCACCACCGTGCAGAGCCGCATCGACCGGCTCGAGCAGCAGGGGGTGATCGCCGGCTACACCGTGCGCACCCACGAGGACTACGAGCAGGGCCAGGTGCGCGCGCACGTGCTGATCACCGTGTCGCCGCGCAGGATGCCGGCCGTGGTCAAGGCGCTGCGCGAGATCCCGGAGGTGCGCAGCCTGCATTCGGTCAGCGGCGCCCACGACCTGGTGGCGATGGTGGTGGTGGGCGGGGTGGGCGAGATGGACGTGGTCACCGACGCCATCGGCGTGATCGACGGGGTCGAACGCACCACCAGCGCCATCATCCTCTCGACCAAGTTCGAGCGCTGAGCATCCACCTCCCGCAGGAGCGGCTTCAGCCGCGAAGGGGCTTTGCCGGGAAGGCCCCCTTCGCGGCTGAAGCCGCTCCTGCGGGGGCGTGCGCGGGTGCCGGTACAATGGCCGGCTCCCACGTTCGATGCCGCGGCCTTGAAGAAGTCCGATTTCCACTACGACCTGCCCGAGGAACTGATCGCCCAGGCGCCGCTGGCCGAGCGTTCCGCCAGCCGCCTGCTGGTGGTGCCGCCGGCGCCGGCCGCCTACGACGACCGCCACGTGCGCGACCTGCCGGATCTGCTGCAGCCCGGCGACCTGCTGGTGTTCAACGACACCCGGGTGATCCCGGCGCGGCTGTTCGGGCAGAAGACCACCGGCGGCCGGGTCGAAATCCTGATCGAGCGCCTGCTCGGCGGCCAGCAGGCGCGCGCGCAGATCGGTGCCAGCAAGTCGCCCAGGCCCGGCAGCCGCATCCAGCTCGACGCCGGTGGCGAGGCTGAGGTGCTCGGCCGCGACGGCGAGTTCTACGTGCTGCGCTTCGACATCCCCGAGCCGCTGGAATCCTGGCTGGTGCACGAGGGCCGGCTGCCGCTGCCGCCGTACATCCACCGCGAGCCCGGCGCCGACGACCGCGAGCGCTACCAGACGGTGTTCGCGCGCCAGGTCGGCGCGGTGGCGGCGCCGACCGCGGGCCTGCATTTCGACGAGGCGCTGCTGGAGCGGCTGCGCGGACGCGGCGTGCGCTTCGGCCACATCACCCTGCACGTCGGCGCCGGCACCTTCCAGCCGGTGCGGGTGGACGACCTGTCCCAGCACGTGATGCACCGCGAATGGCTCAACGTCGGCGCCGAGCTGGTGCAGCAGGTGCGCCAGACCCGCGCCGCCGGCGGCCGCGTGATCGGCGTCGGCACCACGGTGGTGCGGGCGCTGGAAAGCGCCTGGCGCAAAACCGAGGCCATGCCCGAGGGCGAACTGCAGCCGTTCGCCGGTGAGACGCAGATCTTCATCACCCCGGGCTACCGCATCCGCAGCGTCGATGCCATGGTCACCAACTTCCACCTGCCGGAAAGCACGCTGCTGATGATGATCTCCGCCTTCGCCGGCAAGGAGCGGGTGTTCGACGCCTACGCGCACGCCATCGCCGCGCGCTACCGGTTCTTCAGCTACGGCGACGCCATGCTGCTGTTCCCGCAGCCCGGCGCCTGATCCCGCCTTTCCTGCGCCGCCGTCGCCGATCCGCGACAATGCGCGGCAGACCGACCGAAACACTTCCATGTCCAGACTGCAGTTCACCCTCCAGACCACCGACGGCAACGCGCGCCGCGGCCGGCTGTCCTTCCCGCGCGGCACCGTGCAGACCCCGGCGTTCATGCCGGTGGGCACCTACGGCTCGGTGAAGGGCGTGCTGCCCGAGCAGGTCCGCGCGCTCGGCGCCGAGATCATCCTCGGCAACACCTTCCACCTGTACCTGCGCCCGGGCCTGGACGTGATCGCCGACCACGGCGGCCTGCACGGCTTCTGCCGCTGGAACGGGCCGATCCTGACCGACTCCGGCGGCTTCCAGGTGTTCTCGCTGGCGCACCGGCGCAAGATCACCGAGCAGGGCGTCACCTTCGCCTCGCCGACCGACGGCGCCCGCGTGTTCCTGGGGCCGGAGGAGAGCATGAAGATCCAGAAGGTGCTCGATTCGGACATCGTGATGATCTTCGACGAGTGCACGCCGTACCCGGCCACCGAGGACGTGGCGCGCCGCTCGATGGAGCTGAGCCTGCGCTGGGCGCGGCGCTCGCGCGATGCGCACGACGCGCTGGGCAACGACGCGGCGCTGTTCGGCATCGTCCAGGGCGGCGTGCACACCGGCCTGCGCAGCCGTTCGGCCGAAGGCCTGCAGCAGATCGGTTTCGACGGCTACGCCATCGGCGGGCTGGCGGTGGGCGAGCCCGAGCACGAGCGCAACGCCATGCTTGACCACATGCACCCGATTCTGCCGGCCGACCGCCCGCGCTACCTGATGGGCGTGGGCCGCCCGGAGGACCTGGTCGAGGGCGTGGCCCGCGGCGTGGACATGTTCGACTGCGTCATGCCCACCCGCAACGCGCGCAACGGCCATTACTTCACCTCGTCCGGCACGGTGCGCATCCGCAACGCCCGCTACGAGCGCGACATGGACCCGATCGAACCGGGCTGCGGATGCCATGCCTGCAGCAGCGGCTACACCCGGTCCTACCTGCGCCACCTGGACCGCTGCAACGAGATGCTGGCGCCGATGCTCGGCACCCTGCACAACCTGTACTACTACGAGAAGCTGATGGCCGACATGCGCGCGGCCATCGAGGCGGGAACCTTCGCGGCCTTCCGCGAGTCCTTCTATGCGGCGCGCGGGGCGGGGGCGCCGGCGCTGTAGGGCTTCACGCCCCTCTGCCTGCGGGAGAGGCTTGGGGGAGGGCGCGGACGAAGCCCGTGCAGCCCTGGCGTCATCGGGCTTCGCCGGTACCCTCATCCGCCCCGGGGCACCTTCTCCCGGAGGGGGAAGGGGCGGTGCCTTGCAATCGGCCCGGCCCGCCCCTATGGCATACTTCCCCGCTTGAATCCGTTTCGCGGCGCCGGCTCCGGCGGGCGCCGCCCAACAGTAAAGGACACACGATGAACCCGATGGCTATCCTGCTTCCCGTCGCCCAGGCCGCTCCGGCCGCCCCGGGAATGGGCACCTTCCTGCTGCCGATCGCCCTGATCGCGGTCATGTACTTCCTGATGATCCGCCCGCAGATGAAGCGCCAGAAGGAGCACAAGGCGATGCTGGAGAAGATCGCCAAGGGCGACGAAGTGCTGACCAACGGCGGCATCGCCGGCGTGGTGACCGACATCGGCGACAACTTCGTCACCGTCGAGGTGGCCGACAACGTCCGCATCCGCGTGCAGAAGGGCGCCATCGGCAACGTGCTGCCCAAGGGCACGCTGAAGTCCGCGGCCTGAGCCCGAGTTTCCCTTCCGTCATGACGCGGCGCCGGGACCGGCGTCGCGCAGGAACCTGCAATGCTTGAATTTCCTCGCTGGAAGTACTTCCTGATCCTGATCGTCCTGGCGTTGAGCGCGCTGTACGCGCTGCCCAACGTGTACCAGAAGGATCCGTCCGTGCAGATCACCGCCAACCGCGGCGGCCAGATCGACGATGCCCTCAGGCAGCGCGTCAGCGCGGCGCTGGGCGAGGCCGGGGTCACGCCCAAGTCGGTGGAGAAGGAAGGCGAGAGCCTGATCGTCCGCCTGGGCTCGCTCGACGCCCAGACCCGCGCCAATGACGTGCTGCGCGAGAAGGCCGGCGAGAACTACACCGTCGCGCTGAACCTGGCCTCGACCGTGCCGGACTGGCTGGCCGGGCTCGGCGGCAAGCCGATGGTGCTGGGCCTGGACCTGGTGGGCGGCGTGCACTTCGCCCTGCAGGTGGACAAGAAGGCCGCCGTGGACAAGCGTTTCGACGCGTTCGCCGAGGACATCCGCACCACGCTGCGCGACAGCCGCGTCGGCTACCGCTCGGTCGAGCGCCGTGGCGAGAGCGACATCCAGGTGACGCTGACCAATGCCGCCGACGCCGACAAGGCGCGCGTGGCGCTGGTCAAGGCGCAGCCGACCCTGACCTATTCGGGCAGCGGCGAACGCATCACCGTGAGCGTGCCGCAGACCGAGATGCTGCAGATCGCCTCCGGCGCCATCGAGCAGAACCTGACCACCCTGCGCAACCGCGTCAACGAGCTGGGCGTGGCCGAGCCGATCATCCAGCGCCAGGGCGAGGACCGCATCGTGGTCGAGCTGCCCGGCGTGCAGGACACCGCCGAGGCCAAGCGCATGATCGGCGCCACCGCCACCCTGGAATACCGCCTGGTGGTGGACGGCAACGCGGCCGACGCCGCGGCCAGCGGCCGCATCCCGCCGGAAGCGCGCCTGTACCGCGACCGCCGCGGCATGCCGGTGCTGCTGAACAAGCGCACCATCGTCACCGGCGACCAGATGGTCAAGGCCGAGGTGTCCACCGACCAGAACGGCCTGCCCGCGGTCGCGGTCACGCTCAACAGCGTCGGCGGCCAGCGCATGTTCGACGTCACCAGCGTCAACGTGAACAAGCCGATGGCCGTGGTCTACACCGAGCGCATCCCGCAGGTGACCATGGTCGACGGCAAGGAAGTGCGCAGCTTCCGGGTCAAGGAAGAAGTCATTTCCGTGGCCAACATCAACAGCCCGCTGGGCAAGAACTTCATCACCACCGGCCTGGAGAAGACCGAGGCCGACAGCCTGGCCAAGCTGCTGCGCGCCGGTTCGTTGGCCGCGCCGATGGATTTCGTCGAGGAATACGTGATCGGCCCGAGCCTGGGCGCGGAGAACGTGGCCCGCGGCGTCAAGGCGGTGGTGTTCTCGTTCGTGTTCACCCTGGTGTTCTTCACCGTGTACTACCGCATGTTCGGCGCGATCACCTCGGTGGCGCTGCTGTTCAACCTGCTGATCGTGGTGTCGGTGATGTCGCTGTTCGGCGCGACCATGACCCTGCCGGGCTTCGCCGGCCTGGCGCTGTCGGTGGGCCTGTCGGTGGACGCCAACGTGCTGATCAACGAGCGCATCCGCGAGGAGCTGCGGCTGGGCATGCCGGGCAAGGCCGCCATCGCCGCCGGTTACGAGAAGGCGTCGGGCACCATCCTGGACGCCAACCTCACCGGCCTGATCGTGGGCGTGGCGCTGTACGCGTTCGGCACCGGTCCGCTGAAGGGCTTCGCGCTGACCATGATCATCGGCATCTTCGCCTCGATGTTCACCGCGATCACCGTGTCGCGCGCGCTGGCGGTGCTGATCTACGGCCACCGCAAGAAGCTGACCTCCGTGGCGATCTGACGCTGATCCATCGCAAGCCCCGCACGCCCGCGTGCGGGGGCTGACAGGAAACTCCCTGCATGAAACTATTTCCGCTCCACATCGTCCCGAACGACACCACCATCGACTTCATGCGCCACCGCCGGCCGGTGCTGGCGCTGATGGTGGTGCTGCTGCTGGTGTCGCTGGCCATCATCGGTTTCAAGGGCTTCAACTACGCGCTGGAGTTCACCGGCGGCACCGTGGTCCGCACCCACTTCGAGAAGAGCGTCGACGCCGAGGCGGTGCGCGAGCGCCTGGCCACGGCCGGCTTCGAGAACGCCCAGGTGCAGAGCGTGGGCGGCGGCAACGACCTGATGATCCGCCTGCCGCCCGACGGCGAGCACAACAACGCCGCCGATGCCGCGCAGAAGGTGGCCGAGAAGGTACGCGCCGCGATCAGCACGGCCGACAACGCGGCCACCGCGCAGCCGGGCGAGTTCGTCGGCCCGCAGGTCGGCAAGGACCTGGTGATGAACGGCATCTACGCGACGCTGTTCATGGTGATCGGCTTCCTGATCTACATCGCCGCGCGCTTCGAGTGGAAGTTCGCGATGGTGGCCAGCCTCACCGCATTCTTCGACCTGATCCTGACCGTGGCCTACATGTCGCTGCTCGGCCGCGAGTTCGACCTGACCGTGCTGGCCGGCATGCTGTCGGTGATGGGCTTTGCCATCAACGACATCATCGTGGTGTTCGACCGCGTGCGCGAGAACTTCCGCAGCCTGCGCGTGGAGCCGCTGGAAGTGCTGAACCGCTCGATCAACCAGACGCTGTCGCGCACGGTGATCACCGCGGTGCTGTTCTTCCTGTCGGCGCTGGCGCTGTACCTGTACGGCGGCGAGTCGATGGAAGGCCTGGCCGAAACCCACATGGTGGGCGCGGTGATCGTGGTGGTGTCCTCGATCATCGTGGCCGTCCCGCTGCTGAGCATCGGGCCGTTCAAGGTCTCCAAGCAGGACCTGCTGCCCAAGGCCAAGGATGTCGAGGAACTGGCGCGCCGTCCGTAAGGCCGCCCGGTTTCCCGACAAAAAAGAGCCGCGCGATGCGCGGCTCTTTTTTTGTTGCCGTTCAAGCGGCAGGCCCGCGGATCGTGGGCAGGGCTGCAGGAAGCCGCTTCCGGCGGTTCCCGGTTGCCGGTCGCGGCCGCGACGACGCCACGGCGCGCGCCATCCACCCATGAGCGCGGGCCGCGGCCCGGCCGCCTTCTGCAGCGTATTCCCATGCGGTGGCGTCGGTTGTTTTCATTGCGGGCGCACACTACGATCCTTCCGGTTCGGCGCCGCGAAACCGCACCGCGGCGCTGTTTTTCCGCATCCTTCCGAGGTTTCCATGGTCATCAAACCGCGTGTGCGCGGCTTCATCTGCGTCACCACCCATCCCACCGGCTGCGACGCGGCGGTCAAGGAACAGATCGACTACATCCGTTCGCAGCCCCGGCTCGCCCACGGCCCGAAGAAGGTGCTGGTGATCGGCGCGTCCACCGGCTACGGCCTGGCCGCGCGCATCAAGGCCGCCTTCGGCAGCGACGCCGCCACGCTGGGCGTGTTCTTCGAGCGCCCGGGCAGCGAGAGCAAGCCGGGCACCGCGGGCTGGTACAACTCGGCCGCGTTCGAGAAGTACGCGCACGCCGCCGGCCTGTACGCGCGCAGCGTCAATGGCGACGCGTTCTCCGACGAGGTGAAGGCCAAGGTCATCGAAATCATCAAGGCCGACCTGGGCCAGGTCGACCAGGTGGTCTACAGCCTGGCGTCGCCGCGCCGCAAGCACCCGAAGACCGGCGAGGTCATCAGCTCCACGCTCAAGCCGATCGGCGAGCCGATCACGCTGCGCGGCCTGGATACCGACAAGGAAGTGCTGACCGAGACCACGCTGCAGCCGGCCACCGCCGAGGAGATCGCCGGCACCGTGCAGGTGATGGGCGGCGAGGACTGGCAGATGTGGATCGACGCGCTGCTGGAAGCCGGCGTGCTGGCGCCGGGCGCGACCACCACCGCCTTCACCTATGTCGGCGAGGAGATCACCCAGGCGATCTACTGGAACGGGTCCATCGGCGCGGCCAAGAAGGACCTGGACACCAAGGTCAGGGACATCCGCGCCAGCCTGCAGGGCATCGGCGGCGACGCGCGCGTGTCGGTGCTCAAGGCGGTGGTCACCCAGGCCAGCTCGGCGATCCCGACCATGCCGCTGTACCTGTCGCTGCTGTTCAAGGTGATGAAGCAGGAGGGCACCCACGAGGGCTGCATCGAGCAGCTCGATACGCTGTACGACATCCTCTACAACGGCCCGCAGGGCGGTGCCAACGCGGCCGACCACCTGCGCCGCGAATTGGTCGACGGCAAGGGCCGCGGCATCGCGCTGGTCGACGAGGAAGGCCGCCTGCGCGCCGACTACAAGGAAATGGCGCCGGAAGTGCAGGGCAGGGTGGTCGAGCTGTGGCCGCAGGTCACCAACGAGAACCTGTACGAGATCAGCGACCTGGCCGGCTACAAGGCCGACTTCCTGCGCCTGTTCGGTTTCGGCATCGACGGCGTGGATTACGAGGCCGACGTCGATCCGGACGTGAAGATCGACAACCTGGTCGATCTGACCTGAGCACGAAAGGCCGGCGCAAGCCGGCCTTTCCGCATCCGGCAGGGCCGGCCGCTGGCTGGCAACTTCGGGCAAGCCCGCCGGCACCGGGCTTTACCGGCAAGGCCCCAATGCGGGCAAGCCCCGCGTCTACGCAGCTGTGGTGGGTGCCGGCCGGCGGAGCAGCGATGCCGCTCCGCCCGTCGCGTTGCGCCGCGCCGTAGGAGCGACTTCAGTCGCGATGGGGCTTTCCCGGCAATGCCCTCGCGACTGAAGTCGCTCCACGAGATGCGTGGCGGGCGGGTTTCCCGCTCAGCCGAACTCGAAATTCATCTCCGGGCCGGCCGGGCCGACGAAGTCGCCCTGCACGTAGTCCACCCCGGAACTGAACAGCAGACTCATCGTCGCCGCATCGGAAACGAATTCGGCGATGGTGCGGATGTCCTCCGACTGCGCGCGCCGGGTGATTTCCTGGGTCTTGGCGAGCTGTTCGCGGGCCTGCGCCGGATCGGCGGTGAAGCTGCTGTCCAGCTTGAGGAAGCCCGGCTGGAAGTGCGCCAGCAACTGGAACGAATCCAGCCCCGAACCGAACTGCTCCAGCCCGACCTTGCAGCCCAGCGCCGCGACGTCGGCCAGGAAGCGCTGGGCATTGCGCAGGTGGGTGAACACCTTGGCCTCGGGGATCTGCAGCCACAGCTGGTCGCCGTCCACGCCTTCGGCCTGCAGGCCGTCGCCGATCACCGCCAGCAGCTGCGGATCGGAGAACGACTCGGGCGTGATGCGCACCATCAGGTGGGTACGGTGGCCGGCGCGGCGGCGCGCGCCCAGCGCCTGGATCGCATGGCCGACCAGCCAGCGGTTGATCGGCGCGAGCAGGCCCTGGTCCTCGGCGATCGGCAGGAAGGTGGACGGGCCGACCATCTCCTCGTTGTTGCGCAGCTGCAGGGTGGTGTCGTAGAGCTGGATCGGCTCGCCCATCAGGTTGATCACCGGGCGGAAACGCAGCTGGAAGCCGTCGCCGTCCAGGGCGTCGCGCATCAGTTCCACCCAGCGCTGGATGCGTTCCTCCTCGACGCGGTCGGCGGCGCCGGGGTCGAACACCTTGACCGTGTTGCCGCCCAGCTCGGCCGCGGCGCGCGCGCAGTCGCTGGCGCGGGCCAGCACCTGGCCGACGCTGGCGATCTTCTCCCCGACCTGCACGCCGCCGATGCTCACGGTCACCGTGGCCGAGCGCGCGCCGATGCTGAAAACGTGCGAGGCGAAGGCGTCGCGCACGCGCTCGGCCAGCCGCGTGGTATGCGCGTAGTCGCCCTGGGCGAGGATGGCGAAGCTGTGCTCGCCGAAGCGCGCGATCGACAGGCCATCACCGAGCGTCGCGGCCAGGTGCTGGCCCAGCGCGGCGACCAGCGCGTCGGCCGAGTCCAGGCCGATGTCGGGCAGCAGCCGCGCGTAGTGGTCCGGCTCCACCAGCAGGAAGCCGTACTGGCCTTCGCTGCGGCTGACCTGCGCCACGGCGTTTTCCAGGTGCACCATGAAGGTGGGGCGGTTGAGCAGACCGGTGACCTGGTCGCGCTGGCGCAGTTCCTCCACCTCGCGCGCCAGCTCAGGGTCGAACTCCTCGCGGCGGCGGAACACCACCTGGAAGCAGGATTCGCCCTCGTAGGTGGCGGCGGTGAACTCCATCGTCGCCGGGAAGCTGTCGCCGTCCTGGTTGCGCGCGTGCACCTCGTACTGCGGCGGCGGCGCCTCGCCCTTGCCCAGCGCCTTCAGCAGCTGCTTGAAGTCCTCCAGGTGCTGCGGCGCGACCATGTCCAGCAGCGAGATGCCTTCCACGTCCTCGAACGACTCGTAGCCGAACATCTCCAGGTACGCCTCGTTGGCGCGGATGTGCATGCCTTCGTGGATGTAGGCGATGGGGTCGCGCGAGGAGGCGATCAGCGCATCGCAGCGGCGCTCGGTCTCGCGCATCTGCGCCTCGATCCGGCGCAGGCCGCGGCGCGCCTGCAGGTCGGTCCATTCGTTGCGCACCACCGCCAGCAGGTGCTCGGGGCGCTGGCGCAGGGCGATGGCGCGGATGCCGTTGGCGCCGGATTCCACCAGCATCTGCTCGTCGACGTGCTCGGCCAGCCCGATCACCGGGATGTCCTTGCCGCTGGCGGCGATCTGCTGGCTGAGCAGGCTCTGCGGGATCACCCGCGACGGCGCGGAAAGCACCAGGTCGATGGACTGGCCGGACAGGATGTCGACCAGTTCCTCCGGCGCCTGCGGCCGGAACGGGCGGGTGGCGATGCCGCTGTTGCGCAGCGCGCTGACGATCGCCTCGGCGTTCTCGGCGCTGTCGTCGACGATCAGCAGGCGCAGGGTTGTTTCTTTGCCGTTCTGCATGCGGTACTCCCCTCTGACCGGGTTTAATACAACATGGGTGCGGTGCCGTCCATGCGCCGATCGCTTGCCTGTGACGCGGTTCCTGTGCGCGGCGGGCCGCTCAGGCCGCCAGCCCGGCCGCGTGTCCCGACGCCCATGCCCACTGGAAGTTGTAGCCGCCCAGCCAGCCGGTCACGTCGAGCACCTCGCCGACGAAATGCAGGCCCGGCACCTGCCGCGATTCCATGGTCGAGGACGACACCTGGCGCGTGTCCACGCCGCCCAGCGTCACCTCCGCGGTGCGGTAGCCCTCGGTGCCGCTGGCCACCAGCGGGAACTCCGCCAGCAGCGCCGCGGCCTGTTTCAGCTGCGGCTCGTCGAGCTGGCGCACCGGCTTGTCCGGCAGCCAGTGTTCGCACAGCCGCTGCGCCATGCGCTTGGGCATGACCTCGGCCAGCACCGTACGCAGCTCCGAGGCGCCGCGCTCGCGTTTCATCGCGCGCAGCCATTCCAGCGCGTCTTGGCCGGGCAGCAGGTCCAGGCGCAGGTCGTCGCCGGGCTGCCAGTAAGAGGAGATCTGCAGGATCGCCGGGCCGCTGATGCCGCGATGGGTCAGCAGCATGGCGTTGCGGAAGCGCTGCCCGTTGCAGCGCGCCTCCACCGGCAGCGCCACGCCGCTGAGGTCGGCCAAACGTTCCTGGTGTTTGCCGCTCAGGGTCAGCGGCACCAGTCCGGCGCGGGTGGGCAGCACCTCGTGGCCGAACTGGCGCGCGACCTCGTAGCCGAAGCCGCTGGCGCCCATGCTGGGAATGGACAGGCCGCCGCTGGCGATCACCAGCGAGGCGCAGTGGAACAGGCCGTGGGCGGTGCGCACGCGGAAGCCGTCGGCGCCGCGTTCGATGCCTTGCACCGCGCAGTCGGTGCGGACCTGCACGCCCGCCTGCTGGCACTCGTCCAGCAGCATGCGCACGATCAGCTTGGAGGAAACGTCGCAGAACAGCTGCCCCAGTTCCTTCTCGTGCCAGGCGATGCGGTGCCGCTCGACCATGTCGAGGAAATCGGCCGGCGTGTAGCGGGCCAGCGCCGACTTGCAGAAATGCGGGTTGGCCGAGAGAAAGTTGGCGGGGCTGGTGCCGGTATTGGTGAAATTGCAGCGGCCGCCGCCGGACATCAGGATCTTCTTGCCGACCTTGTTGGCGTGGTCGATCACCTGCACGATGCGGCCGCGCTGGCCGGCGGTGAGCGCGCACATCAGCCCGGCGGCGCCGGCGCCGATCACCAGCACGTCGCAGCGGTGCACCGCCATGCCCTGGTCCGTCGCCACCGCGCGCCTATTCCGCCGCGCGCTTGCGCCAGGCCGGGATCACGTCCAGCTGCACCTGGTCGTTGAGGATCTGCACCTCGCCATCCTGGATCAGCACGCTCCAGCGCATCGCCCGCTGGATCTGCTGGCCCCAGCGCTCGACGAAGCCGGCATCCAGGTCCACCACCGACAGATTGGCGAAGCGGGCCAGGCCCTTGCCCTGTTTCTGCCACCAGATGTCCGAGGCGTTGCCGCCGTAGTTGATCACCTGTACCTGGCGGCTGCGGTTGCACGCCTTGCGTACGCGCGATTCGTCCGGATGGCCCAGGTCGATCCACTGCAGGATGTCGCCGGTGTAGTCGTGCTGCCACAGGTCCGGCTCGTCGTCGGTGCTCAGGCCGCGGCCGAACTCCAGGCGGTCGTCGGCGTTCAGCGCGAAGGCGAGCAGGCGCACCATCAGGCGCTCGTCGGTCTCGGAGGGATGCTGGGCCAGGGTCAGGTGGTGGGTCGCGTAGTAGCCGCGGTCCATGTCGCTGATCTGCAACTCGGCCTTGCGGATGGTGGCGGTGAGGGCCATGGGATCACGGGGCAAAGACCGCCATTCTACTGCGCGGGCGCGCGCCCGGCGGTCCGCGTTTCAGCGCTGCCGCGCCAGCCACTGGTCCAGCCGCGCGGCGAAGGCCTGGCGGTCGCGCGCGTGCAGGCTGGCCGGGCCGCCGGTCTGCACGCCGGCGCCGCGCAGTTCGGCCATGAAATCGCGTATCGACAGGCGCTGGGCGATGCTGTCGGAACTGAAAGGCTCGCCGCGCGGGTCCAGCGCGGCGGCGCCCTTGGCCAGTACCCGCGCGGCCAGCGGAATGTCCTGGGTGATCACCATGTCGCCGGCGGCCACGCGCTCGGCGATCGCATCGTCGGCCACGTCCGGCCCACCGGGCACCTGCATGGCGCGGATGAAACGCGATGACGGCGTCTGCAGCCAGCGGTTGGCGACCAGGATCACCTCGATCCGGGTGCGCTCGGCGGCACGGTACAGGATGTCGCGGATGACGGCGGGGCAGGCGTCGGCGTCGACCCAGATGCGGGGCGGAGCGGGAAGGGCGTTGGCGTCCATGCCGCGCAGTCTAACGGCCGGCCCGGCCCCCGGCAGCGTTCCGGGCCGCCGCTGGCGCGTCCAAGTCGATGAATTTGCCGGGATTGTTGCGCCTGCGGTGCCGGTCCTGCCGGATGAATACGGTATTTGTCGCTTTTTGGCGGAAAGCCGCGTATCTTTCGCCCCACTGTGCTTGCAAGGGTCACCGTGAATCGTGGCCTGATGCAGCTGATCTCACCGATCCGCTCATCGTTCCGTTTTACCAACGCCTGCAACTCAGTCTCGGCCCCGATCCCCGGCGGCTGCGATTTCCAATCAATAGTTCCAGGAGTTTGTAATGTCTGAGCGTCAGACCGGCACGGTGAAGTGGTTCAACGATGCCAAGGGTTTTGGTTTCATCACCCCGGAAAGCGGCCCCGACCTGTTCGTGCACTTCCGTGCCATCCAGGGCACCGGCTTCAAGTCGCTGCAGGAAGGCCAGAAGGTGACCTTCGTCGCCGTGCAGGGCCAGAAGGGCATGCAGGCTGACCAGGTGCAGGCGGTCTAATCGACCCCTCGCAACCGCAAGGTAGCCAGAACGCCGGAAGCGAAAGCTTCCGGCGTTTTTGTTTGTGGCCGCCGTCCGGGCCATCGACGATCGATATCGGAGCCGCTCCCGGCGGTTTTCTTGTCGCCGCCGTCAGGTCGGCCACGAATCGGGTCATCGGCGATCGATGACAACAAACGCCCCGGGCGGTCTTTCGTGTCCCCCCGTCCACGGCGACATTGGCAGGCGATGAAAGACCTTCCCCGATGTCCGTCGCCATCGCTTCGCGGTCCAACGGCGAACGATGACGAAACCTCTCCCGACGTCCGCCTGCGCGGCAGTGGCGCCGTCGGCCGGTCACCGTGCTTGTGACACCGGGTCCTGCCCCCATCTCTTGCCGATGGATACTGCAGCGCTGCATTTCGACAATCGCTTCCTGCACGAACTGCCCGGCGATGCCGAAACCGGATCGCGCCGGCGCGAGGTCCTGGGCGCGGCCTGGTCGCAGGTGATGCCCACGCCGGTGGCGGTGCCGCGCCTGCTGGCGCATTCCCCCGAAGTGGCGGCGATGCTGGGCTTCGACGCGGCGACCGTGCAGGCGCCGGATTTCGCCGCAGTATTCGGCGGCAACGCGCTGTATGCCGGCATGCAGCCGTGGGCGGCCAACTACGGCGGGCACCAGTTCGGGCACTGGGCCGGGCAGTTGGGCGATGGGCGCGCCCTGTCGCTGGGCGAATTGCTGGCCGATGGCCGGCGCTGGGAACTGCAGCTCAAGGGCGCCGGGCCAACCCCGTATTCGCGCGGCGCGGACGGCCGCGCGGTACTGCGCTCGTCGATCCGTGAATTCCTGTGTTCGGAGGCCATGCACCACCTCGGCGTGCCGACCACGCGTGCGCTGAGCCTGGTCGGCACCGGCGAAACGGTGGTGCGCGACATGTTCTACGACGGCCATCCGCGCGGCGAGCCGGGCGCGGTGGTGTGCAGGGTGGCGCCTTCGTTCCTGCGCTTCGGCAGTTTCGAGCTGCCGGCCGCGCGCGGCGACCTGGCGCTGCTGCGGCGGCTGGTGGATTTCTGCATCGACCGGGATTTCCCGCACCTGCCGCCCGGCCCGTCGCGCCAGGCCGACTGGTTCGCCGAGATCTGCACGCGCACCGCGGCGATGGTCGCGCAGTGGATGCGGGTGGGCTTCGTGCATGGAGTGATGAACACCGACAACATGTCCGTGCTCGGTCTGACCATCGACTACGGTCCGTATGGCTGGGTGGAGGACTACGACCCGGACTGGACGCCGAACACCACCGACGCGCAGGGCCGCCGCTACCGCTTCGGCACGCAGATGCAGGTCGCGTACTGGAACCTGGTCCGGCTGGCGCAGGCGCTATCGCCGCTGTTCGACGAGGTGGCGCCGCTGCAGGCGGGGCTGGATGCTTTCCAGGCGCGGTTCGCCGCCGAGGAGCGTGGCCACCTGGTCGCCAAGCTCGGCCTGGGCGGGTACCGCGAGGGCGATGAGACATTGATGGCGCGCTTCCGGGAACTGCTGCACGCCGGCGAGATGGACATGACCCTCGCGTTCCGTGCGCTGGCCGACGTCGATCCCGACCAGCCGGATGCGGCCACACTGGAAGAGGCGTTCTATTCGCCCGCGGCCCGCGAACGGGTGATGCCCGACCTGCGGGACTGGTTGCAGCGCCACGCCGCGCGCGTGCGCGAGGCCGGCCTGCCGGTCGCGGAGCGGCGCCGCCTCATGCAGGCCGCCAACCCGAAGTACGTGCTGCGCAACTGGCTGGCGCAGCAGGCCATCGACCGCGCCGAGCAGGGCGACGCCGCCGGCATCGCCGAATTGCTGGACGTATTGCGCCACCCCTGCGACGAGCAGCCCGGCCGCGAGGCGTTCGCGCGGCGGCGCCCGGAGTGGGCGCGCGAGCGCGCCGGCTGCTCGATGCTGTCATGCAGTTCCTGATTCTTTCCGGTTCAATGCTCCCATGACGAATACCCATCCCGACTGGTCCGGCGCGATCCGCGACGTGGCCGATTTCCCCCGGCCCGGCATCCGCTTCAAGGACATCACCCCGCTGCTGGCCGATGCCGCCGGTTTCCGTGCCGCGATAGCGGCGATGGCCGACCCGTGGCGCGCGGCCGGGGTGCAGGCGGTGCTCGGCGTGGAGGCGCGCGGTTTCATCCTCGGCGCCGCGCTGGCGCTGGAGCTGGGCGCGGGCTTCGTGCCAGTGCGCAAGCCGGGCAAGCTGCCCGGCGCCACCCTTGTGCAGGAATACGCGCTGGAATACGGCAGCGACCGCATCGAAGTCTGCGCCGGCGCCATCGCCCCCGGCACGCGCGTGCTGCTGGTCGACGACGTGCTGGCCACTGGCGGCACGCTCGCCGCGGCGCTGCTGCTGGCGCACCGGCTCGAGGCCGAAGTGCTGGGCGCGGCGGTGCTGGTGGAGCTGGACGGCCTGGGCGGCCGCCAGCGCTGGCCCGGCGGCCTGCCGCTGCAGGCCACGCTGGTGTATTGACCGCCGCCCCATCGCGTAGGAGCGGCTTCAGCCGCGAAAGGGCCTTCCCGGTAAGCCCCCATCGCGGCTGAAGCCGCTCCTGCGGCGAAGCCGGGAACGGTGCTACATCTTCCGCACGCGGAACCGCTTGCCCTTGATCTTGCCGGCTTCCAGCCGCGCCACGGCCTTGCCGGCCTGTTCGCGGGCGATCGCCACGTAGGAGCGGGTGGGGAAGATGTCGATCCTGCCGATGGCCTTGCCCGACAGCCCGGCGTCGCCGGTGAGCGCACCGAGGATGTCGCCGGCGCGCAGCTTGTCGGTCTTGCCGCCGTCGATGCGCAGCGTGGTCATCGCCGCCTGCGGCAGCTGCGCCGGGCGCGCGGTGGCCAGCGGCGTCTTCTGCCAGTTCAGGGCGCTGCCCTGGTCGGCTTCCAGCGCATCGGCGCGGTGGCGCTCGCGGCCGGCGACCAGGCTCAGCGCCAGGCCGCTGCGGCCGGCGCGGGCGGTGCGGCCGACGCGGTGGCGGTAGGTGTCCAGGTCGCTGGGCATTTCGTAATTGACCACCGCGGCCAGGTCTTCCACGTCCAGCCCGCGCGCGGCCACGTCGCTGGCGACCAGCACGTTGCAACTGCGGTTGGCGAACTGCAGCAGCACCTCGTCGCGGTCGCGCTGCTCCATGTCGCCATGCAGGGCCAGCGCGGAGAAGCCGAACTGGCGCAGCGAGTTGGCCACCTCGTCCACGTCCTTGCGGGTGTTGCAGAACACCACCGCCGATTCGGGCGTGTACTTGAGCAGCAGGCCGGCCAGCGCCTTCTGCCGGTGCGCGGATTCGACCTCGAAGAACAGGTGTTGGATGGCCGGTGCCTCCTGCTGGCCGTCGATGGTGACTTCCACCGGTTCGTCGAGCAGGGCGCGCGCCAGTTCGCGGATTGCATCGGGGAAGGTCGCCGAGAACAGCAGGCTCTGGCGTTCCTTGTGGGTGCGGCCGGCGATCTCGCGGATGGGCTCCTCGAAGCCCATGTCGAGCATGCGGTCGGCCTCGTCGAGCACGAAAGTGCGTACCTGGCCGAGGTTGAGCGCGCGCTTGCGCGCCAGTTCCTGCACGCGGCCGGGCGTGCCCACCACCACCTGCGGGTCGTGCGCTTCCAGCGAGGCCAGCTGTGGGCCCAGCGGCACGCCGCCGGTCAGCACCAGCAGCTTGAGGTTGGGGATGCCGGTGGCGAGCCTGCGCAGTTGCTTGCCGACTTGGTCGGCCAGTTCGCGGGTGGGGCAGAGCACCAGCGCCTGGGTGCGGATGGTGGCCGGGTCGAGCCGGTTCAGCAGGCCCAGGCCGAAGGCGGCGGTCTTGCCGCTGCCGGTGGGGGCCTGGGCGATCACGTCGCGCCCTTCCAGGATCGGCGGCAGGCTCAGCGCCTGCACCGGAGTCATGGCGGTATAGCCCAGCGCGTCGATGCCGGGAGCGAGGGCCGGGATCAGCGGCAGCGAGGAGAAATCGGTCATGCGGCATTTTCGCAGATGGCGCGGGGGAATGTGGGCGCGCGCGCCTGGTGCGTGATCGGGCTTTGCCGGGAAAGCCGTGCGGGGCGAGCCCCGCACCTACAGGAGGGCGCGCACGCCGAGGTTGATCAGCAGCCCGCCGCCCAGCAGCCAGGCGAACAGCAGTACCGCCAGCAGCAGCGGCCGGGTGCCGGCCTGGCGCAGGGCCGAGACGTGGGTGGTCAGGCCCAGGGCCGCCATCGCCATCGCCAGCAGGGCGGTGTCCAGATCGACCAGCGTGGCGACCAGCCGCGCAGGCAGCAGTTGCAGCGAGTTGAAGCCGACCATGGCGATGAAGCCGAAGGCGAACCACGGCACGGCGATCTTCGAGCGCGGGCCGCTGCCGGCGTGGCGGCCGCGCGCCAGCAGCGCCGACAGCCCGACCAGGAACGGCGCCAGCATCATCACCCGCACCATCTTGGCGATGACCGCGGCGTCGGCGGCCGGCTGGCTGACGGCGCGGCCGGCGGCCACCACCTGCGCCACTTCATGCACGGTGGAGCCTGTGAACACGCCGAAGCCGGTTTCGTCCAGCGGCATCCAGCCGGCGGCCACGCCCCACTGGTAGAGCAGCGGGTACAGGAACATCGCCAGCGTGCCGAACACCACCACGGTGGCCACGGCGACGGCTACCTGTTCGGCGCGGCCCCTGACCACCGGCTCGGTGGCCATCACCGCGGCGGCGCCGCAGATGGAACTGCCGGCGCCGATCAGCAGGGCGGTGTTGCGTTCCAGTCCCAGTACCCGGCAGCCCAGCCACCAGGCCAGGGCGAAGGTGGAGCACAGCACCAGCGCGTCGATCGCCACGCCGGCCACGCCGACCTGGCCGATGTCCTGCAGGGTCAGGCGCAGGCCGTAGAGCACGATGCCGGCGCGCAGCAGCGTCGCCCTGGACACGCCGACTCCGGCCGCCGCGCGCGGCGCCAGGGAGCCGTAGACGGTATTGCCGAGGACGATGCCGATCACGATGGCCAGCGTCAGCGCGCTGATGCCGTGGGCCTGCAGCCAGGGCAGGGTGCCCAGCCAGAGCGAAACGGCGGCGATGGCGGTGGTCAGCAGGAGGCCGGGGAGGGGGGACGACCGGGCCGGAGCCAAGCCTTGTGTGGCGGTGTTCATGACGGATGGTTATCAGAAGGTGGCCCATCCTGAAGCCGGCGCAATCACCCGTAAAACGGATAGTATTTGTATGAATAACCAATTTTATGGGTAATTCATGCATCTTTCCCTGCGCCAGCTGCAGATCTTCTCGGCCGTGGCCGACTCCGGAACGACCACCGCCGCGGGCGAAGCCATTGGCCTGTCGCAGTCGGCGGTGAGCGCGGCCTTGAACGAACTGGAAAACCTGCTGGGGCTGACGCTGTTCGACCGCGTCGGCCGGCGGCTGGTGCTCAATGGCCACGGCCGCGCCCTGCTGCCGGAGGCGCGCGCCCTGCTGGCGGGCATGGACGACATCGAGCGCCGCTTCCGCGCCGGCGATGAAACCGCCGCGCCGGTGCGTTGGCGGGTCGGCGCCAGCACCACCATCGGCAACTACCTGATGCCGGCGCGCATCGCCGACCTGCGCGATGGCAACGACCAGGCCCATGTCGACCTGGTGATCGGCAACACCCGAGAGGTGGCCGGGGCGGTGCAGCGGCTGGAGGTGGACATCGGCCTGATCGAAGGCCCGTGCCACGAACCGGGGCTGGAAGTGGCGCTCTGGCGCGAGGACGAGCTCATCGTCGTGTTCGGCGACCGCCACCCGCAGGCGGCCGCGCTGCATGCGGGCGCGGACATGGCGCGGCTGCGCGGCGCCTGCTGGCTGCTGCGCGAGCCGGGTTCCGGCACCCGCGAGGCCGCCGAGCAGGCGCTGCTGCCGCACCTGCACGGCTTCGCCGAGGTGCTGCAGCTCGGCGGCACCGAGGCGATCAAGCAGGGCGCGGTCGCCGGGCTCGGCCTGGCGTGCCTGTCGCGGCACGCGGTGGCCGACCTGGTCGCGCTGGGCGGGCTGCACGAACTGGCCACGCCGCTGCCGCCGCTGCGCCGCCAGCTGTGGGCGGTGCGGCATCCGGGCAGGCGCGTGCCGGCCAGCCTGCGGCGGCTGCTGGCGCTGGACGAAGAGACGTTCGCCGACGGCTGAGCGCGCCGCTCCCGTACAATGCGCGCATGCCTTTGATCACCCTGCAGAACGTCGACTACAGCGTCGGCGGCCCGTTGTTGCTGGAAAAAGCCGAACTGTCGATCGAAAGCGGCGAGCGCATCGCCCTGATCGGCCGCAACGGCGCCGGCAAATCCACCCTGATGAAGCTGATGGCCGGCGAACTGAAGCCGGACGACGGCGAAGTGCGCGTCCAGCAGGGCGTGCGCGTCACCCGCCTGGAGCAGGAGGTGCCGCACGGCGCCGACGGCAGCGTGTTCGACGTGGTCGCCGACGGATTGGGCGAGCTGGGCCACTGGCTGGCCGAATTCCACCGCCTGAGCCACGCCGAGGTGTTCGACGGCGACGCCATGGGCAGGGTGCAGGCCAGGATCGACGCGGCCGACGGCTGGGCGCTGGACCAGCGCGTGGCCGAAACCCTGACCAAGCTGGAGCTGGACGGCGAGGCCGAGTTCGGCCGCCTGTCCGGCGGCATGAAGCGCCGCGTGCTGCTGGCGCGCGCGCTGGTGGCGGGCCCCGACGTGCTGCTGCTGGACGAGCCGACCAACCACCTGGACATCGAGGCCATCGACTGGCTGGAAGGCTTCCTCAAGGGCTGGAATGGCTGCGTGGTGTTCGTCACCCACGACCGCCGTTTCCTGCGCGCGCTGGCCACCCGCATCGTCGAGATCGACCGCGGCCAGGTCACCAGCTGGCCGGGCGACTGGGAAAACTACGAGCGCCGCCGCGAGGAACGCCTCAACGCGCAGGCGCAGGAAAACGCCCGCTTCGACAAGCTGCTGGCGCAGGAAGAAGTGTGGATCCGGCAGGGCATCAAGGCCCGCCGCACCCGCGACGAGGGCCGCGTGCGCCGGCTCAAGGCCATGCGCGTGGAGCGCAGCCAGCGCCGCGAGCTGGGCGGCAACGTCAGGCTGGAAGCGGCCGGCGGCGAGAACTCCGGCAAGAAGGTCATCGACATCAAGGACGTGTCCTTCGCCTTCGGCGAGCGGGTGATGATCAAGGACTTCTCGACCACCATCCTGCGCGGCGACCGCATCGGCCTGATCGGCCCCAACGGCAGCGGCAAGACCACGCTGCTCAAGCTGCTGCTCGGCGAACTGCAGCCGGACAGCGGCGAGGTGCGTCAGGGCACCAACCTGCAGATCGCCTATTTCGACCAGTACCGCGCCACCCTGCGCGAGGACTGGAGCGCGATCGAGAACGTGGCCGAGGGCGCGGACTTCATCGACCTCAACGGCAAGCGCAAGCACGTGCATGCCTACCTGCAGGATTTCCTGTTCACCCCGGAGCGTGCGCGCGCGCCGATCACGCGGCTGTCCGGCGGCGAACGCAACCGCCTGCTGCTGGCCAAGCTGTTCGCGCAGCCGTCCAACCTGCTGGTGATGGACGAACCGACCAACGACCTGGACGTGGAAACCCTGGAGCTGCTGGAAGAGCTGCTGGGCGACTACACCGGCACCCTGCTGCTGGTCAGCCACGACCGCGACTTCCTCGACAACGTGGTCACCTCCACCCTGGTGCTGGAAGGCGAGGGCAAGGTGGGCGACTACATCGGCGGCTATACCGACTCGCTGCGCCAGCGCCCGGCGCCGGCGCAGAGCGGCATGGCGGTGGCCCGGGCCTCGGCCACGGCGGTGCCCGCGGCCAAGCCAGCGGCCGCGCCCGTCGCCGAGGCCGCGCCGGCCAGGCGCAAGCTCAGCTTCAAGGATGCGCGCGAGCTGGAACAGCTGCCGGCGAAGATCGAACAGCTGGAACGCGACGTCGAAGGCCTGACCGGCGCGATGAACGATCCGGCGTTCTATACCCGTTCCAGCGCCGAGGTCACCGCGCACACGCAGCAGCTGTCCCGGGTGCAGGCCGAACTGGACGCGGCCTACGCGCGCTGGGAAGAACTGGACGGCTGACGCAGGCCGTCGTGGAACCCGCAGGAGCGCACTTGTAGGCGCACTTCGGTGCGCGATCGGGCTTTCCCGGTAGAGCCCCTTCGCGCACTGAAGTGCGCTCCTACAAGTGCGCTCCTATGCGCTGTCCTCGCGTCGCCCGGCAGTCGGTTGTTGCCATGTGACAATCGGAGCGCGGAACAGCCGGCCAAGGGGCCACGCTTCCCCGGTTTCTTCATGGAGCATGCGATGGAACTGCCTTTCTCGGTGCAGCGCATCGACCACGTCGTTTTCCGCGTGCGCGACCTGTCGCGCAGCATCGCCTTCTACCGGTCCGTGCTCGGCTGCGAGGTGGTCAGGCGGCGCGAACACCTGGGCCTGGTCCATCTGCGCGCCGGCGCATCGATGATCGACCTGGTCAGCGTGGACGGCACCCTGGGCGCCCGCGGTGGCGATGCGCCGGGCGAGGGCGCGCGCAATGTCGATCACCTGTGCCTGCGCATCGAGCCGTTCTACGAGGCGGCCATCGTCGCCCACCTGCATCGCCATGGAATCGCCGCTCCGGGCGCGGCGGAGCTCAACTTCGGCGCCGAAGGCGACGGACTGTCGCTGTATTTCGCCGATCCGGACGGCAACGTGATCGAGCTCAAGGGCCCGTCCCAGCTGCCGGGCTGAGCTGCCGGCTCAGGCCTCGTCCGGTTCCGGCTCCGCGTCCTCGCCGCCGCCGGGCAGTTCGAAGAACGCCCAGAACGGCACGTTGTCCCCGGCCCAGCTGGCCGCGGCTTCGGAGAGCACGTCCAGCAGCGTATCGAAATCCTCGGGGCTGGCCTGCCGCAGGTCGCCGGCGTCGCCGAACAGCAGCGCGTAGCCGTTGGCGGGCAGCCAGGACAGGTCGCGCAGCGCGTCGGACAGCGCGTCCCAGTTGCGGCCCCAGCCCGCGGGGAAGTCCAGCTGGGTGCCGATGCGCAGCAGCAGGGTGCGCTTGTCGGTGCAGGACTCCAGGTCCACGCGGAGCACCTTCAGCCCGGCATCACGCGCGGCGGCGGCCAGCCCGCCCAGATCGCCGTGGCCCACGCCGTAGACGCCGGCCTGGCCGACATCCTCCAGTCCCATGTCGAATCCGCTGTCGCTCATCGCGCGCCTCCGTTGGCCGGGACCTCGAAACCGCGGAAGGTCTCGTAGTGATCGTCGGTGTAGTACCAGACCTCGGGCGGCTCGCCGCCGGTGACGATGCGCCGCGCGCCGCGGTGGCCCACGCCCGGCGTGCGCACCGTGTACTCGTGGTAGTAGCCGCGCGGGCGCTGCGGCAGGCGCCGTTCGCGGTTGCCGAACACGCTGCCGTCCTGGCGGTGCGGGAACGGGCCGCCGCGCAGGACCAGCGCGATGGTGTCGTGCGCTTCCGGCGGAAGGAAGGCCGGAAGCGGGTCGGTCGCGCCGGGCTGGCGCGGTTCCTCGCTGACCGCCGGCGCCATGGGCTCGCCTAGCGACGGCGCGAACTGCGGTGGCGGTGGTTGCTGCAGCGTACGCATGGCCCACAGGCCGGCCACCAGCACGATCGCGGCGGTGAGCAGGAGCAACGGTTTGCGCATGGAGCGGCGGCCTGGTTGGCGTGGAAGGGTCGATTATCGCGTCTGCGGGCGGTTTTTCTTGAACGCGGGCCATCGGCCGGCGCGCCGGAGACGCCCAAGGCCATTGCCCTGCATGCACAGCAGGCGGACCGTGCGTGGCGCCAGCGCCGTTTGTACTCACGGCAGGACGAAGTTTCCTTTACATCGGCCTTGGTAAGTTGCCGCTTCCTGCCTACCATTGCCGGTGCACCGTCCGGCGGTCGCCGGACAACGAACCCAGGCATAAAACCCAAGGAGATTCCTCATGGCCTACACCCTGCCCAAGCTGCCTTACGCCTACGACGCGCTGGAACCGTACATGGACGCGGCCACGGTGGAGATCCACTACTCCAAGCACCACCAGGCCTACGTCAACAACCTCAATGCCCTGGTCGAGGGCACCGAATACGCCGACCTGCCGATCGACGAGCTGCTGCGCAAGGTCAAGACCCTGCCGGAGAACCTGCAGCAGGGCGTGCGCAACCAGGGCGGCGGCCACGGCAATCACTCGCTGTTCTGGGACGTGATCGGCCCGAACGCCGGCGGCACCCCGGGCGGCGCGCTGGGCAAGGCCATCGACGAGCAGCTTGGCGGTTTCGACAAGTTCAAGGAAGCCTTCACCAAGGCCGCGCTGACCCAGTTCGGTTCCGGCTGGGCGTGGCTGAGCGTGACCGCCGACAAGAAGCTGGTGGTCGAGAAGACCGGCAACCAGGAAAGCCCGCTGATGGACGGCCGCACCCCGGTGCTGACCATCGACGTGTGGGAACACGCCTACTACCTGAAGTTCCAGAACCGCCGCGCCGAGTTCATCGAAACCTTCTACAGCCTGATCAACTGGAAGGAAGTCGAGCGCCGTTACGAGGAAGCCGTGGCCTGAAGGGCGACGGCCGGCCGCGTGGGCGGGGCCTGAGGCCCGGCCCGCCGGCAGGTGGTCATGGACGGGGCCGGACGGAAACGTCTGGCCTCGCCGTTTCCGGCGGCGGCGCATCCGCCGCGGCGCCGCCGATCAGCCGCAGCGTGGTCATCACGCCCAGCACCAGCGGCGCCGTATCGGCTGCCGCTGGCGCCAGTTCCACCGTCTGCTGGGCGACGTCGGCGAAGCTGCGCACCTGGTAGAGCACGTCCAGCCCGTGCGGGCGGAGGTCGCCGGCGCCATTGCCCGGGGAACGCCGCGGCGAGGGATTCCGCCGCGCCGGCTGGAAGCCGGGCAGCTGCCTGACCAGTTCGCCGGTGGGCGCGGCGAATTCGCCCACCACGAGCGAGGGCTGGTCGTCGTCGGTGGCGCCGATCCAGGCGAGCAGGTCGGCGGCCTGCTGCGCGCGCACGCCGTCGCCGCCGTCGGCGACGATCCGCGCGATGTAGATGTTGACCGCCTGGCGGTCCAGCCGCGCGCGCTGCATGCCGGCGGCGGTCAGCTCGCCCTGGCCGTGCAGCAGGGTGACGCCGTCCTCCAGCACGTCCAGCCCCGCCAGCACGGCGCTGCCGCGGCGCCGCGGGTGGCTGGGCGGATCGGCGGTGATGAACTCGCAGCTGTACCTGAGCCGGCTGGCCAGCCAGCACGCGGTATCGGGCGTGTCGGGCGAGCGCTGGACGTCCTGCACCACGATCACGTCCGGGCGCAGGTCCGCCAGCAACGCCAGGATCCGTTCCCGCTGCTGCTTCCACTGCGCGCCGTCCTGCGGCAGGTGCAGGCTGGCGATGCGCAGCACCGGCGTGGCGGGCACGGCGACCGCGGCGAACGACAGGGCGAGCAGCGCCAGACAGCCCCAGTGCTTCATCTATGCGACCCGTACGGACTGGCGGCCATGCTAGCGTGCGGCCCTGTCGAGGACCCGTGCAGGCGGCGCCGGCGGGCGCGGAGGCGGCCGCTTGCGTTACGCTTGCCACCTTTGCACCTGCAGGATCGCCTTACAGATGACGAGCAACGACGTGGCAGCAGTGCCCGCCGGCAAGGCCGGGATGCCCCGCCAGATTCCCTACATCATCGGCAACGAAGCCTGCGAGCGCTTCAGTTTCTACGGGATGCGCAACATCCTGGTGCAGTTCCTGATCACCTCGCTGCTGCTGCAGGAGGTGACCGCCGACGGCCGCGCCGGCGAGGCCAAGGACATCATGCACAGCTTCATGATCGGCGTGTACTTCTTCCCGCTGCTCGGCGGCTGGCTGGCCGACCGCTTCTTCGGCAAGTACCACACCATCCTCTGGTTCAGCCTGGTCTACTGCCTGGGCCACCTGTGCCTGGCGCTGTTCGAGGACAGCCGGCAGGGCTTCTTCCTCGGCCTGGGCCTGATCGCGCTGGGCGCCGGCGGCATCAAGCCGCTGGTGGCCTCGTTCATGGGCGACCAGTTCGACCAGTCGAACAAGCACCTGGCCAAGATCGTGTTCGACGCCTTCTACTGGATCATCAACTTCGGCTCGCTGTTCGCCTCGCTGCTGATCCCGCTGGCGCTGAAGAACCTGGGCCCGCAGTGGGCCTTCGGCATCCCGGGCATCCTGATGTTCGTGGCCACGTTCGTGTTCTGGCTGGGGCGCGGGCGCTACGTGCTGGTGCCGCTGCCGCCGAAGGACCCGCATTCGTTCGCCAACGTGGTGCGCACCGCGCTGCTGGCGCGCGCGCCGGGGCAGGGCAACGCCGGCCTGCTGGTGGCGCTGGCCGGCATCGCGCTGGCGCTGTGGGCGCTGGTGCTGGCGGCGATGACCCTGGCCGGCCTGCGCGAAGGCGGGCTGGGCGTGGTGATCTACCTGTGCCTGGCGCTGGTGGCGCTGCTGGCCGGCATCGGCGGCGGCACCATGCTGCAGCTCGAGCGCGCCCGCGGCGTGCACCCGGACGTGGCGGTGGAGGGCGTGCGCTCGGTACTCAAGGTGCTGGTGATCTTCGCCCTGACCACGCCGTTCTTCTCGCTGTTCGACCAGAAGGCCTCGACCTGGGTGCTGCAGGGCCAGCAGATGGCGATGCCGGCGTGGTTCACCGCCTCGCAGATGCAGGCGGTCAACCCGCTGCTGGTGATGATCCTGATCCCCTTCAACAACCTGGTGCTGTACCCGGCGCTGCGCCGCTTCGGTTTCGAGCCGACCGCGCTGCGGCGCATGACCGCCGGCATCGCCTTCAGCGGCGTGGCGTGGGTGGTGGTGGGCGGCCTGCAGGTGGTGATGGACGGCGGCAACGCCATGTCGATCTTCTGGCAGATCCTGCCGTACGCGCTGCTGACCTTCGGCGAGGTGCTGGTGTCGGCCACCGGCCTGGAGTTCGCCTACAGCCAGGCGCCGGCCTCGATGAAGGGCGTGGTGATGAGCTTCTGGAACCTGACCACCACCATCGGCAACCTGTGGGTGCTGCTGTCCAACGCGGCGGTGCGCAACCAGGCGGTGACCGAACGCATCGCCGGCACCGGGCTGAGCGAGGCGGCGTTCCTGATGTTCTTCTTCGCCGGTTTCGCCTTCGTGGCGGCGCTGGCATTCGGCCTGTACGCGCGCCGCTACAGGATGGTCGACAACTACCGGGCAGCCTGAGCATGCAAGGACCGATAACCCTGCTGTTGATCGCCGTCACCGGCGTGGTCTCGTGGCTGGCCTTCAGCAACCGCAGGCTGGCCGACCGGCTGGTCCTGTGGCCGCCGGCGGTGGACCGCCATCGCCAGTACGACCGGCTGGTGACCTACGGCTTCATCCATGCCGACTTCCCGCACCTGCTGTTCAACATGGTCACGCTGTTCTTCTTCGGGCGGCTGATCGAGCAGATCATGCTGCGGGTGACCGGCAACTGGTGGACCTACCCGCTGTTCTACCTGTCGGCGCTGGTGGTCTCGATCCTGCCCAGCTACCTGAAGAACCAGAAGAACCCCAACTACCTGAGCCTGGGCGCGTCGGGAGCGGTGTCGGCGGTGCTGTTCGCCTTCATCCTGATCTCGCCGTGGTCGCTGATCTTCGTGTTCTTCATCCCGGCGCCGGCCATCCTCTATGGCGTGTTCTACGTGGGCTACAGCATCTGGATGGACAAGCGCGGCGGCGACAACGTCAACCACAGCGCGCACCTGGCCGGCGCGGCGTTCGGCGTGATGTTCATGCTGTTCATGGAGCCGCAGGTGATGCAGGTGTTCCTGGAGCAGCTGATGAACCCGCGCCTCGGCCGCTGACCGGATGCGGGCCGCTGCTGTCAGGCCGGATAGGCCTGAAGCAGCCGCGCATGCACTTCCTCTTCGATCTTCTCGAATTCCCAGCTCGCGGTATCGCCGGCGATGGCGAGCTGGAACAGGCCTTCCAGCAGGATCGCGTCGTGGTCGTCGGCAGGGCGCGGGCGCAGGGCGTCGAAGGGAGCGGGCATGGGGCGCAGGAGAAGAAGCGTCCGGCCCTGGAGCAAGGCGCATGCCAGCCTCGCCGGCCCTTGGACGATGGGAACCGACGGCGTAGCGCCGGCGAAGCGTGTCGCAAAGTGACGTCCGGCGGCGGCGGTCCTGCGCCTTTCACGTCACGCCCGCATGCGCCCGCGGCACAATGGGCGCATCCAGCCAGGGGAACCGCCGCATGACCCGCACCGATCCCACGCTTCCGGCCGTCGCGCACGACCCGGCCGCGCATCGTTTCTCGCTCGCCGTCGATGGCCACCAGGCCGTACTCGACTACCTGCCGCGCGACGGCGCGATGGTCATCACCCACACCGGCGTGCCCGAGGCCATCGGCGGGCGCGGCATCGCCGCGCAGCTGACCCGCGCGGCGCTGGCGCACGCGCGCCAGGCCGGCATCAAGGTGGTGCCCGAGTGCAGCTACGCCGCAGCCTTCATGCAGCGCCATGGAGAATACGCGGACCTGCTGGGATAATCCGCGCCGGAGGCGGTTCCGGGCGGAACCGCGCGATCCTCGAAAAGGAAAGGACATGAACAGGTTGGGACAGGGAGCCTGCGCGGCGGCATTGATCGCGCTGGCGATGGCAGGATGCAGGAAGGACGATGCGCAGGCGCCGGCGGCGGCCCCGGACGAGGCTCCGGCCGTGGAGACGCCGGTCGATGGCGCGCCCGCGGCGGTGGAACTGCAGGACGTGATCGAGACCAATGCCCGCTACGTGCTGGGCATCAGCTATCCGCCTGCCGCCAACAAGTACCCCGGCCTGGCCAGGGCCCTGTCCGACTATGCCGGCCATGCCAAGGCCGAACTGCTCAAGGCGGTGGACGCACTCGGCAACGACACGCCGACCGCGCCGTACGAACTGTCGCTGGCCTTCGACATGGACGTGGACACGCCCAGGGTGGTCGCGGTGTCGGCCGAGGGCAGCAGCTACACCGGCGGCGCCCATGGCCAGCCGCTGGTGGCGCGTTTCGTCTGGTTGCCGGAGAAGGAGCAGCTGCTCACCGCCCAGGCATTGATCGATTCGCCCCGCGGCTGGCAGGCGGTCAGCGACTACACCAGCGACACGCTCCTGGAGCAGGCGATGGTGCGCGCGCAGGGCGAGGACATGACGCCCGAGGAACAGCAGGCGCAGGTGCGCAACCTGTCGAAGATGATCGACGAAGGCACCGCGCCGGAAGCGGCCAACTTCGCGCAGTTCCAGCCGGTGATGGACGCCGCCGGCCGCATCGCCGCGCTGCGCTTCGTATTCCCGCCGTACCAGGTCGGCCCGTACTCGGACGGCACGCAGACCGTGGACGTGCCGGCGGCCGTGCTGCTGCCGCACGTGGCGGCGGACTACCGGGAGCTGTTCGCACACCCCTGAACCGTGGAGGCCAGCGATGGAGGCAGGGCTGCAACGACGCGTCGAGGCACTGCTGCACGAAGCGGACGTCACCCCCGGCGGCGGGCGGCCGCAGGACATCGACATCCTCGACCCGCGCTTCCATGCGCGGGTGCTGGCCGAAGGCTCGCTCGGGCTGGGCGAGAGCTACATGGACGGCTGGTGGCAGGCGCGCTCGCTCGACGCCTTTCTCACCCACCTGCTGGCGGCGCGGCTGGACGAGCGCGTGCACGGCGGCGGCGAGGTCTGGGACGCGCTCAAGGCCCGGCTGTTCAACCTGCAGGCCGGGCAGGGCAGCTATGAAGTCGGCAAGCGCCACTACGACCTCGGCAACGACCTGTACCGGGCCATGCTCGGCAGACGGCTGGTCTACAGCTGCGGCTACTGGCGCCAGGCCGACAACCTGGACGACGCGCAGGAAGCCAAGCTCGACCTGATCTGCCGCAAGCTCGGCCTGCGCCCGGGCATGCGCGTGCTGGACATCGGCTGCGGCTGGGGCGAAGCGCTGAAATACGCCGCCGAGCGCCATGGCGTGGAAGGCGTGGGCATCACCATCTCGCAGGAACAGGCCGAGTTCGCGCGCGGGTTGTGCGCGGGCCTGCCGGTGGAGATCCGCCTGCAGGACTACCACGAACTGGACGAGCCGTTCGACGCGATCCTGTCGGTGGGCATGTTCGAGCACGTCGGCGTCAAGAACTACCGCGGCTATTTCGAGGTGGCGCGGCGCTGCCTGCGCGAGGACGGGCTGTTCCTGCTGCACAGCATCGGCGGCAACGTCAGCCGCGACCGCACCGATCCGTGGATCGCCCGCTACATCTTCCCCAACTCGATGCTGCCTTCGGCCGCGCAGATCACCGCGGCGATGGAAGGCCTGTTCGTGCTGGAGGACTGGCACAACTTCGGCACCGACTACGACCGCACCCTGCAGGCGTGGCGGGCCAACGTGGAAGCGGCCTGGGACCGGCTGGACCCGCGCTACGACGAGCGCTTCCGGCGCATGTGGCGCTTCTACCTGGCCGGCTCGATGGCGAGCTTCCGCACCCGCCACGCGCAGTTGTGGCAGCTGGTGCTGTCGCCGCGCGGCGTGCCGGGCGGGTACATCGCGCCGCGCTGACGCCGCCAGCACGCGGAGCGCGTCGGCGGCGGTCCCGGCATCGCCGGCGCAACGGCGCCGGTTTACCGATCGACGGCGGCAAAAAAAGGTAATTCCCCTCACTTCTGGACCAAAAGTGGGGTGATTGTGGAGATCGGAGTATCGCGCAGGAGCTTGTATAGCAGGGTTTGCAGGTCTTCGTTGCGGTGGTTGAAGCGGTAGCAAA
>Ga0206117_100561_pt1 | contig 34454 bp, 32 predicted proteins | sample 3A5Ametagenome_FD_177997 | JGI IMG/M metagenome (GOLD analysis project Ga0206117, IMG submission 177997) | Enriched microbial communities from leaf-cutter ant dump, University of Wisconsin, Madison, United States - 3A5A | ecosystem: Environmental > Terrestrial > Nest > Insects nest > Nest dump... | reverse complement strand
GTCTCGGCCTGCATTTCCTGTCGCGGTCCGGTCCGGCGGAACCGGGTCTGCATTTCGGGTTCTTCGAAGCGCCCGGGCAGTTGCGGCAGAAGGCGGCGGCGCTGGGCATCGGGTTGCCCGCGGACGATGGCGGGCTGACCATCGAGCGGACGCCGCTTGCCGAGAACCTGGTCGACAAGCTGGCTCACCGCCTGATTTCGCAAGTGCGCGCGCTGGGCGCCAGGCGGCTTTTCCTTGACGGCCTCGGCGGGTTCGAGCGGGCGTCGGTCCATCCTGCACGGCTGCCCGAATTTTTTGCCACGCTGATGGATCGGTTGCGGGCCGAGGGCGTTACCACAGTCGCCACGTGGGAGATGCGAGACCTGCTGGGGGGGCAGGTCAGGCTGCCCTACAACGATATCTCGGCCACCTTGGACAATCTGATTCTGCTGCGCCAGGTCGAAGAGGACCATGCCCTGGTTCGGTCGATCTCGATTCAGAAGGTTCGCAGCAGCGGGTTCGATCCGGCGGCGCGGGCCTTGAAGATTTCCGATCGGGGTTTGATCATCGGTGACCCGCTGAGCTTGGGCGCGGGCTCTCCTTCCTCACGGTGATCGGGCTGCACTGCCGTGGACAGCCTGGGAGGAAGAATTCTGCATGGCCCTGATCCTCGTGATCGACGATGAATATCTCCTGGCTACGCTGCTCGGGGACATATTGGAGGACGAAGGGCACGAGGTGGTTCTGGCGCCCAACGGCCGGGTCGCGCTCGAGCGCGTGCGCGAACGCAGGCCCGCGCTCGTCATCACCGATTTCATGATGCCGGTCATGACCGGGCTGGAATTCGCCCAGGCCCTGCAGGCCGATGCCGAGATCGGGCCCATCCCCGTCATCCTGGTGAGCGGTGCCCAGGGCGCTCTGGCGCGCGAGCACCCCGAACTGTTCCACGCGGTTCTCGACAAGCCCTATGACAACGCCAGGCTGATCGATGAAGTGGAAAAGGCACTGGGGCAAAGGAACGGCGGCGACGCCGAGCGTTGACGGTACCCTGCGGCCGCGGCGGCGATCACCGCGGCCGGCGCACGGCCCTGACCACCGGGCTGTTCGCCCCGCCGCAATAGAAGCGGTCGCCGCCGTCTGCCTCCAGGCCTGAAACGGGGGCGCCCGCCGGCATCTCGATGCGTTCCAGCACGTCGCCGGTCGCCGGGTCGATGCGCCTGATGTCGCTGTCGTCGCCTTCCCAGGTGCCGTGCCACAGGTCGCCGTCCGACCAGGTGACGCCGGTGACGAAGCGGTCGGATTCGATCGAGCGGATGATCGCGCCGGTTTCCGGATCGACCTGGTGGATCTTGCGGGCGCGATATTCGCCGACCCACAGCGCGCCTTCGGCATAGGCCAGGCCGGAATCGCAGCCCTGGCCGGGCGACGGGATCGTCGCGATGACCTGGCCGGACAGCGGATCGATCTTCTGGATGCGGTCCTCGGCGATCTGGAACAGATACCTGCCGTCGAAGGCGGTGCCCGCGTCGGCGGCGACCTCGATCGACCGCACGACATCGCCCGTATCGGGGTCGAGTGCGTTCAACCGGTCGCCGGTGGCAAACCAGACCCTTTCCCCGTCGAACGAGACGCCGTGCACATGGCCGGCGCCGGGAAAGGGACCATATTCCCTGATGATGTCGGCTGCGGTGGTTTTCATGACGCCATCCTCAGTCAGCGGGCAGCGGCCCGGGGAGTAACAAGGTTGTCGTGAAGCCGAGCGGCGGGGCGATCCAGCGGCGGGCCCGTCCGCTGCCATGGGCCTGCGCCTTGCCTGCCGCGCGCAATGCCTCCAGCGCGCGCTGCACCGTGCGCTGGCTGGCGCCCAGTGCCAGTGCCAGCGCCGAACTCGACCAGGCCTCGCCATCGGCCAGCAGGGCCAGCACGGCGGCATGGTCGTCCTCGACCGGCGGGGCCAGCACGACGACCGCCTGCCCCCGCGGCACCAGCATGAAACCGCGCCTGGTGGCGGTGATCGTGGCCAGGTCCCGCAGCGCCCGGCGCAGCCGGCCGATCTCGACGCGCAGCCGCGCCCGGTGCGATTCGTCGGCCTCGCGGGCGCGGAAGGCGCCGGCCAGCAATGCTTCGCGCCCGGCATCGGCCGGCCAGGCTTCGGCCAGCGTCCGGGCCAGGGCGAACAAGACCGGCCGCGACGCCAGCCCGACCTGGGTCCCGCCCTGGCGGACGACATGGCGACAGGCATCGACGATCAGCGCCGGGCCGGCCAGCAGCGCCTCGACCTCGTCCAGCCGCAGCATCCGGGCCTCGGCCCCGCCACCCAGGCGGCGCGCGGCCGGGGCATCCAGCAGCCGGGCGGCGGCCGCGACCTCGGCGCGCAAGGCCGCGATCGGGGCATGATCCGCGGCGGCCTGCGCGCGGGCCAGCGCCTGCCGCGCCGCGCCGATGTCCAGGCGCCGCACGGCGATGCCGGCGACCACCAGTTCATGGGCGGCACGCGCCGCCGGTGGAAACGGCGCCGGGTCCAGATCCGCCAGCAGCCGTTCGGCCTGGTCCAGACGGCCGAGCAGCACCATCAGGCGGATTTCGAGATGGCCGGCATGGGCGGCGTTCAGCCTGTCGCCGCGCGCGGCCAATGCCTGCCGCGCCGCCGCCAGCACCCCGCCGGACAGCATCCCGTCCTGCCGGCCGAGGTCGCGCGAGACCAGCGCGATTTCGGCCTGCGCCACGACGCAGCGGGCGCGTGCCACCACCTCGCGCGGGCCGAATGCCTGCTCGGCCCGTTTCAGCAGGGCCCTGGCCCGCTCGAAATCGCCCAGCTGCGCCAGGGCGATGCCGCGCAAGGCCAGGGCCGGCGCATCCTCGCGCAGCGCCACCCGCTTCAGCGCGCCCAGGATATCGCCGGCCTGCAGGGCACGCGCCGCGGCCGCAATCAGCGAGTCCATCGCAATCCCGACAGCATTGTCACTCTCAGGCCCGTCCCCCCGCGGCTTAACACGATGTCACGGCCGCTCGTCGCGGTCGGCAACCGACCAGGAGAACATCGACATGCCCGACATTCTGCACCGGATCGCGATCAAGGCGCAGCCGGATGCGACTTTCAAGGCCCTGGCGACGCTGCCGGGCCTGGCCCGCTGGTGGACCGGCGACACGTCAGGCGACGCGACGCCCGGCGGCATCATCCATTTCCGTTTCGGCGATCGCGGTTCCATCCACATGAAGGTGCGCGCCAGCGACGCCGATGCCCGCGTGGCATGGGAGGTCGTGGACGGCCCGGCCGAATGGCTCGGCAGCACCGTGGCCTTCGACCTGGCGCCCGACGCCGATCATACGATCGTGCGGTTCCGGCACCAGGGGTGGCCGGCGGCCAGCGACTTCATGCACCACTGCTCGACCAAATGGGCGACCTTCCTGCTGAGCCTGAAGGCGGCGGTCGAGACCGGCAAGGGCGCGCCCTATCCGCACGACGTGCATATCTCCAACAACGGCGATTGAGAAAGCGTGACCATGACCGACAAGGGCTTTTCCACCAGCTTCACCGTCGACCAGCCGCCCCAGGCCGTCTTTGCCGCGATCTGCAACGTGCGCGGCTGGTGGTCGGACGACATCACCGGCAGCGCGCAGAAGGTCGGCGACCGGTTCACCCATCAGGTCCGCGACCTGCATCGCTGCGACATCGAGGTGACGCAGATGGTGCCGGAGGCCCGGATCGTGTGGATCGTCCTGGCCAACCATTTCAGCTTCACCCGCGACAAGACCGAATGGACGGGGACCGAGATCGTCTTCGAGATCGCCGCCGTGCCCGGCGGCACCAGGGTCGGGTTCACCCATGTCGGGCTGGTGCCGGACTATGAATGCTACGCGGTCTGCACCGACGGCTGGCAGACCTACGTCGCCTCGCTGCGCGACCTGGTCGCGACCGGCCGGGGCCGGCCCTATGTCGGCGAGGCCCGCACGCAAAGCGAGGCGGCGCTGATGCAGGGGCATTGACGGAGGGGGGCGGGGGCGGCCGGCCGCCCCTGCCTACCCCCCGGCGGCCAGCGCCTTCAGCCGGTAGACCAGGTCGAGGGCGGCGCGCGGCGTCAGGTCATCGGCGTTGGTCTCGTCCAGCAGCCTGTCGACCGCCGACGGCTCGGCCGGCACGGGGTCGACGGCGGCGGTGCGCGACAGGGCGGCAAACAGCGGCAGGTCGTCGATCAGGCGGCTGACCGCGCCCGACTGGCCGGTCTTTTCCAGTTCGCGCAGCACCGCCTCGGCCCGCTTGACCACCGGCGCGGGCAGGCCGGCCAGCTTGGCCACCTGGATTCCGTAGGAGCGGTCGGCGGCACCCGCCGCGACCTCGTGCAGGAAGATGACCTCGCCCTTCCATTCCTTGATCCGCATCGTGCGGTTGGCCAGGTCGGACAGCCGGCCGGCCAGCGCGGTCAGTTCGTGGTAGTGGGTGGCGAACAAGGCGCGGCAGCGGTTGGTCTCGTGCAGATGTTCGACCGTCGCCCAGGCGATCGACAGGCCGTCGAAGGTCGCGGTGCCGCGGCCGATCTCGTCCAGGATGACCAGGCTGCGGGCGGTGGCCTGGTTCAGGATCGCGGCGGTCTCGACCATCTCGACCATGAAGGTCGAACGGCCGCGGGCCAGGTCGTCGGCGGCGCCGACGCGGCTGAACAGCCGGTCGACCACGCCGATCCGCGCCTCGTCGGCCGGCACGAAACTGCCGGCCTGCGCCAGGATCGCGATCAGCGCGTTCTGGCGCAGGAAGGTCGACTTACCCGCCATGTTCGGACCGGTCAGCAGCCACAGCCGCTGCGATCCCGTCAGGTCGCAGTCATTGGCGACGAAGGCCGGGCCGCCGGTGCGGCGCAGCATCTGTTCGACCACCGGATGGCGGCCGCCGCGGATGGCGAAACCGATCCCTCCGTCGACCTGCGGCCGGCACCAGTTCTGTTCCAGCGCCAGGTCGGCCAGCCCCGCCGCCACGTCGATCGCCGCCGCGGCCGCCGCCGCCTCGCCGATCGCCGTGGCCTGGGCCAGCACCTCAGCCACCAGTTCGCCGAAAAGTTCCAGTTCCAGCGCCAGGGCGCGGTCGCCGGCCTGGGAAATCCTGGTTTCCAGCTCGCCCAGCTCGACCGTCGAATAACGCATCGCGTTCGCCATGGTCTGGCGATGGATGAAACCCTGGCCCATGCGGTCGGCATGGCGCGGCGTGATCTCGATATAATACCCCAGCACGTTGTTGTGCCGGATCTTCAGCCCGGGCACCCCGGTTTCCTCGGCGTAACGCGCCTGCAGGGCGGCCACCGCCCGGCGGCTTTCGTCGCGCCAGGTGCGGAATTCGTCCAGCTCGGGGCGATAGCCCGCCGCGATGAACGATCCGTCGCGGGCCAAAAGCGGCAGATCCTCGCCCAATGCCCGGGCCAGATGGTCGACCACCGTGTCATGGCGGCCCAGCCCGTCCAGCGCGCGCCCGATCGCGGCGGGCATGTCCTCGGCCGCCAGGGCCAGGCGCAGTTGGCCGGCGGCGGCCAGGCCGTCGCGGATGCCGGCCAGGTCGCGCGGACCGCCGCGCCCGACCGACAGGCGGCTCAGGGCCCGCGCAAAATCGGGCATGGTCGCCAGCAGGCGGCGGGCGGCTTCACGCCGGCCGGCCTCGGCGCAGAACCAGGCGACGGCATCCAGCCGCATGTCGATGGCCGCCGGGTCGGTCAGCGGCGCGGCCAGCCGTTCGGCCAGCAGCCGCGCCCCGGCGCCGGTCAGCGTGCGGTCGATGGCGGCAAACAGCGATCCCGCCCGCTCGCCCGACAATGTCTCGGTCAGTTCCAGGCTGCGCCGGGTCGCCGGGTCGATCGCCATGATCGCGCCCTGGGCCACCCGCGTCGGCGGCTTCAGCGCCGGCAGGCGGCCCTTCTGGGTCAGTTCGAGATAATCGACCAGCGCGCCCAGCGCCGCGATCTCGGGCCGGCCGAACCCGCCGAAGGCATCCAGCGTGGCCACGCCATAGAACGCCTTCAGCCGCTTTTCGCCCGACAACAGGTCGAACCGCGCCCCGGGCAGCGGCGTCAGGCGGTCGCGCACCTCGTCCAGCGTGTCGGCCAGGTCGCCGGGGGCCAGCAGGCCGTCGGGCAGGATCAGTTCCGACATCGCCAGCCGGGCCAGTTCGGCGCCCAGGCCCGCGGGATCCAGGGCGGTGGCGGCCAGATCGCCGGTCGAGATGTCGACCCAGGCCAGGCCCAGCCGCCCTTCGGTGCGGGCAAGGGCCGCCAGGTAGTTGTGCGACCGGGCGTCCAGCAGGGTTTCCTCGGTCAGCGTGCCCGGCGTGACCACGCGGACCACGCCGCGCTCGACCACCGACTTGGCGCCGCGCTTCTTGGCGGCGGCCGGGTCCTCGACCTGTTCGGCCACCGCGACCTTGTACCCGGCGCGGATCAGCCGGGCCAGATAGCCGTCGGCGGCATGGACCGGCACGCCGCACATCGGGATTTCCGCCCCGGCATGCTGGCCGCGCTTGGTCAGGGTGATGTCCAGCGCCCGGGCGGCGTTGACCGCGTCGTCGAAGAACAGTTCGTAGAAATCGCCCATCCGGTAGAACAGCAGGCAATCGGTGTGCTGCGCCTTGATCGACAGGTATTGCGCCATCATCGGGCTGGCGCGCGACAGGTCGGTTTCCGGGGCTGATGTCTGGTCGTTCATGGGCCGTTTCCTTACGGGAAGGGGGGCGGCCCTCGCAAGGGTCCAAAAACCACCGCCTTCGCTACCCCTTTGCCGACACCGGGGGATACCCCTAAGATCAGTGGTTCCTGCCTGACGTGGGGGTGGGGGAAACGCCTAAGTACACAAATAATCGTGGGAAACCGGACCAGACTATGAGCGACCAGAAATTCGCCAGCCTCTACGAGGAGGCGCTGAAGTTTCATGCCGTCGGCCGTCCCGGCAAGATCGAGATCGTCGCGACCAAGCCGATGGCGACCTCGGCGGACCTGTCGCTCGCCTACAGCCCCGGCGTCGCGGCCCCGGTCCTGGCGATCGCCGAGCAACCGGAGACGGCCTACGACTACACCGCCAAGGGCAACCTGGTCGCGGTGATCTCCAATGGTACCGCTATCCTGGGGCTGGGCAACCTGGGGGCGCTGGCGTCCAAGCCGGTCATGGAAGGCAAGGCGGTGCTGTTCAAGCGCTTCGCCGACGTCGATTCGATCGACCTCGAGGTCTCGACCGAGAACGTCGACGAATTCGTCAACGCGGTGCGTTACCTCGGCCCCACCTTCGGCGGCATCAACCTCGAAGACATCAAGGCGCCGGAATGCTTCATCATCGAGCAGCGCCTGCGCGAGCTGATGGATATCCCCGTCTTCCACGACGACCAGCATGGCACCGCCATCATCTCGGCCGCCGGCATGCTGAACGCCCTGCACCTGACGGGCAAGCGCATGCAGGACGTCAGGCTGGTGGTCAACGGCGCGGGTGCCGCCGGCGTCGCCTGCCTCGAACTGGTCAAGGCCATGGGCCTGCCGCATGAGAACGCGATCCTGTGCGACACCAAGGGGGTGATCTACCAGGGCCGCACCGACGGCATGAACCAGTGGAAATCGGCCCATGCCGTCCACACCGACGCCCGCACGCTGGAAGACGCGATGAAGGGCGCCGACATCTTCTTCGGCCTGTCGGCCAAGGGCGCCGTCACCAAGGAGATGGTGCGCTCGATGGCGGCGAACCCGATCATCTTCGCCATGGCCAACCCCGATCCGGAAATCACGCCCGAGGAAGTCTATGCGACGCGCGGCGACGCGATCGTCGCCACCGGGCGGTCGGATTACCCGAACCAGGTCAACAACGTCCTGGGTTTCCCCTATATCTTCCGCGGCGCGCTCGACGTGCGCGCCTCGACCATCAACGACGCGATGAAGATCGCCGCGGCCGAGGCCATCGCCCGCCTGGCGCGCGAGGACGTGCCCGACGAGGTTGCCGCCGCCTATAAGGGCGAGCGTCCGCAATACGGCGCGAAGTACATCATTCCCGTACCTTTCGACCCCCGCCTGATCGTCGAGGTGCCGCTGGCCGTCGCCAAGGCGGCGATGGATTCGGGCGTCGCGGCCAAGCCGATCGAGGACCTGAACGAATACCGCACCCGGCTGAAGGCGCGGCGCGACCCGGCGGCCGGCGCCCTGCAGGTGATCTTCGACCAGGTCCAGGCCAATCCGAAGCGCGTGGTCTTCGCCGAAGGCGAGGAGGAGCGGGTGATCCGCGCCGCCATCGCCTTCCGCAATGCCGGTTACGGCCGCCCGATCCTGGTCGGCCGCGAGGATCGCATCCAGGACACGATGCGCAAGGCGGGGCTGGGCACCAGCCTGGAGGGCATCGAGGTCACCAACGCGCGGCTGTCGCCCAACAACACGCGGTACGCCGAACATCTCTACAAGCGCCTGCAGCGCCGAGGCCATCTGCAGCGCGACTGCCAGCGCATGGTCAACCAGGACCGCAACACCTTTGCCGCCTGCATGGTCGGCCTGCGCGACGCCGATGCCATGGTCACCGGCATCTCGCGGTCCTATTCGGCGGCCTATCGCGAAATCCGCCGCGTCATCGACCCGCGCCGCGGCCAGCTGGTGTTCGGCCTGTCGGTGGTTCTGGCCCGCGGCCGCACGGTGTTCATGGCCGATACCTCGGTCCGCGAACGCCCGACGGCCGAGGAATTCGTGCAGATCGCCAAGCAGGCCGCCGCCATGGCGCGGCGGTTCGGCCTGACCCCGCGCGTCGCCCTGCTGTCGTCGTCGAATTTCGGCAACCCGATGTTCGAGACCGCCTCGCAGATCCGCCAGGCGGTCGAACTGCTCGACCATCACGACGTCGAATTCGAATATGACGGCGAAATGATGGCCGACGTGGCGCTGAACCCCGACCTGATGAAGCTGTATCCGTTCTGCCGCCTGTCGGGGCCGGCCAACGTGCTGATCATGCCGGGCCTGCATTCGGCGTCGCTGGGATCGTCGCTCTTGCAGACCTTGGGCGGCGGCACGGTCATCGGCCCGCTGCTGGTCGGGCTGGAACGCCCGGTGCAGATCGCCCAGATGGGGGCGACGGTCTCCGACCTGGTCAACCTGGCGGCGCTGGCGGCGTATTTCGCCAATAGCTGACAGTGTGCATGGCGGGTGCCCGGGCCATGGCGGTCCGGGCGCCCGTCCCCGGCCTCGCGCGGAAAATTGCACACAGATCGGCAATTGCTCATCGGGGCCACTCCGGTCATGGTGTCGTACCTGACCGGGAGGCAGTCGATGCGGATCGTGACCGGACCACCGCCGAGAAGGTGCCAGCCCTGCGGCCACGCCCGATCCCGGGGCTTGGCGATGGATGGTTCATGGCTGGACTGAAGTTCAGGTCCGCCGGTGCCATCCTGGCGATGGTTCTGGCCGCGGCGACCCTGGTGCCGCCGCCGATGGCGTTCGTCGTTGCCACGGCCACCGCCGTCGTCGCCGCCGCGTCGGATGCCGAGGCGCGCTCCAGCTCCAGCCGGTCGGGTTCCAGCGGCGGCTACAGCCGTTCGGGCTCGTCGTCGTCGCGCACGCCCTCGGTCGGCAGTTCCCGCTCGGGCTCGTCATCCAGCAGCGGGGGATATTCCCGGTCGACCGGCGGATCGTCATCGGGTGCCAGCCGCCCGGCTCCTTCGGCCAGCGACCGGGCCATCTCGCGCCAGAATTCGGGCGAGGCGCTGCAGCGTTACCGCACGCCGCCGGTCGTCACGGCGCCGGCCAGCCGCCCGCCCGCGGCGCCGGATACATCCGCTACCTGGTCCCGCCCCAGGGTCGAGGATTACGAGGCCAGCCAGCGCCGCCGGCAAAGCTGGACGCTGCCGCCCTATGCCTATCAGACCCAGCGCAGCTTCGGCGCCTGGGACGCGGCCTTTCTGTGGCTGATGCTCAACTCGTTGTCGAACCCGGCACATGCGCAGTTCTTCACCGCGCATCGCGACGATCCCGGTGTCCAGGCCTGGCGCAGGGAAGCCGACCAGGTGGCGCAATCGAATCCGGCGGTCCGCGATCAGCTGCAGGCGCTGGACGGCCACCTGGCATCGACGGCCGGCACCGGCGGCGATCCGGCCTATATTCCTACCGACATCGATCCCGTCGACGCGCGCGCCACCCCGGCGTCGGGCGGGCAGGGCATGCTGTGGGCGGTGCTCATCGTTCTCTTGATCGTCTTCGTCCTGCTCTGGCTCCGGCGCAGGGGCGTCGCGCAACGCCGGTCTTCGGGAGATTCCGCCATGTCGCTCGGCACCAACATGCTCCGGGACAAACTGTCCGGCACCGCCTACAAGCCTGCTCTTTTCCGGGTCGGCATGGTCGTCACCCTCGATCCGACGCCGTTCATCCTGGCCGCGTCCAGCACCAAGGTCGCCCTGCCGGCCAGCCTGTCGGGCGGGGGCGCCATCAGCGTCGAACGGGTCGGCCAGGTGACCGACGGGCAGACGACGTTGCATCGTCTGTACCTGCCGGGCGACGGCGGCATGATCCAGCTGCACCTGGATGCCGCGGGCCAGCCCGACGAATGCCGGTATTTTGTCCTGCTGGACGAGATCAACCCGGCCGACGACGGGGAATGGGGTCTGTGGCTCGATCCCGGCGAAGGCATGATCGGCTGGCCGGCGTTCGATACCAGGGACGGCACGACCTACGCCCGGGCGTGGTCGCCCGGCCCGTCCTGGATCGAGCCGCGCCGGTTCACCGAACGGATCGAGGATCTGCAGGGCGCCACGACCCGCCAGCAGCTCGCCATGCTCTATGCCCGGCAGACCGGCGCCGCGGCGCCGTCCCCGACCACCGAATACGTCCTGGTCAATACGGTCGAGATGCCGGGCCAGGCGTGGGTCGAGGTCCATGTCGGCATCGATATCAACCCTACCGCCCTCTCGCTGGCATAAGGCAAGCCCCATGTCGGAAACCCTGAACGCCGTGCTGGCCGCCCTCTCCGCCGGGCTCCCCCTGCTGCTGCTGCATTTCGTCGTGGCCCTGGTCCTGCTCGCGGTGGGCGTCAGGCTCTACATGGCGATCACGCCGTTCGACGAGCGCCGCCTGATCAAGGCAGGCAACACCGCCGGCGGCGTCGTGCTGGCCGCGGCCGTGGTCGGCCTGGCGATGCCGCTGGCGGCGACGCTTGCGACCAGCGCGCTGGTCGTCGACATCCTGCTGTGGGGAACCATCGCGATCGCGCTGCAGCTTGTCACCTTCGGGGTCTTCGCGGCCATGGTTCGCGGTCTGCGCCAGCAGATCGAGAACGGCAACGTGGCCGTAGCGTCCATCCTGGCTGCGGCGCAGATCGCCGTCGGCCTGCTCAACGCCGCCGCCGTCGCCGGCTAATCCCAGTCATCAAGGAGGACTGCCATGCTCTCGTTCGTGAAAAACCTCATCGGGGTCAAGACCGACCAGGCCGTCGAGGCCGGGGTGGCCGCGCTGGTGAAGTGGGATCCGCAATCCGCCACCGAAGCCGAGCTGCGGACCATGGAGCAGCATCTGGACGACCTGGCCATCGAGGTCGCGAAGGCGCGCCAGGCCTTCGATAAGGAAACCAGGGAGGCCGACGCGATCAAGGCGCTGTCGGTCCAGCGGATGGCCGCGGCCGAGCAACTGCAGCGCCAGATGGAAGCCGAGACCGATCCGGGCCGGAAGGCGGCGCTGGAAAAGAGCCTGGGCACGCTGATCGACATGCTGGAGAAGATGGCGCCCGACATCGAGCGCGAAACCCGCGACGCCGCCGACGCGCGCGAATTCCTGGCCTCGCTGGAAACCGCCTATCAGGGGGCCGGCGCCAAGCTGAAGAACGCCCGCGCCGAACTGGAGCGCGCGCAACGCGACATGAACCGAGCCGCCCAGCAGCGCGAAATGGCCGAGCAGCAGGCCGATGCCGCGCGCCGCGCCGCGGGCCTGGCCAGCAGCACCAGCGGTCTGTCGGTCGCGCTGAAGGCGATGCAGGACACGGCGGCCAGGGATCTGGCGAACGCCGAGGCGGCCAATGCCAAGGCGCGGCTGCTGCGCCCGACCAAGCCCGAGGAGGAAGACCCGAACATCGCGGCCGCCCTGGCCGCGGCCGCCGGCAAGACGACCGCCTCGTCCAGCCTAGCCGACCGGCTGGCCGCGCTGAAGGCGAAGTAGGCTCAAAGGGACGGACGCCCTGCCGGCACGGGTGGCCGGCAGGGCGCGCTTGGGGATTGCCGCGCCGATGGGCTTCCGGTGACAACCCTGCCGCGATCGGCTAAGACCTTGCCCCATGTCCCTCCTGCGCGCGGTCGCCACGTTCGGCGGCTTCACCATGCTCAGCCGTATCGTCGGCCTGGTCCGCGACCAGATGGTCGCCGCCATGCTCGGCACCACGGCGCTGGCCGACGCATTCTTCGTCGCCTTCCGCCTGCCGAACTTCTTCCGCGCGCTGTTTGCCGAAGGCGCGTTCAGCGCCGCCTTCGTGCCGCTTTACGCCAGGATATTGGCGACCGACGGCCGGGCGGTCGCCCAGGCCTTTGCCGAGCGGGCGCTGGCGCTGCTTCTGCTGGCGCTGATCGTCTTTGTCTCGCTGGCCGAATGGTTCACGCCTGCGGTCATCGCGGTGATCGCGCCGGGTTTCGGCGACGATCCGGTGCGGTTCAGCCATGCGGTGACCTTCACCCGCATCACCTTTCCCTATCTGCTGTTCATCAGCCTGGTCTCGCTTTACGGCGGGGCCTTGAATGCGCTGGGCAAGTTCGCGGCGACGGCGGCGACGCCGATCCTGCTCAACCTGACGATGATCGCCAGCCTGGCGCTGCTGCCGCCGCTGCTGCCGTCCAAGGCGCATGCCGCGGCCTGGGGCGTCACCCTGGCCGGCATCGTCCAGTTCCTGTTCCTGGGCTGGGCGATGAAGCGGGCGGGGCTCAGCCTGGGGCTGCCGCGGCCGCGGCTGACCCCGGCGGTCAAGCGATTGTTCGTCATCCTGCTGCCGGCCGCCGTCGGGTCGGGCGTGGTGCAGATCAACCTGCTGGTCGGGCAGATGTTGGCCTCGCTGCTGCCGGCGGGCTCGATCTCGTATCTTTATAATGCCGACCGGTTCTACCAGCTGCCCATCGGGGTGGTCGGCGTGGCGATCTCGACCGCGCTGCTGCCGTTGTTGTCGCGCCAGCTGGGCGAAGGCGACGAGGCCGGCGCCCGCGACAGCCAGAACCGCGCCATCGAACTGGCCTTCGCGCTGGGCGTGCCCGCGGCGCTGGCCCTGATCGTCATTCCCCATGAAATGATCAAGGTCGTGCTGGAACACGGCCTGTTCGACGCGAATTCGACCGCCAACACGGCCCAGGCCCTGCTGGCCTATGCCGTCGGCCTGCCGGCGATCGTCGCGGTCAAGGCGCTGATCCCGGCCTTCTATGCCCGCCACGATACCCGCACGCCGCTGCGCATCGCCGCGATCGGGGTGGCCGGCAATATCGCCCTGTGCCTGGCGCTGATGCCCTGGCTGTCCTTCGTCGGGCTGGCGCTGGCCTCGGCCGTGATCGCCTGGCTGAACACCGCGCAATACGCCGTTTCGCTCTATCGCCGCGGCCTGTGGGCGCCCGATCGGCGGCTGAAGGACCGGCTGTGGCGCATCGCGTTGGCCGGTCTGGTCATGGCCGGGGTGCTGAAAGGCCTGGCCTGGGTGCTGGCGCCCTGGTTCACCCGGGGGCTGGCCTGGGAAATCCCGGCCTTGCTGGTGCTGATCCTGGGGGGCATGGCGGCCTATGCCGGGGCGGCGACGCTGATCGGCGCCCTGCGGCCGGCCGAATTGAAGGCCGCCCTGCGCCGCCGGCCGGGCGCGCCCAAGGGGGCGGCCGGTTCGGGCGGGTTGACCGAGGGCTAGGGCTTGCGCGATAAGGGCCCGGCGCCTGTTCCGCCGTCCCTCAAGGATCGATCCCGCCCATGACCGCCTTCCAGAACCGCATCTTTTCCGGCATCCAGCCGTCGGGCAACCTGCATCTCGGCAATTACCTGGGGGCGATGCGCAACTGGGTGAAGCTGCAGCGCGACTACGACTGCATCTTCTGCATGGTCGACCAGCACGCCATCACCGTCTGGCAGGATCCGGCCGAACTGCGCCGCCAGACCCGCGAACTGGCTTGCGGCATGATCGCGGCCGGCATCGACCCGGAAGGCGCACTGTTGTTCAACCAGAGCCAGAATCCGGACCACGCCAACCTGGCCTGGATCTTCAACTGCGTCGCCCGCATGGGCTGGCTGAACCGGATGACCCAGTTCAAGGAAAAGGCCGGCAAGGACCGCGAGAACGTCTCGGTCGGCCTGTTCGCCTATCCCGCGCTGATGGCCGCCGACATCCTGGTCTACAAGGCGACCCACGTGCCGGTCGGCGAAGACCAGAAGCAGCATCTGGAACTGACCCGCGACATCGCCCAGAAGTTCAACAACGATTTCGGCCGCGAAGTCTTCCCCCTGACCGAACCGCTGATCTTCGGCACCGCAACGCGCGTCATGTCCCTGCGCGACGGCACCAAGAAGATGTCGAAGTCCGATCCGTCGGATTATTCGCGCATCAACCTGACCGACGATGTCGACCGCATCGCCGAGAAGTTCCGCAAGGCCAAGACCGACCCCATGGAACTGCCCGCCACGGTCGAGGAGCTGGAGGGGCGCCCGGAGGCCGACAACCTGCTGGGCATCTACGCCGCGCTGTCCGACATCACGCTGGAAGACGCGGTCGCCCGCTTCGCCGGCGCGCAGTTCTCCAAGTTCAAGGGCGAACTGACCGACCTGGCCGTGTCCGTGCTGGGCCCGATGGGGGCCGAGATGAACCGGCTGATGGCCGATCCCGGCCATGTCGAGGCGATCCTGGCCCGCGGCGGGGAAAAGGTGCGCGCCCTGTCGGCCCCGGTCATGGCCGAAGTCTACGAGACCGTCGGCTTCCTGCGGCCGTAAGGTCGCAACCGGGCCCGGGGTGATTGCAACGGGCGGTCGGTCCGCCTACATCTAAGGCTTGGGCCATGCCTGCGCGGGAGATGTGATGAGCGAGACCGAACCGAGCCGTCTGCGGCGCTGGGGTATCCCGGTGCTGGTCGTTATCGCGGCGATCGTCCTGCTCTATTACCCCGTCGGCATGCTGATCGTTCATCGCATCGGCGACGATACCTCGTATCAGTTGCCGAGCAACGCGGTGCCGCCGGGCGGCAGCCGCGCGGTGGCGATGGCCGCGGCGCTGATCAACCGCGAGGTCAACGAGAACCACTGGGTGGCGAACGATCCGTTCTTCCTGCCCGGCTCGATGCTCGACAACATGCCGCATTTCCAGCTCGGCGTGATCGCCGCGCTGGGACGTTTCTCGTTCGAGCTGACCGACCAGCTGGGCCGCACCCGCGGGTCCAGCCAGACCGATCCCGACCTGCAGGAAGCCTCGGGGCTGCTGCAGTATTCGGGCACCAAGTGGGTGTTCGACTTCTCGACCTCGATGATGCCGACGGCGGCGGCCGAGCAGCAGTACCGCAAGGCGCTGGCCTCGCTGCTGACCTACAATCGCCGCCTGTCCGAGGGCCGCGCGGTGTTCGAGAAGCGCTCCGACAACCTGATGGCGGTGCTGGACCGCATCGCGCTCGACCTGGGCTCGGCCTCGGCCGCGCTGGACCAGCGGATCCGCGACCATTCGGGTTTCTGGGATACCGAGGCCGACGACCTGTTCTACACGATCAAGGGCAAGGCCTACGGCTACTTCCTCCTGCTGCGCGAACTGCGCGCCGATTTCGACAGCCTGCCGCGCGAGGCCGAGATCGGCCCGGCCTTTGCCCAGATGCTGCAAAGCCTGCAGGAAGCCGCCTCGCTGCATCCGCTGATCGTCATCAACGCGGCACCCGATTCGACGCTGTTGCCCAGCCATCTCAGCGGGCTGGGGTTCTTCATCCTGCGTGCGCACACGCAGATGCGCGAAATCAACGGGATCCTGCAGCGGTGAGCAGCCCTCTTGCCGCCGGCCCCGCCCTTTGGCAGGCTTGCACGCGATGAGCGACAAGCGTCGTCATAAATGGCTGGTGGTGGTCGACGACACGACCGAGGTGCGGCTTGCCCTGCGCTTTGCCGCGCGGCGCGCCCGCAATGTCGGCGGCCGCGTCACCCTGCTGCGCGTGATCCAGCCTAACGAGGAAGTGCAGGAACACTGGCTGTCGGTGGCCGAGCAACTGCGCGAGGAAGCGCGCGAGGCGGCCGAGCATCTGTTGTCCGACATCGCCCAGCAGGTCCAGCAGGAAACCGGCCTGGTGCCGGAGTTGATCATCCGCGAAGGCAATTCCAAGGAAGAATTGCTCAAGCTGATCGAATCCGACCCGGCGATCCGCATCCTGGTGCTGGCCGCCGCCCCCGGCCCCAGCGGTCCGGGGCCCCTGGTGACCGCGCTGGCCGGGCAGATGGCCGGCAACATGCGCGTGCCGGTCACCGTGGTGCCCGGCTCGCTGACCAACGAGGAAATCGACGAGCTGACCTGACCGGCTTCGGCCTGCCCGGTTTCAGCCTGCCCGTTCTTCAGCCGGCCAGTTCGTCCTCGGGCACGCCGTACAGGTCGTAGGGATCCTGGATGCCGCGCAGCACATGCGTGCCCAGCGCGTCCAGGCGATGGCGCTTCACTTCGGCCGCAACCCCCGCCGTCACCAGAATCTGCCGGTTCAGCACCTTGGTCTGTGCCTCCAGCCGCGAGACGACGTTGACCGCCCGGCCGATGACGGTGAAATCCAGCCGGTCGGCCGAGCCGATATTGCCGTAGATCACCTGGCCCAGATGCAGCGCGATGCCGGTGCGCAGCGGCGCCCCGCCGCCCAGCGCGCGTCCCTGGTTCAGCACATGCAGCGCATCAAGCGCCCCTTTGGCTGCGTCCAGGGCGCGGTCGCAGGCGGTGGCGCGGGCATCGGGCCCGTCGCCGACACGGAAGATCGCCAGCATGCCGTCGCCGATGAACTTCATGATCTCGCCGCCGGCCTCGTGCACCGGCCGGGCCAGGCATTCGAAATAATCGTCCAGGGTGGTGATCAGGTCGCGCGGCCGCATCTTTTCGGCCATCGCGGTAAAGCCGCGCAGGTCGGAATACCAGATCGCGGCATCGACCGTTTCGCCCTGGCCGCGCATGATCGTGCCCGACAGGATGCGTTCGCCGGCATCGTGGCCGAGATAGGTGGTCAGCAGATCCTGGGCCATCAGATGCGCCGCGCAGATTTCGAAGCGCAGCGCGATCAGCGGCATCAGCCCTTCCAGCTCGGCCAGTTCGGCATCGGTGAAGCCCGACGGCCGGTCGGTCGTCCACGACATGAACGACAGCCAGCCATGGGTGAAGCGCAGAGGGAGGATGACATAGTCGGTGGCGCCCAGCGCCATCACGTCGGCCAGCACCGGGAAATCCAGCGGCATGCCCGGCACCAGCCGGCGGCGCAGGCCGCGCGACCCCTCATGGATCAACGCGACCGGGCTGTCACGGTAGAGGGCGAGGTTGCGGGTATTGTGGTCGCGCGCGGTCTCGACCACGTCGGTGCCGCGCGTCCAGCTCAGGCCGCGGGCGAACAGTTGCGGATGCAGCGCCGGCAACCCGCCCGACACGCGCAGCAGCGGGATGCCCGCGGCAACCAGCCGTTCGCACAGCGACTGGAACAACTCGCCATGATCTAGGGTGCGGCCGCGATGCTCGACCAGCCAGGCCGCGACGGCCGCGGTGCCCTCGAGCGCGCCGTCGCCCCGGCCGGTGCCATTCGAGGGCGACTCGGCCAACCCGTGCAAGATTGTCGAATCCTGCGTGTTTGTCACAATTTTATACCTAAATATTGCACAGCGCGGCAGGCGTCGGACATGATATGTCGTATTCGTGGTGGGCGGGAAGGTTCCGCTTGATCCCCCCACCAATTCTAACCATGTTTTGCCCGTCGACCGCGAGGCCGAAGGAGATCACCCGATGTTCATTCAAACCGAGCAGACACCGAATCCCGCGACCCTGAAGTTCATTCCGGGGCGCGAAGTGATGACGTCGGGCACCGCCGATTTCCGCGACTCCGACGAGGCTGAGACCTCGCCGCTGGCGCGCCGCCTGTTTGCCGTCGACGGCGTCGAGGGCGTGATGCTCGGTGGTGACTTCGTGTCGATCACCAAGTCCCCGTCGACCGAATGGCATCACCTGAAGCCCGCGCTGCTCGGCGCGATCATGGAACATTTCACGTCGGGTGAACCCGTCGTCGCCGAGGGCGAGGACGAGGTGATCGCCGATCCCGCCGATGGCGAACTGGTCGCGACGATCCGCGAACTGCTCGACACCCGCGTCCGTCCCGCCGTCGCCCAGGATGGCGGCGACATCACTTTCCACGGTTTCCAGAATGGCGTCGTCTTCCTGCGCATGAAGGGTGCCTGTGCCGGCTGCCCGTCCTCGGTTGCCACGCTCAAGCACGGCATCGAGAACATGCTGCGTCATTTCGTTCCCGAGGTTACCGAGGTCCGCGCGGTCTAGCGCCGGCCTCATCTTACGATCCTCGCCCTGCCGCGCGATGGCCGGCCGGGCGGCGTGATCGTTTTTACGCGGGCTCACCAGTGCCTTGCGTCAAGCCGTGTCAATTGAAGAGAGTGTAGGTGAATGGCCGAAGAGCGATCGGCTCGACAGCACTATGCCGTGCTGTCGAAACTCAAGGGGGCGCTTAACGCCAATCGTTCGCGGGCCATGATGGTCGGCGGCGCCGCGCTGTGCACCCTGGCAATCCTGCCTTTGGCCGCGAGCGTCCGCCCGTCGGCCATGTCCATCGCACCGGCGCCGGAAGCGTCGGGGCTGAACGGTCCGCGCGTCGCCGCGCCGGCCGTCTCGATTCCGGACGGCATCATGCTGCTGGCCGGTGATGCCGGCCGCGACATGTCCGCCGCCGCCCGTGCCTTCTATGCCGAGGTCGCGGCACTTGCGACCCTGCCGCCGCGCCGTGCCGATGACGGGCTGGGCCTGGCGCGCTTCGGCCTGATCAGCCCGGCCAACGCCGCCATGGCGGTGCCGCCGCAGGCCATCGACCTCGATTCGCGGCTGCATCTCGGCCTGCAGCCGATCGACCTGGACGAAGTGCGCGACGGCCAGGCCGACGTGCCGCGCCAGTTCCTGGATACCCTGCCGACGGATCTGCAGTCGCTGCCGCCATCGGACGAACGCAAGGCCAGCTTCGTCAAGGTGCTGCTGCCGCTGCTGCTCAAGGCCAACGAACAGATCCGCGAGGATCGCGCCCGGCTGCTGGCCCTGTCGGCCGATCTTGGCACCGGCAGCGTCGATCTCGGCGATGCCGATCGCGCCTGGCTCGAGGAACTGGCCGACCGCTACGGCACCACCGCGACGAATATCGGCGAATTGAAGCGCCGGGTCGACGTGGTGCCGCCGTCGCTGGCCATCGCCCAGGCCGCCGAAGAAACCGGCTGGGGCGTGGCGCGTGCCGCCCACACCCGCAATGCGCTGTTCGGCGAAATGACGGTGGCTGCCAACGGCCGTGTCCAGGTCCGGTCCTTCACCGGCCTCGAGGCTGCGGTGCAGGCCTATGTCGCCAACCTGAACGGCCATCGGGCCTATGCCTCGCTGCGCAGCATGCGCGCCGATCTGCGCCGCCAGTCGCGCGAGCCATCAGGTTACGCGCTGGCCGCCGGGCTGCATCGCTATTCCGAGCGCGGCCAGGATTATGTTCGTACCATCCGCGGGCTGATCAAGTCGAACGGCCTGGATGACTTCGACCAGGCGCGCCTGAATGCGAACGGCCTGGCCGACAACGGCGCCCTGGCCGTCTGGCGCTGAATTTTTTCCTGTGATTGCGCTTGTCGTCATCCCGGACGAAGCGTAGCGGAGATCCGGGATCCAGGGTGGGTGCGGTGCAGTTTGTAGCGCCCTAGCCCCGGATCCCGGCTTTCGCCGGGATGGCAGCGTAAGAAAAAATTCCTGACAGAAGAACCTTACTGCAACGTCTGTCCGGCGGCGGTCGATGGGATCAGGATCGGCAGGCCGAACCAGCGCCAGCGGCCGTCGGGGCCGGGGGCGGTGCAGTTGACGCGGCCGCGGCCGGGGGGGAAGGGCTGGGCCAGGCGAATCTCGACATGGTCGTCGCCCAGCCATTCCAGCGCGGCCGGGCTGGACAGATGCGAGGCGAAGCAGGCCAGCCGGTCGGGCTGTTCGATCGGGTCGAGCAGGGTGAAGCCGATCTCGGGCGGATTGGCCGTGACCAGCGGGTCCAGCGGCACGATGTCGGTGACCGCCAGCGGCAGCGCCTCGATCGTCAGGCGGAAGCGGCTGAGGCTGCCCGTCGCATCGTTCATCGGAAAGCGCGGCAGGGTATAGCGGTCGGCGCGGCCATGGGCGACACCCGATTGCTGGCCGAAGGCGGCGTCGAATCCCGCTTCGGCCGCCTGGGCGCGGGCCTGGGCGCTCCAGATGCCATAGGGATAGGCGAACAGCCGGGGGCGCTCGCCCAGCTCGGTCTCGATATGGTCGGTCGCGACGGCGATCTCGCTGGCGATGCGCTCGCGCCCCTGGAACGGCAGATAGGGATAGGTGTGGGTGATGTTGCCGACGGCCAGCCCCTCGGCCTTCATCCGCCGCAGGTCGGTCCAGGTCAGGCCGCTGCCGGCATCGAGGGTCGCGGTGGCGACGAACAGCGTGACCGGCATGCCCGCCGCCTTCAGCCGCGGCCAGGCCAGCGTCGCGAACGAGGCATGGGCGTCGTCGACCGTGATCGCCACCGTGCGGTCGGGCAGTTCCTCGCCGGCTTTCAGGCGGCGCACGATCTCGTCCAGCGCCATGACGTGATAGCCGCCGGTCTTCAACACGCGCAGATGCGCCTCGAACTGTTCGATGCGAAGCGCGGCCGTCGGATTCGGATCGTTGCCGAATCGGCCATAGGTCAGGACCACGGCGTGATCGGCCGCAAGGCCACGCGCCGGCCCGCCGGCGACACCGGCCAGCAGGACCAGGAAAAGAATGACGGTGGTCCTGTGTCTGAGCCAGTCCTGCATCGACGATTGCACCGGGGTGACGCTTCGGCCATGTTGGGGTGCCGGGCGCGCCATATCAACGGATTTGGCCGGGGCGCAACCGACATAGCCGGGGAATGTGGCCGAAGCGCCGCAGGTCCGCGCCGTCACATCATCCGCGTACCCGCCGCGCTGTCTGACAGCAGCGGAAAGCGACGCGCCTCGAACAGTTGATAATGCCACCACTCATTGCGATAGAAATCGAAGCCCGCCGCGGTCATCAGCCCCAGAAGCAGCAGCCGGTTGGCCTGCGCCGCGGGCGAGACGGCCGTCGATCCGTGATGGGACAGCGGCGTGAAGGCATCGAAGGCCGTCCCCATGTCGAGGTCGCGGCCATCGGTGCCGATCAGGGTCAGGTCGATCGCCGCCCCCCGCGAATGAGGCGAGCCGCGCCGCGGATCGGCCAGGAATTCCGGGTCGGGGGTGTGCTGCCACAGCTTCCACTGCGCTTCGGCGGGGCGAAAGGCATCGAACACCCGGAAACGCAGCCCCAGCGCTGCCGCCAGGTCGATGGCGCGGGCAAATTTCTCGGCCGCCTCGGGGTTCAGGTAGGCCGCCTGGCGGGCATAGACCGGCGCGCCGGTGAAATTGGCCGTGGTGGCGTAGGCGATCTCGATCTCGACGGGGAAGGCGGGCGGGGCAATTTCGACCAGCAGCATGGCAGGACTCGCGACGACGACGGCGCGCGACCCTACCACGATCGTGCGGTCTTTTGTGCGTGGGCTGCATCATGCGGCTGATCGCGGTCGATACCGCGCTGGGCGGCTGCTCGGTCGCGATCGTCGATGGGGGCATGGTGCTGGCGCATCGGGCGCGCCACCTGGGGCGCGGGCACGCCGAACATCTGGCCCCGATGCTGGACCAGGCCCTGGCCGATGCCGGCATCGCCGCGTCGTGGTGCGAGGCCCTGGCCGTGTCGGTGGGCCCCGGCAGCTTCACCGGCCTGCGCGTGGGGCTCAGCCTGGTGCGGGGCCTGGCCCTGGCGCTGGGGCGGCCGGTCGTGGCCGTGACCAGCCTGGCCGCGCTGGCGGCCAATGTCGCCGATCCCGACCGGCCGGCGGCGGCGCCGGTGCTGGCCGTGATCGATGCCCGGCGCGACGAAGCCTACGCCCAGCTTTTTTCGCCCGCGGCCGAACCGTTGAGCGAAGCGGCCTTGTTGCCGCTGGGCGGGGTGGCCGCCCTGGTGCCGCCGGGCGGCGCCTTGGGGGTGGGAACGGGCGTGGCGCTGATCGCGGCGCGCGCCGCCGGTCTGACCCCTGCCTTCACGGGCGAAACCGCGGCCGCGACCGACAGCGATGCGTTGGGCGTGGCGCGGCTGGCGGCCCGGCAGATCGCCGCGTCGGGCCTGCCGGCGGCCGACGCCGCGCCGCCCGGCCCGCTTTACCTGCGGGCGCCCCATATCACCATGCCGCCGCCGCGGCTATGACGCTCGTTCCCGCCGGGCCGGCCCATGCGGCCGTGCTGGAAGCGCTGCATGCCGCCTGTTTCGACGACGGCTGGCCGGCCGGCGATTTCGTGCGCCTGCTGGAAACGCCCGGCTGCTTCGCCCTGATCGCCATGGTGGCCGACGAACCTGCCGGGCTGGCAGTCTGTCGGGCGGCGGTCGACGAATGCGAGTTGCTGACCATAGGTGTAATACCCGAATTTCGGCGGCGTCATCTTGGTTTTTCGTTGTTGAATGCAACTTTTGCGACAGCGCGCGGGCATGGCGCGGTACGCTACTTTCTGGACGTCGCCGAAGACAACCTTGCCGCCTGCGCCCTGTATTATTCAGTCGGTTTCGCGCAGGTCGGTCGGCGACCCAACTATTACCGCCGTGCCGGGGCAGGCGTGGCCGCATTAGTGCTGGCGCTTGACTTGGGGCCGATCGAGGAAAGCGGACAGGGCTGAGGTAGGTGATGCCGCATCGCGGCAAATATCTGCAAATTGTCGCGGCGCCGCTGTCATTTCTACTTGTGGGCCGCGTGGTCCAGTCCTAACATAAATACTAGTATTTCCTGTTTCATCCCTAGGCAACCACCCCTCATGCGAGGTTCGCCAGACCGATGACCGAGATTAGCCAAAAGGCAGAGCTGTTGGCTCTGACCACGCAGATCGTCACGGCCCATCTCGGGCGCACCAAGGTCGAGGCGGCGGAGTTGCCCGGTCTGATCCGGCAGATCTACGATTCGCTGGCCGGCACCGTGACGACGACCGAGGCGCCGGCGCCCAACCGCCCGGATCCCGCCGTGCCGGTCAAGCGGTCGGTGACCCCCGAATACATCGTCTGCCTCGAGGACGGCAAAAAGCTGAAGATGCTGAAGCGGCATCTGATGACCGCCTATGGCATGACCCCGGACCAGTATCGCGAACGCTGGGGCCTGCCGGCCGATTATCCGATGGTCGCACCGAACTACGCCAATCAACGGCGCGAACTGGCCAAGCAGATCGGGTTGGGCACCGGCCGGCGCAAGGCGCGCCGCTGAACGCGCCGCTTGACGTGCCGGGGGGGGCTGGCGGCGGCGCCGGATTCCGGAAATCGCGGCCGGTTTGGCCAGATATGCAAGAGGCGGTTGTCAGCCGCGCGGCATGTCCGTAAGTTCTGCCCGAATCTTTGGTGGCCAACGGGTGGGAAGATGACCAACCGCTTGATCGATCTCTGCCTGCAGAAGGGCTTGCGCATGACCGACCAGCGGCGCGTGATCGCGCGCGTGCTGGGGGAATCGCAGGATCACCCCGATGTGGACGAGCTTTATCGCCGCGCCTCGGCGATCGACCAGCGCATCTCGATCGCGACGGTCTATCGCACCGTGCGCCTGTTCGAGGAGGCGGGGATCCTCAGCCGTCTCGATTTCGGCGACGGCCGGTCGCGCTACGAAGAAGTGCCGACCGAGCATCACGACCATCTGATCGACACGAAAAGCGGCAAGGTCATCGAGTTCCATAACGACGAACTCGAGGCGCTGCAGGTCCGCATCGCCCGCGAACTGGGCTTCCGCCTGGTCGATCACCGGCTGGAGCTGTACGGCGTGCCGCTGACCGAAGCCGAGGCCGAGGATCCGCCGCGGCGCAAGTGACCAGCTTTCGGCCGCATCCGCGTTCCAATCCGTATCGGGCTGCATCCTGATGGGTACGATCCGCGCCGTCCTGATCATCGCGCTGGTCGTGGTGCTCTATCTCGTGCTGGTGCTGCCGCAATGGTGGCTGGTGCGCCGCGGGTCGCCGCAGGCGACGGTCATCCCGCGCCTGTTTCATCGTGCCGTGCTGTGGGGGCTGGGGCTGAAGATCGCGCGGCGGGGCGAACCCTCGACCGTGCGGCCGACGCTGTTCGTGTCGAACCATGTCTCGTGGATCGACATCATGGTGCTGGGGTCCGAGCTGGAGGCATCGTTCGTCGCCAAGCACGAAGTCGATACCTGGCCGTTCTTCGGGACGCTGGCGCGGCTGCAGCGCACGGTGTTCGTCGAACGCCGTGCCCGCAAGACCGCCGACCATCGCGACCTGATGGTCGAGCGCCTGGCATCGGGCGACAGCCTGATCCTGTTCCCCGAGGGCACGTCGTCGGACGGCCTGCGCATCCTGCCGTTCAAGTCGGCTTTCTTTTCGCTGGCCGAACGCCGCTTCGACGACCGGCCGCTGACCCTGCAGCCGGTCTCGGTCGCCTATACCGAACTGTGCAACCTGCCGGTCGGCCGGCGCTGGTCGGGCCTGTTCGCCTGGATCGGCGACCAGGACCTGATGCCGCATCTGTGGCGCTTCCTGAAGGCGGGACCCGCGGTCGTCACCGTCGAATATCATCCGCCCGTCACCATCGACGGCTTCGCCTCGCGCAAGGCGCTGGCCGCCTGGGTTCAGGCCGTGGTGGCCCAGGGCGTGTCCGATGCCCATTCGGGCCGCATCACCCCGCGGCCCGCGCCGCCGCCCGTCCTGGTGCCGCCGCCCGGCATCCCCGGCCCGGAAAACGGCGGGGAACCGGCCGGAACCGTTGCAGTTCCGTGAACAGGCCGCGAACCCCGATGGTTGCGGCCAACCCCGCCGGATGATAGATTTGCGGGCGGATCATCAGATCCTCAGGCTCACCAAGACGCATCGACGATTCAATTGACGACGGAACATTTGACCGAGAAAAAGACGGTCCACATCAAGAGCTACGGCTGCCAGATGAATGCGTACGACGCCACGCGGATGGCGGACGTGCTGGCGCCCCACGGCTATGAGACCGTCGACAGCCCCGATCGTGCCGATCTGGTCATTCTCAATACCTGCCACATCAGGGAAAAGGCGTCGGAAAAGGTCTATTCCGAGCTGGGCCGCCTGCGCGTCGCGCGCGACGAGCGGCGGGCCGAGGGCCGCAACGACCTGACCATCGCCGTCGCCGGCTGCGTCGCCCAGGCCGAAGGGCCGGAAATGCTGCGCCGCGCCCCGGCCATCGACATGGTGCTGGGCCCCCAGACCTATCATCGCCTGCCCGAGATGCTGGCCCGCCGCGCGTCGGGCGAACGGGTGGTCGATACCGATTTCCCCGCCGACACCAAGTTCGAGCATCTGCCCAAGGCCCGCACCCGCGGCCCCGCCGCCTTCCTGACCGTGCAGGAAGGCTGCGACAAGTTCTGCTCGTTCTGCGTCGTGCCCTATACCCGCGGTTCGGAATATTCCCGCCCCGTCGCCGACATCCTGGCCGAGGCCCGCGGCCTGCTGGCCGAGGGGGTGGTCGAGCTGTCGCTGCTCGGCCAGAACGTCAACGCCTTCCACGGCGAAGGGCCCGATGGCCGCAGCTGGTCCCTGGGCCGATTGATCGCCGAGCTGGCCGGGCTCGAGGGCGTGCGCCGCCTGCGCTACACCACCTCGCATCCGCTGGAGGTCGACGACGAACTGATCGCCGCCCATCGCGACATCCCCGCGCTGATGCCCTATCTGCACCTGCCGGTGCAGTCGGGGTCCGATCGCATCCTGGCGGCGATGAACCGGCGCCACACCGCCGACCATTTCCGCCGTGTCGTCGCCCGGTTGCGCGACGCCCAGCCGGCCCTGGCGCTGTCCTCGGACTTCATCGTCGGTTTCCCCGGCGAGACCGACGCCGATTTCGCCGCGACCATGGCCCTGGTCGAGGAAACCGGTTTCGTCGAGGCCTATTCGTTCAAGTATTCGCCGCGCCCGGGCACGCCCGCCGCGACCAGTGATGCCCAGGTCGAGGAAACGGTGAAGGCCGAGCGTCTGGCCGCCCTGCAGGCGCTGCTGGACCGCCAGCGCCGCGCCTTCAACCAGGCCAGCGTCGGGTCGGTCCAGCCGGTGCTGTTCGACCGGGCCGGCCGCCATGACGGCCAGCTGGTTGGCCGCAGCCCCTATCTGCAGCCGGTCCATGTGCGGGCCGACGGCATCGCCATCGGCGACATCGCGCCGGTTGCCATTGTCGCCGCGCACGCCAATTCGCTTGAAGGCCGCCTCGCCGAGGCGCGGGAGGCGGCCTGACGATGTCGATCCGACAGTGAGGCGCGCCCCTACCCAGGAGATGCCGTGAGCCAAGCCAGCCGTTCGACCGCCGCGACCCCCGTCATCGTCAATTTCGCCGACAACCGCCTGCTGTCGGCCCTCTTCGGTGAACAGGACAGGTACCTGGCCAGGATCGAGCAGAAGCTGGGGGTGTCGGTCAATCCGCGCGGCAACCAGGTCGTCATCACAGGCCAGGTCGGGGCCCGCGACGCAGCGCGCGACGTGCTGCATTCTCTCTACGAACGGTTGAAGCGGGGTGACGAAGTGGGTTTGGGCGACGTGGACGGGGCGATCCGGATGGCCGAGGCGGGCGAGGACGACAGCGCCCCCGTCGGCAACGGCGCCACCGCGGCCGTGCCCCAGATCCGCACCAAGAAGCGGGCGATCCAGGCCCGCACCCCCGCCCAGGCCCATTACATCGCCGAACTCTACCGCCAGGAACTGGTGTTCGGGCTGGGCCCGGCCGGCACCGGCAAGACCTATCTGGCCGTGGCGGTCGCGGTCGCCATGATGATGACGGGCAAGGTCGACCGCATCGTCCTGTCGCGCCCGGCGGTCGAGGCCGGCGAACGCCTGGGGTTCCTGCCCGGCGACCTCAAGGAAAAGGTCGATCCCTATCTGCGGCCGCTCTATGACGCGCTCTATGACATGCTGCCGGTCGACGAGGTGCGCCGCCGTCTCGATTCCGGCGACATCGAGGTCGCGCCGCTGGCCTTCATGCGCGGCCGCACCCTGGCCAATGCCTTCGTCATCCTGGACGAGGCGCAGAACACGACGCCCGTCCAGATGAAGATGCTGCTGACCCGCCTGGGCGAACGCTCGCGCATGGTGGTGACGGGCGACCTGTCGCAGATCGACCTGCCCAACGGGCAGATGTCGGGCCTGCGCGACGCGCTGGGCAAGCTGGAAGGCGTCGAGGGCATCTCGATGGTCCGGTTCAGCGATTCCGACGTCGTGCGCCATCCGCTGGTCATGCGCGTGATCCGCGCCTATGCCGCCGCGGAAGGCGATCTGGGCCTGGCCCAGGAGCCGCAGGAGCCGCGGCGACGGCGATGAGCCAGGATCGAAGTCGACCCAAACCCCGGTCTTCCCTCAGCATCGCCATCATCGCCACGGCCGCAGGCTGGGATGACAGCCTGCCCGATGCCACCGCCCTGTGCCGCCGCGCCGGCCGCGCCGCCCTGCGCGGCGAACTGGGTCCCGGCCGCCATGCCCTGACCGTCGTCCTGTCCGACGACGCCGAACTGCGCAGCCTGAACCGCGACTGGCGGGCCAAGGACAAGCCGACCAACGTCCTGTCGTTTCCCAACGGCGAGGAGACGCCCGACGGCGTCGTCCTGCTGGGCGACATCATCCTGGGATTTGAAACCGTCCTGCGCGAATCGCACGAGCAGGGCAAGACGCTTGCCGACCACCTGGCGCATCTCGTCGTGCACGGGGCGCTGCATGTGGCCGGATATGATCATGAAACCGATGAGGAGGCCGAGGTGATGGAAGGGCGCGAGCGCGTCGTGCTGGCGGGGATGGGCATTGCCGATCCCTATGCGGAGGCGACGGGCGGCAGGGCGGGAATCGGGCCATGAGCGAGTCTTCCGGCGCCGGGTCACGCAACGGCCATGGCCAGACTGCCGGCGGCGGCCCGTTGTGGCTGCGTCTGCGCGAATGGGTCGGTTCGTTCCGCGGCAATCGCGGTGGCGACGAGGCGCTGCGCGAGGATCTCGAGGAATTGCTCGAGGAACATGCCGACGGCGAGAACGTCGACACGCGCGAACAGCGCGCGATGCTCGAGAATGTCCTGTCGGTCGGCAGCTTGCGGGTCGACGACGTGATGGTGCCGCGCGCCGACATCGCCGCCATCGCCGACAACACCCCGCTCGACGAAGTCGTGCGCATCTTCGAGGAAGCGGGCCATTCCCGCATGCCGGTCTATCGCGGCACCCTCGACGACGTGCTGGGCATGATCCACGTCAAGGACCTGCTGCGCTTCTGGTTCGGCCAGCGCCCCGAACGCCTGCCGCTGGCCAAGATCGTGCGCCGCGTGCTGTTCGTGCCGCCGTCGATGCCGGTGCTGGACCTGCTGATCCAGATGCGCGCCGCGCGCCAGCACATGGCCCTGGTCGTCGACGAATACGGCGGCATCGACGGGCTGGTCACCATCGAGGACCTGGTCGAGCAGATCGTCGGCGACATCGACGACGAATACGACGAGACCGAGGCGCCGATGCTGTCCGAACGGCCGGACGGCAGCCTGGACATCGATGCCCGCTGCCCGATCGAGGATCTCGAGGAACGGCTGGGCCTGTCGCTGCTGGAGGAGGAGCGGGAGGAGGACATCGACACGATCGGCGGCCTGGTCTTCGCGCTGCTCGGCCGGGTGCCGCGGCGGGGCGAACTGGTCCGCCATCCCAGCGGTTTCGAGTTCGAGGTGCTGGACGCCGATCCCCGCCGGGTCAAGCGCCTGCGCCTGGTGCCGCCGGCCCCGGCGGACACGGCCGAGGCGGCGGGCTGAGCGCGGATCACACCTGAAACGCCGGGTTCGATCCCATAGGTGCCGACTTTGAGCTTGAACGCGCCCTCAAAGGGCGGTCGTCATCCCGGCGAAGGCCGGGATCCAGGGCAAGGACGTCGCAGTCTGCACTGCGCTTACCCTAGGTCCCGGCCTTCGCCGGGACGACGATCGGCCCTCTGAACTCGATCACGAGTCAAAGTCGGCGCCATTGGGGCAATCCAGCGGTAAACCCTGGAAGCGGAGCAACCGATGTTCGTCGATCTCGCCCGGCGCGTAGGCGCGCTGACCGGCTGGCGCCGGCTGGGTCTGGCCGTGGTGCTGGGGGCGGCGACGGCGCTGACGCTGGCGCCGTTCTATGCCCTGCCGCTGCTGGTGCCCTGTTTCGTCGGGCTGGCCTGGCTGACCGACGGCTGCCGGCGGCTGCGCGACATCGTGCTGGTCCACTATGCCTTCGGTTACGGTTTCATAGCGGTCGGCTGCTACTGGATCGGCATCTCCTTCCTGGTCGAAGCCGACCGGTTCGCCTGGCTGCTGCCGCTGCCGGTGCTGGGGTTGCCCCTGTTCCTGGGGCTGTTCACCGCGTTGGGCGGTCTGGTCGCGGGCCTGCTGTGGGGGCCGGGCTGGCGCCGGGCGGCGGTGCTGGCGCTGGGGTGGACGGCGGGCGAATTCGTGCGCGGCAATGTCCTGACCGGCTTTCCCTGGAACCTGATCGGTTATGTCTGGGGAGTATCGGATGCGACCATGCAGGGCGCGGCCTGGTTCGGGCCCTACGGCCTCAGTTTCGCGACGGTGCTGGCCGCGACCCTGCCGGCCGTGCTGGGCGATGCCGATGATCGCGGGCGCAGCCGGCTGATCGCCCCCGGCGTTGCCGGGCTGATGGTCATCGGGCTGATCGTTGCCGGGTTCTGGCGCCTGGCCCCGGCACCCGACGTGCCGGGCGTGATGCTGCGCCTGGTCCAGCCCGGCATCAACCAGGCGACCAAATGGCTCGATACCGAACGCGACCGCGTGCTGCGCCAGCATCTGGACCTGACCGCCGGTCCGGGGGGTGAAAAGACCACCGTCGTGGTCTGGCCCGAAACCGCCGTGCCGTTCCTGATCGAACACGACGTCCTGCGCCGCCAGGCGATTGCGGCGGCAATGCCGCCGGGCGCCGTCGCCCTGATCGGGGCGGTCAGGCGCAGCCCGCTGGACCAGCCGCTGCAGATCTGGAATTCGGTCTATGCGCTGAATTCGACCGGCCAGATCCTGGGCACCTACGACAAGCGCCATCTGGTGCCGTTCGGCGAATTCATGCCGATGCGCCGGCTGTTCTCGCTGATCAACCTGGACCAGTTGGCCGTCGGTTCAGTCGATTTCTCGCCCGGCCAGGGCTCGGCGCTGCTGAACGTCGCCGGCCTGCCGGCGATGCGGCCACTGATTTGTTACGAGGGTGTCTTTCCCGACGAGGTCGCGGTATCGGGAGACGCGCGTGCCGGTCTGCTGCTGAACGTCACCAACGACGGGTGGTTCGGCGATTCCTCGGGCCCCCACCAGCATTTCGACATGACCCGCTTCCGTGCGGTCGAACAGGGCCTGCCGCTGGTTCGTGCAGCAAATACAGGCATTTCCGCCATCGTCGACCCCTATGGCCGGGTGCGTACCGAACTGCCGCTGGGCCGGGTCGGCGTGGTCGACGGGCCCTTGCCCCAGGCACTGGTCCAGGCCCCCGCCTATGGCCGTTACGGCGAATGGTTGCTGCTGCCCTGGGCCATGCTGGGGCTGGCCTGCGGCTACTGGCGGCGCAAACCTTACAGTAAAACAGCTTGACCCATAGATATGGTGGGCTAAAAAACCCCGTTCGCCGGCCCCGTACCGTCAAAAGGTGCGTCGCCTGTTTTTCGTCGCGGTGATACGCCGCCGTCCGCCTGCTGCTGGAGGTTCGAACCTTGGCCCTCAACGATTACCTGTTCACGAGCGAGTCGGTTTCGGAAGGCCATCCCGACAAGGTCTGCGACCGGATTTCCGATGCCGTGGTCGATGCCTTCCTGGGTGCCGATCCCTATGCGCGTGTCGCCTGCGAAACCCTGGTCACCACCCAGCAGATCGTGATCGCCGGCGAAGTCCGCGGTCCCGCGCCGCTCGTCGATGCCAAGGGCCAGGTCGACAAGGCCGCGATCGAGCAGATCGCCCGCAACGCGGTCAAGGAAATCGGCTACGAGCAGGACGGTTTCCACTGGAAGACCGCGAACTGCAACGTCTACCTGCATGCCCAGTCGGCCGACATCGCTGTCGGCGTCGACGCCGCCGGCAACAAGGATGAAGGCGCCGGCGACCAGGGCATCATGTTCGGCTACGCCTGCGACGAGACGCCGGAACTGATGCCGGCCCCGATCCAGTATTCGCACAAGATCCTGCGGCTGATGGCCGAGGATCGCCATGCCGGCATCGAGAAGCGCCTGCTGCCGGACGCCAAGAGCCAGGTGACCCTGCGCTATGTCAACGGCCGTCCGGTCGGCGCCACCGCCGTCGTCGTCTCGACCCAGCATGTCGAGGACGCGACGCAGGAGCAGGTGCGCGAAGCCGTGCGCCCCTATATCGAGAAGGTGCTGCCCGAGGGCTGGATGTGCCCCGAGGACCAGCTCTACGTCAACCCGACCGGCCGTTTCGTCATCGGCGGTCCCGACGGTGACGCCGGCCTGACCGGCCGCAAGATCATCGTCGACACCTACGGCGGCGCGGCCCCGCATGGCGGCGGCGCGTTCTCGGGCAAGGATCCGACCAAGGTCGACCGCTCGGCCGCCTATGCCGCCCGGTATCTGGCCAAGAACGTCGTCGCCGCGGGCCTCGCCTCGCGCTGCACGATCCAGCTGGCCTACGCGATCGGCGTGTCGCACCCGCTGTCGGTCTATGTGAACACCCACGACACCGGCAATGCCGACGAGGCCAAGATTTCCAGCGTCCTGCAGGAACTGGTTTCGCTCAGCCCCCGCGGCATCCGCGAGCATCTGCAGCTGAACCGCGCGATCTACGCCCGCACCTCGGCCTATGGCCATTTCGGTCGCGAAGCCACCGCCGACGGCGGTTTCTCGTGGGAACGCACCGACCTGGTGCCCCAGCTCAAGAGCGCGTTCGGCGCTTGAGCGACCAGGCCGACGGCCCGCGCCGCACCGTCCACGGACGGCGGCGCGGCCGGCCGCTGCGCAAAGGCCGCGCGGCGGCGCTGGAGACCACGCTACCGGTAAACGAGATCGTGCTGCCCGCCGCTGGCGGGCAGCTTGATTTCGCGACGCTTTTCGGCCGCCGCACCGACCAGACCTGGCTCGAGATCGGCTTCGGCGGGGGCGAGCATCTGGCCACCCTGGCCGCCCGTCATCGCGACGTCTCGTTCATGGGCTGCGAGCCGTTCATCAACGGCATGGCCTCGCTGCTGGTCTCGATCGAGCGCGACGGGCTGGACAATGTCCGCATCCTGATGGACGACGCCCGGCTGCTGCTGGCGGCGCTGCCCGACCGCTCGCTCGACCGTGTCCATATCCTGTTTCCCGATCCCTGGCCCAAGAAGCGGCACAACCGCCGCCGCATCGTGTCCCCCGCCGTGCTGGACCAATTGGCCCGGACGATGAAACCCGGCGCGATGCTGCGCCTGGCCACCGATCACGAGGATTACGGCGTCTGGATGCTGCGCCATCTGCTGGACCGGCCGGAATTCCGCTGGACCGCGACGCGCGCCGACGACTGGCGCGTCCGCCCGGCCGAGGAGCCCGAGACCCGTTACGAGGCCAAGGCCCTGGCCAAGGGCCTGAAGCCGATCTACCTGACCTTCCTGCGCCGCTGAAGGCGCCGCGATGCGGGCCGAGCTGGACCGGATCTTCCTGGATGCCATGCGGCAGCACCAGGCCGGCCGGCTGGCCGAGGCCGAGGCGGGCTATCGCCAAGTCCTGGGCCGCGATCCCGATCATTTCCCGTCGCTGTGCGAATTCGGCCGCCTGGCCTTCCACCTGGGTCGCTACGACGTGGCGCGGGCGCTGTTCGGCCGGGCCGCCGCCCTGGCCCCGGCCGACCGCCTGCTGCGCAACAACCTGGCCAATGCCGAGGAACATTGCGGTGCCTTCGATGCGGCGCTGGCCAATCAGCGCCGCAACCTGGTCGAGGATCCGGCCTTTCCGGAAGCCTGGAACAGCCTGGGCAATGTGCTGAAGGCGACAGGCCGGTTGGACCGGGCGATAGCGGCCTATCGGCGGTCGGCCGCGGCGGCGCCCGATTATGTCGCGGCGGTCGGCAATCTCGGCTCGGCCCTGCACCAGGCGGCCGAGGATGCGGCGGCGATCGCCGTCACCCGCCGGGCCCTGGCCCTGCTGGACGATCCCGAACTGCACCACAACCTGTCCCATGCCCTGCTGGCCGCGGGGCAATTGGCCGAAGGCTGGCGCGAATACGAATGGCGCAGCCGCACCGCCCAGCATGCCCCCGCCTGGCCGCAACTGCCGGGCCGCCGCTGGATGGGCGAAGGCGGGCAGGGCGGCACCCTGCTGGTCCATGCCGAACAGGGCCTGGGCGACATGCTGCAGTTCTGCCGCTATGTGCCGCTGGCGGCCGCACGGGGCTGGCGTGTCGTCGTCGAGGCCGACAGGCTCCTGATCCCGCTGATCGGCCGGCTGGACGGCGCGGCCGATGTCGTGGCGCGCGGCGACGTCTTGCCGGCCTTCGATGCCTATTGCCCGGTTATGAGCCTGCCGGGAATCTTCGGCACCACCCTGCAAACCATTCCCGCCGCCGTACCCTACCTGACCGCCGACCCGGACAAGGCCGCGGCCTGGCGCCCGCGTGTCGCCGGCCGGTTCCGCGTGGGCCTGGCCTGGGCCGGCAATCCGGCCCTGGCGGCGGACGTCAGGCGGTCGCTGGCGCCCGATCTGCTGGCGCCGCTGCTGGACCTGCCCGGCATCACCTGGTTCAGCCTGCAGAAGGACCGGGTCGCGCCGGCCGGCGTGGTCGACCTGATGGCCGATGTCGCCGATTTCGGCGATACCGCGGCACTGGTCACCAATCTCGACCTGGTCATCGCGGTCGACAGCGCCGTCGCCCATCTGGCCGGCGCGCTGGGCCGGCCGGTCTGGCTGCTGAACCGCTTCGATGCCGAATGGCGGTGGCTGCGCGACCGGGACGACAGCCCGTGGTATCCGACCCTGCGCCAGTTCCGCCAGACGACGCCCGGCGACTGGCCCGGCGTGATCGCGCGGGTGCGCGCAGAACTGGCACGCATGGGCGATCCCTCATCTTCGCACTGGCAAAAAGACGCCTTCTGCTCTATCTGAACGCCCTTACCGGCGAGAGCGGCCCGAGATGGTGCCGCCGCCGTTTCTTCGTGCGGGCCGGAATGCGGCCCCCGCGGCAACCACGATCGCAAGCGACCATGCCCTTCCCCGAGACCAACCCCGCCCTTGCGCGTGCCCTGGCGGCGCGCGGCTATTCCGAACCCACCCCGGTGCAGGCGGCGGTGCTGCAGGACGATGCCGTCGGCCGCGACCTGC
>Ga0206117_100560_pt1 | contig 34826 bp, 39 predicted proteins | sample 3A5Ametagenome_FD_177997 | JGI IMG/M metagenome (GOLD analysis project Ga0206117, IMG submission 177997) | Enriched microbial communities from leaf-cutter ant dump, University of Wisconsin, Madison, United States - 3A5A | ecosystem: Environmental > Terrestrial > Nest > Insects nest > Nest dump... | reverse complement strand
CCTGCTGCAGCTCGATGGCCGTCTTGGAGCAGATCGCGTTCCTGCGTTGCGGACGGTTGATGGTGATGAGCGTGACGCCGTTGCTGCGGCTGTCCACCAGGATGTTTTGCATGTCACTGTCTCCTTTTTTCGGGTTAGACCACCGCGCTCAGCACGATGGCGGCCCCCACGTAAACGGCGAGCAACAGGGTCTCGCCGACCAGCATCGCGAGCGGCTGCCAGCCGAGCTTCGCGAGTTCCTCGAAATGCGTTTTCAGTCCCGCCGCGCCGATCGCGACGACGAGCATCCAGCGCGAGGCCGACCCCGCTGCGTCCGCCATGGCGGGCGTCACCGCGCCCACCGATGCAAGGACGACCAGCGCTATGAAAGCCACCATGAATCCGGGCAGCAAGGGGACGCGCGCGCCTTCGTTCGCCCCTTGCGATGCGATCCTGCTGCGCAGCACGAAGCCGATCGCCATCGCGGCCGGCGCGAGCAGCGCTACGCGGTAAAGCTTCACGATGACGGCCGTGTCCGCCGCCTGCGGGCCGAGCAGCGTTCCCGCGGCGACGACCTGCGCGACGTCGTGGATCGTCCCGCCCAGAAAGACGCCCGACTGCAGCGCCGAGGCGCCCGCGAGCTTGAGAATGAGCGGGTACAACACCATCGCCACCGTGGAGAGCAGCGTCACGCCGATCACAGTGAGCAAGGTAAAGCGTTCGTTCTCGCGCGTAGGCGGCAATACGGACGACACGGCCATGGCCGCCGACGCGCCGCAGATGCCGACGGACGCGCCGGCGAGTAGGCCGTGTTCCCGTGGCCGGCGCAGCAGCGCGGCGAAGGCCGCTCCTGCGCCGACCGTGAGCGCCACGCCCGCCGCAATGGCCAGCGCAATCTCCCAGCCGAGCCCGGCGACCTGCCCGACGGTGATGCGGGCACCGAGCAGCGCCACACCCACGCGCAGCACGGTCTTCGCGCAGAACGCGATACCCGCCGTCGTGGCAGGGTGCGACGAGAGGAAGTTGAGCGACAGGCCCATGAGCAACGCGTACAGCAGCGGCGGCCCGCCGTAGTGCTCCGACACGAAAGTGGCGGAGAGCGCGATGAGCATGCACACCGACACGCCAGGCCACAGCACGCCGGCCCGCGCGACGAACGCGGGCCGTGAGGCTGCAGCGGAAGAACGCGGGTCGCTCATTGGTTGTCGCGCTTTCAGGCCGCGTTGGTCTTGAGCTCGTTGAAGGCTTCCATGGCCCGCAGCGAGTACACGTATGCAGCCCCGGCGTTCAGCGCGATGGCAACGCCCATGGCATCGCTCATCTCCGCTTCGGTGGCGCCCGCCTTTGCCGCAGCAGCGGCATGCGAGGAAATGCAACCATCGCAGCGGGTGGTCACCGCCACCGCCATGGCGATCAACTCGCGGGTCTTGACGTCGAGCGCGCCGTTCGAGCCTTGCGCGGCCGTGAGGCCGCGGTAGGCTTCCAGCATCTTCGGGTTGGTGCCGCCGAGGCGGTTGTACGAGCGCTTCAGCGTGCCAAGCAAGTCAGTCCAGTTCATAAACATGTTGAGTTCCTTTATGGGAGGGATGAAAGTGGGGGAGGGGAAAATTTGCGCGCCGCGGCGCGCTCGATGTAGTTGGCGATGCGGTCGCGCAGGCCATGCCGCGCCGCGGACTCGACCAGGCGGAACAGGTCGGATGCATCGTCCTGCGCGCGCGTGGGACTGGCAGCGCGGCGAAGCGCATCGGCCGCGATGTGGTCGATGCCATCGCGCGGTGTGAGGATCGAACCGAGCAATTCGTCGAGGGAGAAGCCGGATTTCGTGGCATGCGTCGCCAAGCTGGTTTGCAATGCCTCCTCAGCCGAAATCGCCGCGCCGCTTTCGATCCACCCCAGGGCCCGCGTAACGCCGACCACCTCGCACAAGCGACGCGTGCCGAGCACCAGGCCAAAGCCCCGCGCGCCCGGATAGGCGAAGCTCGCGTCGCCGTCAATGCAACGCACGGCGCAGGCGGTGAAGATGTCCGCGCCCGCACCGATCGCACGGCCCTGCGCGACCGCGACGGTCAGGAAGGGCGCGCGCGCCAGACGTTGCAGCATCAGCTCGATGCGCACGAAGCGCGCGAGCAGCGAATCGTCCGTCTCGCTGGCGATGGCGGAGAGATCGAAGCCGGTGCAGAAATGGCGCCCCGCACCGCGGAGCACCATCGCCTGCGCCCCCTCGCACCCGGCGCGCTGGAGCACCTCGTCGAGGCTCGCCACGAGCCCGGCAGAACACGCGTTGCCCTGCTGCGGCCGGTTGAGCGTGACGTGCCAGACAGGCCCGCTGCATTCGACGATGAGCGTCGCGTCCGTCACGCGGCCTCCCGGGGGGCGTTGGCGTAGCCGGATATGAAGTCCTTCATGGCGCCGGTCTGGGGGTCGAACACATGGCGCTTCTGCTTGCCGATGTCCGCGCCGTAGACGTGGATGCTGATCGACACGCGGTCGTCGAAGGCGTTGCTTACACGGTGGATGTCGCCGATGGTCGGCGAGACACTGGCGACATCGCCTGGCCGCAGTTGCTCCACCGGCCCCGACGGCTCGATCCCGGCGGCGCAGCAACGGTAGCCCTGCGCCAGCTCGCTGCCTCGCAGCATGCCGATGACGCCCCACACCGTGTGGTCATGGATCGGCGTCTCCTGGCCCGGGCCCCACACGAAGCTCACCACCGAGAAGCGGCCCTGGGGGTCGGCGTGCAGCAAGTACTGCTGGTAGTACTGCGGATGCGGCTGTGCGAATTCCGCCGGCAGCCAGTCGTCGTTGGCAACGAGCCGCTTCATGGCGGCGGTCACGTGCTGGAGGATCGCGGCTTCCGGCGCGCCCTGGCCGACGGCGGCCCGCACCTCTCCGACAAAGGAATCCAGGGGCGCGTTCACGGATTCACCTTCGGCACATGGCGCGCACGGATTTCTTCAGTGTGCTGCCCCAGCGCGGGCGGTCCCGAAAGGATGTCCGCGGTGCGGCCGTTCACGCGCAGCGGCGAGCCGAAGGTGCGCGTCTGGACGCCGTTTGGCAACGCGATGGACTTGAGCCAGCCCATGCTCTCCACCTGCGGGTCGGCCAATGCCTGCTCGTAGCCGTTGATCGGCGAGTGGGGAACGCCCGCCTCACGAAACACCGAAAGCCAGTGTGCGACAGGCTTCCCGCGGAATTTCTCCTCCAGGATGTCCTTCAGTGCCCCCTGGTGCGTCGCGCGGTCCAGCGTCGTCTTGAATCGCTCATCGTCCGCGAGATGCGGCATGTCCACCGCGCCGAGGACCTTGAGCCAAAGCTGGTGATTGCCGGCGGCGATCGCGAAGTAGCCGTCCGAAGCCTCGAAAGCCTGGTAGGGTGCATTGCGCGGATGGGCCGAGCCGAGCCGGCGCGGATTGCGGCCGGTGCCGAAGTATTCGCTGGTCTGCAGCGCGGCGATGGCCAGCGTGCAACCGAACATGGGCACGTCGATGTGCGCGCCGCCGGCGCCCGAGCGCACCGCGCTCAGAGCCGCGGCGATGGCATACGCGCCGTAGAGGCCGGAGGCGAAATCCGACACCGGCACGCCGCACTTCACAGGCGCTCCGCCCTCCTCGCCCGTCACGCTCATCACGCCGGCAGCGGCCTGGATGGTGAGGTCGAAGCCTCCTTCCGACGCGCGCGGGCCTTCCTGTCCAAAGGCGGAGATCGAGCAGTAGACGAGATCGGGGTGCTCTTCCTTCAGCTGCGCATAGCCAAGCCCCAGCCGGCCCATCACGCCGGGGCGGTTGTTCTCCACAACCACGTCGCACTCGAGGATGAGGCTGCGCGCGAAAGCAGCGGATGCCGGATCCTTGAGATCGAGGACGACGGATTTCTTGTTGCGGTTGATGGACGCGAAGTTCTCGCTGAAGCCTTCGGTGATGGGCGGCCACTGCCGCAGCCCATCTCCATCGGGCGGTTCGATTTTGATGACCTCCGCGCCCATGTCCCCGAGCAACATGGCGCAGAAAGGGCCTGCCGCTGTCGAGCAGAACTCCGCGACGCGGATGCCCGCGAGCGGCCTTTGGGCAGTCGGCTGCACGGCTTCGTGTGTTCTTGCATTCATGGCCGGCGACGATAGGTTGTTCCATATTTTCTAGCAAACGTTCTACAATTGAGAACATGAACAATACATTGCTTAAAGGCCTCTCGGTGCTGGAACTGCTCTCCCGCAGCGACCGGCCACTCAACCTCACACAGATCGGCAAGGAGCTGGGCATGGTGAAGAGCAACGTGCACCGGCTCATGCAGGCGCTCGTCGAAACGCGCTTCGTGCTGCGCGACGAGGAGAGCGGCACCTACGCCGCATCCATCAAGCTCTGGGAGCTCGGCTCCGCGGTGCTCGCGAAGCTAGACCTGCGCCGGCATGCGGAGCGGCAGATGGAAGCGCTGATGAACCTCACAGGTGAAAGCGTCCATCTGTCGGTGCTTGACGGCGTGGAGGTCGTGTACGTGCACAAGGTCGACAGTCCCAACCCTGTGCGCGCCTACACCCAGATCGGCGGCCGCGCACCGGCGTACTGCGTGGCCACGGGCAAGGCCCAGCTGGCGTTCGGCGGGCCTGCGCACCTCGCCGGCGTCGCAGCCCGCCTGCAGCCGCACACCGAGCGCACGATCACCGATCCCGATGTGTTCCTGCGCGAGATGAAGCGGGTGCGCGAGCAGGGCTTCGCGACGAACAAGGCCGAGTGGCGCGACGGCGTATGGGGAATTGCTTCCCCGGTTCTGGACGCTCGCGGCTCCGTGATCGCCGCCGTCGGCATCTCGGGGCCGGCAGCACGCTTCCGCAAGAGCGGCTCCGGGCCTTGGACCGAGGCCGTAGTGGCGGCCGCGAACGACATCTCCCAGGCGCTCGGGGGGCACCAGCCCATGAGCACCGCGCTGGCACGGGTGCGCTTCGGCCCCTCCTGAGTCCACGTGGGCTTGTTCCATATATCGGAACAATTGCGCCGTTTTGCGGAACAACTATCGTCCGGCGCATGAACACCTCCACCACAACACATCTGCCACTCGCATCGCTCCTCGCCCCGCGCAGCGTCGCGGTGATCGGCGCATCGGAAGACAAGGGCAAGTTCGGCGGGCGCGTGTTGCACATGCTCCTGCGCCACCGCTTCGACGGGACCGTCTACCCGATAAACCCGAACCGTGAAACGCTGCTTGGTCTGAAGGCGTACTCCTCGGTGACGGCGACACCCGAAGCTCCCGACATGGCCATCATGGCCGTGCCGCAGGCGCAGGTGAAGGAACGCATTGAGGAGTGCGCCGCGCGTGGCGTGCGCTGCGCGATCATCATCACGGCTCGCTTCTCCGATGCGGGACCCGAAGGCGCGGCGCTCGAGCGCGAGCTGGCGGCCATCGCGCGCGCGGCCTCCATGCGCCTGATTGGCCCGAACTGCCTGGGCCTCATCAGCCCCGCCAACAATCTGGTGTTGTGCTCTTCTCCCGCGCTGGACGTCGACACGTTGCTGCGCAGCCCGATCGGCTTCGTCACACAGAGCGGCGCGCTCATGGGCACGCTGTTCGACCGCGCGGCAGCGATGGGCATCGGCTTCAGCCACTGCTACTCCGTGGGCAACCAGGCCGACCTGGAGCTTTCCGACTTCGTCGACTTCCTGATCGACGACCCGCACACGCGCGTCATCTGCTCGTACATCGAGGGCGTCAAGTCGCCGCAGCGCATGGTCGAACTGGCGCGGCGTGCCCGCGCTGCCGGCAAGCCGTGGCTGGCGGTAAAGGCGGGCCGCACCGCAGCGGGATCCGCCGCTGCGTTCTCGCACACCGCCAGCCTGGCGGGCGACTACGCCGTGCTCGAAGCGGTGTGCCGCAAGGAAAACATCGTGCTGCTCGACGACGTGTTCGCCATGTTGCTGCTCGCGGCTTCCATGGCGCAGAACCCGGGCCGCAAGGTCGAACAAGCGGTGCTGCTCTCCACGTCCGGCGGCAGCGCCGCACTCGCTGCCGACGCGCTTTCCAGTGCCGGCATCCCCATGACAAAGTTCGGCGCCGAGACGCGCGGCGAACTGGCCACCCTTTACGTGCCGGGCCAAGCCGACAACCCCGTCGACCTCTACGGGGCCAAGGTCGCCGACGTTCCAGACTTCGGCTATCGCAGCGCACTGATGGCGCTTCGCGATCCTCACGCCGATGCTGGCTTGGCGGTCATCACCACCGCGCCCGCGCTCACGTCGCTCGCGGCCGAACTCGCGAAAGGAGCCGAAGAGGCGGGCAAGCCGATCTTGCAGGTCATGCAACCCGGAGCCCTCGCGACAGGCGCGCGCGACGTGCTGCGCCAGTCGCGCAGGCCCTTCACCGATTCCATTCACGAAGCCGTCGAGGCCCTGCGCGCGTGGCGAGCCTGGTCGCAGTGGCAGACATCCACGGGCGACGATGCACCGGCGCTGGATATCCCGCTCGGCCCAGCCGCCGCCGAACTCGACGAGGAAGCGTCGAAAGCCCTGCTCTCGAAAGCGGGCATCGCCATCGTCCAGGGCGAAGTGGCGACCGACATCGACGGCGCGTTGGCCGCAGCGGATCGCATTGGGTATCCGGTAGCGGCGAAGATCGTTTCACCGCAGATCGTGCACAAGACCGAGGTGGGAGGCGTCGCGCTTGGCCTGCGCAACGCTGGCGAACTGCGCGACGCGCTTTCCGCGATGAAGACCCGAATCGGCGCGGCAGCCCCGCAGGCAAGCATCGAGGGCTTCTTCGTGCAGCACATGGCGGGAGGCGGGGTGGAATTACTGGTCGGGGCGCGACGCGATCCGCAGTTCGGACCAATAGTCATCGTCGGCAGCGGCGGGGTGCTGGTCGAACTGCTGAAGGACATCGTGCTGCTGCCTCTCCCAGTTTCACGCGAGGACGCGCGCCGCGCATTGCTTTCGCTACGCGTCGCACCGCTGCTGCAGGGCTTCCGTGGCGCCGAAGCCGTGAATCTCGATGCGGCTGTCGACGTGGTCATCCGTTTCGCCGGTCTCGCCAAGGCGATGGGTCGCTGGGATTTTGAGATCGAAGCCAACCCGGTGAAAGCCGGCCCCACAACCTGCATTGCCGTCGACGCCCGTGCGCGCTTCGGCCCGAAGGAAACGACATGAGCAAACTCCGCATCGACAAGCGCGGCGCGACAACCATTTTCACATTCGACAATGCTGCCAAGCGCAACGTCATTTCTCAGGCCACGGCGATCGACCTGCAACGCGCCTTCGCGGAATTCGACGCCGACCCCGGGCAGCGCGTCGCCGTCATCACCGGCGCGGGTAACGATGCGTTCACCGCGGGCGCCGACCTGAACGACATTCCCGAGTTCTGGCGCTGCACGCCCGGCGCGGGGATCGTGACCGACAAGCCCATCATCGCCGCGGTGGCCGGCTGGTGCATCGGCGGAGGCATCACGCTCACCGCGACCTGCGACCTTGCGGTCGCCGCAGAAAACACCAGGTTCTCGTACCCGGAAGCGAAGATCGGCCTCACGCAGGGCTTCATCACCGCAATCGCCGCCCGCATCCCGCAGAAGATTGCGATGGAGGTCATGTTGCTCGGCAGGCAGATGAATGCGCAACGGGCTTACGACGTCGGGCTGATCAACCAGGTGACGCCGGACGGCCAGCAACTCGAAGTGGCCCTGGCGATGGCCGACGAGATCGCGGACATGGCGCCGCTCGTCATCCGCACGATCAAGCGCTTCGTCGGCGAGATCATTCCTGCAAGCCCTTCCGAGCAGTACGCGCGGACGCTGCAGCAGCTGGAGGCGATCCGCACCAGCGATGACCTGCAGGAGGGCCAAAGGGCATTCAAGGAAAAGCGCACGCCCCGCTTCACCGGACGCTGAAGCGCAGCCATCCAGGAGACAAACCCATGACACGCCCTAGCACCACATTCGTCCTTGCCCTCGCTGCCATCGGCTCCACGCTCGCCGCGCTGCCCGCGCTGGGCGAAGATCGAGCAGGACACTCGACACTACGTGAAGCGCGCCAAAGGCGATGTGTTTGTGATCACGGAGCCTGTGTTCACTGAGCCGGGCAGCGCTTCGGAGTCAATGGGGTGAAGGTCCCCACCTGCCTGTACAAGCTCGTGTATGACGCGACCACCCAACGGGCCTGGGCACACTGGTGAACCGCGAAGGGGAGACAGCCGGACTTCCGATCAGCTACCAGGAATTGGTTCGGCGGACAGGTGTGGAGCTCCTGCCCAGCAAACCCGCACTGCATTGACCTCTGCAATCTAGGTTGTCCGAATCACTGCGCTGCGCATCTCTGAGTCTTGCCAAGGCCGGCAGAGCCCACCTACAATGAAGGCACATCACGAGTCGGGCTGACGCCCGCACCAACCTGCCTCCGGTGCAAGGTGGTCCGCCAAAAGCGATGTGGCCCTACCAGGGCAACGAAGCCGGCAAAGCGTCATCCCTCCTCGTGAGGGATTTTTCGTTTCTGGCTTGGTCTGCCACCCATCCTGGGACATCGACTGGGGGGATTTCCGTCCGAATTGCAGCCCCCCGGCATCACGCCATCGCTGCTAAAGAGGAGTAGCTCATGCATGAGCTTGCAAACTTCACGCTGGCGCGCGCTCGTCGCCTTGCCATCATGATCCAGCGCATCTCCGGCCACGACGACCTAGATCATGCGCCACGGAGACCACCCAGCAATCCGATCGAGCAGAGCCATCGCCCCCCTGCCCTCCATCATCGTTCGCCATCCGTGGGCGCGGTACAACGCGGCGGGATGGAAAGAACATGAAGTTGAGATGCCGAGCGGGCGACCTCGCCCTTGTAATCCACGATGAACCCAGCTGCAAGGCCAATATTGGCCGCGTCGTGCGGTTAGAGGGACCGGCCGCATATAGCAGCTACTACGCGCGCTACTGCTGGTTGATCTTCCCTGTCGACGATCGACCCTGGCTGGTGATGCGCGACTACGGTGCCACAAAGGTGCGGATCGGGCCGAACGATCTTATCGATCACCCAGACCCTTGGCTGATGCCGTTGCGAACCGTCGATGGTCTTGCCGAACGCCGAGCCCGTGGTCGAAAAGCTACGAAGCACGCACTCAAGAAGCCCCGCGTGATCGCGCCTGATAGCTCGTCAAAGATCCAAGCAATCGCTGTTTGTCGGTAGCTGGCAGAGCGGCGACCCCCAGAATGATCTCTGCGAGGACTTCGTCATCGCAGTAGAGATACGGCAAAGGCACCTTGAGCGCCTTTGCGATCAATCGAGCGGTCGCAATCGGCGGCTCATGCGTTCCGGTTTCATACCGGCTCATGCGCGCACTGGCGCTACCTTCATCGATGCCAATTGCCACCCCAAGCCGGTCCTGTGGCAACCCAAGGCGCTCGCGTGCCATGCGCATGCGCCGACCGAATGTGGTCGATCGGAACGTTTTTGCTGGCTGCTGAACACTCTTGGAAGACACCCTTCGAATTTCGTAAATTCGCCATAAAATTTCTCTACGAAATTCGAAGATTCAGCCTGACAACAACCAAATGACGGAGCGGATATGAAAGCAAAAACCCTTGTTCAAAACACATTCGTCGCCCTCGCACTCGCCCAACTAGCGGGATGCGCAGGCAACCTCAAGCTCTTGGAAGACGGCAAAGTCCACTCTGGTCGCTATGACCAACTGTCCAAGTCGGTGGAAATCAACGTTGACGGAGTGCTGTACCGCGGGAGCTTTGTCCAGGGAATGTCGGCCGGATTCGGCACCGTGACGACGGGCACCCGAGTCGGCACGGGCACGGCGCTCACGACGGATGGCAGCGGGCAAGCACTGCTCACGTCGCCCGAAGGCAAGGTACTACGTTGTGTCTTCGGTTCCGTGGTCGCCTGGCGCGCCCAGGGGCAATGCCAGACCAACGACGGCCGCCTCTTCGACCTCTTGATCGGGCAGTAGGAGCATCGCCGTGACCTCCTCCGCCACATGGATAGAAGTTTCTGAAGAACAAGCCAGGAAGCACCCTCTGTACGGTCTCGGTGGCTGGCTACTGCTGTTCGCGATTGGCATGCTTCTCGCCCCCATCAAAGCGCTGGGTGATGCGAGTTCAACGGCTCACGCGGCAGGAATGAGTCTCAGCGAGATGCTTGAGCTCGGCATCCCCGTCGTGCGCTCCTACAAAATCGCAATCGGAGCCCAGGTGCTTCAAACTGCTGCCGTACTCTGGATGATGCTGGCGAAGCCGGCGGCATTCCGCCCAGTGACAAGTTGGATTTTGATCATCGGCTTCCCCGCCACAGCTGCCGTGCAACTGGTGCTCACCCCCTTCGACGGTAGCGCCGCCATGATGGGCGAGATGTCGATGCTGTGGGCCCTTTCCTGTGCCATTTGGGTGACATACCTCAACCTCTCCCTCCGGGTGCGCGTGACCTTCGAGCACCGCATTCGCAGCGAGGGGGCGACGAATGCGGTGGTCGCGGCGCCGGCAACTGCACCTGCGAGGGAAAAACGCGACGTTCCAACAGCTCAACTGCCGGTACACACACATATTCACGCCACCGTCAGTTCCGCCGCAAGCGAAACCACCGCCGACGAGAACCAGTGGGAGCAGGCCGCGGCTGAATTCGACGGACCAGACCGCCGCCCGGGGCTGTGGGCCCGGTCCTTCGTCCAAGCCCAGGGCGACGAGGTCAAAGCCAAAGTGCTCTATCTTGCTGCCCGAGCTGATGAACTTGCCCGCAGCGTGGACAAGCCCGCAAAGAGCGAGGGTCCAGCGCACGCCGATGTCCCGGCTGTTGCGACCATAGCGCATCCGCAAAAGGCGACTTGCCCAAACTGCTCAAAACCGCTGATGCTCGCGGATGAAGAATGCCCACACTGCAAGGCGTTTTTTGGCCCCGGTGCCACCTGGGCTCCCATCCCCCCTGGTGGCGAGCTGATCAGCGCCTGAACCCGACTGCGAGGACGCCGGGATACGGCGTTTCGTGCGCTAAAGCAGACAAGAAAGAGAAAGCCCGCAAGGCGGGCTCTAAAAGGGGGCGTAAATGGCGGCGCCCCTCTCCCGGCCCGACGAGCGTGAATACTTCCTGCGTCACAGGTCCCACCGCGGCCAGCGCGCTCTGTGTGAGGCGTCGGGCCCACCAGTGTCTGGGCGGAGACTAGCCGGGTCAGGTCGGCGTTGAGATGGATACGGAGGTGCACGTGACTATGTTAGCTCCGGCCACTTCACGGCCATACGCAGACACCGTGAAGGCTAAGGGACAGGCACCTGTTCGCACTTCATTTTCTTGTGAGGTCCATCTGCTTGAGGGCCCGCAAGAGGTTCCGCACCTGCTTCAGTTCCTCTCGAAGAGCTGCCCGACGACCACCCTTGAAGGCGTTGCGCGATGACTTAGCCAGCCCTTCCGCGCTTACGGGGCCGGTTGACTGCGTCCAGGGCTTCCACCGCTTGATCGCCTCGCGCTGCAGTTCGCGCTGCTCGGGTGTCCACTGTCGAGCTGCCACGGGCTGCCTCCTCTAATAGTTCGTTTGGCTGAGAAACTGTTTTTTTGCGAGCTCGCGAGCCCGAAGCGCGGATGGGGCCACCTTCACCTGCATTGTTCACTTGTTGCGGCCCATGCGCGATGTTGGCTTGACGAGCGAACAAAGCCGGTGGACGCCTGACATTTGCAAGAGTTTCGAGCGTCGCGCGGCTCTGGTTCTGCGCCTTGAGGGCGAGACGCAGGTATCGCTCTAAGGCCTCAATGTTCACACCGAGGTTGCGCGCAGCGTTGAGACATTTCAACAAAGATGCTGTCCAGCGCGCTGGCCTGGGCGAACAGCTTGGCCTCGACCTGCGAAAAATCGCCACCACTGATGGCCTTCGCGTGTTCGTCTAAGACCTGAACTAGGTCCGCGGCGTTGATCGAGCTGACACCGCTCAGAGCGAACCCCTTCACAACCGTGGCGTTCAAAGTGCCACCGTGAAGCGCGATGCGCGCGATCGCGGATGGATCTTCAGCGCCGGTTGCAATTACGCCGTCGCTGAGAGGTGTCGTGGGGATAGTCATAACGCTTGTTGGGTAGTGCTTCGAGGAATTGCGAATACTCTGCGTGGGGAGGGAAAAGCCTACACAGGTTTAGGCTTTGCTACCTCCACAGCCCCTGGTCCCAGCCTAGAGCCGAGGCCCCTTACCCTTGCTGGTGAAGATCTGTGTCATGGTGCGGCGCTTGACTGCCTGCCGAGAAAGCTGAATGCCGAGCGGCTCGAAGCACAACTCCGGAGATTGCCGAACCCATTGAAGCACCTGACTCTTCAACTCTGAATTAAGAATCGGATCCTGACGCGACTGCAGTTCGTCAAGCACCCGCCGATATGCGCGCTCCCGGTCCTTCGCCGTGAGTCGCGGTTGCGGGGGCTTCAGGCCGTGGCGCAGGCCCACTTCGCGATGAAGAGACTGGTGCAACGCGCTCAACTGCACCGCATACCCCATCAGCCTGGACCCGTTCATCTTGCCGTCGAATAGCGGAAGCACGAGCACGTGCATATGAGGGGCAGCCTCGTCGTGATGGATCACTGCACTGAGAACCTGTGCACTCCCGTACTTGTTGGACACCCACTCCAGACAGTCTTGAAAAAAGCCGCCTTCGACAGCAGGATGCCCAGAGGGGAGAGTGAAAAGCAGCTCGAGCGCGCGCACGGCGTCAGTTCGCAGCCTAACGATGCCGGCCTGCTTCATAAGGGTTTTAGCGCGACGATTTACGTCGTCCGCACTGCCCGGGCCAACCAATCTCTGGTTCAGCGGAATGCGCGCCACATCGATGTGATCGCCTGCGCAGCATTCAGCCTGGACTTCACGCAGGTTGTGTCTGGCTGCGCGGAGGACGATGCCTTGGCCCTTGAGCTTCTTCATCCGAAAGACGGCGCCCGTCGAGGTCTGGAACGCGTCTTCCTGCTGCGTCGTCGAATCAGAGGTCGTCATGTTCGCCCTCCCCCTTTACACGCCGCTCAATGAGCTCAGCGATATCGGTCGCCCTCCATGCCACGGCGCGAGGTCCGAGCTTCACAGGTGTGGGGTAGGCCCCCGCCTTGACCCCGGAGTACCAAGTGGAACGACTGACGGGGAAGCGCGCGAGAACTGCGCTCAGCTTGAGGAGATGCTCTCCCCCATATTGAATACTCATATTGATCGGTCTCCAAAAACAATTAGCCAACCAATCGCTCAAGGCATAGCTCCGCCATTCCTCCCTGTCACAGAGGACTAGCGAAACACGAGCACACTCGATACAATGATTCCGTCTGCCCAGACAGGATCTTTTACGAGTGCCCCTCGCAATTGGGTCCAGAACAAACCTCGTTTGCCTAACGGCCGACGGGGTTTTTTCTTGTCCAGCAGTGGCTGATCTGCAGGACTGCGTGCAATGTAAGAGCCTTTTGCACGACGAGAAATAGGCGCCAGCCGGCAACGCCTGGAGTCCAAGCGAAGTTTTTGTTGGCGTAACAACCAAAAGTTGAAATCACAGCAGTTCTCGTAAAGATATGCAAAGTTTCCCTAAACGGGGCAAAGCCTCGTTGGCCCTGCTTAACGGCATGGGGCCGGACGATTCAAGGCCCGCTAAGAGAGGATCAGCCCACACGACAACTAACAACCCACCCGGTGGGCCTGCAGGTGCTGCGAAAAGCTGGTATTTCCACGGAAGGCCTGCGCAGCAAGAGCTGGGATGAATTCGCCGCACCAGGCGCATCCCAGATAGACCTGATCATCAGCGTCTGTAACAACGCCGTGGGTGAAATGTGGGGAGCGAGTCGAATACAGCCTCGACCCTTGATGCGGATCGCATGATTTGAACGCCATCGGGTAAAGCAACCACAGACCGCCAAAGTCTCAGTTGGTCCAAAAACGCCCGACTGAAGCCAGCACGACATGGCACACCGAATGGCATACCCAATGCAGCAAAAAACAAAAACCCCAAGTGAATCAATCACTTGGGGTTCATTCTTGGCGGAAACGGAGGGATTCGAACCCTCGATGAGGCTCTACACCCCATACTCCCTTAGCAGGGGAATAAATTTTCCACAAAAAACCTATATTTCATGCGGCCTACAGGCTGATTGGATGTGATTAAATTGGCTTTCCATGCCAATTCCATGCCAATTGAGGTTCCAAGATGGCCGCAGTCAAACAGCTTGAGTCGGGCTACTGGCAAGCGCGCGTGCGCCGCAAAGGCCAACCCGTGCAGTCCAAGACATTTCCCACCAAAACCCTGGCCGAGGCCTGGGCCCGCCAGGTCGAGGCACAGATCGAGCGTGGCGCCTTCGTGCCCACGGCGCGCGCAGAAGGCAAGCTGTTCAAGGATCTGGCCCAGGACTTCGCCAAGGACTACGCCCCACACCACTACAGGGGTGAGGCCTGGAAGGCCAAGCTTGGCCACCTGGTGGCCCGGTTAGGGGCCTTCTCGCTCGTGGCCATCACCCCTGAGCGCGTGGCCTGGTACAGGGATCAGCGCTTGACCGATCCTGACCCCCGGTACAAGGATCCAAAGGCCGCGCCCCGCATTAGCGGGGCGACGGTCAAGACCGAGCTGGATCTACTGTCCAAAGTGCTGGACGTGGCCAGCAAGGAGTTCGGCATTCCCCTGCCCATGGGTAACCCCGTGGCGCAGATCCGCAAGCCCAAGGACAGTCCATCGCGCGACCGGCGTCTGACGGCGCAAGACGCCGCGGCGCTGCTGGCCGCCTGCGGCCAGTCACAAAACCGCTGGCTCATGCCGGCGGTCGAGTTCAGCATTGCGACCGCAATGCGCCAGGGCGAGCAGCTGGCCATGACCTGGGATAGGATCGACTTGGCCAAACGCGTAGCGTGGCTTCCCCAGACCAAGAACGGAACGGCCCGGGCCGTTCCCCTTTCCAGCACGGCGAAGGCCGTGCTGGAAGGTCTTCCCCGCTCCATCGATGGGCGGGTGTTCCCCGTCGAGAAGCAAACCCTCTCCACGGTCTTTCGCACCGCCTGCAGGCGGGCGAAGATCGAAAACTTCCGCTGGCATGATCTGCGCCACGAGGCGCTATCGCGCCTCGCTGAGCGCGGAGATCTGTCCGTGCTGGAACTGTCCGGCATCAGCGGCCACAAGACGTTAAGGTTGCTGCAGCTCTATGTACAGCTGCACGCCTCCGAACTCGCCGCAAAACTCGGATAGCGCGCACACCGCCTGCGCACCTAAACGACACTCTCTATCGTCTTGCACAGCCTTCTAGAATTTCCTCCGAAAAGAATAATCATGGACGACGCCAAAAATTTCGTGCTCGGGATTTTTCAAACGGTGAAGGACCGTTTTGGCAATCCACTAGTGAGCGCATTTGTGGTTAGCTGGGCAATCTGGAACTTCCGCCTTTTACTCGTTTTGCTAGGTAGCGGAGACGGAGGCTGGCAAACAAAGATCACATATATTGACAAGCAGCTCATGCCCGAATGGGTTGATTGGGGTATACATGGCTTTCTAATTCCCATAGCCTTCGCATTGCTCTGGATCTATATCCTGCCCCCCGCTTTGAGGACAGTTGCAGCCTACCATGAGAGTAGCCAGAACAAGACGCGAGAAGCGATATTCACAGCTACGGAAGCAAGAACACTTTCGGCCGAAGAAGCCTTGAACCTGAGACAGGTCATGGTGAAACAGCGTGCAGAATGGCAAAGTGAAAAAGCAGAAATAGTTCAGTCTCTTGAAAATTTTGTCAAGAAGCTGGAAAGTGCGAACGAAGGCCTCCAGGCCGCTAACGCACGGGAGCAAGGATTGGCAAAAGAGGTTGCAAGCCTTAAGAAGGAAATTGAAAAACTCAAAGAGCCACCACCACGCACGCCCTATAACTTTGCTGGGAAGCCAACAAAAGAAAAGGCCGCTGCTCTTGGTTTACAATTACTAAACCGCAATCCAATCTCACCATCCTCGATTTCCTTTGATGGATTTCCGGTCAATTGGCCCTGGATGCCAACGGAGCACAGCAGATTCAACATTCCGCACAAACGTCTGATTGAACATCCTCTGGACGAAGAAGCGATCTGGGGCATGTTTTATCTGCTGAGAAAATACCGAGGTGGCGGTTCGCCGCCTCAAGCTGCAAACGAATGGGCAGAAGTATTTCGTGATGCCGGAGCTAAGAGGCCGGATGCGTTGGTAAGGCACCTACTGCTCCATGGCGTGTTGTCTGGCAACTACGAAGCTCCCGAATTCTCAGCCCAACAGACCAGTTCGATCCGTTGGCTTCAGCAGGTCGGCTTTAAAGAAACCGAAACCCCAAAACAGCAGTAATTGCTTGACAAACACACGATGTGTTGTAATAATTTACAACATGAAGGCGCAGCAGTTGCTCAAGTCCCGCGAAGCGATCAGCGAAAACAGCTTCATCGAACGCGTGGTGTGGTTGTTGCCGGCCCCGCTTAAGGGCAGCGCGCACACATTGAAATATCGCTTGGCCTACGTGGTCGATGGTGTGTGCGTGGTGCGCTACGACAACGAGGCCGGCAAGGGCGATCACCGCCACGTAGGGGCTCGTGAGTTGAGCTACACCTTCACCACGCCAGAACAGCTGCTTGCGGACTTCTGGCAAGACGTTCAAGACTGGAGAGGTGCATCATGAACACAGTGACCATCGAAGTAGCCGACCGCCGCACTGCAGACGCACGGTTTCTCAGTGCCATGCAAGGCAGCAAGCCTACTGGGGCGTTTATCACCTTTCCCACAGTACAGGCACTGTGGGCAGCGCTGACCGTCAAGCGCTGGGAAATCGTGCAAGCGCTGTGCGGTGTCGGCCCCGTATCGCTTCGCGAAGTGGCCCGCCGCGTGGATCGTGATGTGAAGGGCGTGCATACCGACGTGCATGCTTTGCTGGCCGCCGGGGTGCTGGAGAAGTCGGAAGACGGGAACATCGTGTTTCCCTACGATGCCGTGCACGTTGATTTCATGATGAAGGCTGCCGCGTGATGTCAGTGGCTTCCAGGACGCAATACAAGCCCGCCGAAGCGAGCTTTGGCATGGAGCCTGCCAGCTCGGAACGTGTCAGCCCCTGACTTCACAAGCTCCGATCGTATTGAGTCGCGAACGTAGTCTGCGTGCTCCAGCAATACCGAAGTAACTGCCTCATCCGCTGGACAGCGCCCGCGCCTCGGAATAACATTCCCCCACCTCGCTCACGCGAGAATCGCCCCCTTCAATGGGAAGCGATGTAGGGTCTTATGGCGGACGTCAAGCCGCCGCAGAATTGGGCAGCAATGGCGCCCGCCTTCACGGGCCGATCCGGGTTTCCCGGTACAGGACGGTCAGGCGCCCACTACTCCCACCTCTCCATCCAACGGTGGAGCGGCGCCGGACCCGGCACCCGCGCGGCAACAACGCCTCCTGGCGGGCCTGGAACGCGAACAGGCCTTGAAGGGAGGCGTTGTTGTTTGGGCCTCTTGGCATTGCGCAACTTATGCGCCAGTAAAGACTCCTGGTCGGCGTTCAACCGAACGAGGGACCGCTGTAGTCCCTAGAGGGTGGTGGGGTGTCTTCATTGACATGCCTTTCAAGTATCCCCCTTGCCTCCTCCAGCGACGTGCATTCGGCAATCACAGTACCGCCGTCTAAAACTTCATGGCCAAGGACCTTCTCAACCTGTCCGTCGCCCCCAACTTGCTCCACCCGCTCGATACTGAAGCGCCCGTTTCCTCCGGGTATCTTTGTACGCCTAATCACAAATATTTCCTCCCATAAAGCAGACGCGACTTTACCTTTTCTGATTGACGTGGCAGTCCTCAGCACAGCAAATCGGCTGAAGTTATGTCAATAGCGTGGGCGCCTTGACCGCAGACTCTCGTGGCTGCGCACACGCAGCATCAGGGAGCCGCCCAAAGCGGCGCGCGCTCTAGGCGCGCACTGTGCTTTGGGTGGGGCGTAACGCCCGGGGGCCCATCCCTCGCCGAAGGGCGAGTGGATGGGGGCGCAGCCTCCCCACGCCGGGGGCCCATTGCCGCGCGCGAGCGCGTCAATGGGTCGGACGTGGGGACGGGGCCCGCCCGCCATGCGGGTGGGTGCAAGCGACAGCGCAGCATCGGCCATGCCGGGGGCCCTTCGCGCCCCGCGCACGCGGGGACGAAGGGTCGGCAAGGGCCGACGGGGGGAGCCGCAGAAAAAAATCCTGCCAACGACCCCGCAGGGGTGGCCGCGTCCAGCGGCCAGGCGCAAGCCTCGGGCTGGATTTAGGCACGCCCCAGCGTGCCGGTTTCTGTGGGGGGCGCAGCCCCGCCCGGTGGGCAAAGCGAAGCGGCGCACGCCCCCCCGGTTTCAGGGGTCGGCGTCCAGCCGATGGCTCGACAGGTGGGGAGACGACAGTCGAGACGCATGGCGGAAAGCCACGAGCTGCGAGTGTGCCGGCAGGCACAGGCGTAGCGAAGCCCCGGAAACCGGGGGGGCGTGCGCCGCAGGCGCACCGGGCCCCGCAAGGAAGGGCCGCAATCCCGCCCTAGCGGGATAGCCCACCGACTCGCCGTCCAGGCGACAAAGGGGGGCGGTGCGAGTCCTGACGCGCAGCATCACCGCCCCAAGGCGGGGATGCGAAGCGGGCCGGGGATGCAGGCTGCGCGCCACGGGCGTGCGGCCTGCATCATCGGCCCGGATGGCGCTCGCGCCATCTCGCCGCAGGCGTGCACAAAAAAGCCGCACGAGGCGGCTTGTTTGCGCTGCGGTTGCAGACAGCTTGTTTACAAGGTGTTTGCAAGCGCGGGCTCCTGCGGCCCGTCCATGTGCTGCGGCACGGGGTCGGGAGCACGTGCGGGCGAGGCCTCGGCCAGCTCCGCGCGGGCCTGCTTGATGGAGCTGACGACGAGGCGTTCCACCTGCTCGGTGAGGTCCAGCGCCAAGCCCTGGGCCTTGGCGTCAGAGCGCAGGGTTTCCAGCTCGCTCACCAGCTCCGAGGGCAGACGAAAGCTGATCGTCTTGGTGTGTGTCTTGATGCTTTTGAGAAGGGCCATGGTCATGCTCCGGTGTGTTCGATGGAGGGCCATTCGTCCAGCGTGACGAAGGCCAGTTTGGGGTGATGTGTTTCAGGATCAATGCGCACGAGCTGCTTGGTTCCGCTCATTTCGCGCGCGAATTCGCGGATGTTTTTGATGATCGACTCCAGGCGGCGCGAGCGGTCGGCGTCGGGGGAAATCCACACGACGCGATCAAAGGTTCCGGCACGGATTTGCCTCAGTCTGTCAAACAACACGGACTCATACCGCTTCGTTGTCTTCATGGTTAGCTCGACCTCGACAGCCCACCGGGTGCCCTGCGGATCGACGGCGATGGCATCGGGCCGGCCCTGGTCTGCGGCCCATTTGCCGAGGCGATCACCGGCCTGCCATTCGGCCCATCTCGCGCGCTCGGCGCGGATGCGCGCGAGTTGCAAGGTGATGGTGTGGCGCAGCACCGTGAGGCCCACGCGGCCGGGCTCGAATGTCTTGGGATTGACCTCTTCGCCTTCATCGAAGGCAAGGGCCTGGCCGTCGGCCGTGAGGCCGTAGAGGTAGGGCTTCCAACCGTTGGGACACTCGACCTGTGCCATGTGCAACAGGCCATCGCGGGCCATGGCCGCGAGGGTGGCTTTGGCGGGTGCGGCACTGAGGCCCAGCAGTTCCTGGGCGCCCTCGCGCGTGGTGTAGATCTCATCGCGAAGGAAGCGCAGCAGCGCGCGGCGCTTGGCCTCGGTGCGGTGCTTCCGCTGGGCAGGAGGCAGCAGCAAACTTGTTTGCACGGCGCCTCCTGTCAGATGAGTTGCTGCGCCGTCGGCAAGGCCGCAGGCTGGTCGATGGCAGGCGCTGCAGCGACCTGCGGCGCGGGGCCTGCAGGCAGGTGCATCGTGGCCAGCGGAAAGGCTGGCCCGAGGCCGAAAACCCAGCAAACGCTGGCCTCGCCAGCGAGCGGCTTGGGCATGTTTGTGGTCAGCATGTCCACCGTCACTGCGGCACGGTTGGCCTCGCGCAGCGTGCCCGCCTCGCGGCCTTCGTCCAGCAGTTTGTTTGTGGCTTCGACCTCGACGCGCTTGTCCCCGGCTATCTTGGAAAACTCCTCGGCGGTCTTGGCGTCTTCGAGCTTGTAAACAAACTTGAGGGTCGTGTTCTCGCGCGCAGCGCCGAGAACAGCTACTGGATTCAGGGTTCCGGAGTCGTGCAGATCGCCATAGGACTGGTAAGCAAGCAGTAGATTGCAGCGCCGGTCGCGGATGGTGCCCAGTGCGCGCAGCGCCACGTTCGACAAGCTGTACTTGAACTCATCGAGGAACAGCGACACCTGGCGCGCGCCTTCGCGCTCGCGGCCCTTGATGATCTGCACAATGCGCGCGAGCAGCATTCGCATCGCAGCTCGCACATTGAGATCGTCGGTGTCTCCCACCACGTACACCACGCCCCCGGCCTGGATAGCTGCAGCAAGGTCCGGCCCACCATCTGTATGCAGTGCTTTCACACGGGCAAGCTGCTGAAATTCCCTGTAGAAGTTTTGGCGGCTGGTCACCGCTCCAAGCTCTGCGCCCGCTTGCAGCATGCTCACGATGTTGTTGGCGCCGGTTCTAGTGAGCGCCGCGCATGCGTCACGGTCTTCACCTCGATAGAAATCAACCGCGGGATCTCCGCTCGGATCGAGGTTGAGTGCTGCTTGCAAGAGCAGCTCGCGCTGCTCTTCCGTGCAGCCGGCGAAGGGGTTGATTTGCGGCGTGGGAACACGGAGGTTGATGTAAACGAACGGGAGGCCGTCCTTATTGGCTTGGGCCTTCAGGATGCCCGGGAGATACTCGTCATCCTTGGGATCGACTGCTACGACAGCGCTGCCGTGATGGCTCAACTGAGTCAGGATCTGCGCTGCCAGCTTAGATTTGCCTGTTCCACTGGCCCCCAGGATCGAAACGTGGTTCTTGAAAAAGATCTCCGGAGGTATGGCGACGGGTACGAGCTCGCCTCGTGGGCCCGGCCGCGCGCCCACAAGAACCGGCGCCCGGAGTTGCTTCACCGTGTATGGAGCCTTGAGCTTGGCCAGCCAGGCGGCGGTCTCGTCCACGTCGAGCAAGCCGCTCTTGGTTTCCTGGCTCAGGTATCCGGCGCGCAGCGCATGGGCCCAGATGAACAAAAGCCAGGTGCCAAGTGCCGCCAGGCCGGGCAAAAATCCACGAAGGAAGAAGGCCATGCACCCAAGGAGAGTCAACGTGCCGAGGGTGGCAGTCCAAATATATTTAACGGCTTTCATTTTGCGTGTTCCTTCATTGCGCGTTTATGCAACCAGATAAAACACCAATAAATGGCTTGAAAGCTCATCATGAAAATTCCTACGAGGATTACCCACTCCCACCAATGAATTGCAGCCTTGAGGTTTGACCAGCCGAGCTCGAAGGCCTGCCCAGTCGGGAATATGTTTCTCCGACTGCGAGAGGCCTGCAATATTTGAAACCAGATCTTGATTTTTGCCTCAGCCTGTGGCGTGACATATATCCAGGTCTTGATCGCCAGCGGCGCACCCACAAGGACTGCCAGAATGGACGATTTTGCTATCTCAGCATTTTTCATTTTCCACCCCCGCTTCGAGTTGGTAGGGATGGGCTCGCGCTCTTGAAACCTCCCATATTGAACCCAATACCGGTTGCGCCTCTGATTAATCCATTAGCAATGCCAGGTACCTGCACCATCAAAAACGCGCAGAGCCCAGCCAATAATATGAGTCCCATATTGATTATCATGGACGAAGTGGCGATCTCGGCGAAGTCGCTGTTTGCCGGCAAGGCCACCTTGCCGGAAACCACCGCGAGGCCTTCCATGATTTTCTCGGTAAGGCTAAGCATGAAGGCACCTACCACCTTGGTCATGCCGGCCGCGATGGTGAATTTCAACCACCCATCGAAAATCCAGCTCAGTGCTGGCACGATAAGAAATGGAATCATGAGGGGAGCCAACGCCACTGCCAGCATAATGGAGGCATGCGCCACCACAATGCCAGCGATATACACGACCATCGCAAGCGTGATAATTACTGCGGCAACCAGCCGACCAATCATGCTAATAATGGCATTGAGTCCGATCCCCAACGCCTGGGAAAGCGCGTCCAGGCTAAGTGGAACGTTGGTTGTGCTCGATGGCATCGTTGTTATATTGATTATCGCAACGAAACCTCTTTGCAGGGCATGCATAATGTCCTGACCGAGGTCAGGCTTCGCCCCCATGGTCGCCGCCGCTGATTCAAGAAATTGGACGATGGCCGCAACGCCATTCACCGATAGCAGCGCGTGAATAATTGACACCGAGGCAAACAATGGAATAAGCTCTGCGATTACTTCATTAATTCCCTCTCCGGCAATCATGGTTTTAATCAGCGCCCACGAGAACATAATCGCAAACAGCAAATATGTAATCGTAGTACCCGCTGCCATAAAACCCTCGTTTTTGGTCAGGGCCGCCAGCGCGTCGGTGATGGTGCTGGCCAGGGCTGTAATGATTTCTGCCGCCAGGCCGGAATCAATGGACGGCGGCGTCACGGGCGCGCCCTGCGCCAGCACCAGACCTGGCACGAGGCCAGCGCCCAGGAAAAAGAAAATCGGTCTCACGGGAAAACTCCTGTCGTTTGGGAGCTTCCAGTCTGGGCCTGCAAGCCGCATGTGCGAGCCGGAGAATCGGCCAGAAAGCGGCCGATAATGCCATCTCGAAACACCTCGTTACAAAATAGCCATCGGCGGTCTTCTGGTACCAACGTGGTGCCAAGTTGGTCCATTCGGGCGGATTCATGGTGGTTTTCAGCGGCGATGCTGCCGCCCTGGACCAAGCTGGTACCAGCTTGGTACACGCGCGCCCTGCGCGGGCGCCGGGAAGGCCACGGCATCCCGATATCGGCCGGTTTCAGGCCGATATCGGGTGTCTCGTGCCCTGCGCCGCCATCAACGCCAGCGGTTGCCGATCTTGGTTCCGGGCGGGGCCAACTTGATCAGCAGTGTGTCGTACCACCATCGTGCCGCAGCAGTGATGAAGCTTGCGAGTAGGAGAATCCAAGCCCAGCGCGCAAGTGCTTCATGCCCCAGCAGGCCCATGGCGCCAAGCGCGAAGGCTAAATATGCCCCCATTTTGAGCATCAGCAGGATTACCGGTCGCACCCAAAATAGAGCGAGAAATAGGAAGTGCTGTGTTGCCGCCAAAGTAAATCGGGCCATGGATACCTCCGCATTAACCGGCTGCGATGGCGGCTTGCAGGTCGTCAGTCATTGACTGGAGGCGCCGGCGCATGTACGCGACCGGGTCCTGGACACCTTCGCAACCCGGGTCGTGCATGGAAACCACCCACCGGTAGCCGCACTCTTTGAAGCTCTCAACGGTGCGGTCGCGCCACTCCCTGTTGTGGGCCAAGCTCAGGAAAAAGCACCAGTCGCCCTGTTCGTCCAGGCACGCCCCGACGACCGGGTAGCAGCCCTTTTGGCAAAGGTCTGCCCATGCGCTCAGAGGCTCACGGCGCAGGTAGCGATCGATCTCCGCGTGCAGCAGGTATTGGTTGAAGCCCTCCGCCGGGGGCAACTCTTCCCAGCTCAGGCCGGGCACACTACGAATCCCCATGGCGGCCAGTTCGGCCAACAGGCGCTCTAGGGAGCGGAATTTGTTGTCGTGCGCATTGAGCGCCCAGCGCTCACTGGTCGCAGACCAGAAGCCATCGTTGAAGGTGATTTGCAATTGTTGAGACATGAGAATTCCTTTGGATGCAGGCCTGGGCCTGCGTGGTGGTGTATCGGGGGGTGTCTTTAGCTGGATTGATGTGCTCAAGGAAGCCATCCCAGTCGTTCTCCAGCACGTCGCAGATGTCCGGAGTGGGGGCCTGTTCGCCAGGGGGTTGCACCCCCTCCTTACGCTGCGCTCCAGCCCCCGAGAGGGCTTGGCCCTCTCCGCTGGGCGGCCCCTCTCCCTGGTTGATCAATGAAGAGGCTTGGAACATCCCTCTCCAAATATGTGATTAATCAAAGCCTTGCGCGCCCAAGCCTTAAAATTTTTTGTTAAGCGCTTCTCCAATGGCAGATTTCCATTGACTTCGGGGTCTAAATCTTCACTCTCAACATCCTGAGGCTCCCCCACCAGAATACATCCCGGTATGAGAGTCTCATCAGCAAGCCTTCTATTTTCAAATCGCGCAACCAATCTAATATCTGCAGAATTCAGAGCAGACAGATCAGAGTTACGTGAAAATCCAATATAACCACCATACACAGTGAACTGAGCTATTTCTTCATCAGTCATTTGCTCTATAAAATTTCTCACGGCCTGCTTCAGCACTTGAGGAGTAAACGGATATTTATCGTTCATCATTTCTAAATACTTCCTGAAATTGATTTAAAAGAGGGCCTTGCCTGTAGAGCCCGAGCCGGATCGTTTTATTTGATTGGATGCATACTGACCTCCTTTCGTAGTGCCTCACCCGTTTTCACCGTCGCCGTGGGATCAAAGGGCCGGTTTTTCTGAATATGGAAAGGGGAAGCTTTGTAAAGCCCGAAGGGCTTTATGAAAACCCCTTGGAATATTCAGAAAAATCGGCACGATCCCCTTCAGAGGCGTCGGTGAAAACGGGTGCAACGGTGAAACAGGGCACGCGGCATCCAGGCAAAGCCGCGCGGCGAGCGCCCCATGGCCACGCAGTGGCCACTGACGACGCGCCCAGCGCGGGCCGCCGCCAGGCGGGAAAAGGCTGTTTCCTGCATGGCGCCCAGCGCCGTGCACCCGCCAGGGGGTGAGGCACAGCCGAGGGGGATGGCGCAGCTTCCCCCTGCATGAGCAACTGTCTTGCAAGTCAAGTGTTTCAAGCGAGTAGGCCTGATCACACGGTCTTCCCCAATAATTCAATGAATGTTGTATTGTTGAATGATGAACGAGACTCAAGCTGTTTCCGCCCTCGGCGCTTTGGCCCATGCCCAGCGTCTGCGCGTGTTCCGCGCCCTGGTCGTCGCCGGTCCCGAAGGGCTCACGCCCAGCGTGCTCGCTGACCAGCTCGATGTGGCCCGCAACGCGCTGTCCTTCCACCTGAAGGAGCTGGCCCATGCCGGCCTCGTCACGGTCGAACAACAGGGCCGCAACCTGATCTACCGCGCCGACTTCTCCCAAATGAATGGGTTGCTCGGCTACCTGACCGAGCACTGCTGCCAGGGCGGCACGTGCGAGGTCACCGATGCGTCCCGTGTCTGTACCTCCTGCTGAAAGGATTTCCCCATGAAGCGCTTCCACGTCCACCTGCACGTCGATGACCTGAACCGAAGCATCGGCTTCTACTCCCAGCTTTTCGCCGCGCAGCCGGCTCGCATCGAAGCCGATTACGCGAAGTGGATGCTCGAAGACCCGCCGGTGAACTTCGCCATCTCCACGCGTGGCAGCAAGCCGGGCATCGACCACCTGGGCATCCAGACCGACGATTCCGAGGAACTGGCGGTGCTCAAGGCCCGCGCCGAGGCGGCCGACATGGCGCTGCTGGACGAAGGCACCACGACCTGCTGCTACGCGCGCAGCGAGAAGCACTGGGTCACCGATCCGCAGGGCTTGGCCTGGGAGCATTTCCACACGCTGGGCAACATCCCGGTCTTCAACGAATCAGTGCCTGCAGCGGATTCCGCCCCTGCCTGCTGCACCCCAGCGCGCGGCAAGCCGGTGGGCGTCGCGGTAAAGCCGGCTTCCTCCTGCTGCTGATGTGAGGTACCCATGACCACCGACAAAACCTACAACGCACTGTTCATCTGCACGGGCAATTCGGCTCGCTCCATCCTGGCCGAAGGCATCCTCAACGAACTGGGCCAGGGGCGATTCCGCGCCTACTCGGCGGGCAGCCACCCCAAGGGCGAGGTGCATCCGCTGGCGCTCGCCACGCTGGAGCGGCTGCATATGCCGACCACCGGCTACCGCAGCAAGAACTGGGACGCGTTCGCGGTGCCCGGTGCACCGGAACTGGATTTCATCTTCACGGTCTGCGACAACGCCGCCGGCGAGGTCTGCCCGATATGGCCGGGACGCGCGATGTCTGCGCACTGGGGCGTACCCGATCCCGCAGCCGTCGAAGGTACCGACGAACAGAAGCGCAAGGCGTTCACGGATGCGGCGCTGACGCTACGTCGGCGCATCGAGCTGTTCCTGTCGCTGCCATTGCAGCGTCTGGATGCCATGTCGCTGCAGCACGAACTGCACAGCATCGGTACGAAGTGAAGTCTGCGCGATGAGTGTTGGAACCCAAACGGCCGGCCATACGCCGGCCATCTCCACCATGAGCGTCTTCGAGCGTTACCTGAGTGTCTGGGTGCTGCTGTGCATCGTCGCCGGTATCGCGCTCGGCCAGCTCGCGCCGGGCGTGTTCCAGGCCATCGGCCGCATGGAGGTCGCCCAGGTCAACTTGCCCGTGGGTCTGCTGATTTGGGTGATGATCATCCCCATGCTGCTCAAGGTTGACTTCGGCGCGCTCGGCCAGGTCAAGCAGCATTGGCGCGGTATCGGTGTGACGCTGTTCATCAACTGGGCCGTCAAACCGTTCTCGATGGCGCTGCTGGCGTGGATTTTCATTCGCCAGATCTTCGCGCAGTGGTTGCCCGCCGACCAGCTCGACAGCTATGTCGCCGGCCTGATCCTGCTGGCCGCCGCCCCCTGCACGGCCATGGTGTTTGTCTGGAGCCGGCTGACCGGCGGAGATCCGGTGTTCACGCTGTCTCAAGTGGCGCTGAACGACACCATCATGGTCTTCGCTTTCGCGCCCATCGTCGGCCTGCTGCTGGGCCTGTCGTCCATCACCGTGCCATGGAACACGCTACTGGTGTCAGTGGCTCTGTACATTGTCATTCCGGTGATCCTCGCGCAGCTCTGGCGACGCGCGTTGCTACGCCGAGGCCAAGCCGCCTTCGATGCAACGCTGGAGCACATCGGGCCGCTGTCGATCGCAGCGCTGCTACTGACGCTGGTGCTGCTGTTCGCCTTCCAGGGCGAAGCCATCATCCGCCAGCCGCTGGTCATCGCCATGCTAGCGGTGCCGATCCTGATCCAGGTGTTCTTCAATTCCGGCCTGGCCTACTGGCTCAACCGCAAGGCGGGCGAGCAGCACAGCATCGCCTGTCCCTCGGCGCTGATTGGCGCCAGCAACTTCTTCGAGCTGGCCGTGGCCGCCGCCATCAGCCTGTTCGGTTTTCAGTCCGGCGCGGCGCTGGCCACCGTGGTCGGCGTGCTGATCGAGGTGCCGGTGATGCTGCTGGTGGTTCGGATCGTCAACCAAAGCAAGGCCTGGTACGAGTGTGGCCAGAACCCAGCCCACAGATAACCAGGACATTTCCCATGAGCGATATCACGATCTATCACAACCCGGCCTGCGGCACCTCGCGCAACGTGCTGGCCCTGATTCGCAACAGCGGCGAGGAACCCACGGTCATCGAGTACCTGAAGACCCCGCCCGACCGCGCCACGCTCACAGCGCTGATCGCCGCCATGGGCGTGCCGGTGCGCTCCCTGCTGCGCGAGAAGGGCACGCCGTACACCGAACTCGGGCTAGGCGACCCGCAGTGGAGCGAGGAGCAGCTGATCGGCTTCATGCTGCAGCATCCCCTCCTCATCAACCGGCCCATCGTGGTCACGCCGCTGGGCACGCGCCTGTGCCGGCCCTCGGAAGCCGTGCTGGACATCCTGCCGCAGCCGCAGCGCGGCGCCTTCAGCAAGGAAGACGGCGAAGCCGTGGTGAACGCGCAGGGCCACAGGGTCTAATACCTTCCGCGCAGCAGTCGAAACCGTCTGCAATCACCATTTCAGGCCGATGCCAGGTGGTCATTCCATGGTCGCCCGGTTCTGACCATGGCGTTCATGATGACCAGCAGCTTGCGCATGCAGGCCACGATGGCCACTTTTTTCGGCTTGCCAGCGGCTAGCAGGCGCTCATAGCACTGCCGTATCACGGCGTTGAAGCGCATGGCGACGATGGCGGCCATGTACAACGCACTCCTGACCGTAGCCCGTCCGCCGCAAATGATGCGTTTGCCGCGCGCCTGGCCCGAGTCCCGGTTCATCGGTGCGACACCCACCAGCGCGCAGATCTGCTTGGCCTTGAGCTGGCCAAGTTCCGGCAGCTCGGAGATCAGCGTCGCAGCCGTCGCCGGGCCAACGCCCTTGACGCTCTTGAGCAATGCGGCCAGATCGGACTGGTATTGCGCCAGGTGCTCCGCAATCCTTTGATCCAGCGTCTCTAGCTGCTTCGCCAGCACCTCCATCAGTTCCGCAATATCCTGCACCACCTCCGCATGCGCCATGTGTTTGCGTTGGCGCTCGCTGACCAGCAAGCGCACCAACTGCCGGCGTCGAAGAACCAACGCATGAAGGTGTTGTTGTGCCTGGTCTGGCATCGGCTTGATGAAGCGATCCCGATCAGGGCGCTGGTTCAGCACCTGCGCCAGTTCCGCCAGCATCCTGGCATCCACGCTGTCGGTCTTGACCAATCGCCCCATGGCCTTGGCGAAGTCCCGGGCCTGCCGGGGGTTGATGACGACGACTGCGAATCCCGCAGCCTGGAGAGCGCAAGCACAGGCCAGTTGGTACTGCCCGGTCGCTTCCATCACGATCAGCGAGACCTGATGGCTCTTCAGCACTTCGATCAACGCTTGATGCCCGGCACCATCGTTGCTGAATATGGCCGTGGACTGCTCGTGCCCGATGGCTACATCCATGGTCTTCTTGGAGATGTCGATACCGACTGCAATTTGATTGGCCATGATCTCCGCGTCCCTTCCTTGCAAATGCGAACGGCGTTCACGCAACTGTTCGGGCTTTCAGAGATCGGGCGCAAGCATGCGCCCAGGACTCACGCACGGGCTCTAGAGACACCGAGGGATGACGGGCTACACGCTGCGGCCAACCCCGAACCCTGACAGGTTCGGGCGTGACGGCATCGCCGAACACGCACCTCAAAGATACAAGGGATCGATAGGCGGCCTGACGGCCGCTGGAGACCGCTGGCGGGCTCCACCCGCAGGGCCAGAGCCCGGTCCGGCGCCAGGCGCCGGGACATGCCCAGGGAGGTCTGTGTTTTGGCTTTCATGAGAACCAAGCTCTCATGGATCGCCATTCCGTCAACCCCCTTCCCAGCCTCAAAAAGTGGCTGGGAAGGGGGTTGACAGGGAGAGCTCGCGTGGTAGGCCAGCCGCTGGCTTTTTTGATGAAAACCAGCAGGGGAGCCGGGCGCGCGAAGGCGTGCCCGGGGGCGCAGCCCCAGGGGCCAGGGGGCAGCAAGCCCCCTGCGCGGCCGCGCCATAGGCGCGAGCGCCCGCGAGTTATCCACAGGGCGCGGCCTACACCTATAGGTTTATATATAGGATCTATTAGTGTGGCGGCACATTTGCGATGCCCCCGGGAGAGTTCTGGCGGCAGATTTGCGACGCGTGGCGGCAGATTTGCGACGGCAACCCCGCCGGTGGCGGCAGATTTGCGATGGGCCATCAGCGGCGCTCCACCGGCGGAGCGGAGGGGAGTAAATGAAGCCCGCCGGCCCCAACGAACACCCGCGCTCCAGGGTATGCCAGCAACACTTGCGGCAGCACATCGAGCACCCGCCCAGAGAAGTCATGGGCGGCGCGCGCCCCCTGGTACTCCTGGCCAAGCTGGGCGTGCAGCCGCGCCCAAGACATCGGCAAAGCCGCGTCGAGGCGGCAGAGCCGTTGGGCCAGCCATGTATAAAGGTCCAGGGCCAGGGCCGACCCGGTAAGCATGGCCAGCGCCCGCCGGTCGAGCGGCACGGCATGCTGGCGCAGATCCAGGGCAAAATCCTGGGAAACCATCAGGCGCGCGCCGCCAGGCGCGCCCCATGCATGCAGCCGGTGGACCGCTTGAGTGTTCAGGGTCTGGCCCCTGAAGCCCAGCTGGAACCTCGCAGCCGCGAGGTCATGCAGCCCGTCGCGCAGCGCGGCGTAGCGCGCCGCCTGGCCGTCAAGGCCAAGCTGGCGCAGCAGCTCGCGCGGCGAGCCGCCAAGCTCCAGCTCCAGGCTTCCGCCACGCTTCACGCGGTCGCAGATCCACGCGAGCAGCAGCCGAGGCATCACGCCGTGGGGCACGTCGCGCTCGACGCGCCCCGAGCCCTCATCAAGGTAACCGGCCTGGATCACCATCCAAGCGACGCCGCTGTGCCGCGTGAACTCACGCCCGGAGAAGCGGCGGCGTGGCAAGCCCACTTGGCAGAACACGCTGTGCAGGTAGCCGATGTCCTGGCCGCTCGGCGGCTCAGCCAATGCGATTTGGGAGCGGGCCATGGCTAGCCCCTCCCTTGCGCCACCTCACTTTTTCTTGGCCGCCCTCGAGGGCGGCGCCCAGGCATCGGCGCGGCCGCCTCGGGCGGCGCGCCTATGACCTCATCCCCGGCCGCCCAGGCCTCGAGCTGAGGTCTGCGCACATAGATGCGCGCGCCGACGCGCAGCAGCGGCGGGAAGCCCGGCGGCGGCGCCGCCAAAAAGCGGCGCGCCTGGTGCACAGAAAAACCGAGCGCGTCGGCGACTGCCGGCACGTCGAGAAGCAGAGCGCCTGCGGCGCACTCGCTTGAAAACTGCATCTTTCATCCGTAACCCCTCGCAGCACGCGCGGGGCGTGCAGTGCCTTTTGCCCTGGCGGTGTCGGGCGCGGCCTGCTGCACGCGCAGCGTGCATGCGAGCCGTGACCGCTACGCTGCGTGGAAAAGCAGGCGCGGTCTATCTCGTTGGTCAGCATGGAGTTTTGAGGCTGCCACCATGCTGATTGGGGGGGCGCTGGACAAGAGCCAGCAAATTCCAGGTCTAGGCCCGGGGCGGGACTAGCCCGCGAATCGCCGCGAAAAAAGCAGCGAAGCGAGGCAATCGTAACAAGGCCCGTGCAGCGGTGCAAGCCGATGCACCACCCACCGCCTAGCATGGCACCATGCCAATCCCATGCCGCGAGCGCCTGCGAGCATTTGCAACCCGCTGCAAGCGGGTGCAATTCCATGCCAATTCCATGCCAAATGACTTTGGCGAAGGGCAAAAAAAAGCCCGACTGGTTTGGTCGGGCTTCTCTCAGAAATCAACGTAAGTCATTGATTTTATTGGCTGGCGGAAACGGAGGGATTCGAACCCTCGATGAGGCTCTACACCCCATACTCCCTTAGCAGGGGAGCACCTTCGGCCACTCGGTCACGTTTCCAGCAATCCCGGCATTATGCCTCATTTCGGAGGCATTCCCGCGGAATCAGGCGGCTTCCTGGTCCAGTTCGAAGGCCTTGTGCAGCGCACGCACGGCCAGCTCCACGTACTTCTCGTCGATGACGACGGAGGTCTTGATCTCGGATGTGGAGATCATCTGGATGTTGATGCCCTCCTCGCTCAGCGTGCGGAACATCTTGCTTGCCACGCCCACGTGGCTGCGCATGCCGATGCCGACGATGCTCACCTTGCAGATCTTGGTGTCGCCCACGACTTCCTGCGCGCCCAGGGCAGGCACCACTTTTTCCTTGAGCAGCTCGACGGTGCGGGCGTAGTCGTTGCGGTGCACGGTGAAGCTGAAGTCGGTCTTGCCGTCCTTGCTCACGTTCTGGATGATCACGTCCACCTCGATGTTGGCGTCGGCCACGGCGCCCAGGATCTGGTAGGCGATGCCGGGCTTGTCGGGCACGCCCAGCACAGAGATCTTGGCTTCGTCGCGGTTGAAAGCGATGCCGGATACGACGGCTTGTTCCATTTTTTCGTCTTCCTCAAAAGTGATCAGCGTGCCGGAGCGGGCTTCTTCGTTGATGTCGATGTCCCAGGGCGTGAAGCTCGACAGCACGCGCATGGGGACCTTGTACTTGCCGGCGAATTCCACCGAACGGATCTGCAGCACCTTGCTGCCCAGGCTGGCCATCTCCAGCATTTCTTCGAAGCTCACCGTCTGCAGGCGGCGGGCCTCGGGCACCACGCGGGGGTCGGTGGTGTACACGCCGTCCACGTCGGTGTAGATCAGGCACTCGTCGGCCTTCATGGCCGCCGCCACGGCCACGGCCGAGGTGTCGGAGCCGCCGCGGCCCAGCGTGGTGATGTTGCCTTCGTCGTCGATGCCCTGGAAGCCCGTCACGATCACCACCTTGCCGTTGGCCAGGTCGGCGCGTACGCGCTGGTCGTCTATGGATTCGATGCGGGCCTTGGTGTAGCTGCTGTCGGTGCGGATCGGCACCTGCCAGCCCGCATAGCTCACCGAGCCCATGCCTTCGGCCTGCAGCGCGATCGCCAGCAGGGCCGAGGAGGCCTGCTCGCCCGTGGCGGCCAGCATGTCGAGTTCGCGGTTGTAGGCCGCGGTGGCGCGGGCGGGGGCGAGTTCCTTGGCCAGCGCAAGCAGGCGGTTGGTCTCGCCGCTCATGGCGCTGGGCACCACCACCATCTGGTGGCCTGCGCGGGCCCACTTGGCCACACGCTTGGCGACGTTGCGGATGCGCTCCGGGGAGCCCATCGAGGTGCCGCCGTATTTGTGAACGATCAATGCCATTGGATTTTTCAGGGGTGACGATTGGGGGGCAAAACCTGCTGATTGTACCAATCGAGTTCCTGCCCGGACCGCACGACAAAGCCGCGTCCCACCTTGATGTGGATGCGGTGGCCGCGCGTGGTGCAGGCCTGTACCTGGTCCAGCAGTTCCTGGAGTTGCGCCGCGGCCGGCGTGGTGTGATGGGCGCTGCGCAGCCAGTGGCGCAGCACATTGGCCTGCCGCGCACGGCTCAGCTGCTGCAGCGCGCGGATCTGCGGCGGCTGCCCCACCAGCGCCAGGTCCTGCTGCGCAAGTTCCTCCAGCAGTTCGGCCGCCTGCGCCGCATGCGACGCCGAGCGCGCGAAGGTTTCCCGGAACGCAGGGAATGCAGCCTCCAGCGCCGGCAGCAAGCGGGCGCGGATGCGGTTGCGGGTGTAGCGCTCGTCGGCGTTGGTCGGGTCTTCCACCCAGGCCTGGCCCTGCGCCCGCAGCCAGCGGCGCACCTCGGCCACCGGCACGCGCAGCAGGGGGCGGTGCCAGGCCACGCCGGCACGCTCCCAGCGCGCGGGCATGGCCGCCAGCCCGGCCACGCCTGCGCCGCGCGACAAGGCCAGCAGCAGGGTCTCCGCCTGGTCATCCGCGTGCTGCCCGATTGCTATGGATTGGATAGCTGCTGGCGCTTGACTGGCAAGAGCTACAGCCTCAAAAGCCTTGTATCTTGCCTGGCGTGCGGCATCCTCGGGGCTCTGGCCCGGGGCATGGCGCGCATCGAGGTGCCGCACCGTCAGCGGCACGTCCAGGTCGCGGCACAGGGCGATGCAATGCCGCTCGAAACCGTCCGCCGCCGCCTGCAGGCCATGGTGAACGTGGATGGCCTGCACCTGCCCCGGCCAGCGCCGCGCGCAGGCCAGCAGCAGCGCAGTGGAATCGGCCCCGCCGCTCAGTCCCACGGCCAGGGGCAGCGCGGGCGCGAAGGCCCGCATCGCGGCGTCGAAGGACTGGGGGCTCGTCATGGGCGCCGATTATCACGGCGCCCCCTGCCCTTCAGGCAGACAGGCGCGGCGCCGCGTCGGCGGAGAGGCGGAAAGAGCCGACGACCTCGGACAGCCGCACCGACTGGTCCTTGAGGCTCTGCGCCGCCGCCGCGCTCTCCTCGACCAACGCGGCGTTCTGCTGCGTCATCTGGTCCAGGTGCGAGACGGCCTGGCCGACCTCGGCGATGCTGGTGCTCTGCTCGTTCGTGGAGGCGGTGATCTCGGCCATGATGTCCGTCACGCGCTGCACGGACGTGACGATGTCGGTCATGGTGGTGCCGGCATCGTGCACCAGCCGCGAGCCGTTCTCGACCTGCTCCACCGAGGTGTTGATGAGCGTCTTGATCTCGCGCGCCGCCTCTGCGCTGCGCTGGGCCAGGCTGCGCACCTCGCCCGCCACCACGGCGAAGCCCCGGCCCTGCTCGCCCGCGCGGGCAGCCTCGACGGCGGCATTCAGCGCGAGGATGTTGGTCTGGAAGGCGATGCCGTCGATCACGCCGATGATGTCGTTGATCTTGCGCGAGGCGGCGTTGATCTGGTCCATGGTGGTCACCACGTTGCCCACCACCGCGCCGCCGTGCTGGGCCACGCTGGAGGCCTGGGCCACGAGCTGGTTGGCCTGGCGCGCGGAGTCGGCGTTGTGGCGCACGGTTTCGGTGAGCTGCTGCATCGACGCCGAGGTTTCCTGCAGGCTGGACGCCGTGAGTTCCGTGCGCCCGCTCAGGTCGTGGTTGCCAGTGGCGATCTCCTCGGCGGCCACGCGCACCGAGCTGCTGGCGTCGCGGATCTGCGCGAGCACGCCCGAGAGCTTGCCCGCGAAGCTGTTGAAGCTCTCCGCGATCTGCGCCAGCTCGTCCTGGCCCTGCGCGTCGATGCGGCGCGACAGGTCGCCGTCGCCCGCGCCGATCTCGTGCATGGCATCGCGCACCTGCGTGAGCCGGCGCAGCCGCTGCGACAGGATGCCCGCCAGCACCGCGAGCGCCACCAGCAGCACCACGATGCCCGCGCCCAGCGAGACCTGCAGCATGGTGGCGATGGCCTGCAGCGCCTCGCCACGGTCGAGCGCGATGGCCAACAGCCAGGGCGTGCCCGTGACCGGCGCCACGGTGAGCAGCATGGCGCGGCCCTGCAGGTCCACCGCCGTGAGGTCCGCGCGCTGGGCCATGGCGGCCAGCGCGGCGGCGGTGAGCGACGGGGCCACGTCGGTGGCGGGCTTGAGGGCCAGCTTCACGTCGGGGTGGGCGATGATGTTGCCGTCGGTGCCCACCAGGAAGGCGTAGCTCGACGGCGTGGGCTTAATCGTGGCCACGTTGGCCACCACGGCGGCCAGCGACACGTCGCCCGCCGCCACGGCCTTGACGCTGCCGCCGTCGCGCACCGCCTTGGCGAAGGTGACTACCAGGCCCGCGCCGCCGGCGTCT
>Ga0206117_100559_pt1 | contig 34864 bp, 35 predicted proteins | sample 3A5Ametagenome_FD_177997 | JGI IMG/M metagenome (GOLD analysis project Ga0206117, IMG submission 177997) | Enriched microbial communities from leaf-cutter ant dump, University of Wisconsin, Madison, United States - 3A5A | ecosystem: Environmental > Terrestrial > Nest > Insects nest > Nest dump... | reverse complement strand
CCCGAGCCCCCCAAGCCCGAGCCGCCGCCGCCCGCGCCCGCGCCGCCGAAACCGGAGCCGCCCAAGCCCGAGCCGCCCAAGGCCGAGACGCCGCCGCCGACGGAAAACCCGCCGGTGCCCAAGGCGCGCCCGACGCCGTCTCAGGTGACATCGCCGCAGGCCAAGCCGGACCCGAAGCCGCTTGACGTCAACAAGCTTGCCGCCCTGCTGGACAAGAGCATCAAGGAGCGCGAGAAGTCGCCGTCCAAGCCGCAGACCGACGCCAAGCCGACGCCCCAGGCGGCCTCGCCGTCGCGCAGCGAATCGAACAACTACAACCCCTCGGCGCCGCTCTCGATGTCCGAGATCGACGGCATCCGCAGCCAGTACGCGAAATGCTGGAGCTTCGATGCGGGTGCGCGGGACGCCGCAAGTCTGGTAGTCAAGATCCGTATCTGGCTCAATCAGGACGGATCCCTGCAGCGCCAGCCGGTGTTTGTCGACACGTCGCGGATGGGCGACCAGACCTATCGGGCGGCGGCGGAAAGTGCGATGCGGGCCGTATTCAAGTGCTCGCCGCTGAAGAACCTGCCGACGACCAAGTATGATAGTTGGAAGGAAATCGAATTGACGTTCAATCCGAAGGATATGCTGGGATGAAGACGATGCAGATCATGCCATTCGCCTATCGCCTCGCACTCGCCGGTGCGCTGCTGCTTGGTGCCGTCGCGGTGCCGCTGGTCGAGGCGCGGGCCCAGCTGCGCATCGACATCACCAAGGCGACGATCGAGCCGATGCCGATCGCGATCTCGGATTTCGACGTCGACAGCCCGCAGGCCGCCCAGGCCGCCGTCAACGTGCCGCGCGTGATCCGCGCCGACCTCGAGCGTTCGGGCCTGTTCAAGCCGCTGGACCCCAAGTCGCACATCCAGAAGCCCGAGGACATGCGGACCCAGCCGCGGTTCCAGGACTGGCGCGTGATCAATGCCCAGGCGCTCGTCACCGGCCGCATCGAGATGCAGGCCGACGGGCGCCTGCGCGCCGAATTCCGCCTGTGGGACATCTTTGCCGAACAGCAGCTGACCGGGCTGGTGTTCTTCTCGACGCCGGAAAACTGGCGCCGCGTGGCCCATATCATCGCCGACGCGATCTACAAGCGCCTGACCGGCGAGGACGGCTATTTCGACACGCGGGTCGTGTATGTCTCCGAATCGGGCCCGGCCAACGCGCGGCGCAAGCGCCTGGCGATCATGGACCAGGATGGCGAGAACAATAAGTTCCTGACCACCGGCGACAACCTGGTGCTGACCCCGCGCTTCAACCCGGCGCGCTTCCAGCAGGAAATCACCTATCTGGCCTATCCGACGGGCCGCCAGGCGCCGCCCCGGGTCTATCTGTTCAACATCGACACCGGGCAGCAGGAACTGGTCGGCACCTTCGCCGGCATGACCTTCGCGCCGCGATTCGCCCCCGATGGCAACAGCGTGATCATGTCCTACGCCAAGGACGGCACCTCCAACATCTTCCGCCTGGACCTGCGCAACCGCCGCGAGGTTCAGATCACCAACGACCCGTCGATCAACACCTCGCCCTCGTTCTCGCCCGATGGCGCCCGCGTGACGTTCAATTCCGACCGTTCGGGCGGCAAGCAGATCTACGTGATGAACGCCGACGGCTCGAATCAGCAGCGCATCTCGTTCGGCCAGGGCGGTCAGTATTCGACCCCCGTGTGGTCGCCGCGCGGCGACCTGATCGCGTTCACCAAGGAAGTCGGCGGCCGGTTCGAGATCGGCGTGATGCGCCCCGATGGCTCGGGGGAACGTATCCTTTCGTCTAGCAGTGCGGTGCAGGAGGCCCCGACCTGGGCGCCCAACGGCCGCGTGCTGATGTTTTTTAGGGAACAACCGGGCCGCACGCGCATTTGGTCTATCGACCTGACCGGGGGCAACGAGCGCGAGGTGATTACCCCGACGGACGCGTCGGACCCTGCTTGGTCGCCGCTTTCGCCTCTGGTTCAGTGAAGGTTTCCTTGGCCCGGTAAGGGTTTGGCCTTGATTAGGCTAGGCACGGCCGGTATAAGTTGCCAGAGATTCCGATTGCGGCGATCACCACCGTGTTCGCGTTTCCCAGGCTCGGGGATGAATCGCCGTGATACTTGTGCAACCTGTCGTCAGCAAACATCCTCATGAGGGGAGATAAAATGCGCCTCTACTCGTTCGGCCCGAAGTTCATCGCGGTGGCCGCCGCTGCTCTGTTGGTCGCCGCCTGCGAGACGGCGCCGGAGTCGACGGCTGCTACCGGTGGTTCCGGCGGTGCGACCGCTCCCGCGCCGGCGGCGCCGGCTCAGCGCCAGCTCAGCCTGCAGGAAGACCTCGTCGTCAACGTCGGCGACCGCGTCTTCTTCGCCACCAACAAGTCCGACCTCAGCCCGCAGGCCCGTGCGACCCTTGATCGCCAGGCCGCGTGGATGAAGAAGAACGCCCAGGTGCGTCTGGTCGTCGAAGGCCATTGCGACGAGCGCGGCACCCGTGAGTACAACCTCGCCCTCGGCGAGCGTCGTGCGAACGCGGCCCGCAACTACCTCGTCAACCAGGGCATCGCCGCCAACCGCCTGCAGACCATCTCGTACGGCAAGGAGCGCCCGGTTGCGCTCGGCCACAACGAGGCGGCCTGGGCTCAGAACCGCCGTGCGGTTTCGGTCGTCGCCAACTAAGCTGACGACTACGTTGCACTGAGTTCTGGCGGGGAGCGCGTCTGACGCGCTCCCCGTTTTGTTTTCCGGTGCCGTGCGTTTCCGCCGTTCCGCGGCCCGATCGCCGGGTCCGCTCGGGCGCGTGCGCAAACCTGACCTGAAGCCGGCCTTGATTTGGCCGAAATCGGGGAACACTTAGAGATTTCGAAGACGAGGATGCGGCTCGGCTGCTTGATTGCACGGCCGCACGGGACTGCACAGGATTCGGGCATGATGTCATCGGCACGATTGAACATGTGGGCGATCGCCACGGCGGCGGGCGCCAGCCTTCTGGTCCTCAGCAACACCGCCGGGGCGCAAGGCTGGAACGACTGGAAACTGCTGAGCGACCGGATGAGCGCGCTGGAAGCGCAGATGCAGCAGATGCAGTCGCAGCAGCGCAACACCCAGCCGGCGGCCGGTGCGGTGCAGGGCCTGTCCGATCGGCTGGACCAGCTTGAAAACCAGATGCGCCAGTACCTGAACCAGCAGGAACAGTCCGAATACAACAACCGCCGCATGGCCGAACGCCTGGACAAGCTGGTGGCCGACGTCGACTACCGCTTCGGCGTGCTCGAAAAGGGCGGCACCCCGCCGGTCGGCGGCACCACCCCGCCCGCCGCGGGGGGCACGACCCCGCCGGCCGGCAACACGGCCGACGGTCCCCGCGACCTCAGCCAGCCGTCGTCGGGCGGTTCCGGCCCGATGCAGCTGCGCACCGGTCCCGCGCCGGCCCAGCAACAGGCCTCGGCCGCCGCGCCCAAGGTCACCCTGCCGCCGGGCAGCGCCCAGGACCGCTACGACTTTTCCTACAAGCTGCTGCTCAAAGGTGATTTTGCCGGCGCCGAACAGGCCTTCAACGAATGGCTGGGCGCCTATCCCGACGACAAGCTGGCCGGCAATGCCCAGTACTGGCTGGCCGAAAGCTCGTACGCCCGCAAGGATTACGAAAAGGCCGCGGCGAACTTCCTGAAGGGTTACCAGAAGTATCCGAAAAGCCCCAAGGCGCCGGACTCGCTGGTCAAGCTGGGCATGTCGCTGACCAACATGAACCAGAAACAGCAGGCCTGCGCGGTGTTCCGCCAGCTCAATGCCGATTTCCCCAACCCGCCGCCTTCGGTCCGCCAGCTGGCCGCGGCCGAGCGGGCGCGCGCCGGGTGCAGTGGCTGATCCTGACGTCCTGACGGCGGCCGAATTCGGCCGCCTGTTCGACCGTCTGATCGCCTTGCCCGCCGGGGCCGGCCTGGCCGTCGCCGTCTCGGGCGGCGCCGACAGCCTGGCGCTGTGCCTGGTCGCCGCCGACTGGGCGCGGGCCGCCGGCCATCCCCTGACCGCGCTGACGGTCGACCACGGCCTGCGGCCGGAATCGGGCGACGAGGCAGCGCTGGTCGGACGCTGGATGGCCGGGCACGGCATTCCCCACGAAATCCTCGCCTGGACCGGGCCGAAGCCCGCCGCCGACCGGCAGGCCGCCGCCAGGCGCGCGCGTTATCGCCTGTTGCTGTCGTGGTGCGAGGCGCACGGCGCAGCGGCCCTGTTGACCGCTCATCACCGCGAGGACCAGGCCGAAACCCTGTTGCTGCGCCTGGCCCGCGGCAGCGGCGTCGATGGGTTGTCGGCGATGGCCCCGCGCGTCGATTTCGGTGGTGTCGCCCTGTTGCGCCCGTTGCTGGACCAGCCGCGGGCGCGGCTGCGCGCCACGCTGGCCGCCCGCGGCCAGCCCTGGGTCGAGGATCCGTCGAACCGCGACGACCACTACGCCCGGACCCGGATGCGGGCGGCGGCGGCAAGCCTGGACGCCGCGGGTCTGGGGGCCGATCGCCTGGCCGCCACCGCCGCCCGCCTGGCCCGCGCGCGCGCCGCGTTGGACGACGCCACCGACCGGCTGCTGGCGGCTGCGTCATCCTGTCACCCCGCGGGGCATGCCGTCATCGCCACCGCCCCGGTACGCGCGGCCCCCGCCGAGATCGGCTTGCGTGCGCTGCGCGACGTGTTGCGCTGGGTCGGGGGCGAACCTTATCCGCCGCGCCTGGCCCGGCTCGAAGCCGCCTTCGACGGCTGGATGGCGGGCCAGGCGGTCGACCGCACGCTGGCCGGCTGCCGCCTGGTGGCGGCCGGTGACGCAGTTGTGATCGCCCGCGAAGTTCGGGCGGCTGCGCCGGCGATCGCCCTGAAACCGGGGGAAACCGTGGTTTGGGACCGGCGCTTCGGTGTCAGCGGGCGTGCCGGCCTGCCGGGCGGTGCGACCCTGGGGCCGGTGGGCCATGGCGCCGACGCGGCGCTGAAAGCATTGCTGCGGCCGTTGCCGGCGGTGGCCCGGCCGGTGGTGCCGGCGCTGTTCGTCGACGGGCGGGCCGTCGCCCTGCCGGTATTGGCGTCCGACGATCGGGTCGACGTGACCCCGTTATGGCCCGATGCGGCGACGGCGCGGCATAAGGCGTATCGCTGACATTGCAACTGGCCATTTGGCGCTTATCTATTCCGGGTGGCTGGCGACGCCAGGAATTTGGGGTATGCTACCCGTCTTCCGGCGCAAGGCTCGGGTATCCGGGCTTCGGGTTTTTGCGTCGCGCCGGTGGAGGAAAGGACCGACGTCGTGAATATTTTCGGCAAGAACCTGGCTCTGTGGATCATCATCGGGCTGCTGGTCGTCGCGCTGTTCAACCTGTTCCAGAGCCCTTCGGTGCGCGGAACCGGCACCAGCATGGCCTATTCTGACTTCCTCAATGATGTGAACAACGGCCAGGTCGTCGACGTCACCATTCAGGGTTCCAACATTTCGGGTCATACCCGCGAAGGTCGCAGCTTCACGACCTATTCGCCCAACGACCCCAACATGGTTTCCAAGCTGACGGAAAAGGGCGTGCGCGTCACCGCCGCACCCCAGGACGAGGGCAATCCGCTGTTCTCGATCTTCGTCGCCTGGTTCCCGATGCTGCTGCTGATCGGCGTCTGGATCTTCTTCATGCGCCAGATGCAGTCGGGCGGCGGCAAGGCGATGGGTTTCGGCAAGTCCAAGGCCCGCCTGCTGACCGAACGCCAGGGGCGCGTCACCTTCGAGGACGTCGCCGGCATCGACGAAGCCAAGGTCGAACTGGAAGAGATCGTCGAATTCCTGCGCGACCCGCAGAAGTTCCAGCGCCTGGGCGGCAAGATCCCCAAGGGCTGCTTGCTGGTCGGCCCCCCCGGCACGGGTAAGACCCTGCTGGCCCGCGCCATCGCCGGCGAAGCCAACGTGCCGTTCTTCACCATCTCGGGTTCGGACTTCGTCGAAATGTTCGTCGGCGTCGGCGCCAGCCGCGTGCGCGACATGTTCGAACAGGGCAAGAAGAACGCCCCCTGCATCATCTTCATCGACGAAATCGACGCGGTCGGCCGCCATCGCGGCGCCGGCCTGGGCGGCGGCAACGACGAGCGCGAGCAGACGCTGAACCAGCTGCTGGTCGAGATGGACGGTTTCGAGGCCAACGAGGGCGTGATCCTGATCGCGGCGACCAACCGCCCCGACGTGCTGGATCCCGCGCTGCTGCGTCCGGGCCGCTTCGACCGCCAGGTCGTGGTGCCGAACCCCGACATCAACGGCCGCGAGAAGATCCTCAAGGTCCATATGCGCAAGGTGCCGCTGGCCCCTGACGTCGACGCCAAGGTCGTGGCGCGCGGCACCCCGGGTTTCTCGGGCGCCGACCTGGCCAACCTGGTGAACGAGGCCGCCCTGCTGGCCGCGCGCAAGAACCGCCGCGTCGTCACCATGGCCGATTTCGAGGAAGCCAAGGACAAGGTCCTGATGGGGTCCGAGCGCCGGTCGATGGTCATGACCGACGAGGAAAAGAAGCTGACCGCGTATCACGAGGCGGGCCACGCCCTGGTCGGTCTGTTCTCGCCCAAGCATGATCCGCTGCACAAGGTGACGATCATCCCGCGCGGCCGTGCGCTGGGCGTGACCATGTCGCTGCCCGAGCGTGACCAGTACACCGCGTCCAAGGTCGAGCTGGAATCCAAGCTGGCCATGACCTTCGGCGGCCGCGTCGCCGAGGAGCTGATCTTCGGCGAGGAGAACGTGACCACCGGTGCCGCCAACGACATCCGCCAGGCGACCAACCTGGCCCGTCGCATGGTCACCGAATGGGGCATGTCGGACAAGCTGGGCCGTCTGCGGTATTCCGAGAACGAGGAAGAAGTGTTCCTCGGCCACTCGGTCACCCAGCGCAAGAACGTCGCCGATGCCACCGCCAAGGTGATCGACGACGAGGTCCGCCGCCTGGTCGACGAGGCCGAGTCCAAGGCCCGCCACATCCTGACCGAACACCTGGCCGACCTGCACAAGGTTTCCGGCGCGCTGCTCGAATACGAGACGCTGTCGGGCGACGAGGTCAAGGCGCTGCTGCGCGGCGAGGAGATCAATCGCCCCGAGGACAAGGCGCCGCCGGCCGACAGCGGGTCGGGCCTGCGCTCGGCCGTGCCGCCGACCCGTGGCCGTCGGCCTGACTCCGGCATGTCGCCCGAGCCGCAGCCCGGCGCCTGATCCGGTGACGACAGGAAAGACGACCCAGAGCCCGCCTTCGGCGGGCTCTGATCTTTTGGCGGGTGGCGGGGATATCCTGCCGCTTGGCACGGTCTGGGCGCTGCCCGATGCCGTGGCATGGGCGGGCGATGGCGAACCCCGGCTGAACGGCACGACGCTGGCCTGGCACCGCCTGCGCATCGTCGTGCGGGACGGCGGCGTCACGCGATGGCAGGCGCGGCTGGACCGGCCCGCCGTCGGCGCGCTGGCGGCGCGCGAACCCCGGCTGGCCGCGGCCGTGCAGCGGCTCGAACATCGCCCGGCGATCCCCGGCTGGGATCTGTCGCGGCCGCTGGTCATGGGCATCGTCAACGTCACCCCCGACAGCTTTTCCGACGGCGGCCGGCATGATGCGCCCGACGCCGCGCTGGCCCATGCCCGCAAGCTGATGGCCGACGGCGCCGACCTGCTGGACATCGGCGGCGAATCGACCCGCCCGGGATCGCCTGAGATCGATGCCCGCACGCAATGTGCCCGGGTCCTGCCGGTCATCGCCGCCTCGGCCGAGGATGGGGTGCGCTGCGCCGTCGACACGCGCAGCGCCGTGGTGATGCAGGCGTCCGTCGCCGCCGGGGCGGCGATGGTCAACGACGTCAGCGCCCTGGACCACGATCCCGGCGCCGCCGACCTGCTGGCCGGGATGGACGTGCCGGTAGTGCTGATGCATATGCGCGGCGATCCGCGCACCATGCGTGACCGCACCGCCTATGACGATCTGATCGTCGACGTCGTCGAGGAACTGGCCGCCCGCGTCGATCGCGCGGTCGCGGCCGGCATCGTCCGCGACCGTCTGCTGATCGACCCGGGTTTCGGTTTCGCCAAGAACGAGGCGCAGAATTTCGCGCTGTTGAAGGGCATGGCGGCGCTGCATGCGCTGGGGCTGCCGATCCTGGCGGGGCTGTCGCGCAAAAGTTTCGTCGGTGCCGCCTCGGGCGTGGCCGTGCCCGACCAGCGCCAGGCCGGGTCGGTCGCGGCCGCCCTGGCCGCGGTGGCGGCGGGCGCGCATATCGTGCGGGTCCACGATGTCGCGGAAACCGTGCAGGCGCTGAAGGTGTGGAACCGGGTGGCGGCGGGCGCCTGACGCGTCATCAGCCGGTATGGCCGGCGTTGCCGGTCAGATCGATTCGCCCAGGACCGAACGCACGTGGCTTTCGAACCATTCATGCGCCTGGGGGCTGAGCGACTGGTTGGTCGAGAATTCCAGCGCGTCGACGAAGGCAAGGGTGATGTGCTGCATGCGCAGGTCGCTGAACGACAGCTTGGTGTCGCGTGCCTCGGCCGGCGGGCGGGTGGCCGGTGCCGAGCCGTCGTCGCCGATCTTGTCGATGATCGCCTCGATCAGCAGCATCAGCCGCTTGCGCTGCTGGACCTGGTTGGGCGAAAGCGATTCCACCAGCTTGGGCTGCAGTTCGTACAGGCGCTTGTGGAACTGGTTGGAAAACGTGTCACCCTTGCCCTTCATTGCAATAGCCTTGTAGGCCCGCCGGATGGCGAACTCGTCGGGCATCAGGACACGGGCCATTGAAGGGGCGACAGCGCCGCGCATCGGCATTCCTTAAAACTCGTGTAACTTGGACAATAGTTAAGAATTGGTTAATGGCGATAATGATGCCGCACTGCGGCGCAGGTGGCAACCCCGCCGAAGGCAAGGCAGTCATGCAGTCATCATCGAACCGGCCGATTCTGCCACACTGACGACGGGGGTGTCTGTATGGGTTTTGTAACTGCCAATAGTGTAAGTATCGCCGTCGATACCGCGGGGCCGGATGACGGTATGCCGTTGCTGCTGATCATGGGATTGGCGGCCCAGCTTACCTTCTGGCCCGACAGCATGGTCGACGGCCTGGCGCGGGCGGGCTTTCGCGTGATCCGCTTCGACAACCGCGACATCGGCCATTCCCGGAAATTCGACGAGGCCGGCTTGCCCGACCTGGCCGGTATCGCCGCCGGCACCGCGCGGGCGCCCTATACGCTGGCCGACATGGCTGACGATGCGGCGGGTGTGCTGGATGCCCTCGATATCGCGCGCGCCCATGTCGTCGGCATGTCGATGGGGGCGGCCATCACCCAGATCCTGGCGGCCGATCACCCCGCACGCTGCCGCAGCGCCACGCTGATCATGGGTTCGACCCACGCCCCCGACCTGCCCGCCGGTACGCCCGAGGCGCGGGCGGCGCTGATGGCCCAGCCTGACGACCCTGCCGACCGGGAACAGGTGATCCGGCTGGGCATGGCGGTACGCCGTGCCATCGGCAGCCCGGCCTATCCCATGGCCGATGACGATGCCTATGAATTCTATGCCCGCCAGACCGATCGCGGTTACCACCCGCAGGGCATCCTGCGCCAGGCGGCCGCCACCCTGGCCTCGGCCGACCGGCGCGTGCTGGTCGCCCGCATCGCCTGCCCGACCCTGGTGCTGCATGGCGAGGCCGACCCCGTGCGTCCCGTCGATCACGGCCGCGACCTCGCCGCCCGCATCCCGGGCGCGGTGCTCAGGACCTGGCCCGGCATGGGGCACGACCTGCCCGAGGAACTGGTGCCCGAGATGGTCGCGGCCATTACCGATCACGCCCGGCGCGCCGGATAGGCTAGGCTCGGCGCAATCACGAATCGCTTGCGAGGAAACGACGATGGCGACCGACAGCCTGATCGGCACCTGGAAACTGGTGGAATGGTCCCGCGTGGACGAGGGTGGCCAGATCAGCCATCCGTTCACGCCCGAGGCGACCGGCCGGCTGATCTATGCCGCCAACGGCCTGATGTCGGCGTTTCTGATGATGCCGGATTGGAGCCTGGCGGCCGAGCGCGCCGGGACCCGCGGCATCACGGCCTATTCGGCGCGCTGGGAATTGATGGGCGACATCGTCCACCACGCCGTCGATTTCGCGTCCGATCCGCGCATGCTGGGCGAAACCCTGCGCCGCCGCGTGGTGCCGACGCCCCAGGGCATCACGCTGGAAACCCTGTCGGCGGTCGGCCGGGCCGAGCGGTCCTCGATCCACCGCCTGGCCTGGACGCGCGAAGCCTGATCAGCGCGCGTCGCGCGTCAGCGTCTCCAGCAGCGCCATGGCCTGGCGATGGGCGGGGCTGGCCGGGTCGCGCAAGGTCGCAAGCGTCGTGCCGCGCAAAACCGCGTTCAGCCGTGTCAGGTCGCGCAGGCGCTGGCGCCGCGACCGTTTCAGGTCGTCGGAGCGGCGGGTGAAGAAGATCTTGAACAGCTCGCCATGGCCGAACAGGGCGTTCAGCTCGGCAAAGCTCGTATAGATCAGGAACAGCACCAGGATCCAGATCTGGACGAACAGAAAGCGGTGCCAGGAAAACCCGTCGGCGATATGGGTCATCAGCCCGGCTATCTGCCCTTCGGCCACGACGTAGTGCAGGATCGATTCCAGCATGCGGGCGATGAAGACGAAGGCCCAGTAGACCAGCGTCTTGAACAGGATCGGCCGGATCAGCGGCGCATTGTCGTAGCGGCGCAGGAACGGCATCTTGTTGGCGACCAGCACCGCCTTGCCCACGATCAGGGCCGAGGTGATCGCCAGCATGAATCCGCCCAGCTGGATCAGATATTGCTGCAGCAGCAGCCGCTGGGTCGCCAGGATCAGGCTGAAGCCCGCGGCAAAGAACAGGGTCGGCGGCAGGACCAGCATGAATTCATGATGCAGCCACCGCATGACCTTGTGGTGGGCAGGGACGCCCGCGCCCGCCGTCGTCCCAGTCCGCACTGCCATCACGCCCCTCCATGCCCGGCCGTGGCCGTGTTATACAGGACGCCTGCGGGGCGACCAAGGGTGGGGGGATGCTCGACGCGTTATGGGATGTGATCGCCAGCAGCGCGTTCCTGCGCTGGTTTCTCCTGGGCGCGCTGGCCGGCCTGCTGTTGTCGATCCTGGCCTGGGCGGTCGGCCTGCCGATCTATGGCGAACATGCGCTGCTGATCATTGGCGGTTGCGGCGCGGCCAGCGTGCTGGCGCGGGCCGCGACCTGGCTGGCCCGGCGCTGAGCGGTCAGCGGCCGGTGCGGCCCGCCGGACCCAGGAACGGGTCCAGCGCCGGCCACGGCACGACGATGTCGTCGGCGCAGGCCTGAACCACGAACGGCAGCGACGGCACGAAGACCATGCCGTCCCGTCCTGGCTGGACCAGGTAGGAACGGTTGCCGGCCAGGGTTTCGGCGCAGTCGGGGTCGTGGCGCCGCCCGGCGAATTTTAGGACGGTCGCGGCCAGCCGGGACGACAGTTCGAATTCCTGTTCGGTCGATCGTTTCAGCGCGGCCCGGGTGAACCACCCGGCGACGTCGACCGGGCGGCCCGTCGCCGTGTCCCACAGCCGGAATTCCTGGTCGAAGAACGGATGCGCCCCGCCGCAGTAGCCGCGGACATGGACCGACACGGCTAGCAGCCGGTCGGTCCACCAGGTCGGCCGCATGTCCTGGTCGTATTCCCCCGCCTCGCGGGCCGGGCCGGCCAGGCTGTCGGCATTGCAGTCGACGGCACGTTGCACCGCCGCGGGCAGTTCCGCGCTCAAGGCGCGGTTGATCGCCGCCAGGCCCGCCCCCGCCTGGCGCAGTTCCAGCACCGCGATGGTGGCCTTGCCGGCATCGTCGGGCCGGATCGTCAGCAGGCGATAGCGTCGGCCGTCGATGGTCTCGTCGGGTCCCGGCACCGGCGCCGGCTGGGCCATCGCCGGCAGGGACCAGGTCAGCAGGGCAGTCAGGATCAGCAGGGTGTGCATGGCGCCTGCAGCATGGCGCGATGCCGGGCGGCATGCCAGCGCCGATCTGCCGCTTTGCCTAATCGGCCGGGGCGCGGTAACACTTCAGGCAATAAACGTCTCAGTGGGATTTCCGGCCGATGCATCTTTCCCGTCGCGACCTGCTGCGCGGTGCCAGCGCACTGGGCCTGTCCGCCGCCCTGCCTGGTCCGGCCGTTGCCGCCGACCCGCCGGTGCCCGGCGGCGTGCTGACCGTTCATCTGCCGACCGAACAGCGTATCCTGAACCCGGCCCTGCGCGCCTCGGCCGGGGTCTATGTCATCACCTCCAAGATCTTCGAGGCGCTGGTCGATCTGGGGCCGAACGGCCGCCCGGTCGGCGTGCTGGCGACCGAGTGGGAGGCCGCGCCCGACGGCCGCAGCGTCACCTTCCGGCTGCGCCGGGACGTGACGTGGCATGACGGCCGTCCGTTCACCGCGGCCGACGTGCAGTTCACGGCGATGGAGCTGTGGAAGAAGCATCTGAACTACGGCACCCAGTTGCAGCTTCATCTGGAGGCGGTCGACACGCCCGACGCCCATACGGCCGTGTTCCGCTATGGCCGGCCGATGCCGCTGAACCTGCTGCTGCGAGCCCTGTGTGACCTGGGCTATGTCGTGCCGCGCCATGTCTATGAAGGCACCAACGTGCTCGAGAACCCGGCGAACACCGCGCCGATCGGCACCGGTCCGTTCCGGTTCGTCCGCTATGAACGCGGCCAGTTCGTGATGGCCGAACGCAACCCCACCTACTGGCGTCCGAACCGGCCTTATCTGGACCGCATCGTCTGGCGCTTCATCACCGACAAGTCGGCGGCGACCGCGGCGGTCGAAACCGGGCAGGTCCAGCTGTCGCCCTATAACGGCCTGTCGCTGGCCGATACGGACCGGCTGAAGGCCGATCCGCGCTTCGAGGTGTCGACCCGCGGGGTCGAGGCCAACGCCTTCAACAACACGCTGGAATTCAACGTCCGGCGCAAGGAACTGTCGGACGTGCGCGTGCGCCGGGCCATCGCCCATGCCATCGACGTCGACTTCTTCATCGAGAATTTCCTGTACGGCCAGGGCAAGCCCGCGACCGGGCCGATCCCGTCGACATCGACCGCCTTCTATCCGGGCGGCGACCAGCCCTATCGGTTCGACCGCAAGCGGGCCGAAGCGCTGCTGGATGCCGCGGGCTACAAGCGCGGCGATGACGGCCAGCGTTTTGCGCTGCGCCTGGTGCCGATCAACAATGCCGAGGACGTGCCGCTCCTGGCGACCTATATCCAGCAATCGCTGGCCGAGGTGGGCATCAAGGTCGAGATCGTCCAGCTCGACATTCCCGCCGCCCTGACCGCGGTCTATCGCGACTGGAATTTCGACCTGGCCAGCGGCTGGCACCAGTATCGCGGCGACCCCGCGGTCTCGACCACCGTCTGGTACCGGTCGGGCAGCCCCAGGGGCACCCCCTGGACCAACCAGTGGGGCTGGCAGTCCGACGGCGTCGACCGGCTGATCGACGATGCCGCGACCGAGCTGGACGTGGAAAAGCGCAAGTCGCTCTATGCCGATTTCGTTCGCGCGGTGAACGACGAACTGCCGGTCTGGATGGTGACCGAACGCCAGTTCGTCGACGTCACGTCGAAGAAGGTCGAGAACGCGCACAACACCCCGCGCTGGGGGTCGTCGGACTGGAACGACACCTGGCTGCGCGGCTAGCGGGGGATCATGCGCGTCGCGCGCCTCGCGCTGCGCCGCCTGGCGGCAAGCCTGCCCACGATGCTGGTCATCCTGGTCGGGCTGTTCCTGCTGCTGCAACTGGCGCCGGGTGACACGGTCGACGCGCTGATCGCCCAGATCGGCGGCGGCGACCCGGCGATGATCGCCGAACTGCGCCGCTTCTACGGCCTGGATGCCACGGTGCCCGTACAGTTGGGCCGCTATCTGTGGCGGCTGGTGCAGCTCGATCTCGGGCATTCGGCGATCTACGGCAAACCCGTGGCATCGGTGATCGTCGAGCGCCTGCCGGCCACCCTGCTGCTGATGGCGTCGTCGCTGGCGCTGGCCCTTGCCGCCGGCACCGCGCTCGGCATCGTCGCGGCCCAACGGGTCAATGGCTGGCCCGACACGCTGATCTCGACGCTGGGGCTGATCTTCTACGCCACGCCGTCCTTCTGGATCGGGCTGATGGGCATCGTGGTCTTTGCCATCCATCTGGGCTGGCTGCCGCCGGGCGGGTTCGAGGAGATCGGCAGCGGCCTGACCGGCTGGGCGCGGGCCGCCGACATCGCCCTGCATCTGCTGATGCCGGTCGCCACGCTCAGCCTGGTCTTCATGGCCGTGTTCCTGCGGGTGATGCGCGCCGCGATGCTCGAGGTGACGACGCTCGATTTCGTGCGTACCGCGCGGGCCAAGGGTTTGCGGCCGGCGGCGATCACCATCCGCCACGTGCTGCGCAACGCCCTGCTGCCGGTCGTGACGCTGGCCGGGCTGCAGGCCGGCACGATGCTGGGCGGCTCGGTCGTCGTCGAGGCGGTGTTCGCCCTGCCCGGGCTGGGGCGGCTGGCCTATGAATCGGTGGTGCAGCGCGACCTGAACATGCTGCTCGGCATCGTGTTCGTCTCGGCGCTGCTGGTCATCGCCGTCAACTTCCTGGTCGACCTGGCCTATGCCCGGCTCGACCCGCGGATCGGTGCCGGGTGATGGCGTTCCTGCGCCGGTATGCGGCCAGCCCGGCGGCGGTGATCGGCCTGGTGCTGCTGGCCGTGGTGCTGGCGATGGCGGCCAGCGCCGATCTGCTGTTTCCGCGCAACCCGCTGGCGCTGGCCGGGCGGCCGCTGCAATGGCCGCTGGCCAATCCGCGTTTCTGGCTGGGCACCGATACCATGGGCCGCGACATCGCCGCCCAGCTGTTCCACGGCGCGCGCATCTCGCTGATGATCGCGGGGCTGGCCACCGCGATCGCGCTGGCGGTCGGCGTGGCGATCGGGGCGGTGGCCGGGTTCTATGGCGGCCTGGCCGACGATGTGCTGATGCGGGTGACCGAGGCCTTCCAGATCGTGCCGGGTTTCCTGTTGCTGCTGGTGCTGGTCGCCGTGTTCGGCTCGACGCTGACGACGGTGACGATCGCCATCGGCATCGTGTCCTGGCCGGCGACCGCGCGGCTGACGCGGGCCGAATTCCTGTCGCTGCGCCAGCGCGATTTCGTTGCCGCCTGCCGCGGCCTGGGCATGGGCGATGTCAGGTTGATCCTGGCCGAGATCCTGCCCAATGCCCTGCCGCCGGTCGTCGTCTATGCCGGCGTCGTCATGGCTGCGGCGATCCTGTCGGAAAGCGCGCTGGCCTTCCTGAACCTGTCGGACCCCAACGTGCCGTCCTGGGGCAATCTGATCGGGGCGGGGCGCAGCGTCTTGCGCACGCAATGGTATGTCTCGGCCATTCCGGGCCTGGCCATCCTGACGACCGTGCTGGCGGTGTCGCTGGTGGGCCAGGGCTTGAACGATGCGTTGAACCCCAGGCTGCGCCGGCGATGACGGCGGTGCTGGCACTGGACGGGCTGACCGTCGCGCTGCCCGCCGGCGCCGATCGGACGCTGGCGCTGGACGATGTTTCGTTCGACCTGCGGCCGGGCGAGGTCTTCTGCCTGGTCGGCGAATCCGGATCGGGCAAGTCGATGGCGGCCGCTGCGATACTGGGCCTGCTGCCGCCCGGCCTGCGCCGCACCGCCGGTCGCGTGCTGCTGGACGGCCGGGACATCGCGGGCCTGCCCGACGCGGCCCTGCGGCCGGTGCGGGGCGCGCGCATCGGCATGATCTTCCAGGAACCGATGACGGCGCTGAACCCGCTGCGCCGGATCGGCGACCAGATCGCCGAGATGTTCCGCACCCACACCGATCTGGCCGGGCGCGACATCGCGGCCCGCGTCGATGCCCTGCTGGCCGACGTCCAGCTGCCGGCTGGCCTGGCACGGGCCTGGCCGCATGAACTGTCGGGCGGCCAGCGCCAGCGGGCGATGATCGCCATGGCGCTGGCCCTGGAACCGGCGGTGCTGATCGCCGACGAACCGACCACGGCGCTGGACGTCACCACCCAGGCCCGCATCCTCGGGCTGATTCGCGATCTGCAGCGCCGGCGCGGCACCGCCGTCCTGTTCATCACCCATGATTTCGGCGTGGTCGCCGACATCGCCGATCGGGTCGCCGTCATGCAGCACGGCCGCATCGTCGAACAGGGCAGGGCCGACGATGTGCTGAACCGTCCCGGCCATCCCTATACCCGCGCGCTGATACGGGCGGTGCCGTCGCTGTTGCCGCCGGCGCCCCGTCCCGATGGCGCGGGGCCGCCGATCCTGACGGCCGACGGCGTGACCAAGGTCTGGCGCGGACGCGGCCTGCGGCCGCGCGTCACCCAGGCCCTGCGCGACGTCACCCTGCATCTGCGGCGCGGCGGCACGCTGGGCATCGTCGGCGAATCGGGGTCGGGCAAGTCGACGCTGGCCCGCTGCCTGGTGCGGCTCGTCGCCGCGGATACCGGCCGCATCCATCTCGACGGGCAGGCCTTCGGCGTCGGCGATCCGCGCATCCAGATGGTGTTCCAGGACCCCTTCGGGTCGCTGAACCCGCGCCGGCGGGCCGGCGACCTGGTGATGCAGGGGCCGCGGCTGCATGGGGTGGGCATGGCCGAGGCGCGGGCCCGCGCCGTCGAACTGTTCGGCCTGGTCGGCCTGAATCCCGCGGCGCTGGATCGTTATCCCCACGAATTCTCGGGCGGCCAGCGCCAGCGCATCGCGCTGGCCCGCGCCCTGGCGCTGCGCCCCGGGGTGCTGGTGGCCGACGAACCGGTCTCGGCCCTGGACGTGTCGGTCCAGGCCCAGGTCCTGGACCTGCTGGCCGGTCTGCGCGACCAGCTGGGCCTGTCGCTGGTGTTCATCACCCACGACCTGCGGGTCGCCGCCCGGATCTGCGACCGCATCGCGGTGATGAAGGATGGCCAGGTGGTCGAGGAAGGGCCAGCCGCGACCCTGTTCGCCGATCCCCGCCATCCCTATACCCGTGCGCTGCTTGATGCGGTTCCCGGCCGGGGCTGGAAGCCACCCGGCGTCGTCTGATCAGTCGGAAAGCGGTTCGGCCCCGTCCGACAGGGCCAGGCGGCGCAGCCGGCCAAGGGCCGCCCCCAGCGTCTCCATGTCCGGTGCGGCCAGCGCCAGCCTGACGGCATTGGGGGCGTGGCCGGCGCCGATCGTGAAGGCGCTGGCCGGGGTGACGGCGATGCCCTGGCGCGCGGCCGCGGCGGCAAAGCTTTCGGCCCGCCAGTGTTCGGGCAGGTCCAGCCACAGATGATAGGCGCGCGGGTCGCCGCGCAGGGTCAGGCCGTCCAGCACCGTGCGGGCCAGTTGCTGGCGCGCCGCCGCATCGGCCCGCTTGGCCAGGCCGATGCGGCGGGCGGTGCCGTCGGCCATCCAGTGCAGGCCGATGGCCAGCGGCACGCCCGACGGGCCCCAGGCGCCCGACCGGACCGCGGCGGCCAGCCGCTCGCCGATCGCGGTACAGCCCACCGCGATGCCCAGCGTCAGGCCGGGGGCGATGCGTTTGGACAGGCTGTCGACCATGATCACCCGGTCGGGCGCGTTGGCCGCCAGGGGCGGTTCGTCGGTCAGAAAGGAATATATGCCATCCTCGATGGCCACCAGATCGTGGCGGGCCAGCGCCGCGCCCAGATCGGCGCGGCGTTGCGCGCCCATGGTCAGGCCCAGCGGGTTCTGCAGCGCGGGCTGCAGGTAGATACCCGACAGCCGGCCGCCGCGCCCGGTCCGGGCCAGGGCATCCGGGCGCAGGCCCTGGTCGTCCACCGCGATCGGCACCAGCGTGATGCCAAGCCGGCCGGCGATGCCCTTGACCACGGGGTAGGTCAGGGCCTCGACCCCGATGCGCCCGCCGGCCGGCGCCAGGGCCGCCATCGCCCCGGCGATGGCCTGCCGCCCGTTGCCGGTGAACAGGATCGCGTCGGCCGGCGGCGCCCAGCCGCCGCGCGCCAGAAAATCGGCGGCGATCGCCCGCGCCTGCGCGGTTGCCGCCGCCCCGGTCGGGCGCAGGGCGCGCAGCAGCATGTCCGGGGTCAGCAGCCGGGCCAGGCCGGCGGCCATGTCGGCCGGCTGGTCGGGCAGCACGGGAAAGATCAGTTCCAGGTCGACGGTGGCGGCCGGCGGTTCGGCCAGGGCCGGGCTGGCCGGCGCGGCGGCCATGCGGACATAGCTGCCGCGCCCGACCTCGCCGGCGATCAGGCCGCGCCGCGTCAGTTCGGCATAGACCCGGCCGGCGGTCGAGGCGGCGATGCCCTCGGCATAGGCGAAGTCGCGCTGCGGCGGCAGGCGGGTGCCGGCTGCGATCCGGCCGGCGGCGATGTCGGCCGCGATCCGGTCGGCCAGCGCGCGATAATCCCTGTTCATATGAAATTGCACCGAGGGCAATGGACTATTTGCACCGACAAATTCTCGGTGCAATTTTACCGGGCGTCAACCCAATCCCGAGCAGGAGTTCCGGTCATGGCGACGGCGCAGATCAACGGCATCACGGTGGCATATGACGACCGGGGCAGCGGCGGCGACGTGCTGCTGCTGGTCCATGGCCATCCCTTCGACCGCACGATGTGGCGCGGCCAGGCCGAGGCGGCCGCGGCCGCCGGCTGGCGCGTCGTCGTACCCGACCTGCGCGGGTACGGCGCCACCACGGTCGTGCCCGGCAAGACGCCGCTGTCGCAATTCGCCGCCGACCTGGTCGGGCTGCTGGATCACCTGGGCATCGACTGCTTCGTCGTCGGCGGGCTGTCGATGGGCGGGCAGATCGCGATGGAAATCTGTCGCGCCTATGGCGACCGCGTGCGCGGCCTGCTGCTGGCTGCGACCTTCCCCCAGGCCGAGACGGCCGACGGGCGGGTCAACCGGGCCCGCATGGCCGACCGTCTGGTGGCGCAAGGGCTGGCGCCCTATGCGCAGGAAGTGCTGCCCAGGATGGTTGCGCCGCGCAATATCGCGTCGATGCCGGCGGTGGCCGACCATGTGCTGGGCATGATGCGCGCCACCGCGCCCGAAGGGGCCGCCGCCGCCCTGCGCGGCCGGGCCGAACGGCCCGATTATGCCGACACCCTTGCCGCCTTCGACCGGCCGGCGCTGGTCGTGGTCGGCGACGAGGATGCCTTCACCACCCGCGCCGATGCCGATCGCATGCACGGCCTGCTGCGCGGATCCGAATTGCTGTGGCTGGAAAAGGTCGGCCATATGCCCAACCTCGAGGCCGCGCCGGCATTCGACGCGGCGCTGGTGCGGCTGCTGGGGCGCGTGGCATGAGGACGGTGCTGGTCACCGGCGCAAGTGCCGGGTTCGGCGCCGCCATCGTCCGCCGCTTTGCCGGCCAGGGCGCGCGGGTGATCGCGGCCGCGCGCCGCGCCGACCGCCTGGCCGATCTGGCCGGCCCGTTCGCGGGGCAGGTGCTGCCGCTGGCGCTGGACGTGGCCGATCGCGCGGCGGTCGAGGCGGCGATAGCCGGCCTGCCCACGCCCTTCGCCGCGATCGACTGCCTGGTGAACAATGCCGGCCTGGCGCTGGGGCTGGGCGGGGCGGCGGCGGCCGATCCCGATGATTGGGACCGCATGATCGACACCAACTGCCGCGGCCTGGCCATGGTCACCCGCGCGGTGCTGCCCGGCATGGTGGCGCGGGGCCGGGGCCATGTCGTCAATCTCGGGTCGGTTGCCGGCAGCTATCCCTATGCCGGCGGCAACGTCTACGGCGCGACCAAGGCCTTCGTGCATCAGTTCAGTCTGAACCTGCGCAGCGACCTGCACGGCACGGGCGTGCGCGTCACCTGCATCGAACCCGGCATGTGCGGCGGCACCGAATTCTCGACGGTGCGTTTCGGCGGCGATGCGGGCCGGGCCGCCGCCGTCTATGAGGGCATGCAGCCGCTGACCGCCGACGACATCGCCGAGGCGGTGGCCTGGACCGTGGCCCAGCCGGCCCATGTCAACGTCAACCTGATCGAACTGATGCCGGTCGCCCAGAGTTTCGCGGGGTTCCAGGTCGCCCGGCATTGAAGCTGCGGCGATAGGCCGACGGGCTGGTGCCGGCGACGCGGCCGAAGCGGTCGCGGAAGGTGGCGGCGGATTCGAACCCGCAGCGCGTCGCCACCTGTTCGATGCCGAGGCTGGTGGTTTCCAGCAGATGCTGGGCCCGCCGCACCCGCGCCGCCAGCAGCCATTGCAGCGGCGTCGTGCCGGTCTGGTCGCGAAACCGCCGGGTCAGGGTGCGTACGCTGGTCCCCGCGCGATCGGCGATCCGGTCGAGCGTCAGCGGCCGTTGCAGGTTGCGGCGCAGCCAGTCCAGCAGCGGGTCGAGGTTCGATGGCTGGGCGGGCGGTTCGTGGCGGATGAACTGGGCCTGGCCGCCCTCGCGCTGCGGCGGCATCACCGCCAGCCGCGCGGCCTCGGCCGCGACCGCCGCGCCGCGGTCACGGCGCAGCATGTGCAGGCACAGATCCATGCCGGCCGCCGCGCCGGCCGAGGTCAGGATGCGCCCCTCGTCGACGAACAGCACGTCGGCATCGACCGAAATCGCGGGGAAACGTTGCGCCAGCGTCGGGGCGGCCAGCCAGTGGGTGGTCGCCCGGCGACCGTCCAGCAGACCGGCCTGGGCCAGCACGAAGGCGCCCGAACAGATCGAGGCGATGCGGGCGCCGCCCCCGGCGGCGGTGCGCAAGGCATCGAGGACCGCGGGCGGTGCCGCGGCCTGCACGTCGGCGATGCCGGGCACGATCACCGTATCGCCCTCGGCCAGGACGGCGAGGCCATGGGGCACGGTGATGTCGAAATGCCGCCCCGGCACCCGCCGCGCCGGGCCGCAGACCCTGATGTCATAGCCGGGCACCCGGCCGAAGATTTCGCACGGGATGGTCAGGTCGAACGGGATCAGCCCGCGCAGGGCCAGGACGGCGATGACATGTGTCATGGCCGGATCCTAGCGCATATTGGCAATTTGGCCACTGGCCTGCAACGACCGTGCGGGCCAGTCTGCCCCGATGGACGAAGCAAGGCAGTTGCGGCGGCTGAAGGCCGCATCATGGCTGGAAGGGGCGACGCTGGTGCTGCTGGTCGGCATCGCCGTACCGGTCAAGCACCTGGCGGGATGGCCGCTGGCGACGACGATCATGGGGCCGGTGCACGGCCTGGCCTTCCTGTTCTATCTGTGGGTCGTGGCCGCGACCGTGGCGGGCGGCGGCTGGCGGGGCCCTGAAATCGCGCGGCTGGTGGTCGCGGCGTTCATCCCCTTCGGCGCCCTGGCCGTGCAGCCGATGCTGCGCCGGCGGCTGGCGGCGGCATGACCTATCCGCTGCTCAAGGCCCTGCATATCGCAGCGACGGTGATCTGGGTCGGCGGCATGCTGGCCGTGGCGCTGGGGCCGTCCGATCGCGCCCGGCGCTGGGACCGGCTGGTGACGACGCCGGCGATGCTGGTGACCCTTGGCTGCGGCGTCGCGCTGGCGATGACGGGCGGCTGGTTTCCCGCCCGCTGGCTGGTGGTCAAGTTGGGTTTCGTGCTGTTGCTGACGGCGTTGCATGGCGTGCTGGCCGGACGGCTGCGGCGGGGCCTGGCCCCGCCGCGCCTTGCCGCGCCGCTGATCGTTGCCGGTGTCGTCGCCGTCGTGGGCCTGGCCGCGATCAAGCCTTGAGGCGACGATGCAGCGCGGCCAGGTCGATGACCACGGCCAGGGCCGCCAGCCCGACGCCGTAGGCGACTACGGCCGACCAGCCCGCCCAGTTCCAGGCGACCGTCGCCCCGGCCGACCCCGCGGCCCCGCCCAGGAACATCGCCGTCATGAAGATGGTGTTCAGACGGCTGCGCGCCTCGGGCCGCAGGGCATAGATCATGTGCTGGTTGGAGATCAGCGAGCCCTGGACGCCCAGGTCGAGCAGCACCACGCCCACGACCAGCCCGGCCAGCGTGCCCCAGAACCCGAAGATCGCCCAGGCCGCCAGCGCCAGTGCCGCCCCCAGGAACACCACCAGCCGCGCGCCGTACCGGTCGGCCAGCCGGCCCGACAGCGGCGCGGCGACCACGCCGACCGCCCCGACCACGCCGAACAGCCCGGCGACGTCGGCTCCCAGCCGGTAGGCCGGTTCCTGCAGGTGCAGCGCCAGGATGGTCCAGAACACCGAGAACGAGGCGAACAGGGCGGCCTGCTTGATCGCGGCTTCCCTGAGCACGCCTTCGTCGCGCCACAGATGGCCGAGCGAGACCAGCGCGCGGGCATAGGGGATGGGGGCGTGCGGCGCCGTGCGCGGCAGCGCCACGGCCATCAGCGCGGCCAGCGCCAGCGCCATCGGCACCGCGATCAGGAACATGTCGCGCCAGCCGGCGTGGGTGGCGACGAAACCGGCCAGCGTGCGGCTGAACAGGACGCCGCACAGCAACCCGCCCATCACCGTGCCGATCGCCGCGCCGCGCCGTTCCGGCGTCGCCAGCCCGGCGGCGAAGGGCACGATCTGCTGGGCGACGGTCGAGGCCGCGCCGACCAGGCCCGAGGCGATCACCAGGGTGGCCGGGGTCGGCGCCAGGCCCGCGGCGACCAGCGCCAGGGCCAGTACGACGAACTGGACGACGATCAGGCGGCGCCGGTCCATCAGGTCGCCCAGCGGCACCAGCAACAGCAGGCCGGCGGCATACCCCAGCTGTGTCGCCGTAGGGATCATGCCGGTGATGCCGGCGCCGGGGAAATCGGCCTCGATCACGCCCAGCATCGGCTGGTTGTAATAGATGTTGGCCACGGCGACGCCGCAGGCCAATGCCATCGCGAATGTCAGGCCGCGGCCCAGCGCGGGCGTGGCGGCAATGTCGGATGTACTCATTTCCCGGCCCTTTCCGGCAATGACGGGTGATTGCCTGACCATGTAGGCCAATAACGCTTTCCGCATTAGTCTGTTAGTTTGATAAGTCTGCATAACGGAAAGCGATAGAATGGACACGGACGCCGTTGCCGTGCTGGTCGCCGCCGCCGCGGCCGGCAGCCTGTCGGGGGCGGCGCGCCGCCTGGGGCTGACGCCGATGATCGCGACCCGGCGGCTGGCGGCGCTGGAACGCGACCTGGGCGTGCGGCTGATGCAGCGCACCACCCGGTCGGTCGCCCTGACGCCGGAAGGCGAGGCATTCCTGCCCTTTGCCCAGGCGGTGCTGGAGGGCGAGGCGGCGGGCCGCGCCAGCCTGCGGGCCGCCAGCGCCGGCGTCTCGGGGCGGTTGCGCGTCTCGACCTCGCTGGCCTTCGGGCGCAAGGTGGTGGCGCCGCTGGTGCCGCGGCTGCTGGCCGACCATCCCGAACTGCATGTCGACCTGGAACTGACCGACCACGTCGTCGATCTGGTCGCGTCGGGTACCGACCTGTCGATCCGGCTGGGCCTGCTGCGCGATTCCAGCATGGTGGCCCGGCGGCTGGCGCCCAATCCGCGCGTGCTGTGCGCCGCACCCGCCTATCTCGCCGCGCGGGGCCGGCCCGAAACCCTGGATGACTTGCGCGGGCATGAATGCCTGGCCCTGACCGCCAACACCCATTGGACGTTCGAGACCGGCGGGCGGGAACGCCAGGTCCGGGTCCAGGGCCGCTTCACCGCCAACAGCATCGAAGCCCTGCACCAGGCAGCCTTGGGCGGGGCGGGCATCGCGCTGTTGTCGACCTGGAACGTGCGCGACGACCTTGCCGCCGGCACCCTGGTCCGGATCGACCTGGCGGGGGTAGTGCCCCAGGAATGGGCGGTGTGGGCGGTCTATCCCAGTGCGCGGATGGTGCTGCCCAAACTGCGCACCTTCGTCTCGGCGCTGGAAGGCGTCCTCAACACCATCTGAAAATATTTCAGCCGACCGCTCAGAACTGCCATTGCAGCCAGGCGGTGAAGAAATCGCCGGCCTGGCCGCCCGCCGCCCTGGTGCGTCCGCCCGGTTCGTAATGGACATAGGTGCCGCCGATGGCCAGCGCGTCGGTCACCGACCAGGTCGCGCTGAGCGAGACCTGCTGGCCGATGAACCGTCCCGACCCGCCGGCCGTGCCGCGCACCGGGCTCAGCGGCGGGGCATAGAAGGCATCGGCCAGGGCCTGTTTCCACAACAGGTTCCAGCCGACGCTGGCGGTCACGTCGGGGGTCAGGCTGAGCGTCAGGTTCGGCTGGATGTCGTACAGGTTGGCCGGCGCCGCCAGGTTGGCTTCCGAAAAATAGGGCAGCTTGGGGAACAGCGGGTTGAAGGTGCCCAAGGTGCCATCGGTTGCGTCGCGGTCGCCGCTGATCGCGTCGGCATTGAACCCGAACCGCGGCGCCAGCGGCAGGTCGCGGGCGGTGAAGCCCAGATTGGCCGACACGGTCCAGGCCCGGATCGCGGCCTCGCCGAAACTGCCGAACTGCACCGCTTCCTCGATATTCCAGTCGACCGCGCCCCGCTTGCCGAACTGGCGGGCACCGATGGTATGGCGGCGTTCGGTCGCGGTCCCTTGCGCGAAACGCGCATTCTCGCGGGTCAGGCCCAGGTAATAGACATCGACGTTGGTGACCGGGGTGGTCACCGTCGCATAGGCGCCCCAGAACGCCTGGGCGCTGTCGCTGGGGTCGTTGAAGCTGCCGCGCTGGGGCGCCACCGGCCGCACCGCAAAACCGTCGACGCGGATGCCGGTGCCCGACCACGAGGCGCGGACGCCGTCGAAGGCACGGCGCACGTTCGGCGCCTCGCGCACCGAGATCAGCCGCGACGACCCGAAGCTCATCTCCTGGCGCCCGGCACGGACCCAGGCGCTGCGATCGCCCAGCGGCCGCCATTCGGCAAACCCCTGCAACAGGTCCAGCTGGTTTTCCTGGGTCGCCGGCGGCGTGCCGCGCCAGCCGGCGGTCAGGCCGTTGACCACCTCGACGAAGGTGCGGACCTGCGGCCCGAGATGGAGGTCGCCGAACAGGAACAGGCGGTGCAGCAGGTAATCGTTGCGTGCCGGCCCCGACAGGCCGAACACCGGATTGCGCGAGGCTTCGTAGCGTTCGCGCAACTCGCCGCCGAAGGTGACGTACCAGTCGGGATCGTTGGTGATCGGCACCCATTTGATCGGGTCCAGCACATCGGTGCGCTGGGCCGGGTCGGTCATCGCCCGCCAGTCTTCGTCGTAGCGGAAATCCTGGTAGGTCGGACGGTCCGCGGCCCGGGTCGCATCAGGCAGCAGCGCCGCACCGGGCAGCAGGGCGGCCAGGACCAGCCAGCGCCGGATCACCGGCGTGCCCGCGGGTCCAGGGCCAGCAGATGGCTGACGACGGGGCGGTCGGCCCCTTCGTGGAAGGCCGCGACCTCGCGCTGGATGTCGGCGTCGGCGCCATGGGCGCGGCGATGCTGGCGCATGTGTTCGCCCCAGGATTCGACCATGAACCATTCGACGATGCGGCGGGGATCGGCCGAATCCTCGGTCACGCCCCAGCCATAGGCGCCGTCGCGCCGCCGCGCGGTCGACAGCCGGCCCAGCGCCTTGAGGAACGGGCCGCGCTGGGCGGGGTCGATGCGGTATTCCACCAGGATCAGCACCGGGCCGCGGTCGTTTTCGACCGGTTCTGCCGTCAGCGGCTCGGGCCAATGGTTGGACGGCTGCAGGTCGGCATCGCCGGCCGGCAGGGCGACGCGATACAACGCGACGGCCACGACGATCATGCCGGCGGCGGCGGCCAGCAGCGTCGCCGGCACGCCGATCTCCTGCGCCAGCAGGCCCCAGGCCAGGCTGCCCGCTGCCATGGCGCCGTTGAAGACGGTCAGGTAGATCGCCAGCGCCCGGCCGCGCACCCAGCCGGGCAGGATCGCCTGGGCCGTGCCGTTCAGCGTGGTCAGCGCCGCGATCCACCCCGCGCCCAGCGGCAGCATCAGCAGCACCGCGGCCCATTGCGGCGGCGCCAGGCTCAGCGCGGCCATCACGATCGCAGCGATCACCGATGCGCCCAGCATGACGCCGTCCGCCCCCACGACCCCGCGCAGGCGCGGCATCAGCAGCGCGCCCAGGATTGCACCAATGCCGACCAGGCCCAGCAGAATGCCGTAGAAGCCTGCATCGCCGCCGATCAGGTTGCGCGCGACCAGCGGCAACAATGCCCAGATCGCGCTGCCGAAGGCGAAGAACACCGCGGTGCGCAGCAGCACGACATGCAGTTCGCGGCTGGCGCGGGCGTAACGCAGGCCGGCGCGGAAGGCGCCGAAGAAATGTTCGGACAGGGCGTCGTCGGCGGCGGCCGGCCGCCGCCACCACAGCAACGCGGCGATGACCAGCACATAGGTGGCGACATCGGCGCCATAGGTCAGCGCCGCGCCGGCGGCGGCCAGCAGCAGGCCGCCGGCCGCGGGGCCGATGGCGCGCGCGATATTGATGCCGAGCGACCCCAGCGCCACGGCATTGCGCAGGTCGCGCCGCTCGACCAGTTCCGGCACGATCGATTGCCAGGTCGGCCCCATCAATGCCGCGCCGACCCCGCCGGCAAAGGTCAGCGCGACCAGGCTGTAGATCGACAGCGAATCGGTATGGGCCAGGATCATCAGCGTGCCGCTGACCACGGCCAGCATGATCTGCACCGCGATGGCAAACCGCCGGCGGTCCAGGATGTCGGCCAGCACCCCGGCCGGCAGCGACAGCAGGAAGACGGGCAGGGTGCCCGCGACCTGGACCATGGCGACCGCGACCGGCGACGACGACAGGCCGGTGGCCAGCCACGCGCTGGCCACGTCGCGCATGAAACTGCCGATATTGCCCAGCACCGTCGCCGCCCACAGCACGGCGAACACCGGCTGGCGCAGCGGTGCGAAGGGGCCAGGGGCGGATGCGGCGGTCGTCTTGGTCATGGGCGGGAATCCTCCCCCTGGGCGGGCGCGGCGGGCGGCCAGGGTTAGCCGGGCCGGGCAGCCGCATTCTTGTCTGATCCTGCCGTTTTCGTACAACCCGACCGTGTTCCCGATTTCGTGATCGGGCCGATGCGGCATGCGGACGATATTCCAAAAACGGCAGGATCAGACAAGAATGCGTTTCGTCGGACCGCCATCATCGGCGCCCGCCCGTCAACCTGCCATAATCAAGAGGATCCAATGGCCGTCAACGCGACCCCGACCCCCGGTGCCATGCTGCTGTCGCCCGGGGATCACACGCTGATCATGATCGACTTCCAGTCGCAGATGGCCTTCGCGACCCATTCGATCGACGCGGTGTCGCTGCGCAACAATGCCGCGCTGGTGGCTCATGCCGCGGCCGGTTTCGGCGTGTCGACCATCCTGACCACCGTGGCGGAAAAGTCGTTCTCCGGTCCGATGTTCTCGGAAATCACCGACGCCTTCCCGGGCCAGGCGATGCTGGACCGCACGTCGATGAACACCTGGGAGGACGCCGCCGTCGTCGCCCGCATCAACGAGATCGGCAAGGCGCGCATCGTGCTGGCGGGCCTGTGGACCTCGGTCTGCATCGTCGGGCCGGCCTTATCGGCGCTGGACCAGGGCTGCGAGGTCTATGTCATCACCGATGCCTGCGGCGACGTCTCGGCCGAGGCGCATGAACGTGCCATCGACCGCATGGTCCAGGCCGGTGCCCGGCCGATGACCGCCCTGCAATACATGCTGGAACTGCAGCGCGACTGGGCGCGGGCGGAAACCTACGACCTGACCACCGGCATCGCCAAACGCTTCGGCGGTGCCTATGGCCTGGGCATCATCTACGCCAAGTCGATGTTCGGCGCGTCGGAAGGGCACTGACGGTGAGCGCGGCGCCCCAGACGATCCTTCACGGCGGGCAGATCACCACCCTGGACCGTACCCGGCCGGTGGCAAGCGCGGTGGCGATTGCCGACGGCCGGTTCCTGGCGGTCGGCGACGATCGCGAGGTCATGGCCCTGGCCGGGCCCGAAACCCGGCTGGTCGACCTGAAGGGGCGCCGCGTCCTGCCCGGCCTGATCGACAATCACCTGCACATCATCCGCGGCGGGCTGAACTTCAACATGGAGCTGCGTTGGGACGGCGTGCGCAGCCTGGCCGACGCGATGGCGATGCTGAAGGCCCAGGTCGCCATCACCCCGCCGCCGCAATGGGTGCGGGTGGTCGGCGGTTTCACCGAACACCAGTTCGCCGAGAAACGCCTGCCGACGCTGGACGAGATCAATGCGGTCGCCCCCGACACGCCGGTCTTCATCCTGCACCTCTATGACCGGGCGCTGCTGAACGGGGCGGCGTTGCGCGCGGTGGGTTACACCCGGGATACGCCGGCCCCGCCAGGCGGCGAGATCACCCGGGATGCGGCGGGCAATCCCACCGGCCTGCTGCTGGCCAGGCCCAATGCCGGGATCCTGTATGCCACCCTGGCCAAGGGGCCGAAGCTGCCCTTCGACTACCAGGTCAATTCGACGCGGCATTTCATGCGCGAACTGAACCGGCTGGGCGTCACTGGCGCCATCGATGCGGGCGGCGGTTTCCAGAATTATCCCGACGATTACGCCGTCATCCAGAAACTGGCTGATGACGGCCAGTTGACCATCCGTCTCGCCTATAACCTGTTCACCCAGAAGCCCAAGGCCGAGAAGGACGATTTCCTGAACTGGACAAGAACGTCGCGCTACAAGCAGGGCGACGATTATTTCCGCCATAACGGCGCCGGCGAGATGCTGGTGTTCTCGGCCGCCGATTTCGAGGATTTTCGCGAACCGCGGCCCGAGATGTCGGCGGACATGGAACCCGAGCTGGAAGGCGTCGTGCGCATCCTGGCCGAGAACCGCTGGCCCTGGCGGCTGCACGCGACCTATGACGAAACCATCAGCCGCGCGCTGGACGTCTTCGAGAAGGTCGACCGCGATATCCCGCTGAAAGGTCTGAACTGGTTCTTCGACCACGCCGAGACGATCTCGGACCGCTCGATCGATCGCATCGCCGCCCTGGGCGGCGGCGTCGCGGTCCAGCATCGCATGGCCTATCAGGGCGAATATTTCGTCGAACGCTACGGCGCCCGGGCGGCCGAGGCGACGCCGCCGGTGGCGCGGATGCTGGATCGCGGGCTCAACGTCTCGGCCGGGACCGATGCGACGCGGGTTGCGTCCTACAACCCCTGGGTATCGCTTTCCTGGCTGGTCACCGGGCGGACGGTCGGCGGCCTGCGCATCTATCCCAGGGCGAATTGCCTGGATCGCGAAACGGCGCTGCGCATGTGGACGGAAAAGGTCACCTGGTTCTCGAACGAAGAAGGACGCAAGGGCCGGATCGTCGCCGGCCAGCTGGCCGACCTGATCGTGCCCGACCGCGATTTCTTTACCTGCGCCGAGGCCGACATCGCCGACACGACGTCCGAGCTGACCATGGTCGGCGGCCGCGTCGTCTATGCGGCCGGCGATTTCAGCAAGCTCGACGATGCCGCGCCGCCGCCGGCGATGCCCGACTGGTCGCCGGTGCGGCGCTATGGCGGGTTCGCGGCCTGGGGCGTGGACAAGGGCGATGCCCAGGCCGTGCAGCGCCAGGCGGCCGCGTCCTGCGGCTGCGCCAGCGGTTGCGGCGTGCATGGCCACGACCATGCGCGGGCCTGGTCGGCCAGCGTGCCGGCGGCAAGCTTGCGCGATTTCTGGGGTGTGCTGGGCTGCGCCTGCTGGGCGGTCTGACCGCCCGGCAGGCGCGACGTGGTCACAGGACCGGATTATGCCCCGCCCCCGGCACCGGGCGGCCGGGGCCGAGCTGGGCGTAGACCACCGCGATCAGGATGGTCAGGGTCAGGTTGACCAGCAGCGAGATGACGACGGCGACGGCTTCGGCGGCCAGGAATTCGAGGCCGCCCGACAGCGACTTCGCGATCATCAGAAGCACGTTGGCGCCATAACCGACGACGCCGGTGATCACGACGATGCCCAGGATGCGCCAGCGATGCCCGCGGGTCAGCGCCGCGCTGCGGTGGAAGGCGTCGGGGATGCTGCAGCGTTCGGCCAGCCAGACCACCGGTGCCAGGAAGATTGCCGGAAAGACGAACAGGAAGGGGACGAACAGCAACGCCATGGTCACCCCTGTCATCACCAGGTAGATCGCGACCAGCAGGATGAACGGCAGGACGCGCGGCAAGGCCTGGCGGCAGGCCTCGCCGATCGGCAGGCCGCCGGTTTCGAGAGCGCGCAGCGTCGCCAGCTGCAGCGCCATGGCGCCGATCAGCGAGTTGATCGCGGTGACCAGCCCGCACAGGCCGTACAGCGCGGCGGCAAGCGTGGGGTCCTCCGGCTTCAGCCCGGTGTCCATCAGCGCCATCAGCAGCAGGGCGACGATCATCGGCGCGTAGAGCTGCATGATCGCCGGCAGGTTGCCCAGCAGGATGACGACGGACTGGCCGATGCTGCGCCAGATCGGCAAGGCCGGGGCGGCTGGTGTTGCGGCGACGGTGCTCACCGGATTTCTCCCAGAATCGAAAAGCGTTATGATGGGCGAGCGTATCGTAACATTACCGGGCAACCAAGGCGGCCATGCCGCCGGTTGCCGTTGGCCAGGGAGTCCGCAAGCGCCATGCCCGAACCCTTTCCCGTCACCCGCACCGATGCCGAATGGCGCGCTCGCCTGACGCCCGAGCAGTACCAGATCATGCGCCATCACGGCACCGAGGCACCGGGCAGTTGCAGCCTGTTGCGGGAAAAGCGCCCCGGCGCCTTCTGCTGTGCCGGATGCGAGGCCAAACTGTTCCAGTCCGGCGAGAAGTTCGAGAGCGGCACGGGCTGGCCCAGCTTCACCGATCCGCTGCCCGGGGCGGTCGAGACCACGGTCGATCGCAGCTACGGCATGGTCAGGACCGAGGTGCACTGCGCGACCTGCGGCAGCCACCTCGGCCATGTCTTCGACGACGGCCCGGCGCCGTCGGGCCTGCGTTACTGCATCAACGGCGTGGCGCTGGATTTCAAGCCGGACTGACGGCGGCCGGGTGCCGTTCGGCCAGCCGGGCGTAGAGGATGGCGAACAAGGCGGCGGCGATCATGCCGTAGGCGAGGGAGAGCGCCTCCATCGACAGGCTGCCGCCGACCGTATGCAGTACGTCCATCAGTGCCTTGGGCATGCCGAGCAGGCGATCGGTCAACAAGGAGATGGCGGTTGCCGCGACGGTGATCGCCAGGATCCGTAGGCGATTGCCGCGCGTCAGTTCGGCACTGCGCCGGAAGGCGGCCGGGATGCTGCAGCGTTCGGCCAGCCAGACCGTGGGCGCCAGGTAGAACATCGGGGCGACGATCAGGAACGGCACGATCAGCATGGTCGCCGACAGCAGGCAGATCATCATGAACAGCGAGGTCAGGATGAAATACGGCACGATGCGGCCGAGCGAGTCGCGATAGGCCGCCGCGGCCGGAAACGTGCCGTCCTTCAGATAGCGCAGTGTCGCCTGCTGCAATGCCATCGATGCCAGCAGGGCGGCGACGGTGCCCAGCGTGGCCAGGATGCCGAAGATCACCCGGCCGTTCAGGTCGTCGCCGGGCGTCCGCCAGGCCGGGACCAGCGCAGCCGGCAACCAGGCGATCAACACCGGTGCGGTGACCAGCAGGGCCGCCGGCAGATTGCGGTAGAGCACGACGAAGGCCTGGCCGACGCTGTTCAGGACGGGCAGCGGGGCTGCGGCAGTGTTGGTGGTTTGGACGGTACTCATTACGAATTCCTCCTGGAATCGAATGAAGCGAACGTCTGCAACCTAACGAGGCGGGGTCGGGGTGGATGTGATGGAATAACATCCGCCCGAAAAAGGCGGACTTTATTCCGTCGGGGGCCAGGCCATCCTGACCGCATGGTCCCGGATATCGGCGGGCCATGACGCGGCCTGGGCGGCAAAGCGGTCGGGATCGTCGGCGAACAGGGCGCGCGAGGCTTCCTCGAAGCCCGGCAGGTCGCCGGCCATCGCCGACATGAAGCGATAGGCGCCTTCCTGCGCGGCGCGGCGGCGGGTGCGGCCGTCATCGGTGCGGCGCGCCTCGTCGATCAGGCGGCGCAGCGCCTGGGATGCCCCGCCGGCCTGCGCGTTCAGCCAGTCCCAGTGCCGCGGCAGCAGCGTCACCTCGCGCGCGACGACGCCCAGTTTGGGGCGCCCGCGGCCGCGGGGGGCGTCCTCGGCCATTGCATAACGCGCCGCGATGGCCCGCGTCCCGCCGCGCAGGTCCAGGTCGATCACCCGGCCCGTCGCATCGTCGAACACCAGGATGGTCGCGGACTGGTCGGCCCGGGCGACGGCCAGCGCCACCTCGGCCAGCGGGCCCTGGGCCAGGCGGCGGGTGCCGATGAAGGCGGTGCAGGAAGCGGAATCGGACATCATGTCGGTAATTTACCCGGGTAAATTCCTTGCGTCAATATCACCCGGGTGATATTCAGGGCAGCATGAAGACCGAGGACAGAAAGGCCGCCGTCGCGGCCTATAAGGAAAAGAAGACCGCCGCCGGCATCTATGCCGTGCGCTGCCGGCCATCGGGCCAGGTGTGGGTCGGCCATGCCCCCAATCTGGGCGCGATCCAGAACCGGCTGTGGTTCACGCTGCGCCAGGGGCTGTGCCGTCAGGCCGCGTTGCAGGCGGCATGGCAGACCCACGGCCCCGCGGCGTTCGCCTGCGAGCCGGTCGAAGTGTTCGACGACGAGGCGCTGGGCCATGTCCGTGATCGCCTGGCGCGCGAGCGCCTGGCCCATTGGCGCAGCGAACTGGGGGCCGAGGCGCTGTAAGCGGCGGGACTGGTCATACGACCGCCCGCCGCCGGCCAGCTGTCGCCTCAGGCCTGGGTCTTGCGCCGTTCGATCTCGGCCTCGGACGGTTTCTCCAGGGCGAACGAACCGGTCTGGACCCCGCCGGCGCGGACATAGGTGGCAGCGATCACGCCGCTGGACGACACGGTCGACTTGACCAGGGTCATCGCGCCGGGCGCCGCCCGGTCGGCGAACAGCCGCTTGCCGCGGCCCAGCAGCACCGGAAAGATCAGCAGGCGATATTCGTCGATCAGGTCGGCGGCCGCCAGGGCCTGGACCAGTTCGCTGGACCCCTGCGTCAACAGCAGCGGCCCGTCCTGCTGCTTCAACGCGCGGACGGTTGCGACGATGTCGTCGCCCAGCGACTGCGAATTGGCCCAGGTCAGGCTGTCGGGCCGGTGGGTGGCGACATGCTTGGTGACCCCGTTGAAAACCTGGGCGATATGGGCCTCGCCGGGATCGTAGCCGGGGGCTGCCGGGTCGGTCGGGTAATGCGGCCAGTGCGCGGCAAAGATGTCGTAGGTGCGCCGCCCCAGCACCAGGTCGAAGGGCTGGGCGAACATCTCGCCCATCGCCTCGCCCAGGGTTTCGTCGAAATGGGGCGCGGTCCAGCCGCCGAAGGCGAATCCGCCCGCGGTATCTTCCTCGGGGCCGCCGGGGGCCTGCATGACGCCGTCCAGGCTGACGAAGGCGGCGGTGATCAGCTTGCGCATGGTTCGGTTTCCTGTGGTGATGGCGCTTTCTGTATCGGAACGACGGACGGCCCGGCCCCATCCCGACATTTCATCCGATAATTTTCATGCCGAAAATAAATTAGCCGCCATGAAGTCGACGAAGACGCGCAGCTTCGGCGCCAGATGCCGGCTGGTCGGCCACAGGATGCGGAAGGTGCCGCTGTGTCCGGTATGGCGCGCCAGCACCTCGACCAGCGTACCCTGCGCGATCTGGCCGCGGATGGCGAAATCGGGCAGGCAGGTGATGCCCAGGCCCTGTTCGGCCAGGTAGATCAGCGGTTCGATCGTGTTGGCGACCATCGTCGCCGGCAGATCGACCGGCGGTCCGCGCAGCGGCCAGCGTTCCAGTTGCCCGGACGTCGCGAAGCGGTGATGCAGGCAGGCGTGGCGGACCAGTTCGGCCGGGCGGCGGGGCGTGCCGCGGGCGGCGAGATAGTCGGGGCTGGCCACCAGCATCAGGCGGAAATTGCCCAGCGTCCGGGTCATCAGCCGGGAATCGCTGATATCGCCGGCCCGGATCACCGCATCCAGCCCCTCGTCGATGACGTCGACCAGCCGGTCGGTGAAATCCAGGTCGAGTTCGATGTCGGGATAGCTGCGCATGAACCCCGCCAGGGTCGGCATCATCAGCATGCCGACCAGCGGCAGGCTGACCCGCAGCCGGCCGCGCGGCGCGCCCTGGACCTGGGCGATCTCCTGCTCGGCCGCCTCGACCTCGCAAAAGATCCGGCGGCAGCGTTCCAGGAACAGGGCGCCCTCCGGCGTCAGGGTGATGCTGCGGGTCGACCGGTGCAGCAGCCGCACGCCCAGCCGGTCTTCCAGGCGGGCCACCGCCTTGCCCACGGCCGAGGACGAGACGCCCAGCTTGCGCCCCGCGACGGTGAAATTCCGCGCCTCGGCCGCCTCGACGAAGGCGGCAAGCGATCCCAGGCTGTCCATGGCCAATACTCCAATGCGGACAAATTTGTCCGATATATCAGGAACCCTAGCCGAATTCTCCGCAGATCGCCGCCTTCCTATCCTCCGGGTCGTTTTCAACGGAGACGGATCTGCCATGACGACGTCCAAACTGCCGTTGCCCGGATTGCTGGCGTTGAGCCTGGCCGCGTTCATCACCGTGCTGACCGAGGCATTGCCGGCGGGGCTGCTGCCGCGGATGGCGGCAAGCCTCGACGTGTCCGAGGCGCTGGTCGGGCAACTGGTCACCGCCTATGCGCTGGGCACCTTGCTGACCGCGATCCCGCTGACCGCGGCGACGCGCGGCTTGCGCCGCCGGCCGGTGCTGCTGGTGGCGATCGGCGGGTTTGCCGTCGTCAACACGGTCACCGCCCTGTCGGCCGACTATGCCCTGACCCTGGCGGCACGGTTCCTGGCGGGGGTGT
>Ga0206117_100558_pt1 | contig 34878 bp, 30 predicted proteins | sample 3A5Ametagenome_FD_177997 | JGI IMG/M metagenome (GOLD analysis project Ga0206117, IMG submission 177997) | Enriched microbial communities from leaf-cutter ant dump, University of Wisconsin, Madison, United States - 3A5A | ecosystem: Environmental > Terrestrial > Nest > Insects nest > Nest dump... | reverse complement strand
GGGGCGCAAGCAAACGCAAACGCGCGCACCTCCCGACGGGAAGGCGCACGTGTGGCGTCAGCCGTTCTCTACCATCCGGACTATACCGTCGGCCCCGGAATCACACCGGGTCTGCTGACCCTGCTCCCAGAGGGAACAGGCGCTCGCGGGCTGACGCGCTTTCGCGCGATTACCGCCGGTGGGGAATTTCACCCCGCCCCGAGAACGTTCGCCGCCATGAAAGGCGGCATCCAAAAGCATAGGCAGCACGATCCGGATGTACAAGGTCGGATCGTTTACGAAGGACGCCGCGCACGCGATCGTGTTCGTCGTCGCGCCGTCGCGTTACAACGAGGCCGGGCGAGGGGCGGCGGGCCGACGTGGCGGCGGACAGTCCAGAGTCCCGCCGGTGGAGCGACATGAGGTTTGCTTGGGCATGCAAATCGCAAACGGCGTCAGTTGCTTGTGATAAGCGTTATGGCTTAGGAATTCCGCCGTCATGCGCGCAGGCCAGATGATCGTTACCGCCCTCGACTGTCTCGATCCGATGATCCTTGCCGGGCGGCTCCGCCCGCTGCGGCGCTTTGCGTTTCTCGACAGCGCACTTGCCGGCGGTGCAATCGGCCGCCACGCCTTCCTTGCTGCCGATCCCTTCGGCACGCTGCGTGTGACCGGTGGGCGAACGTTCTGGAATGACGAGGAAATCCTGGCTGGGCCGGACGATGCACGATCGCCGGGCCGTCGAGCGCTGGACGAGCTCGGTCGCCGCCTGGCGATCTATCGTCTGGACCCGATGGCTGGATTGCCTCCGTTCCAAGGCGGGGCCATCGGCCATGTGGCGTATGAGTTCGGCCGTCTGCTCGAACGTCTGCCATCGGCCCCTGGACCGTCCGGCGGGATCGCTGAACTGGAACTGCACTTCTACGACGTGGTCGTTGCTTGCGATCTGGAAGCCGGCTGTGCCTTTCTCATCTCGACCGGTTGGCCGGAGCTGGAGCCGGACAGGCGAGAGGCAAGGGCGCAGGAGCGGGCCGAGCAGTTCATGGCCGTCCTCAAGGAGGCTTCGCCGGTCGAACCTCCGTTCGCCGGCCTCGATGGTCTCACTTTCGAGGCAAGTCTCGATCGCTCTGGTTACGAGACGGCCGTCGCGCGGACGCGAGACTACATTCTTGCCGGGGACATTTTCCAGGCCAACATCGCCCGCCGCATCGAAGTGGATCTGCCGACCGGTTTCGACACCTGGGGCTACTATCGAAGGCTGAGGGCGACCAATCCTGCTCCCTTCGCAGCTTTCCTAGATCACGGCGATACGCAGATCGCGTCGTCATCGCCTGAGCGGCTGATCGAGGTGCGAGATCGTCGGGTCGAGGCGCGACCGATCAAAGGGACGGCGCCGCGTTCGGCCGATCCGAGAGAGGACGGACTTCGTGCTGCGGCGCTGGCCGCTTCGGAAAAGGACCGGGCGGAAAACGTGATGATCGTGGATCTCCTTCGCTCCGATCTCTCCGCCGTCTGCAAGCCGCATACGGTGAAGGTCCCCAGCCTTTGCGGCATCGAAACCTACGCTTCGCTGCATCACCTCGTGTCCGTCGTGACGGGAGAGCTGAAGGACGGCTGTACGGCGGTGGATGCGCTTGCGGCCGTCTTCCCTGGAGGATCGATCACCGGCGCGCCGAAGATCCGGGCGATGGAGATCATCGCCGAGCTGGAGCGGGTGCCGCGCGACGTCTACTGCGGAGCGATCGGCTACTTTGGTTTCGACGGTTCGGCCGATTTCAACATCGCCATCCGCACCACGACCTTTACCGAAGGGCGAGCTTCGCTCGGCGCTGGGTGCGGCATCACTCTGCTGTCCGATCCGGCGGCCGAGTTCGAGGAGGCCGAACTCAAGGCGGAGCGGCTGATCGACGCGTTCAGGAGGTTGACGTGATCGTCGTCCTCGACAACTACGACAGCTTCGTCGGCAATGTCGCCCGCTATCTTGTCGAGCTGGGCGAAGAGGTGGCCGTGTTGCGTAACGACGCGCTCGCCGTGGCTGACATCGCCACGCTCGGTGCGGAGGCCTTGGTGATAAGCCCTGGCCCGTGCGGCCCCGGTGAGGCGGGTATTTCGACCGATGCGGTGCGCGCACTGTCCGGCCATCTGCCGATCCTCGGCATCTGCCTCGGGCATCAGTGCATCGGGGAGGCGTTCGGCGGCAGGACCGTTCGCGCCCGCGAGCCGATGCACGGGCGGTCATCTCCGATCACCCACGACCGAACCGGTCTTTTCTCAGGGCTACCCAGCCCGCTCCGGGTCGGACGCTACCATTCGCTGGCCGTCGAGGTGCCGGCGGGCACGCCACTCCGCGTCACGGCGCGAAGCGAAGGCGGTGACGTCATGGCCATCGAGCATGCGGACCACCCGACGTTCGGCGTGCAGTTCCATCCGGAAAGCGTTCTCACGGAAGGCGGCTATCGAGTGTTCGCCAACTTCCTGTCCTGCTTGCCCGGGCGGGCAGGGCGGCATGCAGCCACCCCGCCCAGCCCGTTCTGATCACTCCATCGTCGGCATGATGAAGTCGGCGCCGGAGCGAATGCCGGTCGGCCAGCGGCTCGTCACGGTCTTGAGGCGAGTGTAGAAGCGCACGCCTTCCGAGCCATGCATGTGGTGATCGCCGAACAGAGAGGCCTTCCAGCCGCCGAAGGAGTGGAAGGCCATCGGAACGGGGATCGGCACGTTGACGCCCACCATGCCGGCCTGGATGCGGGTGGTGAACTCGCGGGCGCTGTCGCCGTCGCGGGTGAAGATGGCGGCGCCGTTGCCGAACTCGTGTTCGTTGATCAGCCGGACGGCGGCATCGAAGTCATCCACGCGAACGATGCCGAGCACCGGGCCGAAGATCTCTTCGCGGTAGATCTTCATCTCGGTCGTCACGTTGTCGAACAGCGTGGCACCGATGAAATAGCCGTTCTCGCCGCCGGGGCTGACGAAGCCGCGACCATCGAGCACCAGGGTGGCGCCTTCATCGACGCCGCTGTCGACATAGCCGCGCACCTTTTCAAGGTGTGGCCTCGACACCAGGGGCCCCATCTCCGAGGCCTTGTCGGTACCGGCGCCGATGACGAGCTTCCTTGCCCGTTCGGCGAGCTTGTCCACGAGAGCGTCGGCGGTGGCCTTGCCGACCGGCAGGGCGATGGAAATGGCCATGCAACGCTCGCCGGCGGAGCCGTAGGCGGCGCCCATCAGCGCATCGGCCGCCTGGTCGAGGTCGGCGTCGGGCATGATCACCATGTGGTTCTTGGCGCCACCGAGCGCCTGGCAGCGCTTGCCGTTCTTCGTTGCCGTCTCGTAGATGTAGCGGGCGACCGGCGTCGAGCCGACGAAGCTGACGGCGGCGACGTCGCGATCGTGGAGCAGGGCGTCGACGGCGACCTTGTCGCCGTGCACCACCTGGAAGACGCCCTTGGGCAGGCCCGCCTCGGTCAACCAGTCGGCTATCAGCAGCGATGCGCTCGGGCAGCGCTCGGAAGGCTTGAGAATGAAGGCATTGCCGCAAGCGAGCGCCACCGGGAACATCCACATCGGCACCATGGCCGGGAAGTTGAACGGCGTGATGCCGGCGACGACGCCGAGCGGCTGGCGCAGCGAGTGACTGTCGACACCAGTGCCGACGTTTTCTGAAAACTCGCCCTTCAGAAGCTCCGGGGCGGCGATGGCAAACTCGACCACCTCGATGCCGCGCTGGATCTCGCCGCGTGCGTCGCTCAGCACCTTGCCGTGCTCGGCTGTGATGACGGCAGCGAGTTCGCCGGCTCGTTGCTCCATGATGCCGAGGAAACGGTTGAGGATGCGGGCGCGGCGCAGCGGCGTGGTGGCCGCCCAACGCGGCTGGGCCGCCTTGGCGGCCTCGACGGCAACGCGCACCTCCGCCTCGCTCGCCATGGCGACGCGTGCGGTTTCCGCCCCGGTGGCGGGATTGAACACCGGGGTCGAGCGGCCCGAACCGGGAGAGACGTGAACGCCGTCGATGAAGTGGCCGATGGTTGTCGTCATTTTCCTTATTTCCCTCTGGTTGAGCTTGCGTGCGCTGCCCGCTTGAGGCGATGAAACACCAAGTGGCCGTTGCGCAGCAATATGCTGGCTCGGAAAACCATTGTGCAATAATGTGAAGACATGGACTGGGATCACTTTCGCGTATTTCTAGCCGTTGCGCGCGGCGGACAGCTCTCCGCCGCGGCGCGGCGCCTCGGCGTCAACCACACCACCGTGGCTCGTCGTCTCGATGCGCTGGAGGCCGAACTCGGTTCCGCGCTGTTCGAAAGGCGGCCGACGGGATGTGTGCTGACCGAGGCCGGCGAACGGCTGATACCCCTGGCAGAGCGCATCGAGATCGAGACGCGGGCGGCGCTCGCGGCGGTATCGTCGGGTGAAACCGAAGTTACAGGTACGGTCCGTGTCGGTGCGCCCGATGGTCTCGGCAACAGTTTTCTCGCCCGCGAGCTGGGGCTGTTTGCCGCGCAGCATCCGGGGATCACCGTCGAACTGGTTCCGTTGCCGGTGAAGTTCTCGGTGTCGCGACGGGAGGCCGATCTTGTCATCGAGCTGTCGCGGCCGACAACGGGCCGCCTCGTCGCCACGCGGCTGGTCGACTATTCGCTCGGCGTCTATGCGTCCAAGGACTATCTCGCCGACCATGGTCAGCCCGCGAGCCTCGACGACCTCGCAGGACACCGCCTCGTCACCGGCATCGACGACTATACTTTTTCGTCGGCGCTCGATTATGCGACAACCTTGCAGGTCTACTCGAAGCGTCTCTACCGCTGCGCCGGTGCGACGAGCCAGTTCGAGGCGATCCGCGCCGGCGCCGGCATCGGCGTGCTGCACGACTTCATGACCCTCGACGCGGAGGGGCTTGTCCGCGTGCTGCCGGATATCAGCTTTTCCCGGACCTATTGGCTGGTGGGCCACCCCGGCGCGACGTCGATTGCCGCCATCGCCGCCTGTCGGCGCTACCTCGTCGAGACGTTTCGTCGACAGCGGCGACACTTTCTACCGTTTGGACCGCCGAAGGTATCAACGTCTCCGGAATGAGCCCTTGTCGGCGAGCGTTTCCCAAGAAAGTCGATCTATTCGGAATAAATTTCCAGTCCTTGCTGCCGGAACGATAGTCCCATGCTTTGGCGTCGGTGCGACTTTCGTATAAAATTCCCCGAGACGGTCAAGTTATCGCGTGCGAGTGAAAACCATGGACAGGGCGCCGAGACTTTGGACGGGCGAGGTTGCGACCGGCCGGTCGGTGGCCATCGACCTCTATTGGCATCGCCTCAAGGGTGAAGCGGAAGCCGCCATGGCACGCGAGCCGACGCTTACGACGCTCCTCGTCTCCACCATTCTCGAGCAACCCGATCTTGCCACGGCGCTGGCGAGCCGGCTTGGCCAGCGGCTTGCCGGTGACGAGCTTTCGTCAGAGCTGATCGCGCGGACCATCCTGAAAGTCATCGATGCCGAGCCGACCATCCTCGATGGCGTGCATGCTGATCTCAAGGCGGTGGTCGAGCGCGACCCGGCGTCTGGCCGCCTGATCGAGCCCTTCCTGTTCTTCAAGGGTTTTTCGGCCATCCAGACTCACCGCGTCGCCCATCACCTGTGGCTGGCCGGTCGTCGCGACATGGCGTTGATGCTTCAGAGCCGGTCGTCGTCGGTGTTTCAGACCGACATCCATCCCGGCGCGACGATCGGGCAGGGCATCTTCATCGACCATGCGACCGGCGTGGTCATCGGCGAGACCGCCGAGATCGAGGGCGAAGTGTCCATCCTGCAGGATGTGACGCTCGGCGGAACCGGCACGCACACCGGCAAGCGTCATCCGACGATCCGAACCGGCGTGATGATCGGCGCGGGTGCGCAGATCTTCGGGCCCGTCGAGATCGGCGCCTATTCCAAGATCGCCGCCGGCTCTCTGGTGACGACCACCGTGCCCGCCCATTCGACGGCGGTCGGCACGCCAGCCCGCATCATTCTGGGCGACGCGCCGGCCAATCCCGCCCGCAACATGGACCAGATGCTCACCGAGCGCGACTATTCCGCTTTCACCTGGGTGATCTGACGGCTTCCGTCCACGACAGAGATGACCGAGGCAAGACCGCGACCCGTACGAGACGGGCCGCGTGATCTCCTGTGCCTAGTGAAACAGGCGTGGCAACCAGAGCGATACGGCCGGAATGTAGGTCACGATCATCAGCACCACGAAGGCTGCGAAGTAGAACGGCCAGATGGTGCGGACGGCCTGCAGGATCGGAATCCGTGCAATGGCGCAGGTGACGAACAGCACCGAACCCACCGGCGGGGTGCAGAGGCCGATGCCAAGATTGAGGATCAGGATGGCGCCGAACTGCACGGGATCCATGCCGAAGGCGGTGACAACGGGCAGGAAGATCGGCGTGGTGATGATGATCAGCGGCGCCATGTCCATGAAGCAGCCGAGCACCAGCAGGATGAGGTTCAGCAGCAGGAAGATGACGATCGGGTTCTCCGACACCGCGTGCATCGCCGCCACCATCGCGGCCGGCACCTGCAGCAAGGCCAGCAGCCAGGCAAACGAGGCGGCCGAGCCGATGACCATCAGCACCATGGCGGTGGTCCGCACGGCGCCGAGCGTCGCCTCGCGGAAGTCGGTCCAGCTCATCGAACGATAGACCAGCAGGGTGACCAGCAGGGCGTAGATCAGCGCGATGCAGGAGCTTTCCGTCGCCGTGAAAATGCCCGAGCGGACGCCGCCGAAGATGATGGCGATCAGCAGGATGCCGGGAATGGCATTGAGCAGGATCGGGCCGATGTTGCGCCAGCCGGGGAACACCTCGGCCGGATAGCCGCGACGTCGCGCCACCCAGTATCCGGCGACCATCAGCGAGGCGGCCAGCATCAGGCCCGGAATGACGCCGGCCGTGAACAGATCGGCGATGGAAATGACGCCGCCGGCCGAGATCGAATAGATGATCATGTTGTGCGAGGGCGGGATCAGCAGCGCGATGATGGCGCCGACCGAGGTGATGTTCACGGCGTAGTCGACGTCGTAGCCGCGCTTTTTCATCTGCGGGATCATCAGGCCACCCACCGCCGAGGCGTCGGCGACGGCCGAGCCGGAGACGCCGCCGAACATGGTGGAGGCGACGATGTTGACCTGCCCCAGGCCACCGCGCATGTGACCGACCATGGACGCGGCCAATCGCACCAGTTTCTCCGCTATGCCGCCTCGCACCATGACGTCGCCGGCATAGATGAAGAAGGGAATGGCCAGGAGCGCAAAGGCGCTGATGCCGGAGTTGAGGCGTTGCACGACGATGACCGGCGGCATGCCCATGTAGAGAATGGTGAACAGCGACGAGATCGCCAGGCAGAAGGCGATGGGGGTGCCGAGCACCAAGAGCCCCACGAAGGAGCCGAACAGAATCCAGAGTTCCATCAGACGGCATCCTTTGGCAGCGCGGTTTCCGAAACGTCCGCCACGGGGGGCTCGGCTCCGAAGTGCATGTGAATGATCCGCTCGATGGCGAACAGCGTGAACAGCAATCCCGAGCAGGTCAGCGGCAGGAAATCGGTGGCGCCGGTGATGCCGAGGCCCGGGATCAGCGTGTCCCAGGTGCGGGCCGCGAGTTGGAAGCCGTACCAGGAGATAAACAGGCCGAAGATGGCAATGAGCGACAGAGAAATGGTGTCCAGCAGGCGATTGACCGACGGTGGCGCCACATAGCGCAAGAGGTCCAGCCCGAGGTGGAAGTTCTCCCTGACGCCGACTGCCGCTCCCAGAAAGATGAACCAGCCCATCAGCTGGATTGCCATCGGTTCGGCGAAGGTCAGGGAGAAGTTGAGAACGTAGCGGCTGAACACCTGGGCGCCGACGACGACCGTCATCAGCACGAGGGCGGTTCCCGCCGCCGCCATGGCCACTCCGGCCAGCCTGTCGATGAGCCGGAAAAGAAGAGTCTGTCTGGTTTTCATGACACCACCGCGATCCTGACGAGCCGGGCACCGCCCGGTTTGCGGCCGGGCGGCGACTGGGTGTCGGGCCGGACTGGCCGGCCCTCTTTCGGAATCACTCGGTCGCCTGGATGCGGGCGACGAGGTCCTTGAGCTTCGGATCGGTGATGAACTTGTCGTAGACCGGCTTCATCGCCTCGATGAACGGTCCCTTGTCGATCTCGGCGATGATGGAGCCCGCTTCGCGTACCTTGGCTTCGGACGCCTTCTCGCGTGCTGCCCAGAGCTCCCGCATCTTGGGAACGCTGTCCTTCGCCGCCTGGCGGATGATCGCCTGGTCTTCCGCCGAAAGCTTGTCATAGCTCGACTTGGCCATGACCAGCACTTCCGGCTGCAGCGAGTGTTCGGTCAGCGTGTAGTGCTTGGCGACCTCGAAGTGACGCGAGGATTCGTAGGACGGCCAGTTGTTCTCGGCGCCGTCGATGACGCCGGTCTGAAGGCCGGAATAGACCTCGCCGAACGGCATCGGTGTCGGATTGGTTCCCATGGCCTCGGCGGTGGCGACCCACATGTCCGACTGCTGAACGCGCAGCTTCAGCCCCTTGAGGTCGTCGATCGAGGCGATGGGTTTCTTGGTGTAGATCGAGCGGGCGCCGGAGTCGTAATAGGCCAGCGCGATCATGCCTTTGGCCTCGAAGGCTTTCAGGATTTCGTCGCCGATCGGGCCGTCGACCACGTGGTGCATGTGATCGACCGACTTGAACACGAAGGGCAGGCCGAGCACCGATGTCTCGGGTACCACGTTGTTGAACTGGGCGGTGGAGACGCGGTTGAAGTCGATGACGCCGAACTGCGTCTGCTCGATGGTGTCTTTCTCCGAGCCGAGAACGCCGTTGTTGAATTCCTGGATCTTGATGCGCCCACCGGTCCTCTCCTCGACCAGCTTGCCCATGTAGATCACTGCCTCGACGGTGGGATATCCATCCGGATGGATATCGGCAGCTCTGAATGTGACCGTGTCGGCCATGGCGGTGCTTGCAAGCCCGAAGGCTCCGACGACACCGAGAACGCAGGTGACTCCTCGCTTCATGCCTTCCTCCCTTGGCGGCGCAAACCGCCGCGTCGCCCGCTGTGGCAGCTGGCGGGCACAGCCCTTCGAACCGATCGCCGTGGCTCCTCAACCGAGCGGCGGGTCCGTCTCACAAAGCAAACGACCGGTCAGAGACCGGTCGGAGTAGCGCCAAGAACCTCAATGTTGCAGGCGGGGGCGCTCGAAAACTCGATCCGCCCCCGATCACCGGGGACGACTTGGTGAATTCCGGTCGTCATGCCGGTCAGCACGATGTCGCCCGCACGCAGATGCCGGCCACGGGTCGCCAACTGCTCGGCCAGGAACTGCAAGGCAGCGATCGGGCCACCCATCACATTGGCGGCCGAGCCTTCGCCGACGACGCTGCCGTTGATCGACATGCGCGACGTGAGCGCTCCGAGGTCCGCCTCGCGCCAGCCGGCCACCTCCGGCCCCACGACCGCGCCGGCGTTGTTGCCATGGTCGGACACGACGGCGGTCGGCCCGAGATCGTTCAGGGTGGCGAGCGGGCTGGAGGCGATTTCCGCGCCGGCGTGCAGACCGGAGAGCGCTGCGGTGATGGACTCGGCGGCGAAAGCGCCTGCGACGGGCAGCAGGTCACGGGCAAAGACCGCGACGAACTCGGCTTCCAGCGCCGCGAAACCGCCGGTAAACACTGGCGCCTGAGCCGTTCCTCCGTTCGGCAGGCGCAAGACGCTGCCGGCCAGGATCGGACCGGCGAGCCGGTTGGCGCCGAGGTGATCTCGGAGGTCCGGACGAATGCCGGCGACCTTCCAACCCACAACGGCGCGGCCCGAAAGGGCTATGGCCCGCTCCTGCACGCGATAGGCGTCGGCCAGCGTCGCGGGCAAGGTGCCGGGAAAGGCATCAAGTGCCTTGGCAGCGCGGCGCGCCTCGACGAACTGCGCGGCGATACGATCGACGTCGGCTTCCTGAAGCCCCATGCTTGTCTTTCCCCTGGCGGCCGTTGATCCTCGGGCCCGGCGTTGAGTTATGGTTCTCACCGGGCCGAAGGGCGGCGTTTCGTGTACCATACCGATGTGGTATGGCAGATGTCGAGCAAGAAAATCGGATACAGACTTTTTGACTGCCGATGTAGAAAGCGGGTGCCAGAAGATGACGGTCGTTCTCCCGGACAGCTCCGAGGACTCGGCGGCGCGGCGCGTGGAGCGCGAGCTGCGCAAGGCAATCATCACGCTCGAAATCCAGCCGGGAGCGTCGCTGTCGGAAAAGGAGCTCGCCGATCGCTATGGCGTGTCGCGCCAGCCGGTCCGCGAGGCTCTGATCAATCTGGGCAAGGCCGGTCTCGTGGGCATTCAGCCGAGACGGGGAACCTTCGTCGTCAAGATCTCGCTCGATCTGATGCGGCAAGCCCGCTTCGTTCGCGAGTCGCTGGAGGTGGCAGTGGTGCGCCGCGCCTGCGTTTCGTTCGATCCGGCGGTCCGGCAGCGGATCGACGGCATTCTCGACCGACAGGCGGATCTCGCCGCCGAGCAGTCTCACTACGCCTTCCAGCGGGAAGACGAAGCCTTCCATGCGGCCCTCTCGGAAGGCGCCGGTTTTCCGACCGCCTGGGAAACCCTTGAGACCATCAAGGCGCACATGGATCGAGTATGCCACCTGACTTTGCCCTTGCCCGAGACCTTGCCGAAGCTGGTCGGCGAGCACCGGCGGATCGTCGACGCCATCGACTGCCATGATGCCGACCGCGCGGAGGTGGCACTGAAGGTCCATCTCGACGGAATTCTGAAGGCCTTGCCTAAAATTCGCGACCAGTTCGGGTTTCTGTTTGCCTGACCTTGCCGTGGTTGCGAATGATCAGTCCTGAGAAATATTGATACTTTCTGCCGAAAACCGACAAGATCGATTGACGGCATGGCCACCCCGAACCTAGGCTCGCCTCGGTTGGGAGGAAGCCGTCATGTTGGGTGAAAGAGAGCGGGTGCATGTCGCCGCGGTTGACGTCGGCGCCGGCAGCGGTCGGGTCATGCTGGCCTCGTTCGACGGCGAACGGCTCGATCTGACGGAAGCGCATCGCTTCGAGACGCCGCTCGGTATCGATCCGGTGACCGGCTACGACTGCTGGGACAGCGAGGCGATCGTCAAGGAAATCGGCATCGGCATTGATCGCGCAGATGCGATGGCTCCGATCGACAGCGTCGGCTGCGATACCTGGGGCGTCGACTACGTGTTGCTGGACGCGGATCTGCGCCAGGTCGGCGTTTCCGTCGCCTATCGCGACGACCGCACCACCGGTCTGATCGACGAAGTGACGGCCATCCTGCCGGCTGCCGAAATCTATCGGCGCACGGGCATCCAGTTCCAACCTTACAATACCCTCTACCAGTTGCGCGCTACGGCGAAGGCGCATCCCGATTGGCTTGCCGCCGCACGGCATATTCTGTTCACGCCGGACTATCTCCACTTCCGCCTGTCGGGAGTGGTCTCCAACGAATATTCGATTTCCACCACCTCCCAGCTTCTGTCGCTCGAAACGCGCGACTGGGATGCCGATCTCCTGGCATTGGCCGGACTCCGGCCTGGAATGCTGAGAAAGCCGATCGAGCCGGGAACGGTACTCGGCCCGATGATCGGGCGCGAGGGCAGGCGGCCGGTGATGGTCATCGCGCCCGGCGGGCACGATACGGCGTCGGCGGTGGCGGCCGCTCCCCTCGGTGGTCCCGACGAGGTTTTTCTGTCGTCGGGCACGTGGTCGCTGATGGGGCTGGAGAGCCCGGTTCCATACGTCGACGAGCGGGCGCTCGGCTTCAACATCGGCAATGAGGGCGGCGTCTGCGGTCGCTACCGCGTTCTCAAGAATCTGATGGGGCTCTGGCTGATCCAGCGGGTGCGCAAGGAGTTCGGCGAACCGGCTTTCGGAGATCTCGTGGCTGCCGCCGCGGCGGCTCCGGCTTGGGCCAGCCTTATCAATCCCGACGATCCGCGCTTTCTCAACCCGGCCTCGATGACCGGCACCATCCAGGCGCTTGCCGCCGAACACGGCGAGCCGGTTCCCGATGGGCTCGGCGCGGTAGCGCGAACGGTGTTCGACAGCCTTGCTCTCGACTATGCCCGCGTGAAGGACGAGCTAGAACTGCTGGCCGGTCGGCCGCTGACCCATGTTCGCATCATCGGGGGTGGCTCCAGGAACGGCCTTCTCAACCAGCTGACGGCGGATGCCTGCGGCATCCCGGTCAGCGCCGGGCCGGTCGAAACCTCCGCTCTCGGTAACGCCGCGCTCCAGTTGATGGGGCTCGGGGTGATCGGCTCCCTTGAGGAGGCAAGAGGCATCGTGCGTCGCTCGTTCGGCGTGACCGAGATTGCACCGACGACCGTCGTTCCGAAGCGCGTCCACGACCGCTTCCGGTTGATCGTTCAGGCGACGCCTGCTGCCCATTGACCTGGAGTCTTGCGCTTTGTCCGGCCGCAAGGCCCGGAAAAGCGGGGCCTGATCATCCTATTTGCTAAGGGAAACGTCGCACGTTAAGCGCTTCTTCACCTTGTCGTGAAGGAAGGGATACAATAATCCAGTCTTGTTCGCATCGTTACAATGAAGCGGAAGGCTGCCTTGGGAGTGGGGGCCGACGCTGTTCGACCGGTTCGGAATCCTGGGGAGGAGGATGGCCGGTCGGTACGGCGACGACCTGGTGGAATCAGACGCAGACTCAATCCGTTCGGCGCCCGGCGTGTCCCGCCGGGGCGATGGTTTGGCTTGTCCGACGGTTCGCCTCCCTCGGCCGGGATTCCGTCGGGAGGACAAGATGTCAGCAGTCGCCAAGATGCCCCGTTCGCCGGGCGAGTGGCTCGTCTGGATACTGATCGCCGTCGTCGGCGCCGTGGCGCTCGGCGTCGTGGCCCTCAGCCGCGGCGAAACCATCAATGCGCTATGGCTGGTGGTCGCGGCCGTTGCCACCTATCTCGTCGCGTTCCGCTTCTACGCGCTCTATATCGTCAGCCGCGTTCTCGGCGCAGACCCTTCCCGCCGGACTCCGGCGGTGCGGCACAATGACGGCCTCGACTATGTTCCGACCGACAAGTACGTGCTGTTCGGGCACCATTTCGCCGCCATCGCCGGCGCGGGGCCGCTGGTCGGCCCGGTGCTGGCCGCGCAGATGGGCTATCTTCCGGGGACCATGTGGCTGATCGCCGGCGTGATCTTCGCCGGCGCCGTCCAGGACCTCCTGATCCTGTTTGCCTCGACCCGCCGCGACGGCCGGTCGCTCGGCGACATGATCAAGACCGAGCTCGGCCCGGTGCCCGGCATCGTCGCCTCCATCGGCATTCTGATGATCATGATCATCCTGCTCGCCGTGCTGGCGCTGATCGTCGTCAAGGCGCTGGCCGGCAGCCCGTGGGGCACCTTCACGGTGTTCGCCACCATTCCGATCGCCATCCTGATGGGCCTCTACAGCCGGTTCTTCCGGCCCGGCCGCATCGGCGAGATGAGTGCCATCGGCGTCGTCCTCCTCCTGCTTGCCATCATTTTCGGCCGTACCGTGGCCGAGAGTGAAACGCTGGCGCCGCTGTTCACCTACAAGGGCGAGGCGCTGGCGCTCATTCTGATCGGCTATGGCTTCGTCGCCTCGGTGCTGCCGGTGTGGTTGCTGCTCGCCCCGCGCGACTACCTGTCGACCTTCCTGAAGATCGGCACCATCATGGCGCTGGCCATCGGCATCGTCTTCGTGATGCCGGAGATGAAGATGCCGGCGGTGACCAAGTTCGTCGACGGCACCGGACCGGTGTTCTCGGGCAACCTGTTCCCGTTCCTGTTCATCACCATCGCCTGCGGCGCCATTTCGGGCTTCCATTCGCTGATCGCCTCGGGCACCACGCCCAAGATGATCGAGAACGAGAGCCAGTTCCGCTTCATCGGCTATGGCGCGATGCTGATGGAAAGCTTCGTCGGCATCATGGCGCTGATCGCCGCCTCGGTGATCGAACCCGGCGTCTACTTCGCCATGAATACGGCGCCCGGCGTCATCGGCACGACGGCCGACCAGGCTGCCCAGGTGATCTCGGGCTGGGATCCGCTGTTCACCGTTACGCCGGACATGCTGACGGACATGGCGAAGAACGTCGGCGAGGCGACCATCCTGTCTCGAGCCGGCGGCGCGCCGACACTCGCCGTGGGCATGGCGCACATCCTGTCGGGCGTGATCGGCGGCGTGGCGCTGATGCCGTTCTGGTATCACTTCGCCATCCTGTTCGAAGCGCTGTTCATTCTGACGACGGTGGATGCCGGCACGCGCGTCGCCCGCTTCATGATCCAGGATCTGATCGGCACGGCGGTTCCCGCCTTCCGGCAGACCCATAGCTGGACGGCCAACCTCGTGGCCACGGCGCTTGCCGTCGCGGCCTGGGGATACTTCCTCTACCAGGGCGTGGTCGATCCGCTTGGCGGCATCAACACGCTGTGGCCGCTGTTCGGCATCGCCAACCAGATGCTGGCGGCCATCGCGCTCGCCTTCGCCGCGGTTATGCTGTTCAAGATGAAGCGGCAGGCCTATGCCTGGGTCGCGCTGGTTCCGCTGACCTGGCTCGCCATCTGCACGCTGACGGCCGGCTGGCAGAAGCTGTTCGACGGGCGTCCGGCTGTCGGGTTCATCGCCCAGGCAAATCGCTTCTCCAAGGCCATCGCCGAAGGCACCATTCTCGCCCCGGCCAAGACGGTGGAGGACATGCAGCGGGTCGTCTTCAACCAGTGGGTCGACGCGGCGCTCACCGCCGTGTTCATGGTCATCGTCGTCGGCATGCTGGTGTTCGGCGTGCAGGCGATGCTCAGGGCTCTGCGCGAGCAGAAGCCAACAGCCAGCGAGGTGGGCGATGACATGCCAGGTGTGCGGCCTCAGGCTACCTGACCCGCGGGAGGTGGGCCGGAAGCTCGCCCAGACGGCGCGCCTGATGGTCGGCGTTCCCGATTACGACACCTATGTCGCGCATCGGGAGGCCAACCATCCGGATGAGCCGGTCATGACGAGGGAAGACTTTTTCCGCAACAGCCAGGAGCGCCGCTACGGCGGCTCCAAGGGTGGCGTGTTCCGCTGCTGCTGACGATGAAGTTCTCGACTACGGCGCCGGTTTCTTTCACGGGAGAGACCGGCGCCGTTATTTCGTCAATCGGCCTTGCCATCGTCCCGTCCCAGCCCTCATTGTCGTCCGGAGGGCTAGGAGGAGGTGACTCATGCGGCTTGCAACTTGGGCGTTTCTCTGCGGCTTGATATCGTCTCTCGCCGTGCCGGCTCTGGCCGGCGAGATTTTCAGCTTCGATCAGGTGCGGGCGGGGCTGAACTCAAACCGCATCCATCTCGTCGACGTCCGCGAGGCCGAGGAGTTCGCGGCCGGTCATGTGCCGGGCGCCGTCAACCTGCCGCTTTCGACCTTCAAGGCCGAACAGCTGCCCCCACCGTCCGAGATTCCGGTGGTCCTGATGTGCCGTTCCGGCCGGCGTGCCGGCGAGGCGATGACGATCGCCGACGCGGCCGGCCGTTCGGATGTCGGTGTCTATACCGGCAGCATGATCGAGTGGACGGAGAAGAACGGCCCGATCGTCACCGGGCCGTAGGGTCTCTCCGTCCGCCTCGTGTCAGCGGACGCGGTGAACCCGCGCCTCCCAGCCGGCCAGCCGTGTTCCTTCGGAGGGCGTGGCCAGGTTGCCGAGCAGTCGTTCGCCGACCGCGACGCCAGCCGGAAGCTCGATCTCGACAGGTTCGCGCGAGAAGTTGAGCAGGATGAGCAAGGTCTCGTCGCCCAGCGTGCGCGTATAGGCGAACAGCCGGGGATGGTTCGGCGCGAGGTCGGAGAAATCGCCGTAGACCAGAGCCGGGTGCGCCCGACGCAGCTCGGCGAGCCTTGCGTAGTGGTGGTAGACCGAACCGGGATCGGCAAGCGCCGCCTCGGCGTTGATCTCGCCGTAGTTGGGATTGACGGCGAGCCACGCCTTCTCGGCGGTGGTGAAGCCGCCATTCGGCTTGGCGCTCCATTGCATCGGCGTCCGCGCGTGATCGCGGCTGGTGCGCGCCATGCCCTTGAGGAAGTCCGCCGCGGTCACGCGCCCGGTCAGCACGTCGGCTTTCCAGGCGTTCCGGACGGCAATGTCATCGTATTGTTCGATCGACGTGAAGGGATAGTTGGTCATCGCCAGCTCGTCGCCCTGATAGATGAACGGCGTGCCATGCAGCGTCATCAGCATCGTGGCCAGCAGCTTGGCCGACGGCACGCGCCACGGCTCGGCGTCGTCGCCGAAGCTGCTGACGAGGCGGGCGTTGTCGTGATTGGCCAGGAACACGGTGTTCCAGCCATAAGGGCCGACATTTTCCTCAAGCCGGCGATAGATGGCTTTCAGCTCCGGCAGCGTCCACTCCCTGTAACGATGCCCATCGCTGCATAGACGGACGGCGTCGAAGGTGAAGATCATGTTCAGCTCGCCGCGCCGCTCGTCGACGAGGTCGATCGTCTGTTCGGGTGTGACGCCGAAGGCTTCGCCCACCGTCATCACGTCGTATTTCGAGAGGACTTCCCGGTTCATCTCCTGGAGGAACTCGTGCAGGCGCGGCCCCACCGCATGATAATACTCGGTGCGCTCACGGTGTTCCGGCGGGTAATCTGGGAAGGTTTGCTCCTTGGAGATCATCGGAATGACGTCCATTCGGAAGCCGTCGACTCCCTTGTCCAGCCAGAAGCGCATGAGGTCGTAGACCTCCGACCGCACCTTGTCGTTCTCCCAGTTGAGATCGGGCTGCTTGTCGGCGAAGAGGTGCAGATAGTACTCGCCGGTGGCCGGATCGAGCGTCCATGCCGAGCCTGAGAAATAGGAGCGCCAGTCGTTCGGCGGGCCATCGCCGCGCCCCGGGCGCCAGATGTAATAGTCGCGATACGGGTTGTCCTTCGACTTGCGGCTCTCGACGAACCAGACGTGTTCGTCGGAAGAATGGTTCACCACCAGGTCGACGATGAGGCGCATGCCGCGCGCCTTGAGACCGGCCAGCAAGGCGTCGAAGTCGGCCATGGTGCCGAACTCGGCCATCACCTTGCGATAGTCGCGAATGTCGTAGCCGTTGTCGGCATTGGGCGAATCGTAGTGCGGGCTCAGCCACACCACGTCGACGCCGAGGTCCTTGAGGTAGTCGAGGCGTGAGATGATACCGGGAATGTCGCCGATGCCGTCGCCGTTCGAGTCCTGAAAGGACCGGGGATAGATCTGGTAGACGACGGACTCCTTCCACCAGCGACGGCTGACGGGGGTTTGTTGTTCCGACATGGCTTTCTCCCTTTGCGGGCCTCTCGGACCTGCTTCATGTGGCCGACGTTAGCAAAAACGATTCATCACAACGAGGACGAAGTGGCATTCCCGGCTGTCGCACGAGGACGAAAAGCCGCGAACGTGACATCCAAAGCGCATTGGAAAGCGCTTTGTTTCAGGAATTGCGATCAATCTTATCTCGACAATCCATTTGACGGATCAAACCGACGGCGATTGACTGTCGCGACGAAGAGAGAAGCGCGGGACGCCGACGATCGGGTCCTCGGCTTCGCCAGGGAGGAAATCGCCATGCAATACGCCCGGTTCGGAAAGTCGGGTCTCGAAGTCAGCCGCATCTGCTTCGGCTGCATGTCGTTCGGCAAGGTCATGGAGGAGCGCCCCTGGGTGCTCGGTCTCGATGATGCGCGACCGCTGTTCCGCCGCGCCTGGGAAGCCGGCATCAACTTCTTCGACACGGCCAACGTCTATGCGGCCGGCACCAGCGAGGAGATCACCGGCACCATCCTGAAGGAACTGGCGCCGCGCGAGGAGATCGTCCTGGCCACCAAGGTGTTCTTCCCGATGCGACCGGGGCCGAACGGCCGCGGTCTGTCGCGCAAGGCCATCCTGGGCGAGATCGACAACAGCCTGAAGCGGCTGGGCACCGAGTACGTCGACCTCTATCAGATCCATCGCTTCGATCCCTTCACGCCGGTGGAGGAGACCATGGAGGCGCTGCACGATGTGGTGAAGGCCGGCAAGGCCCGCTACATCGGCGCCTCCTCGATGTTTGCCTGGCAGTTCGCCAAGATGCAGCACATCGCCGAGCTGAACGGCTGGACCAAGTTCGCCTCGATGCAGAACCAGTTGAGCCTCGTCTATCGGGAGGAAGAGCGCGAGATGATGCCGCTGTGCCGCGATCAGGGCGTCGCCGTCATCCCATGGAGCCCGCTTGGTGGCGGCAAGCTGACGCGCCCCTGGGGTACAGAGACCAAGCGCAACACCACCGACCGCCATAACAAGGGCATGTACGACCGCACCGAGGGCAACGCGCCCGAGGTGGTGGCGGCCGTCGAGAAGGTGGCGAAGGCGCGCGGACGCTCCATGGCCGAGGTGTCTCTTGCCTGGGTGCTGCAGGTGAACGGCGTGACGTCGCCGATCATTGGCGTCAGCCGGATGGGGCACCTCGACGACGCCATTGCCGCCCTCGATCTCGTCCTCGATGCCGAGGAAGTCGCCGCCCTCGAAGCGCCGTACCAGACCTTCATGGTCACGTCGCTTTAGGAGCCGCATAGCCGGCTTGCCGATGGACAGCGGGAACGGGACGGGCTTTGCTTGTCCCGTTCCCGCGATGCGATCGTCCGGCGCTCAGCGCGACGAAGGAGGCCCCTTATGACGAAGCCGCTCAGCATTCCCGATCTCGCCGGCAAGGCCGTGCTCATCACCGGCGCCTCTTCCGGCATTGGTGCCGCCCTGGCGCGCGCCTTCGCCGAACAGGGGGCTTCCGTGGGCGTTCACTACAACGCGTCGGCCGCCGCCGCCGAGGCGCTCTGCGCCGATATCCGCGCCGCCGGCGGCAAGGCCACGGCCGTGCATGGCGACGTTACCAAGCCGGCCGAGATCGTCCGCGTGGTCGAGGAGACGGCCATGGCGCTCGGGCGGCTCGATGGCCTCGTCAACAACGCCGGCGGCATGGTGGCGCGCATGCCCTACGCCGCCTTCGACGGGGCGGTGTTCGATGAGGTGATCGACCTCAACGTTCGTTCCGTGCTGGTAGCTTCCCACGCCGCGCTGCCGTTCCTCAAGGCGCAACAGGGCTTCATCATCAACACGACGTCGATCGCCGCCCGCACCGGAGCCAGCCTCGGCGCCGGCCCCTATGGTTCGGCCAAGGCGTTCATCGAGAACGTGACGCGCGGCATGGCCAAGGAGTTCGCGCCCTTCGGCGTCCGCGTCAACGCGGTGGCTCCGGGTATCGTCGAGACGCCGTTCCACGAGCGCTACTCCGATCAGGCCTATCTCGATGCTATGCGCGTCACCATCCCGCTGCAGCGCCTCGCCAAGCCGGAGGACATGGTCGGTCCATACCTGTTTCTCGCCTCCGAGGTCCTTTCCGGCTACATGATCGGTCAGGTCCTCGAGGCGAATGGCGGCCAACTGATGACCTGACGACGGATCGCGACGTCAGGCGCCTGAAATCTCGGAGACAATGATGGGAAGCAAGATCGTCTTTACCGGCGGCTCGGGCAAGGCCGGCCGCCATGTGGTGCCCTACCTCAAGGGAAAGGGGCATGATGTCTTCAATCTCGACCTCAAGCCGCTCGACTGCCCCGGCGTGACGACGCTTGCCTGCGACCTTACCGACGCCGGGCAGGTCTACAGCGCGCTGTCGATGCATTTCGATTTCGACAGCCTCGCCAGCGGATCTCGGCCGGTGCTGCCGGATGCCGTGGTGCATTTCGCCGCGGTGCCGCGCATTCTTCTGACGCCGGACAACCACACCTTCGAAACCAACGTGATGTCGACCTACAACGTCATCGAGGCGGCGATGAAGCTCGGCATTCGCAAGGTGATCATCGCATCGAGCGAGACGACCTTCGGCGTGTGCTTTGCCGAGGGCGACAAGGACTTCCATGAGTTCCCGCTGACCGAGGACTACGACACCGACCCGATGGACAGCTACGGTCTGTCCAAGGTGGTGAACGAGAAGACGGCGCGCGCCTTCGCCATGCGCTACAACGCCGACATCTATGCACTCAGGATCGGCAACGTCATCGAGCCGCACGAGTACGTCAACTTCCCCGGCTTCATGGAAGACCCGCTGACGCGCAAGCGCAACGCCTGGAGCTATATCGACGCCAGGGATCTTGGCGAGATCGTCCACCTCGCCATCGGCAAGAGCGGGCTGGGCTTCCAGGTGTTCAACGCCGTCAACGACACGATCACCGCTCGCGAGCCAACCGGGGCCTTTCTCAAGAAGGTCTGCCCGAGCACGCCGCACAGCCGGCCGCTCGTCGGCAACGAGGCGCCGATCTCCAACGAGAAGATCCGCACCGTGCTTGGCTTCAAGGAGCAGCACGACTGGCGGGCATATGTAAGCTGATCGTTCGGCCGTCGGGGGAGGGCGGCCGTCAGGCCGCCTCGTCCTGCTCGTCCTCGACGCTGCGGGCGGCGATCAGCAGATCCATGAAGGCTTTCGGCGCGCCATCGAGAATGATCTCGTCGCCGCCGCCGGCCAGTGTGGCAACCGCCAGTTCCCAGCACATCTGCGGCTCGGCGAGACGAACGACCCCGAGCGTCTCGGCCTCCGCCTCGGCGATCGCTTCCGGCACCAGCGCCATGCCGAGACCGCGCGACACCAGTTCGATCAGCGTGCCGAGATCGTTGACCTCGAAGGCCACGCGGCGATCGACGCCGGCATGGCGGAAGCCCGTGTCGACCAACTGTCGCGTGCCCCAAGCCTGCTCGAAATCGACGAAGGGCTCGTCGCGGAAGGCCGACAGCGGAACGTCGGTGCGGCCGGCCAACGGATGATTTTTCGAGCAGATGGCGACGAGGTACTCGCAGGCGATCATCTTGGTGGCGATGCCGCGCGGCGCCTCGATCAGCGGCACGATGGCGAGGTCGATCGCGCCGGACCGGATCTTGTCGATGAGGTGGTCGGCATTGCCCTGGCAGAGACGCACCTCGATACCCGGATAGAGCTCGTGGAACGAAGCGAGCAGGGCCGGCAGGTCGACGAAGGCCGGCAGGCTCTGCACCGTGCCGATGGCGAGACGCCCGCGCGTCAGTCCCTGCACGGCGGCAACCGCGTCGCGCGCCTCCCGCACCGCCTCGAGGGCGAGCCGCGCCTTGTCGAGGAAGACCCGGCCGGCGGCGGTGAGCTGCACCTGTCGGGTATTGCGCATGAACAGCTTGGCGGCCAGTTCGTCCTCAAGGGCGCGGATCGACGTCGACAGGGCCGATTGCACGATGTTGACGCGACGGGCAGCGCGGGTGAAGTGCATCTCCTCGGCGACGGCGACGAAATGCTGCAGTTGGCGTAGTTCCATGTCGGTCCGCTTTATTGTGCTTATGCGGAGATTAATACATATCACCCGTTCGGAATGGAAGATTAAAAGTCCGGCAGTCAGGCCTGCCAAATCAGCGCCGCGCGGCTGGACCCGCCGGGGTGTGCGGTGTATGCAAAACCGCCTCAAAAAGCGCTTCCGAGACCGGAGTTCCTCGCCGATGTTTTCACGTGCCCTGCTGTTCGACATGGATGGAACGCTGACCGACAGCGACCGTTTCCATCACGAAGCTTTCGTGGAGTTCGGCAAGGCCTATGGCGTCGACATCGACGAGCCGACGTTTCTGAAGTATGTTTCCGGGCAAGCCAATTCGCTGATTTTCAAGAATCTTTTCCCGCATGTCGCGGCAGCGGAACACCCCCGCCTCGCCGACGAGAAGGAAGCGCTGTTCCGGCGGTTGATCGTTGGCCGGCTCAAGCCGATCGACGGATTGATCGACGTGCTGAACTGGGCGGTGGAGCGCAAGATCGGTTTGGCTGTGGTCTCCAACGCGCCGCGCCCGAACGTGATCGACATGCTGGCCCAGCTCGGCGTCGCCGAATACTTCCATACCATCGTCATTGGCACGGAGCTGGAGCGGGGCAAGCCCGATCCGCTGCCTTATCTCACCGGCCTTGAGCGGCTTGGCGTCACGGCCGATAGGGCGATCGCCTTTGAAGACGCGCCTCCGGGCCTGCGGGCGGCGCACGCGGCGAAGATTGCCACGGTGGGGCTGACCACGACCCTGGACGAGGCGACGGTGAAGCAGAACGGCGCTGATATCGCCGTAGCCGACTACCGGGATCCTGCCTTGTGGGAGCTGATCGGCCGCATCATCGGGTAGAGGAGGGCGGCGCTGCCGCCCTCAGGTCATTCGGCGATCAGCAGCTCGTCGTCATCGAGAGTCTGGCCGCGAACGCGGCGGAACATGTCGATGAGGTCCTCGACGTCGAGGTTGCGGCGGTTGTTGCCTTCCACGTCGAGCACGATCTCGCCGCCATGCAGCATGATGGTCCGGTCGCCATAATCGAGCGCCTGCCGCATCGAATGCGTCACCATCAGTGTCGTGAGCTTGTTGGCACCGACGATCTTTTCGGTAAGCCGCATCACGAACTCGGCCATGCCCGGATCGAGGGCGGCGGTGTGCTCGTCGAGCAGCAGCACGTCGCAACGGGCCATCATGGCCATCACCAGCGACACGGCCTGGCGCTGGCCGCCGGACAGCATGGCCATGCGGTCAGTCATGCGGTTTTCAAGACCGAGGTCGAGTTCGGCGATCCGCTCGCGGAACAGCTTGCGGCGTTGGTGGCCGAGCGCCAGCCTGAGGCCGCGACGCTGGCCCCGCTTGTAGGCGAGCGCGAGATTTTCCTCGATCGACAGTGCACCGCAGGAGCCGGCGAGCGGATCCTGGAAGACGCGCGCCACGCGGCCGGCGCGGGCGGCCGTGGGGAGCTTGGTGACGTCGGCGTTGCCGATGCGCACGCTGCCTTCGACGGGGATGACGTCGCCGGCCAGTACTCCAAGCAGCGTCGACTTGCCGGCGCCGTTGGAGCCGATGACGGTGGTGAAGGCGCCTTCCTTGATGGTCAGCGACACACCGGCCAGCGCTTTTTTCTCGAGCGGCGTGCCGCGCCCGAACACGACGTGGATGTTGTCGAGGACGATCATGACGAAAGCACTCCCCGCTTGAGGCGCGGCAGCACCAGGGCGAAGGTGACGAGAACAGCCGTGACGAGGTTGAGGTCCGACGCCTGCAGGCCGAGCGAGTCGCTCGATAGCGCAAGCTGGATGGCAATGCGGTAGACGATGGAGCCGACGACGCATCCGATCAGGGCGATCAGAATGCGGCGCGTACCGAACAGCGTCTCGCCGATGATCACCGCGGCAAGGCCCACGACGATGGTACCGACGCCCGAGGTGACGTCGGCGAAGCCGTTGGTCTGGGCGAACAGCGCGCCGCCGAGCGCCACTAGGGCGTTCGAAAGGGCAATACCCATGTAGATCTGGCGATCGGTGTTGATGCCCTGGGCGCGGGCCATGCGGGCATTGGCGCCCGTGGCGCGCATGGCAAGGCCGGCGTCGCTCTCAAGATACCGCCAGACGACGATCAGCGCCACGATGGCCAGTACCAGCAGGAACATCGGCCGCACCATGAAGTCCCGGAGGCCGTTGCCGTAGAACGGGGTCAACATGGTGTCGACGGAGAGCAGCGCCACGTTCGGCCGGCCCATCACCCGCAGGTTGACCGAGAACAGGGCGATCATGGTCAGGATCGAGGCGAGCAGGTTCAGGATCTTGAAACGGACGTTGAGCGCCGCTGTCACCAGCCCGGCCAGCGCGCCGGCCAGCATGGCAACGACGGCGGCGAGCCACGGGTTGACGCCGGCCATGATCAGCACGGCCGTCACGGCGGCACCGAGCGGGAACGTGCCGTCGACGGTGAGGTCGGGAAAGTCGAGGACGCGGAAGGCGAGATAGACGCCGAGCGCGACGAAGGCATAGACGAGGCCGAGTTCGACGGCCCCCCAAAGGGCGATTTGACTCACGCGCAACGATCCTTGTGCTGGGCATCCCGGAACGGCCTCACCTGGCCTGGCAAGCGGGATATCCCGGCCGGCGAACCGGCCTTTCTTGTGGAGACGCGCCCCGCCGTTCGCGACGACGGGGCGCGGCGTCCTTGTTACTCGATCACCTTGGTGGCGCGGGCGACCAAGGCCTCGGGCAGGGTCACGCCCATCTTGGCGGCGGCGGCCTTGTTGACCACGAGGTCGGTGCCCTTGGCGACGGTGGCGGGAATGTCGCCGACGGTCTCGCCCTTCAGCACGCGAACGACGATGTCGCCGGTCTGCTTGCCGACGTCATAGTAGTTGAAGCCGAGGGCCGCGACGGCACCGCGCGCCACGCTGTCGGTATCGGCGGTGAACAGGGGCAGCTTCGACTCCTCGGCGACGCCGACGGCCGATTCCAGCGCGGAGATGATGGTGTTGTCGGTCGGGACGTAGACCGCATCGGCCTTGCCGACCAGCGCGCGCATCGCGCCCTGCACCTCGGCCGTCTTGGTGGCGGCGGACTCGATCACCTCGATGCCGGCCTTCTCGGCTTCGGCCTTGAGGGCTGCCAGCAGCGACACCGAGTTGGCCTCGCCCGAATTGTAGAGGAAGCCAAGCTTCTTCACGTTCGGCAGGATTTCCTTGATGAGCGCCACATGCTCGGCCACCGGCGACATGTCGGAAAGGCCGGTGATGTTGCCGCCCGGCTTGTCCATGCTCTTCACGAGCTGGGCGCCGACGGGGTCGGACACGGCGGAGAAGACGATCGGAATGTCGCGGGTGGCGGCGGCGACGGCCTGGGCCGACGGGGTCGAGATCGGGACGATCACGGTCGGGCCTTCGCCGGCGAACTGGCGGGCGATCTGGGCGGCGGTCGCGGCATTGCCTTGGGCCGACTTGTAGACGAAGGTCAGGTTCTCGCCTTCCTTGTACCCGGCAGCCGCCAGGGCATCCTTGACGCCGTCACGCACGGCATCGAGCGCCGGGTGTTCGACGATGGCGGTCACGTCGACCGTCACGTTCTCGGCATGGACCGGCAGGGCCGCCGCAACGCTGGCGGCGAGAGCAAACAACAAGGCACGCATCGAACTTCCTCCGTCAGGGTCTTCGGCCGATCTCTGGCCGGGGTTTTGGACGGTCTTAGGTAATCCCGATGAGTGAATCAAGCACGGGAAATGCCGAGTGCGCACAAATTGATCGTCGTCCATGGTGTTTGCGACGAAAAGCGCCATCCGGTGCCATTATCTTGGGCTATTTGCCGGTGCTGCCGGCATTGGACGCCGGGTTGAGAAATATTGCGCGTAAATGACGTGTTTTGCATAAGTTTGCGATCTGCCGATTGACGCTTCGCCGGTCGCGGACATATGGTTCCGGCATGCTGAAGGAAGAGCGTTTCAACTTGATCCTGAAGGCCGTCGAAGGGCGCGACGCCGTGTCCTACGAGGAGCTTCTGACCATGGTCGACGCGTCGGGCGCGACGCTGCGCCGCGACGTCGACCAGCTTTGCGAAGCCGGCCGCATCCGCAAGGTGCGCGGGGGCGTGGCGCCGCTGATGGCGGCCGGTCGGCCGCTTGCATCTTATTTCTTCGGGGTGCAGGCGCAACGCGCGGCCGCCGCGAAGGAGGCGATCGCCCGCCGCGCGGTGGAACTGGTCTCGACGCCCGACACATTGATCCTCTACGGCGGCTCGACCGTGGCTCGCTTTGCCGAGATGTTGCCGGCGGTGGGATTGACGGTACTGACCGACTCCCTGCCGGTGGCCAACCACCTTGCCTTCAAGACCGACAACCGGGTGTTCCTGACCGGTGGCGAGGTGCTGGCCCAGCAGGGCATCGTGCTCAGCCCCTTCGATGATCCTCCCGCCTTCCATGTCGCCGCCAGCACCTTCTTCATCGGCTGCCATGCCGTCGGTCCGGCCGGCATCATGGAAGACGATCCACTGCCGCTCAGGGCGGCGCGGGCACTGCGCCGGCAAGCGGCGCGCCTCGTCGTGCTGGCGGACAGCACCAAGTTCGGGGAGGCGCGCAGTCTGGTGGTCTTCCCGCTTTCCGAGGTCGACGTGTTCGTGACCGACGAAGGGATATCCGACAGCGATCGGCGCATGCTGGAGGACGCCGGCGTGGACGTGCTGATCGCGCCACTCGACCGAGACATCCGGGACGAAGCTCCGGCGGAAGGGGCGGCCGTTCCGTCCGTGCCTCAGGAGGCAACCGACAAATGACTGATCATCTCGACCTGCGCGAGGAAATGATCGCAACCTGCCTCAGGATGAATGCTTCCGGGCTGAACACCGGCGCGGCCGGCAACCTCAGCGTCAGAGTGGACGGCGGGTTGCTGATCACCCCGTCCGGGATCGCCTACGACAGGATGCGGCCGGAGCAGATCGTCGAGATGGATTGGGACGGGCGCTATTACGGCGACTTCGTTCCCTCGTCGGAGTGGCGCTTTCACTACGATATTCTGAAGGCGAGGCCCGATGTCGACTCGGTGTTGCACAGCCATGCCATCAACTGCTCGATCCTCGCCTGTTGCCGGCTCGACATTCCGCCGGTCCACTACATGATCGGCGTATCCGGCGGCGACGTGGTGAAGTGCTCGGGATATGCGCCCTTCGGTACGGCGGAACTGTCGGTGGAGGCGCTGTCGGCGCTGGAGGACCGGATGGCTTGCCTCTTGGGCAATCATGGCGTCATCGCCCTGGGCAAGACGCCGGCCAAGGCATTTGCCGTTCTCGAGGAGGTCGAGAACCTGGCGCGGGTGTACATCGGCACACGCATGCTGGGCGGCGGTGTGATCCTCGGCAAGGAGGAGATGACCGTCGTGCTGGAGCGCTTCAAGAGCTACGGAAAGCAGGCCGGCGAGGCCATAGACACCACCCTCAAGAACAGGGTCGAGCCACCGCCGCATGGTGGAGCGAGGCGCCACTGAAGCCTGGCTGAACAAAGATATCGGGAGGAAGGGAGAGAGACATGAACGGCGTTTTCAAGAATCTGCCGAAGCTCGGCATCCGCCCGGCCATCGACGGCCGGCGCAACGGCGTGCGCGAGAGCCTCGAAGACCAGACGATGGGCATGGCCAAGGCCGTTGCCGAGCTGGTGACGGCGACGCTGCGCCATCCCACCGGCGAGCCCGTGGAATGTGTGATCGCCGACACCACGATCGGCGGCGTATCCGAAGCGGCCGCCTGTGCCGAGAAGTTCGCCCGCGAGAACGTCGGGGTATCGCTCACCGTGACGCCTTGCTGGTGCTATGGCTCCGAGACCATGGACATGGATCCGGTGATGCCCAAGGCCGTCTGGGGCTTCAATGGCACCGAGCGCCCCGGCGCCGTCTATCTCGCCGCCGTTCTGGCCGCGCACAATCAGAAGGGGCTGCCGGCCTTCGGCATCTACGGCTCGGAAGTTCAGGACGGATCGGATCGCGCCATTCCCGACGACGTGCGCGAGAAGATCCTTCGCTTCGTGCGAGCCGGCATCGCCGTCGCCACCATGCGCGGCCGCAGCTACCTCTCCATGGGCGCCGTGTCGATGGGCATCGCCGGCTCGATCGTCGATGCCGATTTCTTCCAGCGCTATCTTGGCATGCGCACCGAATATATCGACATGAGCGAGTTCCAGCGCCGGCTGCAGCTCTCCATCTACGATCCTGTCGAATACGAGAAGGCGCTGGCCTGGACGCTTGAGAACTGCAAGGAGGGGTACGACCCCAACGGCGACAAGGCGTCGGATGCGGCGCGCAAGCGCTGGGAGTGGGAGACGTCGGTCAAGATGTGCCTGATCGCCCACGACCTGATGGTGGGCAATCCGCGTCTGGCCGAGCTCGGCTATGTCGAGGAGGCGCAGGGCCATCATGCCATCGCCGCAGGCTTCCAGGGGCAGCGGCAGTGGACCGATTTCATGCCGAACGGCGACTTCATGGAGACCATGCTGAACACGTCGTTCGACTGGAACGGGCCGCGTCAGCCAAAGATTCTCGCCACCGAGAACGACTGTCTTAACGGCGTCGGCATGCTGTTCGGCAACCTTCTGACGGCACGGGCGCAGATCTTCTCCGATGTTCGCACCTACTGGAGCCCGGATGCCATCAAACGGGTCTCGGGGCACACGGTCGAGGGCGCGGCGGCGGGTGGTCTCATCCACCTGATCAACTCCGGCGCCACCTGCCTCGACGGCGCCGGCGAGATGGTCGTCGACAACAAGCCCGGCATCAAACCCTTCTGGGAAGTGACCGAGCAGGACCAGCGGCGTTCGCTCGAGGCGACGCGCTTCTGCCAGGCCAACCATGGCTATTTCCGTGGCGGCGGCTGGTCGACCGACTTTGCTACGCGTGGCGGCATGCCGATCACCATGACGCGGCTCAGCCTCGTTGCCGGTGTCGGTCCGGTGCTTCAGATCGCCGAGGGCGAGACGGTGGCGTTGCCGGAGCGTGTCCATGACATTCTGGACAAGCGGACCGATCCGACCTGGCCGACCACCTGGTTTGCGCCGCGGCTGACCGGTGAAGGCCCCTTCAAGTCGGTGTATAAGGTGATGGCCGCCTGGGGCGCCAACCACGGGGCGATCTCCTATGGCCATATCGGCTCCGATCTGATCGCGCTGGCGGCCATGCTGCGCATCCCGGTCGCCATGCACAACGTCGATGAGGAGGCCATCTTCCGTCCGAGCGCCTGGGCAATGTTCGGCATGGATCCGGAAGGCGCCGACTTCCGTGCTTGCGGCAATTTCGGACCGCTTTACGGCTGACACTGCACCAAGACGACGGCGGACCGCGGCGAATTTTCGCCGCGGGCCGTCGCCCGTGCCACGGAGCTTTCAGGATAATGACAAATCCGTTCGACGAAAATCCGGTCTATCGCTTCGGTTTCGGGGCGTCGGGCCTCGGTACGCTGTCCTGGGATGTGCCGGATGACGTGGCCGATTCCATTCTGGCCGAAGCGTGGGCGGAAGGCTTCCGCTACTACGACACGTCGCCGCTTTACGGTTACGGTCTCAGCGAACTGAGGCTCGGCCGCTTCCTGCGCAACAAGCCCCGCGAGGACTATCTCCTATCCACCAAGGTCGGCCGTTACTTCGTGCCCTACCGGCGCGGCGAGACGCCGGACCGGGGTGGCTGGGTGCGGCCGCTGCCGTTGCGACCGGTCCTCGACTATACCTATGACGGTTTCATGCGGTCGCTGGAACAGTCCTACAACCGGCTCGGGGCGCAGACGATCGACATCGTCTACATCCACGATCTCGACAGGCGAAACCTGAAGGCGGGCTTCGACCAGCACTACCGCGAGACGCTGGATAGCGGATACCGCGCGCTCGACGAACTCAGGCGCAGCGGCGACCTCAAGGCCATCGGCATCGGCATCAACGAGGCCGACGTGGCCGCCGATCTCGTCTCCAAGCTCGACCTCGACGTCGTGATGCTGGCGGGGCGCTATACGCTTCTGGAGCAGCCGGGCCTTGCCGACTTCCTGCCATTGGCCGAGAAGAAAGGCGTCGGGGTGGTGGCCGTGGGGATCTTCAATTCCGGCATCCTCGTGAAGCCGCCGGAGGCGGGCGGCAACTACGATTACGGTGCCGCGCCGCCGGAGATCGTCGACAAGGCGCGGCGAATCGCCGCCGTCTGCGCCGAGGTCGGCGTCGAGATGCCGGCCGCCGCGGTGCACTTCCCGCTGGCTCATCCCGCCGTCAAGGCTGTCGTCGTCGGCATGAGCAGGCTCGGCGCCGTCAAGCAGAACTTCGACTGGTACCGGGCATCGATCCCGCCGGTCCTGTGGGATCGGCTCAGGGAAGAAGGGTTGCTGTCGGCCGGCGCTCCCACGCCTTGAGGCGCATGGCGATCAGGTTGAGGCAGCCTGGCCGTCCGTGTTCCTAAGGCCCAATCCAGTTTTGCAGATGATGCCCCGCCGTGGCCACTCGCCTCGGCGGGCTTTTTGTTGGCGCTTGCCGGATGGACCATTCGTCGAAGTCGGCCGGATTGGCTCTTGCCAAGGTTGGGCGATGAGTATAATTTGAGGGTCGAAATTTACCGGTGACACGGAGGGTGCCCGGAAAACACGTCAGGGACTTGGAGGGAGTGTCCTTGATGTAATCACATCAGATTTGACGGCTATCCGACAGGAGCGGCACGTCAGGAGTTGTTTTTACTCGCGCGAGAGATTGCGCGGGTTTGTGCGCGTCGTAGGAGAACCTTTTGGCGGAGAGGGGAAATTTCTTCGTCAAATGGATGATGGTCACAACGCATCTACGCAATCAAAATGAGTTGCGTCCATCATTGCTTTGAGGCATCTATCCTCGCGTGAGGTACATCCCGAACCAACGGCGAAGCCCATGACGGGCATTGCTGGGGGAAGTGACCGGAGGATCAACCATTCGGTCGTGGTTCGGGTGCAAGGAGGCCGCCGGGGAGGCGGCCGGGCCCCTGGGGCCTTCAGGAGGAGTGACAATGAAACTCTCTACCATTCTTTCGAGCACGATCCTGGCTGCCGCCGTTGCGTTGCCCATGGCCGCTCAGGCGTCTGCCGACAAGCCGGTTCTCGGCTTCTCGATCGACGACCTGCGCGTTGAGCGCTGGGCTCGCGACCGCGACTATTTCATTGCCGCCGCCAAGGAACTGGGCGCCGAAGTGATCGTGACCTCCGCCGACGCCAACGAGCAGAAGCAGGTCAATCAGGTCGAGAACCTGATCTCTCAGAAGGTCGATGCCATCGCCATCGTTCCGATGAACTCGCAGGTCTTCGGCGAAGTCATCGACGAAGCCCACAAGGCCGGCATCAAGATCCTCTCCTATGACCGTCTGATCCTGAACGCCGACGAAGACGCCTACATCTCCTTCGACAACGAGCGCGTTGGCTTCCTGCAGGCCGAGGCCGTCCTCAAGGCCGTGCCGGAAGGCAACTACTACCTGCTCGGCGGCGCGCCGACCGACAACAACGCCAAGCTGCTTCGCGCTGGCCAGGAAAAGGCCCTCAAGGCCGCCATCGACGCCGGCAAGGTGAAGGTCGTCGGTTCGCAGTGGGTCAAGGAGTGGAGCCCGACCGAAGCGCTGTCGATCATGGAAAATGCTCTGACGGCCGCCAACAACAAGATCGACGCCGTCGTGGCCTCGAATGACGGTACGGCCGGTGGTGCCATCCAGGCTCTCGCCGCCCAGGGTCTCGCCGGCAAGGTAGCGATCTCCGGCCAGGACGCCGACCTCGCCGCCATCAAGCGCGTCATCGAAGGCACGCAGACGGTTACTGTCTACAAGCCGCTGCAGCTGATCGCTTCGGAAGCCGCCAAGCTGTCGGTCAAGCTCGTCAAGGGTGAGAAGGTCGATTACTCGGCCAAGCTCGACAACGGCACGAAGCAGGTCGACTCCGTCCTGCTGACGCCGATCCCGCTGACCAAGGAAAACGTGATGAAGGTCGTCGAGGACGGCTTCTACACGAAGGAACAGGTCGAGGGTAAGTGATCCTCTGACACTATCAACCGGGGCGGGCAAAACCCGCCCCGGCATGCTGTTTGCCGATGGGGTCGGGACGATCCGTCGGTCTGCCCGTCGAGTGGTGATTGCCTTGAGCCGACGCTTCGGCGTGTCGCGCGTGCGTCGCCTGAGGATCCGCGCATCGAGGCAATGTCCGAGCGCATCGGGCGGGTGAATGTCGGCCGAGATCATCTGGCTCGGTCTTCACGCAGAAAACAGCGGAATGCGTCGCGGCCTCCTGCAAGGATGTCGTGCCGGGTCGGCAAGTCGCGGGGGCGGCATGTCGGTTCGTATTCGGCGAAATGCCGGTTTTGGGAAGCGACGGGCCTTCGAGGCCTTTGGCTCCGATTGGAGATGGATGGCGCGCGAGGCCTGACAGAGGCCGTTCGCGCCGTCGAAGGGAGTGCGGTCCATGTCAGACTATCTCTTGGAGATGCACGACATCACCAAGGACTTTAATGGCGTCAAGGCGATCGATGGGATTCATCTCCAGGTTCGCCGTGGCGAATGCGTGGGGCTTTGTGGCGAAAACGGCGCCGGCAAGTCGACGCTGATGAAGGTTCTTTCGGCGGTTTACCCCTATGGGACCTGGTCGGGCCAGATTCTCTGGGAAGGCAAGGAACTCAAGGCGCGCAACATCCGCGAAACCGAGGAAGCGGGTATCGTCATCATCCATCAGGAACTGATGATGGTGCCGCATCTGACCGTGGCCGAGAACATCTTCCTCGGCTCCGAACCGCGCAACAAGGCCGGCTTCATCGACTACGACCTGATGAACGCCCAGGCCGAGAAGCTGATGGCCCGCCTCAAGATGAGCGACATCAACGTCGCGCTGCCGGTCTACAACTATTCGGGCGGCAAGCAGCAACTGGTGGAGATCGCCAAGGCGCTCAACAAGAACGCTAAGCTGCTGATCCTGGACGAGCCGACCTCGGCTCTGACGACCGCCGAAACCAAGACGCTGCTCGACCTCATCAAGGAGTTCAAGGCCAACGGCATGGCCTGCGTCTACATCTCGCACAAGCTCGACGAGGTTGCCGAGATCGCCGATACCGTGACGGTCATCCGAGACGGCACCCATATCGGCACCCAGCCGATGGCCGAACTCGACACCAACAAGATCATCACCATGATGGTCGGTCGCGAGATGAAGAACCTCTTCCCGCGCGAGGCGCACACCATCGGCGACGTGGTGTTCGAGGCGAAGAACATCTCCTGCTGGGACGTCACCAACCGCGAACGCAAGGTGGTGGACAACGTCTCATTCGAAATTCGCAAGGGCGAGATCCTCGGCGTGGCCGGACTGGTCGGAGCCGGGCGAACCGAACTCGCCTGCAAGCTGTTCGGCTGTTGGAACGGTGACCACGAGGGCAGGATCTTCCTCGATGGTACGGAAATCAGCGTTCGCGCGCCGCGAGATGCGGTGAGGCTCGGCATCTGCATGGTGCCGGAGGATCGCAAGCGGCATGGCATCGTGCCGCTGATGGGCGTCGGCTACAACATCACCATGTCGGTGCTGAAGCGCTATACCAGTGGCGGCTTCATCCAGTCCGAGGCCGAACTGGCCGAGATCCAGAACCAGATCATTCGCATGAAGGTCAAGACGGCGGAGCCTCTTCTGCCGATCGCTTCGCTGTCGGGTGGCAACCAGCAGAAGGCGGTCGTCGCCAAGATGCTGCTGCCCGAGCCGAAGGTGCTCATCCTCGACGAGCCGACGCGCGGTATCGACGTCGGTGCCAAGTACGAGATCTACAAGCTGATCTTCGAACTCGCCAAGCAGGGCGTTGCGGTTTTGATGATCTCTTCGGAAATGCCTGAGGTGCTCGGCATCGCCGATCGTGTTCTGGTCATGGGTGAGGGCAAACTGCGGGGCAACTTCGTCAACGAAGGACTTACGCAGGAGAAGGTTCTCGCCGCCGCCATTGGACAACCGACCACGGACGATGGCCTAAAGCTCTCTCTTCATAAGAATGCTGGTGCATAGCCATGACACTTACCAAAAAAGACGTCAGGAAGTTCCTGTCCGAGTACAAGATCGTTGCCCTCCTGATCGTCATCGCGATCATCTGGGTCTTCTTCGGCTACCTCACCTATGATTCCGAACTGGGCGGCTCGCAGTTCCTGACGCCGCGTAACTTCTCCAACCTGCTGCGCCAGATGGCGATTACCGGCATGTTGGCATCGGCGATGGTGTTCGTCATCGTCGCCGGCGAGATCGACCTGTCGGTCGGCTCGCTGCTCGGCCTTCTCGGCGGCATAGCCGCGGTGCTCGACGTCACCTACTCCTGGCCGTTGTGGGCCACGATCGTTCTGGTCATCGCCATGGGCCTGTTCTTCGGCCTGATGGTCGGCTGGCTCACCGCCTATCTCGGCATTCCCTCGTTCATCGTGACGCTGGGTGGCCAGCTCGCCTTCCGCGGCATGGTGCTCGGTCTGACGGGCGGCATCACCATCGCCCCGGTCAGCCCCGACCTGAAGTTCATCGGCCAGGGCTACCTGCCGGAGCTGGTTGGCGATGCCGGCGGCGTGCTGCTGTTCCTCGTGTTGGTGTTCCTCGCCTTCCGCACCCGCATGAACCGTCAGAAGCACAATCTGGCCGTCTCGACGATGCCGGCCGAGGTTGGGCGCCTGCTGTTTGCCGGCCTCATCATCCTGGGCTTCGTATTGACGCTCAACGATTATCAGGGCGTGCCGGTGCCCGTGCTGGTCCTGCTGATCATCCTCGCCGTGTTTACCATCATCGGCAACAAGACCACCTTCGGTCGTCACATCTACGCCGTCGGCTCCAACATGGAGGCAACGCGCCTGTCGGGCGTGAACGTCGCCTACGTGAAGATGATGGTGTTCGCGCTGATGGGGCTGATGTGCGCCTTTGCCGGTTTGACCACCACGGCCCGTCTGGCGGCCGGTACGCCGTCGGCCGGTTTCGGCAACGAGCTCGATGCCATCGCCTCCTGCTTCATCGGCGGTACATCGATGCGTGGCGGCGTCGGCTCGGTGTCGGGCGCGCTGGTTGGCGCGGTCATCATGGCCAGCCTCGACAACGGCATGTCCATGATGGGTATCGACACGTTCTGGCAGCAGATCGTGAAGGGCATCATTCTGGTCGCCGCCGTCTACATGGACATCGTGTCCTCGGGTAACCAGCGCGGTTGACGATCCCGGTCAGCGCTTCGCAAGGCGCGACCAGATCTACGACAAAGGAAAACCCCGGTCGCCAACGCGGCCGGGGTTTTTTGTCTCAGAAGAACGGAGGCGGGCAGGGCGGCGACGCGGTGCTCTTGCCTCATTCCCGCCAGGTTGTCGCCAGCACTCGCAACCAGTTGTCGCGACATAGCTTGACGAGGTCGGCCTCGCCGTAACCCGCCTGTCGCAGTGCGCCGACGAGGGCCTGCTGGCCGGCAGCGTCGCCGATCTCCGAGGGAATGGTGGCTCCATCGTAATCGGAGCCGAGGCCGACGCCGTCGATGCCCAGATGTTCCACCAAATGGTCGACGTGGCGCACCATGTCGGTGAGCGGCGTCGCCGCATTCTCCTGCCCGTCCGGCCGCAGGAAAG
>Ga0206117_100557_pt1 | contig 34964 bp, 28 predicted proteins | sample 3A5Ametagenome_FD_177997 | JGI IMG/M metagenome (GOLD analysis project Ga0206117, IMG submission 177997) | Enriched microbial communities from leaf-cutter ant dump, University of Wisconsin, Madison, United States - 3A5A | ecosystem: Environmental > Terrestrial > Nest > Insects nest > Nest dump... | reverse complement strand
CCGGGTAGCGCACCCTCAGCTTCGGCACCACGCGCACCCGCCGGGTGCGTCCGTTCTTCAGCGTCACCCGCCGGTACGACACGTCCACCGGGTTGGGCTCCCCCGGATCCGGCAGGGCTTCCAGCACGTCGGGGCTCATGACCGTCAGGAACGCCCGGATGAGCTGCGATGTCGTCATGCCGCGGGTGACCGCTGCCGCCTCGACGGCCGACCTCAGGGAATGCTGGCAAGGCACGACGATGGAGGACAAAGGGCGACCCCGAAGTGTGAGTGAAACCATGAATGACCTGTAAGGCTCAGTCCCGCGCCTGCCGGAGCTGGGTGAGCGCATCGCGGATCGCCGCCTCCAGCGCGGCGATCCGGCCGCGTTGCTGGTCGTCGCGCCGGGCGGCGGCCTGTGCGGCGCTGCGCAGGCGGCCGACCTCCTCGATCGGCGATGCGTCCACCCCCCGGCGGTCGAGGTAGAACAGCCCGACCTCGATCACCTGCTGCAGCGTCTGGCCGGCCGGCAACAGCCGCTCCAGCGCCGCCAGTGCGGCAATCCGCTCGCCCGCCGCCTCGCTGCCCAGCCGCGGAAGCACCGCCCGCAGCCGCTTGTCCCGGCTCAACGCGCCGACCGGTCAATGCACGGCATGGGCGAGCCGCTGGAACATGCAGAGATAGCCGTGGACCGGAACCGACGCCTCGGTGCGCAGGATCACGTTGTCGATGGTCCTGGCGCGGAACAGACCGCGCGCACTGCTTCGCAGATGGTCGAGGCCATGGACGTAGCGGCCGCTCGGGGTCAGCCGGTATCCCGGCTCCTCCTGCCGCTCCACCGTGAAAGCCAGCAGCCCGCCCGGCACCAGCACGCCCGCCGCCGCCCGGAAGACCTCCGTCAGGTCGCCGATGTAGCAAAGCACGTCCGCGCTGACGACGGCATCGAAACGTTCGTCCGTTCTGGTCATGAACTGGACGAGTTCGGCCTGCGCCAGCAGGTCGTAGAGGCTGCGGTCGCGCGCCTTGTCCAACATGCGCGCCGACAGATCGACCCCGACCAGCCGGGATGCCGCCGGGCGCAGGATCGGCCCGCACAGGCCGGTGCCGCAGCCGATGTCCAGGACCCGCGCACCGCCATCCGCCGACAATGCTGCGGGCAGGGCGGCGACCGCGGTACGTGCGACGATCTCATGCGCCTTGTACTGGAGCGTCTTGACCAGATGCTCGTCGAACCGGTCGGCATAGGAATCGAACACTTTGGCGACATAGGCCTCCGGCGCCTTGGCCGAGGCCGTCCCGGCGATGGCGTGGACGAGATGGGCCAGAACCGTGTCGTCCGGATTGAGCTCCATCGCCCGGCGGTACACCGCCAGCGCCTCGTCCCGGTGATTGCGGTTCACCAGCAGCGATCCCAGCACGATCAGCGAGTCCCGCCGTGACGGGTCGAGCGCCGCCCCGCGGCGCGCGGCGGACAGGGCCTCCGCCGACCGGCCGACGGCGTCCAGCGCCTGGGCTTGGACCGCCAGCACTTCCGTGCCCGCCGGATCCAGGGCCAGTGCGGCGCGGCACACGGGCAGGGCCTCCTCCGGCGCCTTGTCCTTGAACAGGGCCATGGCGCGCAGGGCATGCATCGCCGAGTGGTCCGGGCGCAGCTTGGCGGCCTGCTCGGCGGCGAGGGCGGCGTCGCGGTAGCGGTTCTGGGCCAGCAGGATGCGGGCCAGGTTGGCGAAGGCCTCGGGATAGTCGGGGCGGTGGCGCAGCGCGGCGGCGCAGGCGAGCAGCGCCTCCTCCAACCGGCCCATGCCGCGCAACGCGACCGCGAGGTTGTTGTAGGGCATCGGCCAGTCGGGTTGCGCGGCGATGGCGTCGCCGAACAGGTCGGCGGCCTCGGCGAAGCGCCCCTGGCGGAGCAGGGCCGTGCCATCCTCCACCTTCGCCCGGATTTCATCCGGAATCTCGCCGGTTTGGAATGAGGTGGTTTGGAGAGACGGGGCATGACGAGGGGAGGGTGTTCCGGCGACACTTGGCGGCGCCAATGCGGGCGCCATTGCGGCGGACGCTTCGTCCATGGCGGTCCCCTCCGAGAAAGTCTGATATCCGGCCTATGCCGTGACAAAGGGCATACCGCACCCCCGACGCCGCCGCAAAAGCAGATCGAACCAACATGGGCCAATCTTCAGGGGCTCCGGCGCTGGAATCCGGCTATAGCCGAACCAGGAGGCCAGCCATGTTCTTCGGTTTCGGGCGCCTTGCATTCGTCCTGTGGCTCTGCGCGGTCGGTGGTCAGGTCTTCACCCTGTTCGCCTTCCACAATGCGGTGGCCGAGGCTCACACCAGCGAGATCGCCGCACGGCTCTCGGCGCTGACGAACCGCGTCGCTGCGGCTGCGGCGGAGCGCGCCACCATCGGAATTCCGCTGGCCCACCAGTCCGACCTCCAGCGCCGCATCGAACTGGCGACCGGCATCGGCAGCGGCGTGGCGCTTCATGTCGTCGACGCGCGCGGCACGGTGCTTTTCAGCACCGCGCGGGAAATGGTCGGTGCCACGGTTCCGGCCTCGTGGATCGGCATCGTCCCAGCCGCTCCGGCGGATCCATGGAGCCACGAGGGGCGCGACGGCATGGTCATCGGCGTTCCGGTGCTCGACGCCCTTGGGGCGGTGGGAGGTGCCATTCTCGGCCACGCGGCGCAGGAGGATGCGCGGGTCGAGGTGCTGACGGCGCTGCGCGAGACGGCGACGGTCACCCTCGTGTTCCTGATGCTGGTCGCCGTGCTGGCGGCGCTGGGCACCCGCCTGCTGGTCGGGGAGACCCATCGTTCCGTTTTGAAGCTAAAGGCGTTCTACGAGGCGCAGTGCCAGAGGCTGATAGGGGCGGAGCCCGCCAACGCCGAGACCCGCCCGGCGGGGCAGGCGCTCGGCGTTGTCCTGCACGGTCTGGAGCAGGCCGAGGAACAGGCGGCCCGCATCGACGATGCGCCGGCCCGCGGCACGTCGGGAGCATAACCAATGCTGTTTGGATCCGAGCACCCGGTCCGCCGGTTCGTCCCGCTGCTGGTCGCGGTCGTCGTTATCCCGTGGATCGCCACGCTGGCGGCGGCGCTGGTCGGCGCCGCCAACCTGGCCGACCGCGGCACGGCGACGCGCACCGACATCGTTGGACAGGCCCTGGTGCAGGACCTCGAAAAGGCGCTCGGCCTCGGGTTGCCGCTGAACCGTCTGGCCGGCATGGACGATTATCTGGAGGAACTCTCCGACATCGTTCCCGAGATCGAGCTGGTGCTGATCGCCGACGCCGACGGCAAGACTCTGTTCCAGAAGGCGACCACCGGGCGGCCGGACCTGTCGGCGCGCTTGTCCCCTGCCGAGACCGACTGGTCTGCCTTCCACCTGTCGGTGCAGCGTTATCCCCTGCGGACCGGGGCGACACAGTCCGGCGAGGTGATCCTCGGCCGCAAGGCCCTGGCGCAGCCGGCCAACACCCGGCGGATTCTCATCGATTTCGCGGTGGCGCTGACCATCGCGCTGGCGGGCGGGTCGCTGCTTCTCCGCATGCTCGTGCACACGCAGCTGGTCGCTCCGCTCGGCTACGCCAGTGGGCTCGACGCGGTGGTGGCCCGGCGCGTCTATGACCGGATCGCTCCGCCGGTGGACCAAAGTCTGATCGGTGGACTGCTGGCGGAAATGAACCGGCTGGTGATCGGCGTCAACGACCGTTTCGCCCGCGCACATGCCTATCTGACCGAGGTGCGCGACCTTAGCTTCAATCCGGATGCGGCGGCGGAGGTCGAGCCTCTGATCGCCCGCATCGAGCGGCTGGGCCGCTTCTCGCCCGACCGGCTGGCGGCGCTGCCGCCCGTCGCCGGCAACCCGCTGCCGCACGCCGTCGTCTTCTTCGCCGCGGTGGCGCTGTCCATCCTCGCCGGCGTCGCCGCCCAGCGCCTGCCCCTCGACACCGCCCTGGCCGCCACGGCGCTGGGCATCGCCCTGGCGGCGCCCTTCGCCCGCGTCGTCGGGCGGTACGGGCTGGCAGTGACGCTCGCCGCGCTGGTGGCCTGGGGTGTGACCACTTTGTCGGACCCCGGCCGCGACCTGCTGCTCGCCGCGGCGGTCCTGGGCGGCATCGGCGCCGGCCTGTCGGTCCAGACCATCCGGCCGATCCTCGACACGCTCGGCGCCGATCTCGGGGTGTCGGCCACCGGGGGGCTGGTCGCCGGGGCGGGAATTTCCATCCTCTGCACCGCGAGCATCGGCACCGGACCGGTCATGGGCATTGGCGCCCTGTCGGCCGCCATCGGCCTGCTGGTCGCCCTGCGCGTGGAACGCGTCGCGTCGGCGCGCCGGGCTCCCCTGATTCTGCGTCAGATCTTCACCATCGACCGTTGGTGGAGCGGCGGACGGCCCGCGCCGAAGGGCTGGGCGCTGTGGCTGGTCACCGGCCTTGCCCTGACCTATGCCGCCATGCCGCAGGTGGCCGGCACCTCCGGTGTCCGCCAGGGCGCGGAGTTCATCTGGTTCCATGGCGGTGCCGCGTGGCTGGCGGCGATTGCGGTGGTGGCGCTCTCGCCCCGGCCGGCGACCGCCGTGCTGCTGTCCTTGTCCGCCACCTCCCTGGCGGCCGGCGCGTTGGCGTTGGGGTCCGCCGCGGCCGGGCCGGGCACGGCGCTGGCCGTCGCCGCGGCGCTCGGTGCCGGGCATGCCGCGCTGGCGGCGGGCGGCGAGAATGGCGGTCTGGTCGCCCTGCGTGGAGCGATGGCGCTTCTGGCCGGGATGGGGCTGCCGCTGCTGCTTGGCAACAATGCTGGCATCGCCGCGGCCTCGGCCGGGCTGGTGGTGACGGTCGCCCTGCTGCCGCCCATCGCCCTGGCGCTGCGGCGTGTCCTGCTGGACCGCCGGACCGCGCCGGCCGCTGCGACGGAAGGGAGTGCGGCGGCATGAGGATGGGCATCATGGGAACCGGCGGTATGGGAGCCGGTTTGGGCGGGCGGATGTTCCTGTTCGCAGCCGGCGCGGTGCTGGCGGTGCTCGCCACGGCGGTGCTGTTCACCGTGTTGTGGGGTGACCGCACTGCGGAACGCCGTGTGACCGAGGAGACCCGCGCCGCCCAGCGGCTTTGGGAAAGCCTGATGGAGGAGGAGGCCATCGTCATGCAGCGGGCGGCGGCCGACCCGCTGCTGGTCGCGGCGATGGACCGCAACAACGGCCAGGCCGTGGCGGCCCGGCTGCCGCTGCTTGGCTTTTCCTCGGCGGCGCTGGTCAACAGCGTCGGGCAGCCGTTGATATCGGTGCCGGCGCCGACCGATATGCGCCTCATCGACGAACGGCGGGTCGCCCAGGTGCTGGCGCAGAACGATGCCTACACCGGCCTTGTCGTAGTCGGCGGTGCCGTGCAGCACATGGTGGCAGCACCCTTCGGCGAGGCGCGGCCGGCTGACCGTGTCGTCCTCGCGCTGCGCACCGTACAGCCGAGTCTAACGGTGCTTGCCCGCGTCCTTGGCGGCTCGGCCTATCTGGTCGACGGCAACGGCGCGCTTTACGACCGTGCCGGCGCTTTGCCCTGGGAGGACATACAGCCGTCACTCGGCGGCGGCACGGACCATGCCAAGGTCCACCGATCCGGCCGCAGCTTCGAGGTCCGTACCCTTCGTCTCGCCGATGCTGCCGGCGGCAAGGCGCTGGCGCTGGTCGTGGCGCGCGAATCCACGCTGGAGGACATGGCGGCCAGCCTGTTCGATACCAGCGCCATCCTGGTGCTGATGACCGTGCTCGCGGCCAGCCTGTTCGGGCTGGAATGGTATTTCCGGCGCTCGTTGGCGCCGATCCATGCGTCGCTGTCGGCACTGTCGGCGCTGGCCGACGGCAACACCAACGTGGCGGTGCTCGGGGCGGAGCGCAGCGACGAGGCGGGCCGGCTCGCCCGGACGGTGGAAGTGTTCCGCAACCGCAGCCGCGCCCTCCAGGATGCCGAGGCGCGGCGTGGCCGGCATTGGCTGCGTCAACAGTCCTTCATCCGCAAGCAGATGCTGCGCATGGCCGAAAACCTGCCCGACCAGGGCCGGGTGGAGTTGCTGGGGGATCTGGACCGCATCGAGTCCGTCACCGGCCGCGGCGACGGGGCGGGCGGGTTGGCGGTCGCCTTCGAGGTGATGGCCGAGCGCGTGCGCAGCCAGCACGCCGCCCTGGACGGCATGGTCGTGCAGCTTCGCGCCTCGCTCGACACCAAGACCGAACTGGTTGAGCTGCAAAAGCAGTTCGAGATTGCCCGCCGCATGCAGCAGGCCATCCTGCCGGCCGGCCTGCCGGCCCGCCCGGACCTGGCAGCGGCAGGCCTGCTGCTGCCGGCGGCGGAGTTCGACGGAAGCTTCTACGACTTCTTCCTGGCCGACGACGACACGCTGGTGGTTCTGCTGGGTCAGGTTTCGGGCGGCGGTCTGGCCGGCGGCTTCATGACGGTGACCGCTCGCACCGCCGTGCGCGCGCTGGCCTCCGCCGGACTCGGTCCGGGGGCCTGCCTGACCGGAGCCAACCGGCTACTCGCCGCCGACAATGCGGCGGGGCTGCGGATCGGGCTGGCGATGGGCGTGGTGACCCTGCGCAATCGCCGCTTCGTCTTCGCCGGCGCCGGCGTGCCGGCCCCGTTCCTCGCCCGCCGCCTGGGCGATGTCGTCGATCTGCCGGTGGCGGAGAATGCGCCGCTTGGGCTGGATCCCGGCCTGACGGTCGCTGAAACTGCCTTCGATCTGCCAGTGCCGAGCACGCTGGTTCTGTGCGGTTCTGGCCTTCTCGACGGCACCAACCGCTTCGACGTGCCGTTCGGCCGTACCCACATGGGCGATGTGCTGAGCAGTCTTGACGATCTTTCGGCCGACAGCACCATCGCCGCCGTGCAGGCGGCGCTGTTCGAACATGCCGGCGGCCGCACCGTTCCGATGGCGCGCGACCGCACCTGCCTCGCCGTGCGGGTGCGGGCATGACAACCGGCATGTTCGGCCGCATGGCGGCAGCGCTCGCCCTTCTCGCGCTGCTCGCGTTCCCCGGGGCCACGCGGGCGCAGCAGCCGTGCGAGAGCTATTTCGCGGCGAACGAGGCGGCCTATGGCATCCCCACCGGCATCCTGCACGCCATCGGCATGACCGAGTCCGGCCGCGGCGGCGCGACCTGGCCCTGGGCGCTGAACCTGGGCGGCGCTCCGGCCTTTCCGGCAAGCCGCGGCGAGGCGCTGGCTCTGATGGGCGACGGGGCGGGGTCGCTGCGCCTCGACATGGCGGTCGGCTGCATGCAGGTGCACACGCGCTGGCACGCGCGCGCCTTCCGCTTCGGCGAGGACATCCTGGACCCGGCGACCAATGTCGCCTATGCGGCGGCCTTCCTGCGCCTGCTCTATGACCGCCATGGCTCCTGGACCGAGGCGGTGCGCCGTTACCATGCCGGTGCCGGCAATCCCCAGGCGCAGGACATCTACCTGTGCCGGGTGCTGGGCTGGCGGGTCCGTCTCGGCTACCAGCGCGAGACCTCGGCGATGGACGGTCTGTGCGCCGCTGCCCGGACCGTCTCGGCGGAGGGGCGATGAAGAAGCTTCTCCTCGCTGTGCTGGTCCTGCTGCTCTTGGTGGTGGCGTTCGGCGGCGGTTACTATCTGGCCGGCGGCGGGCTTCCGGGCGTTACCGCCCAGGCCGCCAAGGACGGTCCGGCGCCGGCAGGAGGTGCCGTGGGGGCTGCCAACGGCTCTCCTCCGGCCGGCGCGCCCGCCGACGCCCCGGCCGGAACGAAGGCCGCGGACGGGAAGGATGCCAAGGATGCGAAGGGCGCCCCCGGAGAAATCCCGCCGCCCGACATCCCGGTGAGACCCGCGGCGACGGCGGCCAAGGGCGGCACGGTCTACACCGTCGAGCTGGGCGCCTTCCGGTCGCCCGACAATGCGAAGGCCTTTGCCGGGGTGATGCAGGAGCGCGGACTGCCCGTGTCCATCGTCGAGACGGTCGATGCCGGCGGACGGCCCTGGCTGCGCGTGCGCGCCGGCAGCTTCGCCGACCTGTGGCAGGCCGAGGCGCGCCGCCCAGAGTATGAGCGGGTGGCGGGGATCGGCGGCGTGGTGGTCGGCGAGACATCCCCTGCCGCTCCTGCCGCTCCTCCCTGACCGCCGGTCTTCCGCGACCTGCCGCGGACGTTGAATGCTCCACATTGGATGTATGCCTCAACCCCGTGGAAACGCATGGGATGCGGACTTTCGCCCATGCCGGAAATAGGCCTTCGGGACAGCGTCCGGTCCGCCCCCGCGGACTACGCCAGAACGAACCAGACAGAGGGCGTGATTCCGGCGGCTTGATGCTTCAATTGCCACGATCCGGGCCGACGGGCTCTCGGAACAGGATTTCGCTCGGGATGCGATGGCGATGACGACGATTACGCTGGGGCGGGGACAGGTGGCCGGGCTGGCCATCGGCGTTGTCGTGCTCATGGTTGTCGCCATGCTGCTGGGCGTGGGGATTGCCGTGGCGACCATGGGGCCGGCGACGCAGGTCGCCAGTGGTCCCGGTGCCGCTCCTGCTGCCGCCCCGGCTGGCGAAGGCCGGCTTGCCGGCGTCGCCGACACCGTCGGCATGAGCGCCATCTCGCGCCGGTTCGAGACCGAACAGGCGGTCAAGGCAACCGCCGACCGTGCCGCGGACACCGTCTCGGGCGTGGCGGAGACTGTGCTGGACCCGGTCGCCCACGGCACGCTCGCCGCCGCCGGCCGCTTCCTTCCCTCCTGGATGGCCGCTCCGGTGGCCAAGTCGGTGAACCGCGCCTCTTTCCAGGCGCGCAGCAAGCTGTCTTACGGCGTCGAGAACGGCGTCGAGGAGCGTCTCTTCAACGGGCTCGATCAGGTGACCGGACAAGGGGGGCAAGGGGCGAAGGCGGGCGATCCGGCCCCCGTGCGCAGCTTCGCGGTCGAGTTGGGCCGCTTCGCCAACCAGGCCAATGCCGAGAGCTTCGCCGCCGCCGCCGGCCAGCGGGGCGTCTCCGCCGCCGTCTCCTACGCGCCCGACGGCGGGGCCACGACGCCCTATGCCGTGCGCAGCGGCCGTTTCGCCACCACCGACGAGGCGACTGCCGCCGCGGACGCCATCAAGCGGTCCAGCGGCGTCGCCGGAACCGTCGTCACCCTTGCCGAGCCGGGAGGACGATCCTGATGCCCCTTCGACGTTCCCATGCTGCCCTTGCCATTCTTTTGCTTCTCGGCGCCTGTGCCGACAAGCCGGCGGCCTGGCTGAACACCGTGTCCTTCACCGTCGCACCCGCCGCCAACGACAGCACGCCGGTCGCCATCGACGTGGTGTCGATCCGCGACAAGGCGCTGGTCGATCAGCTCACGGCGCTCACCGCCGCCGACTGGTTCGCCAAGCGCGAGCAGTACCGGCGCGACCACCCCTCGACCTTGGACATCGCGAGCTGGGAGCTGGTGCCCGGCCAGAAGCTCGACACCCAGCTGCCGTCGGACCGGGAGGCGGCCTGGGCGATCCTCGTCTACGCCAACTACGCCACCCCCGGACCGCACCGGCTGCGCGTGCCCGACACGCGCACGCTTTCCCTCTCCGTCGGCGACAAGGATGTCGAACTTGCTCCCTGACGTTTCCGCCATTCACCGGAGGCCGGCATGACCGAGGCACGCGACATTCCCGAGGCCATCGCCTGGCACGACGGCATGCTGCTGGCCCCGCAGCATTTCCAGCAGCAAGCCCTGCGCAACGAGCGGCTGCTGACCTACCACGCAGGCCATGCCCGTCCCTTCCATTGGGGCGTCGTGCATTTCCAGGTGGACCGCGTCAATCTGGTGTCCGGTCTGGTGCGCATCCGCGAACTGGAGGCGATCATGCCCGACGGGCTGATCGTCCATCATGCCGGCGACAGCACCGAACCGCTGGAGGTCGACATCTCCGCCTATGCCGACCCGGTCGGCCAGACGCAGATCACCATCCATCTGGTCGTCCCGCAGGCTCTGGCGGACCGGGCGCCCGGTCCCGGCGAGATCTCCCGCTTCCTCTCGGTGGAGGGCCGCCCGGTTCCCGACCTGAACGGCGGAGAGGAGGTGGCCATCGCCCGCCTGCGCCCGCGCCTGGGGCTGTTCGCCACCACCGGCCCGAACCAGAAGCCGCCGCAGAAGTTCGTGTCGATGCCGGTGGCCCAGGCGACCTTCCGCAACGACGCCTTCGTGCTGACCGACTTCGTGCCGCCGACGCTGTCGGTGACCGCCAATTCGGCGCTTGGCCGGCTGGGCGGGGAGATCGTGCGGCGCGTGCGCGAGAAGGCGCTGTTCCTGGCCGAACGCTCCGGCGTCGGCACCGGCAATGCCGCCACCGAGCTGGCCGACGCCGCCCGCACGGAAATCCGCAGCCTCGTCACCGGACTGCCGCCGCTGGAGGCGCAGCTCGCCGTCGGCGTCTGCCATCCCTTCGACGTCTACCTGTCGCTGTGCACGCTGGCCGGCCATCTCTCGGCCTTCGCCAACGGCGCGGTGCCGGCCAAGCTGTCGCGCTACGACCATGACGATCCGATGTCGGCCTATGGCGAGGTGCGCGATTTCATCCTGCGCATGATCGACCGCGTCAAGGAAGGCGTTGCCCGCATCCCCTTCACCTTCGAGGCCGGGATGTTCGGTCTGGTGATGGAGGAGGCTTGGCTCAAGGGCCGTCTGGTCATCGGCGTGCGCGGTCCGGCCGCCGCGACCGTGGGCGAGGTCGCCGCCTGGATGGAGAATTGCATCGTCGCCTCCCACTCGAAGCTGGAGACGCTCTCCGGCCTGCGGGTGAAGGGTGCCGACCGCATCGCGCTTGACGACAGCGGCGAATCCGGTGTCGCCGCACCGCGCGGCGTCGTGCCGTTCGAGGTGGTGGTGGACCCCCGCTACATCGTTCCCGGCGAGCGGCTGGAAATCTGGAACCCCGACAGCATCGGCAGCCGCTTCCGGCCCGCCGAGATCACGCTGTTCGTCACGGCCTGAGCTAAGGATTGGCACGATGCTTCACCGCCGGGATCTGGTCGATCACTTCCTCGCTTTCGCCCGCGAGATCCAGCAGCACCGCGCGGCGATCCGCGCCGGCCGCCCGGCCGCCGCTGCAGCGGCCGGTTCCGGGGCGGAGGCGGCCGAAAGTCTGCCGGCCTTCCTGAACGAGGACGTGCTCGCCCTGTCGGCCATGCATGCGCCCGCCGGTTTCGCTACCCGTCCCGGGATGGGCGCGGCGATGCCGGCGCTGTCCCTCGAACCCGATGCGGAGATCGTCATCCGCCGCCTGCAGGACTTTCTGGAAGCCCAGGCGGCGCAGGTCGCGCGCACCGGCACCGAACTGATGATCAGCCAGTACCGCGAGGCGCAATACGCCATGGCGGCGCTGGCCGACGACCTGTTCATCCATGACGTGGAGTGGAACGGGCGGGAGGTCTGGCGCTCCGCCCTGCTGGAGCAGGCGCTGTTCCGCACCCGGCTTGCCGGTGAGCGCGTCTTCGATCGCATGGAGGCGCTGCTGGCCAGCAACGACCGCCGGCTGTCGCAGCTCGCCGCCGTGTACCTGCTGCTGCTGGGGTTGGGCTTCAAGGGCCGTTACCGCGAGCCCGGCGGCGCCGTGCAACTGCGCAGCATCTCCGCCCGCCTTTTCGAATTCATCGCCGGACGCGAGTCCGAGCTGGCCCCCGGCCTGCTGCCGGCCGGGCGCACGCTGATCCCGGCCGCCTACGCCCACACCATGACCGACGGGCAGATGCGCACGCTGGCGCGCGGTGTCCGCTGGCCCGTGGTGCTGGCCGCCCTGGCCGGGGCGTGGCTGGTCGTCGGTCAGGCGATGTGGTGGGTGACGACCGCGAACCTGTCGAGTGCGGCGGACGCGGTGATGCAGGCGTCCGTCCGCGTGACGCGCTGAGCCGGGGCGGGGAGAGGGACCATGGATATTCTCGGCACCGTCCTGACGGGCATCGCGCAGAACCAGCTGTGGTTCTTCGCAGCGCTTCTGCTGGTCGTCCTCGTCATCATCGCCGTCATGGCGGTGATCCTGCTGCGCGCCGGTCGTCGGCCGGCCGAGCCGCCGCCGGAGGTCAAGGCCCTGCCGGCGCCCGACAGTGCCGATCCCGCCGGGGCGCCCGCGTCGGGAGTGCCCGCGGCGCTGCCCGTCGTCGGCGGGCGCGACCTCCGCCGGTTGTTCCGCGAGGGTCTTGCCGCCTATCGCGAAACCCTGTCGCGCAACGTCTATCTGGTGCCGTGGTACCTGCGCACCGGCGTCGTTCCCGGCGACGACGGCGGCCTGCTGAGCTGCGCCGAGGAGGTTCGCCCGCCGGTGGAGTCCAAGGACCGGCCCTTCGGCTTCCATTGGCGCTTCTACGACCGGGCGGTGGTGATCGACATCGACGACGCGCGGGTGGCCTGGAAGGGCGTGCTCGACCAGCTTGCCCGTCACCGCGTCATGATGCCGGCCGACGGCGTGATCCTGACCATCCCGCTGGAGGAACTTGAGGACGTCCGCCGTGCCGCGGCGCGCGGCACCGAGCTTTATGCCCGCCTGTGGGAAATCCAGCGCACGCTGGGGCTCGCGCTGCCGGTCTATGTGGTGGTCACCGGCTGCGACGCCATTCCCGGTTTCCCGCTGCTGGCCGATGCGCTGCCCGAGCCCCTGCGCGACGGCATGCTCGGCTGGTCGTCGCCCTACGCGCTGGAGACGGTGTTCACCCCGGATGTCGTCGGCGAGGCGCTCCAGTCCGTCGCCGCTGGCATGCTGGCCCTCCAACTCGAAGTCTTCGGCGCGGCAGCGCGGGAGGACGGGGCGCAGATCGTGGCGCTGACCGACCGGCTGACCGGGACGGAGGCGGCCCTACGCGCCATGCTCGGCACCGCCTTCAAGCGCACCGCCTATCAGGAAACCCTGTATGTCCGCGGGCTGTATTTTGTCGGCCGGACGGCCCCGGAGACGCCTGCCGTCTTCGGCCGCGACCTGCTGAACCGCAAGATCTTCCCCGAGGCGGGGCTGCCCAAGCCGACCCGCGCCTTCGCCGCGACGCGGACCCTGCGCCGCCATGCCTGGCCGGTCGGCACCGCCGTCGCCTCTGCCGCCGCGATCCTGCTGCTGTGGATGGGCGTGCACCGGGTGAACACGCTGTCGGACCAGCTGGTGCCGATCCTGTCGGACATCCCGGCGAACCTGCAGCAGCTTTCCGACCAGCGCGCCGCCAATCAGGCCGGCGCCCCGCTGCCGCCGACCTATGCCGATGCTGCCGCCCGGTTCGTCCAGGGCATGGCGACCCTGCCGCAGGAACTGCCCTTCAACCCGCTGCCGGCCGCCTGGATCAGCGGCGTGCCCGACGAGGTGACCCGTGCGCTGGCGGTGGGATATCGCCGGCTGACGCTGGCGACCATGCGCGACGTCGCCGAGGACCGGCTGCGCCGACTGGCCCGCGACCCGCTCCGCGTCCAGATCGGTGCCGGCGAATTCGACCGCCTGCGCGCCTTCGCCGCCGAGGTGGGCATCGCCGAAGGCTTGGCCAGGGCCTACAACACCGTCGATTCCCGTGACGCCAACATGCCGCTCGACGAGGCGCTGGAATTCTCGCTGGGCTCCGCCGGGGCGCGTGGCTTCTCCGCAAGGCTGCATGGCTGGAGCGTCGACGTGCCGCCGTCGGGCGGTGCGATCCCGGCCCCCGGTCCCGGCGCGCAGCGACCGATCGACCTGTCCGCCTATCGCGGCGACGTGACCCGCCGCTTCCGCCAGTTTGCCGACGCCTATCTGCGCGAACTCGCCATGAGCGGCCTTGCCGTGGCCCGCCTGTCGGTCGCCGCCAACGAGCTTGAACTGCTCGCCGGCGGAGCCCGCACCGGCGCCGATGCCGCGACCTCCTACGCCGAGGTGCTGGGAAGCCTGGACGAAGCCGCGCGGGGCCTGAACATGGAGCGCGGCGCCTGGATCGGCACCGACGGCCCGGTGCTGCCGCCCGAGTTCGACACCCTTCTCACCCGCCTGGAGAAATCGGAGCTGTTCGGCCCCGGCTTGCGCGCCGACATCATGGAACTGGCCCAGCGCCGCTATGACGAGGCCGGATCGGGCGGAAAGTCGCTGGACTCGGTGATCGGCCGGCTGCTGGTCCAGGGCCCCAACGGTGCCCCGCGTCTCTCGCCCACGGCCGAAAGCCTCCGCCAGACCCTCACCGTCTGGTCGGCGCGCCGCTTCATGCGCTCCGGCGAGGCGTCGGGCACCATGGCGGCTTCTGCGGCGGTTCCGACCAACCGCGCCGGCTGGGACCGTGCGGCTCTGGAGACGATCCCGCCGCTGCTGGAAGATTACCTGCTGTTCGACGCCAAGGAGGTGCCGCAGGCCCCGCAGATCCTGCGCGCCTCGATGCGCGCCGCGGCGCAGCACCAGCTCCGCCGCGGTGTCGAGCAGGTTCTTGCCCGCGCCCTGTCCGGCACGCCTGCCGGCGGGACCATCGACCGTGCCGGCGGGCTGACGCAGCTCCGCGAGTCCGCGCGCTCGCTGCGCCTCGCTTTCCCGGTGCTGGCCGAGACGATGCAGAGCTTCCGGCAGATCGGCCTTGCCACGCCGGCCGACGCCATCCGCGACATCGTCGCCCGGCAGGCCAACGCCGTGCTCGCCCAGGCCGACCGCATGCTGGAGGAGGACCAGCTCTACCGCCCCGATGCGCGGTCGCTGAACGCTTGGATCGACGGCCCGCTGGTGCCCGCCCAGCTGTTCGGCCAGCAGAGCCCGACCGCCCTGGCCCTCTATCTCGGCAACGCTCGGCAGGAGGTGATGGCGCTGACCCGCGAGGTCGCCGCCCCGGTCGTCGAAATCCTTGAGAAGCCCGTCATGGGCGGTGGCGCGGCCTCCGGTCTCTCGGCCAAATGGTCGCGCATCGTCGCCGAGTTCGACCGCTATGAGGGCGGCCGTCCGAACAGCACGCTGGCCGCCCTGGAGAAGTTCGTCACCACCGACGTGGCCGCCATCGACGCCGCCAACTGCCGGGATGGGGCGCAACTCGACCCGCAGGCCGGCGATTTCTTCGCCAGCCGTCTGAACGAGCTGAAGCAGTCCATCGCCGACCGTTGCCGCCTGATGGTCGACCAGCGCGTCTATCTGGGCTATGCCGAGCTTGCGACCGCCTTCAACGCCTCGCTGGCCGGCCACTTCCCCTTCGGTCCGGTCGGCGACAATCAGGCCGACATTGCGACGGTTCGGGCCTTCTATGACGCCTTCGATGCCCGCCAGGGCTATGTGATCGAGGGGCTGCGCCGTTCGACCCGCCTCGGCACCGCCGGTCACGACGCGCTGCGCTTCATGGAAACGATGGCGCAGGCGAAGCCGGCGCTGACGGCCGCCACCGTCACCGACCAGTCCGGCGGACTGCTGCTCGACCCGACCTTCCGCGTCAACCGTGGCCGCGAGGCCGGCGGCACCAACATCATCGAGTGGAAGCTGTCCACCCCGGCGGGCACCATCGCCAACATCGGGGCGCGCTCGCCCTTGCGCTGGTACCCCGGCGACCGCGTCGCAGTTTCGCTGCGCTGGGCAAAGGACGGCAAGCTCGTTCCGGTCACCGGCGTCGGTGCATCCTCCACCGTGGACGAAGCCACGCTGACCTTTGCCTATGAGGGGCCGTGGGCGCTGTTCGCACTGGTGCGCCAGCACAATGCCGCACAGCGCGACCGGCCCTCCAATGCCGATGCGGTTCTCCTGTTCGAGGCGCAGACCAAGCCCGTGTCGGTCGCCAGGGACGGCGAGGGCAGGGAGGTCGAGGACAAGGCCGGACGCGATGCGCCGCTCTCCCTCAGCCCGACCCCGCGTCCCGGCACGCCGGGTCTGCCCTCCGTGCCCGAGGCGAAGCGGCCGGACACGCGGGTCTACATGGCGCTGGGCGCCAAGCGGACAATCGTGACCGACGGCAAGCCGCCGCGCGACGAGAAGGTGGCGCTGCCCGAGCTTCCGTCGTCGGCGCCGCTGCTGGCCTCGGCCGGCATAGCGCGGCCGGGCTTCCCGCCGGCCTTCCCGGCAACACCTCCGGCGGGGCTGACGGGCTTCCCCTCGGCCGGCTTCGGCGGTCAGCAGGTCAACCCGACGGACCGCGCCTTCTTCGACCTCCAGGCGCCGCCGGGCGTGCCGCCGCTGCTGCGGCCGGCCAACCAGCGCGTCTACTGACGTGTCAACGAACGGATTCCAGTCAACGCCATGACCGACGCGCAGACCGCCGAACGCCCTCTCATCGACGCTGAACGGATCCTCGCGCCGATCCCGGGAGATCTCCCGGCCGGCGAAGACATCCGCTACGAGCCCGAGTTCGATGCGCTGGCCGAGGCCCGGCGCATGGACGACGACACCGACAAGGGGATCTGGCAGACCGACGACGTCAAGCGGGCCGACTGGAAGGGCGTCGCGGCCGGGGCCACCGAGCTGCTGGCGAGCCGCTCTAAGGATCTCCAGATCGCCGTCTGGCTGGTCCAGGCGCTGGTGCAGCAGCATGGGCCGTCCGCCATCGCACCGGGCCTGTCGATGCTTGCCGGCCTTGCCGAAACATTCTGGGAGGGCCTCTACCCGCGCATCGATGAGGACGGCGACATGGAGGCGCGCTTTGCGCCCTTGCTGTGGCTCGACGAACGGCTGGCCCGCGATCTGCTGGCGATGCCCATCGCGCTGCCGGAACAGGGAGCCAAGTCGGGACTCCGGTTCCAGGACTGGCAGAACGCCCAGCGCCTGCGCAAGCTGGCCGGCCGGGATGCCCGCGCCTACAAGGCCGCCATTGCCGAAGGCGAGGTGCCGGTGGAGCGCGTCGTCAAGGACGCCGAGAAGACGCCGTCGGAGTTCTACGTCGTCCAGCGTGAAAGCCTGAAGGCGGCGGAGGCGGCGGCGCATGCGCTGGGCGCGGCGCTGGACCGGCTCGCCGGCCGCAACGCTCCCGCCCTCTCCCGTTTCAAGCGCACGGTCGAGGAATTGTGCCGGTTCCAGGAGGATATCTTGCGCAAACGCGGTGTCGCTCTCGAACCGGCAACACCCATGGCGGCACCCGAAGACGCTGCGACCGGCGATGCCGCCGCAGCCCCCGATGCCGCGGTGCGCCCGGCCGGCGCCGGCTGGACCGGCGGTCCGCGCAACCGGGAAGAGGCCTACGGAATGCTCCGGCAGATCGCCGACTATCTGGAAAAGGAGGAGCCGCACAGCCCGACCTCCTATCTGGTGCGGCGCGCGGCCTCCTGGGGTCAGCTCTCGTTGCCTGAACTCTATGCGGACCTGCTCGGCGACCGCGGCGAGGTCGGGCGGATGTTCTCCGTGCTGCGCCTGAAGGACGAGTGAACCCGCGATGCGCATTCTCCTCAAATATCCGGGCATTGCCGGCGATTCGCTGCTCCAGGGCTACAGCAACCTGATCTATTGCACGAAGTTCGACATGAAGACCGGGTCGAACGATGCCGGGTCCCTGGAATACGGCTCGGCGGTCGAGGACGACGACTACGACGTCTACGGCATCGCGGCGATGCACGACAATTACCGCAATGTGAAGCCGCAGGCGAAGCGGCGCACCGTCGGCATCGACAGCGTCGACCTCAGCAAGCCCATCGACATGGCCTCGCCGCTTCTGCTGAAGGCGGCGTTCGCCGATCCGGTGCCGGGTGCCGAGGCAACGATCTACTTCCTGCGGCCGATGGACACGCAGGTGTCGGCCGAGCAGTCGGACATCAGCGGCGGCAAGATCAGCTTCGACAAGTTCCTGACCATCGTGCTGACCGATGTCCACGTCACGTCATACACGGTCTCCGCCAGTGGCAGCGGCGACAACAGCGGCGACGAGACGATCTCGCTGTCCTTCACCAAACTCAACATGACTTACGTCCATTACAAGAACGGCCAGCCGCAGAACGTTCCGGCTGAAATCAAGGTGGCAAAGAAAGAATGACACACGCTCATATCACTCCGGCGGACCTTCCGGCCGGCGCTCCGATCCAGGCTCCCCGCGGCCCGGCGAAGCATATCGAACATTGGCTTGAAATGGCGATGTTCCAGAGCCGCTGGCTGCTGGCGCCTCTGTATCTCGGGCTGGTCGGCGCACTCGGCATGATCGGCTGGTGCTTCGCGGTCGAATTCGTCCACGCCTTCCCGAAGCTGGCCAGCGGCAACGAGTCCGAGGTCATCCTGGTCGTGCTGGCGCTGGTCGACCTGACCATGGTCGGCAACCTCGTGCTGATGGTGATCTTCAGCGGCTACGAGAACTTCGTCTCCAAGATCGACGTGGCCGGCCATTCGGACCGTCCGGAATGGATGGGCAAGCTCGATTTCAGCGCCCTTAAGGTGAAGCTGATCGCCTCCATCGTGGCGATCTCGTCGATCCAGGTGCTGAAGACCTTCATGCATGTCGGGACGGTGTCCGACCGCGACCTGATGTGGCTGGTGGCCATCCACTGCACCTTCGTTGTGTCGGGTCTGCTGCTCGCCTTCATGGATTACATGGTCAAGAAGAGCCACGCGCTCGAACATTGATCGGGCCGGAAAGGGGGGACTTACGATGTTTAGGAGTCTGCTGGCGTTCGCGCTTCTGCTGTTCACGGGTCTGTTCGCCATGGTGGCGGACGAAGCGCGTGCCGAGCCGCAGAAGGTTGTCGTGGGGACTTACATCAACCAGATCACCGGACTGAACCTGAAGGAAAAGCAGGTCACCGTGGATTTCTATGTCTGGTTCCGCTGGGATGCCGACGACTTCAATCCGCTCGACTCCTTCGAGGTGATGAACGGCACCATCAGCTCGAAGGAGCCGACGCCGCTGCGCAAGGTCAAGGACCAGAACTATGTCTCGGCCCGTGTCCATGCCGTGCTCAACCAGGCGTGGGACATCAGCCGTTTCCCACTGGACAAGCAGTCGATCCGCATCGAGATCGAGGACAACGACCGCACCGTCGAAAATCTGGTCTATGTCGCCGACACCGATAACACCGAGGTCAATCCCGACATCGACATTGCCGGCTACAACGTGACGAAGACCACGGCCGGCATCTCGGAGAAGACGTACCGCACCAACTATGGCGACATTTCCCTGCCGAAGGCGCACGAGTCGCGCTTCTCGCGCTTCGTGCAGGAAGTGCAGATCGACCGGCCGAATACGGTCTATTATTTCAAGACCTTCTCGACGATCTTCATTTCGTGCTTGGTCGCCTTTCTGGCCTTCCTGGTCAAGCCGGTCGATCTCGACCCGCGCTTCGGTCTCGGCATCGGTGCTCTGTTCGCGGTGGTGGCCAGCTACTTCATCGTCGCCGGCGAGCTTCCGCACAGCACGGGTTTCACCCTGTCCGACAAGATCAACATGGCGTCGATGGGGCTGATCTTCCTCAGCCTGCTGCAGAGTTCGGTGTCGCTGATGATCTACGAGCGGGACACGGCGAAGGCCCTCAGGCTCGACCGAATCTCGGTCATCGTCTTCCCGATCGCCTACGTGATTCTCTGCGCCTGGATCACGGTGGGCTAAGGGTCCCTCCGCTCTGGCGAGTTGCACATGTGGAGGCCGCAATGGGGCGGGCCTCCTTCCATCGATGCCGCCGGTATCAACGCCGCCAGAACAGCAGTCCCTTGCGCTTCTTGGGCGGCTCAGGTTCCGGCCCGGGCTCCGGTTCCTTGGCTTCAGGCTCCTCATCGAAGGAGAAGGCGTCGGCGCTGACCGTCGGGGTGTCCTCGGCTGCGGCCTCGTCGTCGAAAGCCTTGAACGGGTCCTCGTCCTCGGCCGTCTCACTCTCGGCCGTCCCGTCCTCCGGATCGTCCGCCGCCCCAGCCACGCTTTGCTCCGTTTCGGACGTATCCTCTTCGGTGTCGAAGGCAGCGAAAGGATCGTCGGAACCGAAGGGATCCTCTGCGCTGGACTCCGTTCCCTCCTCATCGCCGACGCTGAAGGGATCCTTGTCGCTCTCCGTTTCCTCGGTGCCGCCGGAACCGAACGGATCTTCCGCAGCTGTTTCCGTATCGTCATCGTCACCGAAGCTGAACGGGTCTTTTCCGTCTTCGTCGTCGCCGAAGCTGAAGGGATCGGTACTCCCCCCCTCTTCGTCGTCATCGCCGAAGCTGAACGGGTTGTCGTCCGATGCGGCCTCGTCGTCTTCCGAGCCCGACGACCCGCCGGATGCCCGCATCTCCTCCTTGAATTGCTCAAGTTCGGCGCGGAAGCGCTCCTCCGCCTCGGACCAGCGCGCACGTTCCGCCTCAAGGGCCTCCAGCAGTTCCTCTTCGCGGGCACGCGCCTTCGCGCGCTCCTCGTCGAGGGCGCGGATGAGTTCGTCCTGGCGGTCGATCATCGTCTCGTGACGCTCGTCGAGCGTGGCGATGACCTCGCGGACATACTGCTCGAACGCCTGGAACTGAAGGGCGAGGACATCTTTGTCGTCGTCCGCGGCTGCAGCGGCCCGGGCTGCGGCAGCCTTGGCGGCCTTTCCCTTGGGTGCGGGTGCTTCCGCCGGGGTGGATGTCGATTTTGAAACAGCGGCGACGCGCGCCGCCTGCTGTGCCGGGCCGTCGCCGAGCCAGCGGGCTACCAGGATGTAGGAGACCTGCAGTTCCTCGGAAATCCGCCGATAGCTCCAGCCCTGCGCCCGCAGGCGCTCGGCCATCTTCTGGCGGTCCATCTCTTCGCGCGAGTTTGGGGCTTGGTCGGGGAGCTTGCGGCCAACGTCGCCGGCCTGATCGGCCGAGGACAGCACGATCAATTCCTTGAATTTCCGATCGTTCATTCAGCCCCCGCGGCCACGCGCTTCAAGATTGTCCGGCCTTCCCGAGTGTCGCGGGTTTGCATCGCGGTTGTCGATGCCCAAACAGTCCTCATTGGTGCGGTCTGCGGACCGGCCGAATGGTCCGCATCTGGGTGTCAGTTGGACGAAGGCGGATTGATGGACTGGATGTGCTCGATGTAGCGGGACATTGCGGCGATCCCCTCTTCGGTCAGTTCGACGAAGACCCGCCGGCCGTCCTGATCGTCCGCCACCCGTCGGATCAGGCCGCAGCCCTTGAGGTTGGAGATGCGGCGCAGGGCGGTCGTCTGGGCGACGCCGGAGGCCATGCAAAGCGAGGACACCGAGATCCGTTTCCCGAGCAGGTGGTTCGTCATCAAATCCAGCAGCATGGCCCAGCAGGGATCCTCGAAGAGGTCCTTCGGGAAGAACTTGTCGCGGGACGCCTGCCACTGCTGGAGTGCGCGAAGCGCGCGCAACCGCTCATGGTCCGATTCCAGGCGGACCGGGACAGGTTTCTTCGCTTTGCTCATGGGAACGACGCTGAGCGACGGTGCGGAAGCCGGTCCCGGGTAGGGCGTCGAGGCCGCCGCATTCTGCCGTTCGCGCAGGGCCTTCACCGCGGCGATCATCGCCATTCCGTGGCGGTATGCTTCGTCGAGCGCAGCATCGTGGGGCGGGGCCTCGCGCGTGGTCTGGCTTACGGACAGCGCCCGAACCAGTGCACCATGCAGCCTGCCGAAATCCTCGGGATCGTCGACGAAGTCCGCCACCTTCAGATGCATCGCACGCACCACGTCACCAACCTGCGCACCTGATGCCAGGATGATGAACTGGACGGAACGGCTGCCGATGGAGGACTGCATGCGCTCGACCAGTGCCAGCCCGTCGAAGTGCGGCATCACCATCTGGACGACGACGATGCCGATGGTGGAGTCGGCCTCCAGCGTGTCGAGCGCCTGGACGATGTCGCTGGTCACCTGAATGCGGTGGCCGTTGCGCAGGAAACTCTCACGCACGCGGTCGGCCGCGGGGAGGTTGTGGCCGACGACCAATATGGAGGGACCCGGCGCAACAAGCTCCGTGCTGGTCTCCACCGGTCGGATCGGCCACGTCAACGGTCGCTCGATTTCGATCCGCATCATCCTACCCTCTGGGTTGCGATGTAGCTATGCTCATAGTAGGTACCACAACGGACGGCGGTGTGAAAAGAAGTGATGTAGCACGTATGGGCATAAACTTCTGCAAACTGCCAAATTCGCGGAAACAATGCTGTGACCGGACTCGCCCTTATTAGGGTATTCGACTAATTCACCGCGCAACAGTCATGTTACAGCTTAGAAATATTAGATTGTTCTTGATGGCAGCGAAGCTATCGCTCCGATTGCAGTAATATTACTTAAGTCGTAAGCATGCGAAGTAATGGCCTGATGCCACTGCTGCACGCCGGACGCGTCCACTCTGGACCCGTCTCGTCCGCCGGTTCGGTGGATTTGCGTTAAGGTCGGTTGAACCCGAGTTCCAGGCCGGGCAGCAAATCCGGGCAGACGATTCCGGGCAGACAAATCTGCGATCAGCCAAGCGACCGACCGACAATGCGACTGACCCTGTCTACCAAGATCATGCTCCTGCTTCAGGTGGCGCTGTGCTTCGCGCTCACCTCCACCGCGGTGCTTTCGTATCTCAAAATGGAGCGAATGGTGGAGGAGACGGTGGCTTCGCGCTTCCGGGTCGTCGCCCATGGTCTGTCCAGCGAGGTCGAAGGTGCGGTGAGCCTGGGCGTGGCGTTGAACGCATTGCGCAACCTTGACGAGATGATCCAGCGTGCCCTGGTACGGGACCTCCAGATCACCGGCTTGATGCTGTTCAACGACCGCGGCGAGGTGCTGGGTGCCGCCGGCGGCAGCGCGGTCCGCGGCACGCTGCCCAATTCCTGGCTCGCGGCCTTCAACCGCGATGGCAGGACGGACCGCGGTGCGAAGATCGTCGACGGCGGTTCCCAGGTGCTTCTGCTCAGCATCGGCAACGCCTATGGCGGCGTGGCCGGCGGCGTCGCGTTGACCTATTCCCTGGACGCCGTGCGCGCGGGCATCCGCGGCACGATTCCGGAGTTGGCGATCTCCGGTGCGATCAACCTCGCCACCTGCTACGTCATCAGCATGATCGTCGTCTGGCTGGTGATGCGTCGCCTTCAGCGGTCCCTGCGGGAGGCGGCGGTCATCGTCGAGGCCGCGACCGACGGCGGCCGGCCGACAGTGCCGCCGGAGATCGCGGCGTTCGCTCCGGGACTTGCTGGCTTCGTGGACCGCGTGTCCGCGCGCCGCCGGCAAGGCGTGGAAGAGCGCAAGGCGGCGCCGGTGGAGGTTGCGTGATGGAGCTCACCTTCATCAAGCGGCTGAACTGGCTGCTCACCGGCCTCGTGTCGGTTCTCATGCTGGCCAGCCTCGTCGTCCAGACCTCCCACTTCAACACGCTCTTCCGTCCCCAGGCGGAGCCGGAACTGGCGCGCAAGGCGGAGGTCGTCGGCAGCTACATCGTCGCGCAGATAGACCGCGCTGTGTCGCTGGGCTTCGAGGTGGAGAAGCTCAACGGGGTGGACGAGATCCTCGCCGACGCCCTCGCGGTCAATCCGGACGTCAACTACATAGCGCTGATGGTCGGCGACCGGATCGCTGCATTCGCCGGCGCACCGGATGCACGTGCCGGCGACATGTTGGCGGCGCGCGACACGGACGGCGCGGTGGCCGGCCGCTACATCGATGCCGCGTTGACCGTCGGCGGTGGTGTGCCAGCGCTTCTGCATGTCGGCGTGCCGGCCGGCTCGGTCGAAGCGGCGCTCAATGACATCGTCTTCGATCTCGGGTCGGTGCTGATCGTCGCCATTCTTCTGAACATTGAAATCCTGTTGCTGGTGGTCGGCAGTTCGGTGACGGCACCGCTTCAGCGGGTGGGCGACGTTCTCAAGGAGGGTGCAGGGGGCAGGTTGACCCTGCGGACCGGGCTGCGCGGACGCGACGAGGTGGGGCATCTCGGCCGCGCCATAGACCACGCGCTCGACGTCATGCGCACCACTGACGGGGCCGCCCCGCAGCAGCAGGGTGCAACTGCGGTCGAGGCCCCCGCCGCCGGCGACCGCATCGTGACGATGCAGAGGATCAGCGAGCTGCGCTTCGCCATCTTCGTCTTCGCCCTGGCGGAGGAACTGACCCGCACTTTCCTGTCCGTCTATATCAAGGATCTCTTCGAGCCGGTGCCCGGCCTCAGCAAGGAGCTGGTGATCGGTGCGCCCATCGCGCTCTTCATGCTGCTCTGGGCCGTCGCCCAGCCAATTGCCGGCAACGTGTCGGAGCGCCGGGGCCGTCGCACCGTCTTCCTTGCCGGCGCTGTCTTCTCGGCGCTTGGCCTGCTGGGGTCCGGACTGGCGACGGATCTGATCCAACTGATCGTCGCGCGGTGCTTGACAGCGGTCGGCTACGCCAGCGTCTTCATCGCCGCGCAGGGCTTCGTCATCGATGCGACCGACCCGCGTCGGAGGGCCGGCGCCATCGCGCTCTATGCCGGCGGCATCCTGACGGCCGGCGTCTGCGGTCCGGCCATCGGCGGTGTCGTCGCCGACCAGATCGGCTTCCGCATGACCTTCATCGTCTCGGCGACGCTGGCTCTGGTAGCGGCCTTGATGGCGTGGCACCTCCTGCCCAGGCACGTCGACAGCGGAAAGGCCAAGACCCGTGGGCTGAGGCTGCGGGATGTGGGCGTTTGCCTGACCAATCCGCGCTTCGTGGCGGTGACCCTGTTCAGCGCCGTCCCTGCGAAGTTCGGTTTGACCGCCTTGCTGTTCTTCCTGCTGCCGCTGGCGCTGGACGACAGCGGTGTCAGCCAGTCATGGATCGGCCGCGTGCTTCTTCTCTATTGGCTGATGATGATCGTAGCGTCGCCCCTGGTCGCGCACCTGTCCGACCGTTCGGGGCGGAGAACCCCGTTCCTGGCGATCGGCGGCGTTATCGCCGCGGGGGCGGCCTATGTGCTGGCGAATTCCGGGACGCTGCCGATGACCATCACCGGCGTCGCCCTGCTCGGGCTTGCCCATGCTCTGGTCAACTCCCCGCAGATGGCGCTGCTAGCGGAGTCCTGCGTGCGTGAGCGCTCGACGCTGGGCGAGACCACGGTGATCGGCATGTTCCGGCTGATCGAGCGCATGGGCTCGGTGGTCGCACCGTTCCTGGCCGGCCTGTTCCTCGCCTATTACGGCTACCACGGCGCCATGAAGGGGATCGGCATCGTGCTGGCCGCCTGTGTCGCCGCCCAGCTTCTCCTCCTGGCCGCCACCGGCGGGCGGCCCTCCGCTGATCTTCCCCAGAAGGACCCGGCATGACCTTCGTGACCCGCCGTTCGCTGCTCCTCGGCTCCGCCGGCGCGCTCCTGGCATCCGGCCCGGCCATGGCCGCTGGAGCAGGGGGGCCGGTGCCCAATCCGGCCACCGCCGGGCGCGGGAACCGACCCGCCACCATCATCGTGCTGACACCGCGCAAGGATGTCGGCGACGTGCTCGGATTCCGCGATCTGCTCGAATCCATGGGCATGCAGGCGAAGATCGACGTGCGCGAGGTGCAGCAGGCGTCCGCGGTGGCCGGCATGCTGCCGGACATCCGCGCTGCCCGTCCCGATCTTGTGCTCACCGTGTTCACGCCGCTGACACTGGCGACCGTCGGCCGCTACGACGACCCCGACCCGTCGAAGTTCCTGACGGATGTGCCGGTGGTCTTCACCTCCGTCACCGACCCGGTCGCCTCGCGCATCGTCCGCTCGCTGGAGCAGCCGGGCCGGGCGGTGACCGGCACCCGCCACATCGCACCCGTGGCGGTCCAGCTTAAGACGATGCTGGCCTACCGGCGCTGGAAGAAGATCGCGGCGGTTTACAACCCGGCCGAAGAGAACATGGTCGTCGCCGTCCGCGACCTGAAGGAGGAGGCGGCCCGCCAGGGGGTTGAGATCATCGACGGCGCAGTTCCCCGCGATGGGGCCGGCAGGCCGAACGCCGACGCCATTCCCGAGGTCATCCGGGACGTGGCAAGGGCCGGGGCGGAACTGGTCTATATCGGCCCGGACACGCTGGTGGCGTCGAACAACAGCCAAGCCGTGGCCGACGCCGCTCTGGCCAACAATGTCGCCACCTTCTGTTCCACCGAACTGCCCATCCGCCGCTCCGGCCTGCTGATGGGGCTGGTCAGCCCGGCGGTCAACGTCGGCCGCTTCGCCGGGCTGAAGGCCTACGACATCCTGAGCGGTGCCAAGCCGGCTGCCGCGATACCGGTCGAGACGCTGAACCGCTTCTCCCTGCTGCTGCGCATCAACACCGCCAAGCGCCTCGACCTTTATCCGCCGATGCGTCTGCTCAACATCGCCGAAATCGTCAAGGATGCCTGACATGCCGGTCGTGTCCTCTCCGTCCCAGACCCTCCATCAAGGCACTCTGAGCCTCTGTAACGGACAGCCTTCCGGCATTCCCTACCGCGTACGCTTCCTCGACGCCGACGATCTTCCGGCGCTGGAGGAGTTCCGCGCCTTCATCTTCGGCAGTCTTCCGGACATCGACGCTTACTTCCCGGAAACGCCGGAATTCTCCGGCCTGCATATGGCCGAACGCGGCGTGACGCTCGGTCTGGAGACGCACGGCGCGTCAGGCGGCGACCGCCTCATTGGCTGCGCCGTTCTCGGCCTGCCGCAACCGGGGATGCCGGCCTTCGCCGATGACTTGCCGGGTGGAGGTCCTGCTGTGACGGCCACCGCCCACATGTCGAGCTGCATGGTGCATACCGACTTCCGGGGCAACGGGCTCCAGCGCCTTCTGGTAAGCATGCGCACACTGTACGCCCTGGGAGCCGGCCGGCCGCATCTGCTGAGCCGGGTTGCGCTGTCCAACCCGGTCAGCCTCTCCAACATGCTGGCATCGGGCTTCACCGCCCGCCGCATCCTGGTGATGCACAGCGGCCTGCTGCGCTACCTGCTGCACCGCGACATGCAGGCGCCGCCGCCGGCCTTCGAGCCCGGAACCGACCGCGCCCTCCGCGTCGCTGACCATACGGCGCAGAACGCCGCCTTCGAGGCGGGGCTGGTCGGGCGCACCGTCACCTTCTGCGGCGACGAGCCCTTCATGATCTACGCCCGCCCGGCTGCCGCCGACCGCCGCGCGACCGCTCCTGCCGAACTGGAGGCCATCCCATGAAGACAGCGATCGTCGTCGATCCCTATTCGACCGGACATCTGCTCGCTCCGCGGCTGCGCGCGCGCGGTTACCGCACGATCGCGGTGCAGAGCAGTCCCGACCTCGCGCCTTCGCTGCTTCTCAGCTACGTTCCCGGCGACTTCGACGAGTTGATCCAGTTCGACGGCGACCTGCCGGCCCTGGCCGAACGGATGCGCGCGCACAGCCCCTCCTTCGTGCTGCCCGGCAACGAGTCGGCCGTGGAACTGGCCGACGCGCTCGGCGCGGCGCTGGGCACGCCGGGCAACTCGCCCAAGCTGACGGCGGCGCGCCGCAACAAATACATGATGATCGAGCGGCTGGGTGCCGCCGGCCTGCTGACGGCCCGGCAGACCATGGTGGAGTCGGGTACAGAGGCGGTAGAGTGGGCGGCTGGCGCCGGCTGGCCGGTGGTCGCCAAACCGCTCGACAGCGCCTCCACCGACCATGTCTATTTCTGCGACGGCGCTCCGGCGTTGCGGGAGGCTGTGGAGTCGATCCTCTCCAGCCGCAATTTCTGCGGCACGCCGAACCGGCGCGCGCTGGTGCAGACCTATCTCGACGGCGCCGAATATGTGGTCAACACGGTGAGCCGCAATGGCCGGCACTATGTCTGCGACGTGCTGCAGTCAGCCAAGCGCACGCTGAACGGCTCGCCCTTCGTTTACGACTATTACCGCCTGCTGCCGCCGGACGACGGGCGGTCCGTCCAACTGATGTCCTACATCCGGCGCACGCTCGACGCGCTGGAGATCACCGACGGTGCAGCCCATGCCGAAGTGCGGCTGACCTCCCGCGGACCGGCGCTGGTGGAAATCGCCGCCCGTGCCATGGGGCCGGCTGGATCGACCACGGCGGTGAGTCACGGCACCGGCCATGATCAGGTGGATCTGCTGGTCGAGGCCTTCGACAGCGGGGTTTGCCCCGGTGGCTCCGATGGACATTACCGATTCCTGGCCGACGCCATGGTGCTTTACCTGCCGGTGCTGGTCTCCGGCCGTGTAGAGGCGCTTCCCGACCTCGGCGTGCTGGACCGGTTCGAGAGCGTCCGCGGCTACGGCATCGTGCCGCGCGTCGGCGCCCGGATCGTCCCGACACTCGACCTGACGCAAGTGCTGGCAAAAATCTACCTCTCCCACAACGACCGGGCCGTGTTCGAACGCGACTGGGCGGCGATCCGTGAGATGGAGGAGAGCCTGCAACCGGTGGTAACCCCCTGAAGCAACCTGCCCAGTGAGGAGGACTAGATGGCGCACACTCCGTACGATCAGCAGTGGGAAAAGGCCAAGAGGGAGTTCGAGGCGCTCACCGGCAAGCATAAGCCGAAGGAGAGCAAGGGTATTTTCAATGCCTTCGGCAGCCATACCGGGTTGTCCGGTTCGCTGAAGAAGTGCGAGAAGGCGCTCACCGCCTGCGACACCGCCAACTCGACCGACGTCAAGGAAGGCAAGAAGGTCGTCGCCGCGTTCCAGGCCGCGTCGAAGGACTTCGCCAAGGCAAAGAAGGGCTATCTTGAAGTTCTTCAAAAGGAAATCTACGCCGAGTTCGACAAGCGTACGGAAAAGGATTTCAAGACGAACTACGAGAAGGCGTTGAAGTTCCTGGTCAAGGAGCTTGCGGCCCTGGAGGCGACCATCGAGTCCGCGGTGGCGATGTACACCCAGAAGTTCAACGAGGCGGAGAAGGACCTCTCCGTCGAGCAGAAGATGCTCAAGAACTGGGAAAAGAACATCAACGGCGCGCTGGCCCGCGCGGCGGCCGGCGTCGCCAAGGTCAAGGCCAAGCCGACGGCGGAAACCTACAACGAGCTGTTCCCGACGCTGGCCCGCGACATCACCATGCAGCTGGTGTTCGCGCGCAAGATCGAAGGTCTGCTGGCCGATCCCGACTTCTTCAAAAAGAAGCTGGATCCCTGGGCCAATCAGAGCAACACCGGCGAGCCGGTGAAGGTGCCGACGGAGGCCACGCCGAAGCTGATCCTCGACCATATGAAGGAGTTCTCGGCAGCCTGCAAAGGCGTCGTCCAGCTCGTCAATTCGCGCACGAACGCCTGATTCGCCGCCGGTTTGATGCCGGGTGCGGCCTTCGCATGTCGGAGCAGGGCGGGCATGACGCCCGCCCGGTTCGACGGATGACGGTCACCGGAAGGGGAAACCGGATCGGACGGCAGAGCCTCCTTCATGGAACGACGGCCGCGGTCCATGGACGGGAAAAACAACATTCAACAATCGTGAAATTAAAGAGTAAGCGATGGCAAAAAAATATCTGGAGTCCTGGAAGAAGGCGAAAGCCAAATTCGAGGCTGATACCGGCAAGAAAAAACCCGATCCGAAAAGCCGCTTCGGGAAAATTTTCGCCAAGGTCAGTTCGACGGGGTTCGAAAAATCATTGAAGGCGTACGATGCGGCGAAGACCGTCAAGGAAGCGGAGAAGTACGCCCGCGCTTTCCAGGCTGCCGCTTCCGACTACATTCCGACGCTCGATGCCGCCGGCAAGGCGGCGCGGCAGGATGGGGATGACGTTTACGCCGACGCCTGTGCCGCGATGGTCGCGTCGCTCAACAGGATTGCCGCCAACGTCTTCATGGATCTGGAGCGGTTCGGGAGTTGGCCGGACGACCTCGACGGCTTCTTCAAATCGCCTTACTGGCACAAGCTCCTGCTCAAGCAGGCGAAGAAGGAATATTCGACCGAGAATGTCGAGCTTTTCGGGCTGATCCTGAACAAGAAGCTGAACTCGGAGGCCAACGCGCAGAAGGCCTATGACCTCTATATCAAGGTGGGTTCGCAGAAGGAGGTCAATGTCACCTCTTCGACCCGCAAGCTCTGCGACAAATGCGCGCAGGACGGCAAATGGAAGGCTATGCCCTGGGACAAGGTCGAGATGGAAGTGGGCACAAACCTGGGGGATACCGTCGCCAGGCTGAGTGCGGCCGTGGCTGAGGGGACGGTATAGCGCCGCCGGCGGCGGCCGCCTCGGTCTCCCGCCATAGGATGTCCACAGGATATTGGAGATGCGCATTGCCGCGTTGAGCGGCATACTCGTCGTTGGCTGTCACCTGTCCCGGAAGTAGGCATTCGGATGCGTCAGGGTCCGGATGCCGCGTTTGTGCGTTCCATGTCCGGGAATGACACCGAGGCGAGCGCCATGATGAAGGATCCGAAGCAGATCGCACGAGTTTGCCTCCAGGCGGCACGCGTCGACTTGGAAGCACACGCAGCCTGTGGGCTGATTACCAAGGACGACGAGTTCGGCCTGCGCTACAAGATCGCTGTCCAGGCATGCGATGTGAACGGCGATGAATGCCGGTTTCCCTCCTGTGGCTGCCCTTGGCCGGACTGTTCCCGGCAAGACCGGAACCAGTGACCCGGTATGGGCTGAGGACGCTGCCGCCGCCAAGACGCAAATGCCGGCAGCGCCATCGCCGGCACGGTGACCGGTGACGCCGGCCTCGTTCTCTTCGGTTCCGGACTGTGTGACGCGACCCGTCTCATAGCATCGGGACCGGACGTGCCGGTGCCCGGTGAGGTGCGGCGGATGTCGTCGCAAACCCCAGCCCGTCTTCGCCTGGGCCAACCGTCCTGTGTGGAGCTTGTAGGAGCCTGTTCGCTGACCGGTTCCGTGGCCTGGTGCGCTGGCGGATGCTGCGGTCGGCCTGCCTTCTTTCCTCCTTTCCTCCCCTGCCGCAAATCTGCTATGGCCGCGTGACTGGGCGGGGGCTGGGCCATGCCCGGTTGAAAGGAGTGGGCGCCATGTGGGCCCTTGACTGGATCCGCGGCTCTCTTCCGAACACTCTGCGCGGCAAGCTGCTTCTGGTTTCACTTGCCGTGGTTGTTCTGCCCATCTCGCTGACCGGTTACCTGCTGGAACGCGAAGGGCGGCAGGCGCTGGTTCGGGAAAAGTCGGAGAAGCTCTTCGGCCTGACGCGCCTGCTGGATGCTCATCTCGGTTCCGGCTTCGATCCTCTGCTGGCGGATCTCGGTGTTGCGGCCGGGGACCGCGATGCCGCCATCCGCGCCCTGTCGGGCCGGCTGACCCCCTTCACCGACATGGTCGCCGGGGCGAATCCCGGCGTGGGCGTCGGCTATTACAGCAAAGCGCTCAACGCCATCATCACCTATGGGCCGAGCCGGGACTACAGCGCGACGGTCGGCACCACGATACCGCCGGAGCATCCGGGCTGGCATGTGCTGGAAAGCGGAAAGCAGGCCGTCGAAAGCGGCCGGCAGGTGCGTGGCTTCATCCTGAACGCGATGCTGCCCATCGTCCGCGACGGCGGTGTGATCGGCTATATCTGGGCCAATGAGTTTTCCGACGATGTGGAGCGGCAGGCCGCCGCCATGGACCGGGCGGTCCTGACCGTCAGCCTTGGCGGAATATTGCTCGGGCTTGTGCTGACGCAAGTGCTGACGCGGGGGGTCGGCCGCGACATCCGCCAGATCATCGACGGCCTGCTGCGCATGCGGAGCGACCTCGGCGACGCGATCCGGCCTCCGTCGGGCGAGGTCGGCGCCATCGCGGTCGAGGTCAACGCCATGGCCCGCGCCCTGCTGGATGCCAAGTCCCTGACCGAGAACATCCTGCACAGCATTGCCGATGGGGTGATCGCCGTGGATCGGGCCGGGCAGGTGACGGCACTCAACCCGGCTGCCGAAGCGATGATCGGGGTAAGTGCCGGCGAGGTGATCGGCAAACCCTACGAGTCCCTGTTCAAGCCGGATGGCCGCTTCGCCAGCCCGCTGCTCGACACGCTGAAGACCGGCCGGCAGCATGTCGGTGTGGCGCTGGATTTTCCGGGGACCAGACAGACGCTTCATCTCACGGTGTCGAGCAGCGTTCTGCGCGACAGCCATGGCGAGGCCATCGGTGCCGTGGTGGTGCTGAAGGACTTGACGGAGCAGCAGCGGCTCCGCACCCAAATCATGCGCGCCGACCGGCTTGCGGCGCTGGGCGAACTGGTCGCCGGTCTCGCCCATGAGGTGCGCAACCCGCTCACCTCGATCCGCGGCTTCATGCAGTTCCTGGAAAGCTCCGACGACGTCACCGAGTGGCAGCGCTATGCCCCGTTGATCGTGCGGCAGGTCGACAGCCTGAACCGCCTCGTCACCGAATTGCTGGAGTTCGGCCGGCCCCGCCCGCCGGCCTTCCTACCGGTGCAGCTGAACGATCTGATCCGCGAGGTATCGCTTCTGGCAGGGCGCAAGTCGAACGCCCGCATTGCCCTGTATCCGGCCCCCGGCCTGCCCTTGGTGGAAGCCGATGGCGAGGCGCTGAAGCAGGTGATGCTCAACCTGATCATCAACGCGGTCCAGGCGACCTCGGAAACCGGAACCATTGCCATCGCCACCGCCACGGCGGCGGATGGCCGCGAGGCGGTCATCACGGTGACCGACGACGGCGAGGGAATCGCGCCGGAAAACATCGGCAAAGTGTTCGATCCCTTCTTTTCGACCAAGCCGCAGGGGACCGGGCTTGGGCTGGCGATGGCTCACCGGATCGTCGACGCACATCATGGAACCGTCGCCATCGCCAGCGAGCCGGGTGCCGGAACGACGGTGACCTTGCGGATTCCCATCCTTCACAACCGGGCGACTGACGCATGACGACCCAATTTGCTGCCATGCAGACCATTTCGGCGCCCACCGTCCTGGTGGTGGACGACGACGAGGCGATCCGCGAGATGCTCGCCGCGGTGCTGACGCGCGACGGGATGTCGGTAACCATCGCCGCCGACGGGGTGGAGGCGGTCGCCGCCTTCGCCGCGCAGCGCCATTCTGTGGTGCTGATGGATGTCCGCATGCCGCGGATGTCCGGATTGCAGGCGCTGGCGGAGATCCGGAAGCTCGACCGCTCCACCGCGGTGATCCTGATGACCGCCTATGCCGAGGTCGGTGCTGCGGTCCAGGCGATCAAGGACGGCGCCTTCGACTATGTCATCAAGCCCTTCGACATCGCGGAGATCCTGCTGCAGGTCGGGCGAGCGTTGCAGATGCGCCGGATGCGCGACGACATCGCGACGCTGCACCGCGAACTGTCCAGCAGCTATCGCACCGACCGCATCCTGACCGCCAGCCCGCGCATGAGCGAGCTTCTCCAGACCATCGCCAAGGTCGCCAAGAGCAACGCCACCGTGCTGGTGACCGGCGAGAGCGGAACCGGCAAGGAGCTGGTGGCGGCGGCCATCCACTACAACAGCCCGCGCAATGCCGGCCCCTTCGTCAAGGTCAACTGCGCCGCGGTGCCGGAAGGGCTTCTGGAAAGCGAGTTCTTCGGCCACGAGAAAGGGGCCTTTACCGGAGCCCAGGCGCGCCGCCGTGGCCGCTTCGAACAGGCGGAGCACGGCACCCTGTTCCTCGACGAGATCGGCGACATCTCCGCCAGCCTGCAGGTGAAGCTTCTGCGCGTGCTTCAGGAGCGTGAGTTCGAGCGGGTCGGCGGCACCGAACTGGTGCGCACGGACGTGCGCGTCATCGTCGCCACCAACCGCAACCTTGAGGAGATGGTCCGCCAGGGGCTGTTCCGGCAGGATCTCTATTTCCGGCTGAACGTCGTGACGCTCCGGACCGTGCCGCTGCGCGAGCGGCCGGAGGATGTCCGCCTGCTCGCCAGTCATTTTCTGCAACGCTTCGCCGCCGAGAACCGGATCGAGGTCAGCGGCATCGACGAGCAGGCGATGGAGCGCCTGCTGGCCTACCGCTGGCCGGGCAACATCCGCGAACTGTCCAACGCGATGGAGCGCGCGGTGGTGATGAGCACCGGTGCCATGATCGTCACCGAGGATTTGCCGGAGCAGATCGCCGGACAGGCCGGCGACAGCGAACCGGCCGCCGAAAACGACGGTGACGGTTTTGCCGCCCCATCCGCCGCCGGCAGCCTGCGTGAACAGGTCGGCCGCTTCGAGGCGCGGGTGGTGGCCGAGGCGCTGGCCCGCAATGACGGCAACCGGATGAGGACGGCCCAGCAACTGGGGATCAGCCGCCGCTCCCTGCTTTACAAACTTCAGGAATACGGCATTTCCTGAACGACCGGTCCGAGGGGGCTGCTGCGCAAGAATTTGCGCAGCACGCACAAAGTTGCGCACCGGACGGGATGGTGGTGCCAGATCCCTCCCGGTTCCAACCGGCGGCGGTCGCCGAACTCCAAGGCAGAGGCTGGATTTCTTCGCCATCCGGCCCGGAGCCGGCCATTGGCACACCCATTGCTACAGCATGGGTATATCGGCCGGCTCCGACGCTCCATCGCATGGACTGGACATCGCGGGTCTCCCGATCGCAGCGCTATGAAACCAAGAATGAGCGCGCGGTCCACCTCTCAAGGCTCTCGTCAGGGATCCTGGGGCGGGCTCCGCGCCCGCGGGGCTGCCGGCGGAGATCGATCCGCCGCTCCCCGACGTCCAAGGGAGACGTCGAATGAGTAAAGTGCGAAAGCTGGAAGAGGCCGTCGCCATGATTCCCGATGGCGCGGTTTTGATGATCGGCGGGTTCATGGGGGTCGGCACGCCGCCCCACCTGATCGACGAGCTGCTCCGCCAGGGCAAGCGCGACCTGACGGTCATCGCCAACGACACCGCCCGCCCCACCGTGGGGATCGGCCGGCTGGTCACGGCGAAGGCGGTGCGCAAGGTGATCGCCAGCCACATCGGCACCAATTCCGAGACCCAGCGCCAGATGATCGCCGGCGAGACTACAGTCGAACTGGTGCCGCAGGGCACGCTGGCCGAGCGGGTCCGTGCCGGCGGCTTCGGGCTGGGCGGCGTGCTGACTCCCACCGGCGTCGGCACGGTGGTCGAGGAGGGCAAGCAGCGCATCGAGCTGGATGGCACCGTCTATCTGCTGGAAACCGCGCTGAAGGCCGATTTCGCCCTGATCGCCGCCAAGCGCGCCGACTATCTGGGAAATCTCGAATACGCGCTGACCGCGCGCAACTTCAACCCGCTGATGGCGATGGCCGCCGAAACGGTGATCGCCGAGGCCGAGGACATCGTGCCGGTGGGCGTCATTCCGCCCGACAGCGTCGTCACCCCGAATGTGCTGGTCGACTGCC
>Ga0206117_100550_pt1 | contig 35199 bp, 30 predicted proteins | sample 3A5Ametagenome_FD_177997 | JGI IMG/M metagenome (GOLD analysis project Ga0206117, IMG submission 177997) | Enriched microbial communities from leaf-cutter ant dump, University of Wisconsin, Madison, United States - 3A5A | ecosystem: Environmental > Terrestrial > Nest > Insects nest > Nest dump... | reverse complement strand
TTGAGGTCGCTGCCGCACAGACCAACGTGCTTCACCGCAACCACAACCTCACCAGACCCAGCAACCGGCTCCGCGATCTCGTGAAACGAACTCAATCCACTGCCGTCGATCTTCAGTGCTAGCATGGGAACTGTCCTCTTGTCTGTTCGCGGTATCGAGCGCCGGTCAAGTCGCCTGGCCGTCCCTGTCCCGCCAATGGTTGGTCCGACGCGGCTGGCCGACGAAGCCCGTCAGGGATGACGAGGCCGAAGGCAGCCGCGAATTGGTTCGCCCCGCTTCCACGTCACAGATCCAGCGACCGTTTCCAGAACAGGAAATCGTGCTGCTGAAGCTGATCGGCACGGGTTGGGAGACGGCCGCTTGCGACCTCGATCATCATCTCGATGAGATCGGAGGCGTTATCCTCGGGCGAGGCGCCGGCTATGACGGGGCCGCAGTCGAAATCGATCATGTCCGGCAGCCGGGTGGCAACGGCGCTGTTGGTGGCGATCTTGATCACCGGGGCGATGGCGTTGCCGGTCGGCGTACCGAGGCCGGTCGAGAACAGCACCAGCGTAGCTCCCGCCGCGACCTGCCCGGTGACGGCGATCAGGTCGTTGCCGGGGGTGCAAAGCAGCGTCAGGCCACTGTCGGCCATCGGCTCGCCATAGTCGGCCACGGCGACGATCGGCGCTGTACCGGCCTTCCGGGCTGCCCCGCAAGACTTGATGGCATCGGTGATGAGACCATCCTCGATGTTGCCCCAACTCGGATTGTCGGAAATCGACGTTCCGCACCGGTTGGCAGCCGCTTCGTAGTCGCGCATCAGTGTGAGGAAACGGGCGCGATCTTCCGGCCGTACGCAACGGGCGGCAATGGATCCCTCGGCGCCGCAGAGTTCGGGAAACTCGGCTAGCACGGACGCGCCGCCAACGGCGACAAGCCTGTCGGAGACAAGGCCGATGACGGGGTTGGCTGAAATGCCGGAGAAACCGTCCGAGCCGCCGCATTTGACGGCGATCCTAAGCTTTGCCAGTGGAGCGGGCGTCCGCTCGATGCCGTCGGCAACGGTCAGTGCCTCGAGCGTTTGCCGCAAGGCGTCTTCCATCATTGCCGCCTCCGACGCCCAGTCCTGCTGGCGGTAGAACAGCGCCGGCTTGGCAAAGGCGGGATTGCGCCGGTGAAGAGCCTCCCGAAACGTCGAAACTTGCGACTTCTCGCAGCCCAGACTGAAGACGGTTATGCCGGCCACGTTGGGATGGTCGGCATAGGCGGCGAGCACCTCGCACAAGGCCTCGCAATCGGACGCGGCGCCGCCGCAGCCGCTTGTCACGTCGATCGCCCTGATGCCGTCGATGTTGGAGAAGCGACGGCCGGCTTGGGCACCGCTCGGGCCTCCGGCAAGCTGCCGCGCCAGGGCCTCGAGACGATCATCCCGGTAACCGAGCGCGGCAGACAGGGTATCCGCCAGTTTGCGAGCGTTCCTGTTGGCGCAGAACACCAGCGGCAGCACCAGCCAGTGGTTGGCCGTCCCGACCCTGCCGTCCGGCCGCTGGTAGCCGTCGAAGGTTCGGGTCGCAAGACCGGAGACGTCGGGGGGCTGCCAGAGGTAGGGCGACGGTTCGTCGTCCGGCACATCGGCGGCCGCGTGCCGGATGTTGGCGGTGGTCACCGGCTCGCCGCGTCCGATCGGTTGCGTGGCCCGACCGACAATGGTGCCATAGAGTACGGCGGCGTCACCCGGACGAAGATCCTGCGCCGCGAACTTGTGCTTTGCCCGCACGTTGGCTGCTATGCGAAAGCGTTCGCCTGATCCCTCGACCTCTTCGCCGCCCGCCAGATCGGTCAGGGCGACGATGAGATTGTCGACAGGGTCGATCCGCAGGATCTTGCGCATGGCTCTCCCCGTCCGCTCAGCCGCGCTCGGCCAGAGCCAAGGCGAGCGCGATGATGGCGCCCTTGGCGATGAGCTGGATGTCGATCGACACGTTGAGGATGTTCATGCCGTTGTTCATGATGCCGAGGAACATCACGCCGAGCACCGTCCGGGCGACCGATCCGTTGCCGCCCATCAGGCTGGTACCTCCGAGGACGACCGAGGCGATCACGTCGAGCTCGGTACCGAACTCGCCATAGGTGGCCGACGCCGTGTGGACCTGCGACGACTGGATGATGCCGGCGAGCGCCGCTCCGAAGGCCGAGATGGCATAGAGCGACATCTTGGTGATGCGGGTGCGGTGGCCGCTCAGAAAGGCGGCACGCTCGTTCTCGCCGATGGCGGCGACGCAGATGCCGATCGGCGTCATCTTCTGAAGGAACACCACCAGCAGGGAAACCGCCACGAACAGATAGATCGAGAAGGGAATGCCGGCGATCGACCCCGTGCCGATGAAGGTGAAGCCCGGCTGGTCGCGGATGCTGTGCAGATCGGGACCGCCGAGCAACAGCGCGGAGCCGCGAACGATGGACAGCATGGCGAGCGTGACGATGATCGGCGGCAATCCCAGGAAGGCGATGACCGCACCGTTGAGAAGGCCGACGAGAACGCCGGCCGCCAGCCCGGCCGCCAGGACGAGCGGCAGGGGATAGCCGGCCTCCATGGCGAAGAAGGAGACGACGCCGGACAGGGCGAGCACCGGTCCGACCGACAGGTCGATACCGCCCGTCATGATGACGAAGGTCATGCAGGTGGCCATGATGCCGACCATGGCAACCTGGCGAACGATGCCGACGAGGTTGTCGGGCGACAGGAAGGCGGGCTCGATCACCGAGAAGACCACGACGAAGGCCGCGATGGCGATGGTCAGCGCATGCGGGGCCAGACGGGTGGCGATGTTGGGGGAGAGGGCGCTCATCATTCGGCTCCGATTTCGGCCACCACCTGGGCCATGCTCATGTCGGTGGCGTCGTGGATCGACCGCAGTCGCCCCGAAACCATGATGCCGATGCGGTCGGCGACGGTCATCACTTCCTCAAGGTCGGAGGAAACCACCAGGACGGCGGCGCCCCGGTCACGTTCGGCGCGCAGGATGGAGTAGATCTCAGCCTTGGCACCGACATCGACGCCGACGGTCGGCTCGTCGAGGATGATCACCTTGGGACCGAGGCGCAGCCATTTGCCGACCAGCACCTTCTGCTGGTTGCCGCCGGACAACTGGCGGACCAGCTTGCGCCCGTCTGCCGGCTTGACGCTGAGATCGTCGATCGAGCGGCGCGAAGCCGTCTCGATGCCACGACGATCGAGCAGGAACAGGCGGCGGAAGCGATCGAGCGTCGTCATGACGAGGTTTTCCGTCACCGTCATGCCGAGCATCAGGCCGTCGCGATGGCGATCCTCGGGCACGAACCCGACGCCGCAGGCCATGGCATCGCCCGGCGCGCGGAAGTCGACCGGCTTGCCGTCGACCTCGACGGTGCCGGCGTCCCGCGGCTCCGAGCCGAAGATGGCGTGCATGAGCTCGGTTCGCTTGGAGCCGATGAGACCGGTGATGCAGAGGATTTCGCCGCCGTAGAGATCGAAGCTCACGTCGCGGAACATGCCGCGGCGGCTCAGCCCCTTGACCGACAGGCGGATATCGCCGTTGCCGCGCGGATGGCGGGCCTCGCCGGCCGCCGCCGAGCTTTCGCGCGCCAGACGGTCGCCGACCATCAGCTCGATCACCTTGGCGCGGGTCATGTCGGCGACGTCGGCCTCGGCGATGACCCGACCGTCGCGCATGATGGTCATGGTGTCGCAGACGGTGAAGATCTCATCGAGCATGTGACTGATGTAGACGATGCCGACGCCGCGACTCTTGAGGAGGCGGATGGTGTCGTGCAGGCGACGCACGTCGGAAGCGGCGAGCCAGCCGGTCGGCTCGTCCATCAGAAGCACCTTGGCGTCGAGCGCCAGAGCCTTGACGATCTCCACTTCCTTCTGTTTCACCGTCGGCAGTTCGCCGACCGTGGCGTCGAGATCGAGATCGATGCAATAGCGCTTGAGCAGTTCCTCCGCCTCGCGCCGTTGCGCCTTGACGTCGACGAGACCGAAGCGACGGGTCGGCTGGCGGCCGAGGAAGATGTTGTCGAGCACGCTCAGTGCCGGCGCCATGTTCGAATGCTGGTAGATGCATCCGATGCCGTGGCGGATCATCTCCTCCGGCCGGCCGAGCGGCAGTTCGACGCCGTCGAGCGTCACGCTGCCCGACGTGGGCATGATCGCGCCGGTCAGAACCTTGATCAGGGTCGACTTTCCGGCGCCGTTGGAGCCGATGAGAGCCCTGACTTCACCGCGCATCACGCGGAAGTCGGCGTGATCGAGGGCGACAAGGTTGCCATAGACCTTGGTCAGGCCATGCGCGTCGAGGAGCTGGGCGACGCTGGCGTTCACGTTGGCTGCTGCGGGCATCTCAAGCCTCCTCGGCGAGGTTGGCGGCCAGGCGCTTCTGCCGGCGGACGGCGAGGAAGCGGTCGTGGCCGACGGCGATCAGCAGGATGACGCCGGTGAGAATCTGCTGGACGAACTGGGAAATGCCGAGCAGCGTCAGGCCGATCAGCACCATGCCGAGCAGGAAGGTGCCGATCACCGGACCGGCGAGGCCGCCGATGCCGCCCGACAGGCTGACGCCGCCGATCACCGCCGCCGCGATCGCGCTCATTTCCATGCCCATGCCGAGCGACTCCGTCGTCGTCGACAGGCGGGCGATCATCAGCAGGGCGGCAAGCCCGGCGCAGAAGCCGCAGATCGCGTAGGCGGTGATGATCGTGCGGCCGACATTGATGCCGGCGAGGCGGGCCGCCTCGGCATTGCCGCCGACGGTGTAGATGTCGCGGCCGAAGCGGGTGCGGCCGAGCATGACGCCGAACACGACGAGCGTCGCGATCATGATGAAGAAGGAGAGGGGAACCCAGGGCATTTCGACGAGTGACGACAGCCCGGTCGCCGACCCGATGTCGAAATAGGTGTCGAGCCCCATGATCCATGGATCGCTGAGCGGCGTCGTCGACAGCTCGGGCACCAGCTGGCGCCCGGAAATCGCATACACGAGGCCGCGATAGGCGGCGAGCGTCGATAGCGTGGCGATGAAGGGCTGGAGGCGCAGCTTGACGATCAGGGCGCCGTTGATCGCGCCGCAGAGTGTCGCCACCGCGAGGGTGATCGGGATGGCGACATAGCCGGGCACGTCGAACATCAGCGTCAGGTCGAAGGCGACCATGCCGGCCAGTGCGAGAGTGGCGCCCACGGACAGATCGATGCCGCGCAGCAGGATGGGGAAGGACTCGCCTATGGCGAGGATCGCAATGAACGAGAATCCCGCCATGAGATCCTCGAAGTTGCTTGCCGTCGCAAAGTTGGGGGCGAACGTGCAAAAGAACGCCAGCACTGCCAGGAAGAACAGGACTACGGCGATGAATGCGGATTGGACACGCATTGCGGACCTATCGATCGGGTTTTGCTTCAGCTTTGCTGACGGGTGGCGCGCTCGGCTCTGAAGATGGCCGGCTGCCCGGCGGGGCGATCCGCCGCCGACGGACCAGCGATGGACCGCGGACGGGCGGCCGATCGCATGGCGCTCGGTCTATGCGGATCCGGGAAGCCTAGGCCACCCGGATCGCGTCTGGAAGTGCGGCTTGCCGCTTACCAGCGCTGCGACGGCTGGATCTGACCGACCGTCTCCTTGGTGGCGATCACGAAGGGCATCAGGAGCTTACCCTGCTGCTCGAACGCCTTGGCGGTGACGAGGCCGGAGGTCAGCACCGTGGCCGCGGCGGCGGCGAAACGGCCCTGCTGGAACACGTCGGTGTACTGCGTGCCGGTCAGTTCGCCGGCCTCGATCGACGCCAGCGCGTCCTTTTCGCCGTCGTTGCCGAAGATCACCATCTTGCCGATCAGACCCTTTTCCTTGGCAACGTCGACTGCGCCGAGCGCCATCGAGTCGTTGACGCCGTAGACGCCGGCGAGGTTGGGGTTGGCAGCCAGGATGGTGGACAGCACGTCCTGGGCCTTCTTGCGCGACCAGTCGGCGACCTGGTCGGCGACGATGCGGATGTCCGGATGGTACTTCTTGAGGCCGTCGACGAAGCCATTCGTGCGCTGGTCGCGGATGATGATGCCCGGGGGTGCGTTGAGGATGGCGACATCACCCTTGCCACCGAGCTTCTCGCCCATCACCTTGGCGATTTCCATGGCGCCGTAGTAGTGGTTCATTTCCACGTGGGCCGCATGCGCTTCGGTGGCGTCGATGTTGAGCGTGATGACGATGATGCCCTTGCGCTTGGCCTTCTTGATCGACGGGGCGAGCGCCACGCTGTCGCTCGGCTGCAGGAAGATCACCTTGGTATCGTTGTTGATCAGCGTGTCCATCAGGCTGACCTGAACCTCGACCTTGTTCTGGCCGTCGAGCTGCGTGTAGTCGACAGTCTGCTGGGTGCTCAGCACTTCCTCGATGCCCTTCGACCAGCCGGCCGAAACCGTGTGCGGCTGAATCTGCAGGAAAGCCATCTTCACCCGCTCGTCGGCACGGGCGGCGCTGATGCCGACGACGCCGGTGACCGGGTCGATGCCGGCCATCAGGCCGGTGGCGGCGCCCGTCAGGGCAGCCGAGCCCAGGGCCATGGACTTCAGGATGGTGCGGCGATCGGCCAAGAGCTTGCTTTCGTCTTTCTGGGTCATGTCTCTCTCCCTAGTCTCGTTCTTGCCTTGAAGGTCCTCAACGCGCGGGACGCTCGGCGCCGCGCACCGCCGTATAGACGGCATAGACGGACGTCGATGCCGTGATGAACAGTCGATTGTTCTTGGGGCCACCGAAGCACAGGTTGGCCACGGTCTCGGGCACGTGGATGATGCCGAGAGGGCAACCGTCCGGGGCGAAGATCTCGACGCCGCGCGCCGAGGAAACCCAGAGGTTGCCGTATTCGTCGAGGCGCAGGCCGTCGGGCACTCCCTCCTCGATGGTGATCAGCGCCTTGCCCTCGCCGACCTGCCAGTCGCTTCCGAGCGGAAACGCCATGACGTGGTGAAAACCCGCCGCGTCGTGGGACGCCGAACTGTCGGCGACATAGAGCGTCCGCTCGTCGAGCGACAGGGCAAGCCCGTTCGGCTTCAGCATCGAACGGATCTTCGCCTCGACCTTTCCGGTCGCGGGATCGGCGCGATAGACGAAGCACCCGTCCTGTTCGGATGGCGAGCGCTTGCCCTCGTAGTCGGTCATGATGCCGTAGGTCGGGTCGGTGAACCAGACGCCGCCGTCGGACGCGACGATCACGTCGTTGGGCGAGTTGAGCCGCCGCCCTTCGAAGGCATCGGCGATGACCGTGCGCCGGCCGTCCAGCTCGAAGCGGACGACCGAACGCGTCAGGTGCTCACAGGCCACAAGGCGCCCTTGCGGGTCGATCGTGTGGCCATTGCAGTTGTTGGCCGCGTGATCGAGCACGCGGACACCAAGGTCGGGAATCCACTGGTACATCCTGCCGCGCGGAATGTCCGACCAGATGAGGAAATCGCCCGTTGGAAAATAGGCGGGCCCCTCGGTCCACAGGTGCCCGGTACTCAGTGTCTCGAGAGGGCTGCTCGGCAGCACGAGCTGCCACAGACGCTCGTCGAGCGCGGTTATGCGTTGCTGGCTCATCGGCGCATTGGCTCTTGTATTTGCGTTTTCCTCACTGTCATTGAAGCAGAGATAAAAGGAGCGAGACAGCGCAGGTCCCACCTCCATTTTGCGGGAACCCGCAAAACTAGGCGCGCTTTCGCGCTGGTTTCGCGTGCGGTCTGCGCCGACAATCGAGCCGTTCATGCAAGAGGCAGCCATGCTGAGTCGCACCCCGTTCGATCTGCAACGCATCATGGCGGTCCTGAAGTCGATTACCGGGCAGCTCGACCTCAAATGCGTGGTCCAGTCGGTTTCGACGGCGGTGATCGACATCCTGCCGCACGATCATATCGACGTGGCGCTGATGAATGCCGACCGCACCATCGTTTCGACCTACGAGGCGGGGCTGCATACCGAATGGGATATCGAGTCGCGCGGAACTCGATCCGTCGCCGTCAGTCCCATCCGCGCCCTTTTCATGGGGGAGGTCGACAGCATCATCACCCCCGATGCCCAGGCCGATCCCCGTTTCCACTTTGAAGGCGCCTGGTCCAAGCCGATCTTCGATGCCGGCCTGCGCGGCCGCCTGCACGTGCCGGTTCTGGTCGAGGGGCGGATCATCGGCGCGCTGTCTTTCTCCACCCAGGTGCCCGATACCTACAGCGAGGCCGACCTCGACAACGCGCGGATCGTCGCCGACATCCTTGCCGCCTACATGTTCGCCCTTCAGCAGAGCGAGCTGGCCAGCCGGCGGGAGATTAAGCGGGTGGAGGCGGAGGCCCGCGCCGAGGGGCTGCGCATCGGCGCGCGTCACCTGACCGAGGAGCTGGAAAACGCCCGGCAGGCCATCGGCATGGATCTGCATGACCAGACGCTGGCCGATCTCTCGCGCATCTCCCGCAACCTGAAGCGCCTGGAAAGCAAGGCGAACCTCCGGGGCAGCGAGTTGCAGCCGATCCAGGACGACATCTCGCACTGCCTCACCGAGCTCAGGGTCATCATCGACAACGCCCGGCCATCGGTGCTGCAGTTCTTTGGCTTTTCCGAAGCCATCGAAGCGGTTCTGGACCGATATGCCCGCGCCTCCGCCAAGCCACTCGTCTGCCGCTTGCTGGACGAGGGTTGCGAAGCGATCGACGCCTTGCCGGCCAATACGCAGGTCGCCCTCTATCGCATCGTCCAGGAGGCCATCAACAATGCCGGTCGGCACTCCGGCGCCTCGACGATCGAGGTTCAGGTCTTCTCCGACGCCGCCGGCATTCGCATCACGGTCGTCGACGATGGCTGCGGCCTGCCCCAGACGCCGGGCAAGCGTACCGGGGGGCTTGCCAACATGCGGACCCGCGCGTCGCTGATCGAGGCCGAACTGACCGTGACGTCCGGTGCCGAAGGCGTCGGAACGCAGTTGAGCATAACCATTCCGCTAGCCCGGCCACAGGAGTCGGCGCGCAATCGGGAGGCAGAATGAGTACCTATCTGATCGCCGAGGACGATGTGCTGCATCGCGGTTTTCTGCGCGAGGTCATGGCGCTCGGCGAGATCGACTGTGAGCAGGTCATCGAGGCGGAGAACGGCGAGGATGCCATCCGTCTCGCCCATGAGCACGAACTCAAGGGCATCATCCTCGACTTGCAGATGCCCAAGAAGACCGGGGTTCAGGCGGCCAAGGCGATCTGGGCCGAAAACCCGGCCATGCCGATCATCTTCTGGTCCAACTACGCGGATGAGGCCTATGTTCGCGGCGTCGCCCGCATCGTGCCGGCCGGCGCGACCTACGGCTACCTGCTGAAAACCGCGTCCAAGGATCGGCTGAGGCGGGCGATCCAGTGCGTGTTCGTCGAAGGGCAGAACATCATCGACCGCGAGGTGCGCGGTCTTCAAAAGCGCGGCCAGAAGGGGTCGGACGAACTGACCGAGGTCGAGTACGAGATCCTGCTCGATATCGCCATCGGCCTCACCGATCAGGCAATCGCCGCGCGCCGCAACATGTCGATGCGCTCGGTGCAGGGGCGGCTTCAGCAGCTCTACGCCAAGCTGGGGCTTGCATCCCTTCCCCTGATGCCGGATGGGCGCGCCGTCTTCAACAGCCGCTCGCGCGCCGTGGCGATGGCCCTCTCCAGCCGGATCATCAATTCCAAGACGATCGAGATCGCCGAGTCCGAGTACCAGCAGGACCCTGAGCGCGGCCTTCGCCGCTCGACCGGTCACCAGCCGGGATGACGGGACGGGCCCGGGGGCTCATCGGCCCGAGAGCTTGTACTTCCGAATTCGGTCGTGCAGCGTGGTCTTGGCCATCTTGAGATCCTCGGCCGCCCGCGACAGCGACATGCCGTTGCGGCGCAACGCCTCCGAGATCAATCGACGCTCGAAGACTTCCAGCGTTTCCGTCAGCGAACGGCGGTTGTCGCCGTCGGGATCGTCGAGAGGAAAGCCTTCGATGTCGCCCAGAACCCACCGGTCGGCGGCGTTCTTGAGTTCGCGCACGTTGCCGGGCCATTCGCAGGCCATCAGGGCTTGCAGCTTCTCGCTGTCGAGCCGGGGCGCCGGGCGCCCGTAGCGAGCGGCGGCCTGGTGGGCAAAGTGCTCGAACAGCAGGCCGATATCGTCGCGCCGTTCGCGCAGCGGCGGCAGGCGCAGCGTGGCCACGTTGAGACGGTAGTAGAGGTCGGCGCGGAAACGCCCCTGGTCTGAAAGCTCGCGCAGATCGCTCTTCGAGGCCGCGATGACCCGGCAATTGACCTCCAGGACCTGATTTGAGCCGAGCCGCTCGATCTTGCGTTCCTGCAGCACACGCAGCAGCTTGATCTGCATGGGCATCGGCATGCTCTCGATCTCGTCGAGGAAGAGCGTGCCGCCGTTGGCATGCTCGATCTTGCCGATGCGCCTCTTGGCCGCGCCCGTGAATGCGCCGACCTCGTGGCCGAAAATCTCGCTGTCGATGAGGTTCTCGGGCATTCCGCCGCAGTTGAGAGCGACGAAGTTGCCGGCGCGGCGAGGGCTGAGGTCGTGCAGGCATTGGGCGACCAGTTCCTTGCCGGTGCCGGTTTCGCCGGTTATCAGCACGTCGGCCGATGCCTGGCCGAGATCGATGATGCGCCGCCGCACCATCTGGATCTGCGGTGATTTGCCGATGATGCGGGTTTCGAGGTTCTGGCCGCTGTTGATCTGTGCGCGCAGGTCGCGGACCTCCTGGACGAGACGCCTCGTTTCCAGCGCACGCCGCGCGATCTCGACGAGATGGGTCGAGGAGAACGGCTTCTCGATGAAGTCGTGCGCGCCGTCCTTCATGGCTTGAACGGCGAGCGAGATATCGCCATGCCCGGTCATCAGCACGACCGGCAGGTCGGCGTCGAAAGCGCGAATGCGCGCCATCAGCGCCATCCCGTCCATGCCGGGCAGGCGAATGTCCGAGATGACCACTGCCGGCGGGTTTTCGGCGATGTAGCGCCAGGCATTTTCCGCGCTGTCGACCGCGTCGGCGACGATGCCCTCCAGCACGAGAGCCTGCTGGCATCCGCGCCTGACGTTCGGGTCGTCCTCGACGATCAGTACCTTGAGCGTGTCAGGCATCGACGTTCTCCGAAGCGGTCGCGAGCGGCAGGTCGAGTACGAACAGCGCGCCGCCCTCGGCGAGGTTGGCGGCTGACAGCGAACCGCCGAAGTCTCTGGCAATCCCGGCCGAAATGGCAAGCCCCAGTCCCAGCCCGCCGCCAGAGTCCTTGGTCGTGAAGAAAGGTTCGAACAGGCGCTCGCGCTCGTTTTCGCCAAACCCAGGTCCGTTGTCTCGAACCTCGATGATCGCCCGCTCTCCGTTTGTGCGGGCAAAGAGGCCGACGCGCGGTGACGGCGTGCCTTCGGTCGCGTCGAGCGCGTTGGCAACGAGGTTGACCAGAATCTGTTCCAGCCGGTTGGAATCGGCGAGTACCGAGAGATCGGCGGGCTCGACGTTGATGTCCGGCTGGATGGATCGCTGCGACAGGCGCCGGTTGAGGAAGAACAGCGTGTTCTCCAGAGAGCGGCGCACATTCACCGGACGCGGTTTGCCGCTCGACTTGCGCGCGAACGACTTCAGCTGGCTGGTTAGCGTGCCCATGTGGGTCACCAGATCCGAGATCAGGGCGAGATTGCTCCCGGCCTCCTCCAGCATTCCTCGCTGCATGAACTTGACGGTGTTGTCGGAAAGAGTGTGCAGGGCGGCGAGCGGCTGGTTGAGCTCGTGCGCCAGTCCTGCCGACATCTGGCCGATGACCGCGAGCTTGCCGGCGTGAATCAGTTCTTCCTGCGCTTCCTTGAGGGTTCGCGTGCGTTCCTCGACCTTGCGCTCCAATTCGTCATGTGCACGCTGAAGCGCTTCGCGGGCGCGAAGCCGTTCCCACTGGCGTAGCCGCCGCAGGTAGAGGGCTATCGAGGCGATGCACAGTATGACGCCACCGGCGGCGGCAAGGGCGGCGTTCAGCCAAGCCATGGTCCGCAGATCGCCAAACGGCGAAAGCACCGTAAGGCGCCAGTTCGTGCCCTTGAGTGGGGCCGATTGCGCCAGGAAGAGCCCGTATATCGGGAAAGTGTGGGGCGCTTCCGCCACCGGGCGAACCAGTTGGACGATTTCCGCATTTTCGGAACCGACGCTCCCTTGCGATTGCAGGCCGAGCGGGGGCAGCGGGCGGGCGTTGTAGTGCAGGGACTGCGCAAGCTCGCTCCGTCTCTCTTCGCTGAGCGGGGTGAGCGTCGTGAACTTCCAGGACGGAACAGAGGCGAGGATGACCACGCCGTTCTCGTCGGTGACCAAGACAGGCGCTTCGACCGTCGACCAGGATGTCTCCAACTGCTCCAGGCTCACCTTGACGACCGCCACCCCCAGAAGACGCTCATCGGCCAGAATCGGAGAGGACAGGTAGTAGCCGGGCTGACCGCGCGTGGTGCCGATGCCGAAGAAACGACCCGTCTGCTTGGCCAATGCCTGGTGGAAATAGGGGCGATAGGACAGGTCCTCGCCCAGAAAGCTGTCGGGCTGGTCCCAGTTGCTGGCGGCAACCACATGGCCGGTGGAGTTCAGCAGGTAGATCGATAGCGAGCCGGCCCGCTTGTTGAGTTCGGCCAGGTAGTGGTTGATGCGGGAGGTTTGCTCCTCGCCTCCGTTGACGAGGAGATCGACGACATCGCGTTCGAGGCCGAGGGTCGCCGGGAAGAAGGCGTATTTGTCGATCTCGCGTTCCAGGCTGGTCTCGTAGAGGTCCAGCCGCTGGCGACCACGTTCGGCAAGCCGCGCGATGCTGGTGTCCTCGCTGACCTTGAAGCCGACGAAGCTCATCGCCAGCGCCAGTATCAGGATAGCTGGCAGCAGGAGGGCAAGCGATCGCTGTGCGTGGCGTAGGGTCATGGGGCGTAAAGCCTCCGGCCAGCTTCGTTTCGCGATCCTGATTGGCACCGGTCGGGCCGGTTGTCCATAGCGGCCGGTCGGGCAGGCGTCGGGCGGCGAGTTGGAATGGAAGCGCTGGCCGCCGCCCGGCTGTCATGTGGATGCGCCGCCCTTGCGGGCGAGGGCGGCGCATCGGGTCGTCAGGCGGCCTCCGGAGCCGTCTCCGGAACGTGGTCCATGTCGATTTCGAGGGTGCTCTCCTGATCGTCGTAGGCGTTTTCCCACTTGGCGATCACGGCGGTGGCGATCGAGTTGCCGAGAACGTTGGTGGCGGTACGGCCCATGTCGAGGAACACGTCGATGCCCATGATCAGCAGCACGCCGGCCTCGGGCAGGTTGAACATCGGCATGACCGCGGCAACGACGACGAGGGCCGAGCGCGGCACGCCGGCGATGCCCTTCGAAGACACCATCAGCACCAGCAGCATGGTGATCTGGGTGCCGAGATCCATCGGGATGTTGTAGGCCTGCGCCACGAAGAGGGCCGCGAAGGTCGTGTAGATCATCGAGCCGTCGAGGTTGAACGAGTAGCCGAGCGGCAGCACGAAGCCGATGACGCGCTCGGAAATGCCGAGCCGCTTCAGGGCCTCCATGACGCGCGGATAGGCGGCCTCGCTCGACGCGGTCGAGAAGCCGAGGATCATCGGATCGCGGACTGCGCTGAGAAGCGGGAACACCTTGTTTTTCAGCACGAGGTAGGCGAGGCCGATCAGCACGGCCCAGAGGATCAGCAGCGCGGTGTAGAAGCCGCCCATCACCTTGCCGTAGACCATCAGCACGCCAAGGCCCTGCGTGGTGACGACGTTGGCAATTGCCGCGAACACGCCGAGCGGGGCGAACAGCATGACATAGCCCGTCACCTTGAGCATGACGGGGACGGCGCCTTCGATCGTGGTGGCCAGCGTATCGGCGGCCTTGATGTGGCGGACGTTGCCGAGCGCCAGGCCGAAGAACACCGAGAACACGACGATCTGCAGGATCTCGTTGCCGGCCATCGCCTCGAAGATGTTGCGCGGGAAGACGTGCGTCAGGAAGTCCTTGAGGTTCAGCGACGACGTCTTGAGGTCGACGGCCGCGTTGACGTCCGGCAGCGGGATGCTGAGACTGCCGCCGGGCTGAAGAACGTTGGCGAGAACGAGACCGATGCTGAGCGACAGGAGCGAGGCCATCAGGAACCAGCCGATGGCCCGGCCGCCGATGCGGCCGACGGTCTTGGCGTCGCCCATGTTGATGAGGCCGGATACCAGCGTCGCGAAGATCAGCGGCGCGATGATCATCTTGATGAGACGCAGGAATATGTCGGTCAGCATGGCAAAGTAGCTGGCGATCGACTTGGCCTCGTCCGGGGTGGCGGCCATCTTGTTGCAGACGTAGCCGGCGACGATGCCGAGCAGCATGGCGAGCAGGATATAGGTCGACTGGCGCGACTTCTTGGGTGTCGTGTCTATGGCTTGCATGGTGTGTTCCTCGAGTTCCCAGTGTTCCGCTTCTTATTTTGCGAAGGCCTCGGCCCTGGCCTTGAACAGGCGCGGGTGGGTGAGGACGTCGGGACGAAGGACGTCTGCGAGTTCCTCCTCGCTCATCAGACCGCGCTCCAGCACCAACTCGGCAACGCCGCGGCCGGTGCGATGGGCTTCCACGGCCACCTCCGTGGCGTTGGCGTAACCGATGAACGGGTTGAGAGCGGTGGCGATGCCGATCGAGTCGCGCACGATGGACTCGAGGCGGCCGCGATTGGCGGTGATGCCGTCGACGCACTTGTCGGCCAGGATGTAGCAACCCTGCCGGAGGTGCGTGATCGACTTGAAGAGGCTGTGGGCAATGATCGGCTCGAAGGCATTGAGCTGAAGCTGACCAGCCTCGGCGGCCAGCGAGACCGTCATGTCGTTGCCGATCACCTCGAAGGCGATCTGATTGACCACTTCCGGAATGACCGGGTTGACCTTGCCGGGCATGATCGACGAGCCGGCCTGACGGGCGGGAAGGTTGATTTCGCCGAAGCCGGCGCGCGGGCCCGACGAGAGCAGCCGCAAGTCGTTGCATACCTTGGACAGCTTGACGGCGACTCGCTTCAGCACGCCGGAAAGCTGCACGAAGGAGCCACAGTCCTGCGTTGCCTCGATGAGGTTGAGGGCGGTGATGACCGGAATGCCGGAAATCTCCGCGAGGTGGCGGCAGACCAGAGCGGCATAGCCGGGATGGGCGTTGATGCCGGTGCCGATCGCCGTGGCCCCGAGGTTGATCTCACGAATGAGTTGCGCGGCTTCCTTGAGACGATCCTCGTCCTCCTCGAGCATCACCGCATAGGTCGCAAACTCCTGGCCGAGCGTCATGGGCACCGCGTCCTGGAGCTGGGTGCGCCCCATCTTGAGCACGTCGCCGAACTCGTTGGCCTTGCGCTGGAACGCGGCCCGAAGATGGGCCATGGCGTCGACCAGACGGTAGATGCCGGCATAGGTCGCGAGCTTGAGAGCCGTCGGGTAGACGTCGTTGGTCGACTGGCTCATGTTGACGTGTTCGTTGGGATGCAGGCGCTTGTAGTCGCCCCGCTCGGCGCCCATGAGCTCGAGCGCCCGGTTGGCGATCACCTCGTTGGCGTTCATGTTGGTGGACGTGCCTGCGCCCCCCTGAATGACATCGACGACGAACTGCTCGTTAAGCCGACCCTCCCTGATCTCCCGGCAGGCGCCGATGATGGCGTCGGCGATCGGCGCCGGCAGCAGCCCGAGTTCGGCATTGGTGCGTGCGGCGGCCTGCTTGATCATGGCCAGCGCCTTGATCAGATCCGGATAATGCGAAATCGGCGTTCCGGTCACAGGGAAGTTCTCGACGGCCCGCAGGGTGTGAACCCCGTAGTAGGCACTGTCGGGAACCTCCAGATTGCCGAGCAGATCGTGCTCGATCCTCATTTTGTCGGTGGGCATGTCTCTCTCCCGTTTCTCGGCCTCCTTTGCCCAAGGAGGCGAGTTGCTATCGGCAAGACGTGTGCCACCAGGGTCTTCCGAAGAGGTTAGCTAAGACATTGTTATGTAATGATTTTTTATTCAGAATTTTGGGGCGCGTTCGGAAATTCGAACGATGTGGCGTCATTATGGCGAGGCCTCCGATTGGTCAGCCTCGTCAGTTGCGAGGGCTTCTCATCAGCAAATATCTACCCCTTTGTTCCAAAAGGAATATTTGTATGATTTCAGTGCTCGTTCGGAAATCCGAACAGCGTTCCGGTTGAGTTCGGGACCTCGAACGGCGGCAAAAATGTGGCCATTTCCAATCATCCCATTGGACGACGCTGCCCGTATTGGCCCTGCGGTTTGGTCGCGCTAGAGAGGCCGCCACGCGTGTCCGGCAGCGATGGTGCGCTCGCCGGCTCCTCAGTGGAGGACGATCTGATGCCCGACGACAACAGCGGTCTGTTTCCCCTCGCCGCCGATAACACCGCCTACCGGAAGCTGACCGGCGATCTGGTGAGCACGGCGGTGTTCGAGGGAGAGACCATCCTCAAGGTCGACCCGGAGGCGTTGAGGCTCCTTACCGAGACCGCCTTCGGCGACATCAATCACCTGCTGCGGCCTGCCCACCTCGCCCAGCTTGCGAGCATTCTCGACGATCCCGAGGCGACCGATAACGATCGCTTCGTCGCCTACGACCTCCTGAAGAACTCCTGCATTTCGGCTGCCGGCGCGCTTCCCATGTGCCAGGATACTGGCACCGCAATCATTTCCGCAAAGAAGGGGCGCCGCGTCTGGACCCCCGGCGGCGACCACGCGGCGATCGGCCAGGGCGTGCGCGACGCCTACGCCACCCGGAATCTGCGCTACTCCCAGCTCGCCCCGCTGAGCCTGTTCGACGAGGTCAACACCGGCGACAATCTGCCGGCCCAAATCGACATCTATGCCGAGGGAGAAAGCGCCTACAAGTTTCTGTTTGTCGCCAAAGGCGGCGGTTCGGCCAACAAGACTTTCCTGTTCCAGGGTACGCCATCGCTCCTGACCCATGATCGCATGCTGGCGTTCATCAAGGAGAAGATCCTGACGCTGGGCACGGCGGCTTGCCCTCCCTACCACTTGGCCATCGTCATCGGCGGCACGTCGGCGGAGATGAACCTGAAGACGGTCAAACTGGCTTCGACAAAGGCGCTCGATGGTCTGCCGACCGCCGGGTCGGCGACGGGACACGCCTTTCGTGATCTGGCTTTCGAAGCGGAGGTGTTCAAGGCGACACAGGCCACCGGTGTTGGAGCTCAGTTCGGCGGAAAATACTTTTGTCACGACGTGCGGGTCGTTCGTCTGCCACGCCACGGAGCCTCGCTGCCCATCGGCATCGGCGTTTCCTGTTCGGCGGACCGGCAGGCACTGGGAAAGATTACAAGAGACGGCGTTTTTCTTGAGGAGCTTGAGCGAGACCCGGCGCGCTTTCTGCCCGACGTCGATGCCAGCACGCTCGGCGGCGACGTCGTGGAGATCGACCTGAACCAGCCGATGTCTGAAATCCTGAGGACCTTGTCGCGCCATCCGATCCGAACCCGCCTCAGTCTCACCGGTCCGATGATCGTCGCCCGCGATCTTGCCCACGCCAGATTGCGCCAGCGGCTGGAGCGCGGCGAGCCGCTGCCGGACTATTTCCGACACCATCCGATCTATTATGCCGGGCCGGCCAAGACGCCGCCGAACTATGCCTCCGGCTCCTTCGGCCCGACGACGGCGGGACGCATGGACTCATACGTCGATCAGTTTCAGAGCCTGGGCGGTTCGATGGTCATGCTGGCCAAGGGAAACCGCTCCGCCGCCGTTCGCGAGGCCTGTGCCCGTCATGGCGGCTTCTATCTCGGCTCGATCGGCGGTCCTGCGGCGCGGCTTGCCCGCGACTGCATCAAAAAGGTCGAGCTCGTCGAGTTCCCCGAACTTGGCATGGAGGCGGTCTGGAAGATCGATGTCGTCGATTTCCCGGCCTTCATCGTCATCGACGACAAGGGCAACGACTTCTTCTCCGAGCTCAGGCTCGGTTGACGAAGACCGGTCGGCGATCGGCCGCCATCTGACACGTCAGGCGGCGGCCAACTGTTCGGCGAAGGTGCCGACTTCCTGATTGAGCTCTTCGGCGCGGCGAGCAAGATCGTGGGCGAGATTGGTCAGCCGGCCGGCCGACGTCCCCGTCAGATCGACGGCGGCAGCCACTTCGCCGATGTTCTCGGTGACCGCGCCGGCGCCGGCGGCGGCACGCTGGCAATTGACGGCGATCTCGCGGGTCGCGACACCCTGTTGCTCGACGGCGGCCGAGATGGCCTGGGTGATGTCGCCCAGCGAGCGAACGGTGTTGACGATGCGGGAGATGGCATCGACCGAGGTCGAGGTCTGGGTCTGGATTTCGACGATCTTCTGCGAGATGTCGGCGGTGGCCTTGGCGGTTTGCGAAGCGAGCTGCTTCACCTCCGACGCCACGACCGCGAATCCCTTGCCTGCCTCGCCGGCTCGCGCCGCCTCGATGGTGGCATTGAGCGCCAGAAGATTGGTCTGTTCGGCGATCGCAGAGATCAGGCTGACGACGTCGCCGATTTTCTCGGCGGCTGACGACAATGCGCCGATGCTTTGTTCGGACAGCGTCGCGTCATTGGCGGCAGTGGCGGCGACTTCGGCCGATTTGCGGACTTGGCCGGCGATCTCGCCGATGGAGGCCGCCAGTTCTTCCGTTGCCGAGGCGACGGTGTTGACGTTGACCGATGCCTCCTCGGCCGCGGTGTTCACCACATCCGTACGGTCGGCCGAGTGTCGCGCATTGGCCGAAAGGCCTTCGGCGGCGGTGTTCACTTCGCCCGACGACGCGGTGAAGGCCCCGGCCAGCGCGGTCATCCGATCCGTGAAGACCGACACCAGCTTTATGCGGCGACCGGCGGCTTGGATCGCCTCGGCGCTTTGGCCTTCCCTCTCGAGCCGCATGCGCTCGGCCTCGGCAAGGCCGTCTCGGAAGACGGCGAAACTCTTCGCCATGGCGCCGATCTCGTTCCGCAAGGCGGCATAGGGAATTTCGATATCGAACCGGCCGGTCTCGATGTGCTCAAGAACGCCGGTGAGGCGTGTCAGTTGCCGGGAGATCGAGCGGGTAACGACATAGGCAAGCACGCCGGCGACGGCCAGGATCACGGCGATGATCGCGAGGTTGCCGTAAAAGGCCCACTTGAGGCCGCTGAGACGGTCGTCGAGCAGAGTATCCACTTCGGTCGCCGTCTGGTGCCAAAGCGCCAGCGTCTCGGTGCGCAGCGCCGCCTTGGCATCGGCGACGCCTGCGTTGAGATCCTTAGGAAACTTGCCTGTGGCCAGTGTCTGCACGGCCGGTCTGAGCTTGTCGGCAAACGCCTCCGCTGACTTGGCGAGGCTGGCCGCCTTGGTCTTGAGGTCGGCGGCCTTCGCATCGGGCAGCCCGGTCAAGCCGGTCTGGAAATCGTAGGCGAGGGTCGTGGCACTCATGTCGATATCGTGCAGCGCGCTGACGATGTCGATGCGTTGCTGCGGCGTGATGAAGCCCTTGGTGCGATCGGCGAGATCGAAGAGATCGCCGAGGTTGCTGGAAGCCATCAAGAGGGTCGGCATCTGCAGCGTTGCGGCATCGATCAGGTAGTAGCTGGAAGCCTTCGGATCGAGCGTCAGTTCCGACGCATTGCGCACCAGGTTGAGCAAGTCCAGGCCGGTCACCTTGGCCTCGTTGCCTCGCCCCACTTCGGCTGCGGCGAGGAAGTCCTTCGACAGCTTCTCCGTGCCATGCAGCAGATCATAGGCCGTCGCGCCCTCGGCATAGGTCTTGCGCAAATCGGCGACCGGCTGCGACATGGCGGCACCCGGTGCCCGCTCTTCGACGAGCAGCGCTTCCCACAGGGCAAACCCCAGCCGGTAATGCTCCATGCCCTTCTTCTCGGCTGCCGTCTGCCGGCTCTGCTCCCGCGACTGTTCGAAGAACATCGTGCCAAAAGTGAGAACCGGAATGATCATGACCCCACAAATCAGGGCAATGCGGGAAATGATGCGCAGACGATCGAACATGAAACCTCCGGCCAAACTTCCGAGGTGCCGGTTTCTCCGCCCGGCACCGGCGCGAGACCGATCCGGCGGTGGGGTCAGCCCCGCCTGATATCAGCTATGGCAAGTAGTCAGGCTGAACTATAAACCCTGTCGTTTAGTTAAGCCGAGGCCGATATTGTCTCTGTTTTTTGAGATTTCGTTCGATACAATTCGCACGACTGAGATCCGTATGTATTGTCGGAAATAGCATTCGTGATCTCTCGGATTTACTGCGCTGGGCGAACCGATGCTGCTCCGCCGTCGACGCGCTTCGCAGGAGATGACGCCGCAGTGCCCTTGCTCGCCGGGATGCGACAGGGGGGGCGGGCGTCCGTCAACGTGGCGGTCCGGCCCCAGCGGTCATCGGCCGATCGGACGTGTCAGTAGGCCACGCCGATCTGAGCGCGCCGAACGGTCGGCTTTTCGATTTCGTCCAACACGGCGCGGGCATAGTCGATGCCACTGATCGCCGACTTGCCCTGTTCATCGAACAGCGCCACTTCGCCGCCGACACGATAGCGACCCAGATCGTCACCGGGCATCCAAGCCGAGAAATCCATGCCGGGCGACACGAACAGCCAGTCAAGGCCAGTTGTGTCGGCCAGCAGGTTATTGAGAACGACCATGTTCTCCCTGGCCTCCAAGACCACTTCTCTCGGCACTTCGGACGGGAAGCCTTCCGCCTCGATCATGCGAGGGCCACCCGCTTCCCGACGCAGACAAGAAAAGCCACCAACCAGAACAAGGCGCGCACCGGCGTTCTGGGCCTGCACCGCAAGGCGTTCGTAGGCCTCGGCCAGCAGGCCGGCATTATCCCCACGCGGCGACAATGCACCGACGACAACGTCGGCGTCACCCACGGCGATGGTGTCGCGCATCGCATCACCGGTGGCGTAGGTGACGCCATCGATCGTCACATCGGGGATGGAGCGACTTACAGATGTCACCGAATGACCGCGCTTTGCCGCCTCTTTGACGATTGCCGACCCGGCGTAGCCGGTACCGCCAATCACGATGATGTTCTTCTGCGTTGCCATGAAGCGTCCTTTCGCCATGAGCTTGGAGCGGTCTTGCGGCTTTCTGACTGGCCTTTGGATCCGCTTCCATGCGGTCTAGATTTGTTACCTAGTCTGTAGAGTTGTTCTCATGCTGACAAGGAGTTACATTTCTCCGACCTAGTCATATGAAAGTGACCCAGAAAGGAAACGCCATGTCCGAAGAGACGGCGTCGCCATCGATCAGACTGCTCCCGCCGGTCGGTACGGATTTGAATCAGCCCTGCGTGGTGCGCGATGTGATCGACCGCGTCGGCGATCGCTGGAGTTTGCTGGTGCTGGGCCATCTTGCCGAGTCGTCATTCCGCTTCAACGCGATGCATCGAAAGATCGGTGACATTTCCAAACAGGTGCTGTCACGCACGCTGCGGCGACTTGAGGAAGATGGCTTCATCAGTCGCACCGTCCATGATTCCAACCCCCCGCAGGTCGAGTATGCCCTGACGGCGATGGGAGTTTCTTTTTTGAAGCCGATGAAAGCGGTGCTGGACTGGGCCGATGCTCATCATGAGGCCATCATGCAGTCGCGCGACATTTTCGGGCGGCGGTCGTGAGCCGCGCCAGACAGGAGCCCAAGGCGACCTCGGTGATCGGCCTCGACATCAGACTGTAGGATGTAATGAGCGGTAACTGGCGGAGAAGGAGGGTCTACGGAAGCGGAGACCCTTCAACGACTTCCATTGTCTCTTTGGTCAAAGCGGCCTCGCTGATGGACAACGCTTTTTCGGCGGACTGTCTACCCAGATCGGCGGTGCGGCATGAGCGACTTTGCCGACCTGATCAACGACGTTGCCCTCGCTCTTTGTGGCAAACCAAACACTCGTCTTTCCAAGACGGGCGAGCTTCGCTTTGGCACGAATGGATCTTTGTCGGTCAAGATCGATGGTCCGGAGAAGGGAACCTTCTACGATCATGAGGAAGGTGTTGGCGGTGGGGTTCTCGATCTCGTGGTCAAGAAGCGCGGCGGCGATAAGCGCACTGCCCGCGAATGGCTCGACCGCACATTCGGCCTCGATCCCTTACCGCCCCAGATGGCGACGAACCGCCGCGAGGTGGCGCACTACGCCTATGTCGACGAGGCCGGCGAGGTGCTGTCGGAGGTGGTGCGCTTTGAGCCAAAGGACTTCCGCCAGCGCCGGCCGGACGGCAAGGGCGGCTGGGATTGGAAGGTCAAGGGCGTTCGTCAGGTGCCCTACCGCTTGCCCGAATTGCTGGAGGCCCTCGACAACGGCCGGACGGTGTTCGTCGTCGAGGGCGAGAAGGACGTGGACCGCCTGAAGGCACTCGGCATCACCGCGACGTGCAACGCTGGCGGAGCCGGCAAATGGAAGGCCGAGTTCGGCGACTTCTTCCGCCACGCATCGGTGGTGATCATCCCTGACAATGACGACGCCGGCCATGATCATGCCGAGCTTGTCGCGAACTCGCTCGACGGCAGGGCCGACGATATCCGTGTGCTCGACCTGCCCGACCTGCCTCGCAAAGGCGATGTGTCGGACTGGCTCGACAAGGGCGGAACGGCCGAAGCCCTTCACCGCCTCGCCGATCTTGCTCCTCGCTGGCGTGTGAACATCAAAACCCGCCTACCCTTCGTCTGGTACGGCGACGAAGACAACGAACCGCCGCTGTCGTGGTTGGTCAAGGGCGCCCTGGTCAACGGCGGCCTGTCGTCGATCTTCGGCGGCCCCGGCACGTCCAAGACCTTCCTTGCCCTCGACCTCGCCCTCTGTGTCGCCCACGGCCGCGAATGGTTCGGCCGTCGCGTCACCATGGGCGGCGTCATCTACGTTACCGGCGAGGGTAGCTCCGGCCTCCGCCAGCGCATGAAGGCTTGGCGCCTGGAGAATGCCGGCGCGGCTCACGTGCCCTTCATCATGGTGCCGACGTCCGTCAACCTCTTCGATGATGACACGGGCGCCGATGCCCTCATTTCAGACGTCAAGGCTCACACCTTGGCGATGGAAACGCCTGTTCGCCTGATCGTCCTCGATACCTTGAGCCGCATGATCGGTTCCGGTGACGAAGACAAGGCGCGGGATATCAACGTCGTGGTTCAGCGGGCCGAAAGGCTCCAGCGGGAGACCGGCGCTCATGTGCTGATCGTCCACCACAGCGGCAAAGACCGGGATCGCGGCATGCGCGGTTCCAATGCTCTCCTCGGTGCCGTTGATGCAGCGATCGAGGTGACGAAGCATGACACCGGCTTGTGCGAAGCCGGCTTCGCCAAGGTCAAAGACGGGGGCGACCTCGACACCCTTCGGTATCGGCTCTCGAAATCGGTTCTCGGCGTAGACGAGGACGGCGAGGAAATCTCCTCGTGCGTCGTCTGCCCTGCGGATGCGAGCGAAGGTGCGACGAAGGAGAGCGGCCCCAGGCTGACCAACGCGGAAACCATCGGCCTGCGTGCCCTCACGGAAGCAATGGCGGAGGTGGGACAGCAAAGCGTGACAAACCGGGCGCCCCCCGATGTCACGCCTGTCACGGTCGAGACGTGGCGAGAGTACGCCTACCGGCTCGGCATGGTGGACAACGACGCGAAGGCAGACGCCAAGCGACAGGCCTTCTATCGCGTCCGTCAGAAGCTACAAGTGCTTGGTATCATTGGAGTTGATGGAGATTGGGCATGGCTTGCCAAGAAGAATGCTTGAGCGTGACAGGGCGTGACATGTCACGCTTCGTCACAGTGTCACGGGGCAGCGTGACAGGGGGTAGCCCCCTTAAGGGGGGCGTACCCCTCTGTCACTCCCTGATTGCCCCGGCATCGGAGGTGTTCGGTGGCTGATTGGCCCTACTCGACCGCCGCATGGCAGCGGCTCCGGACGGCCAAGCTGGCCGAGGCACCACTGTGTGAGCCGTGTTCCCGGCTCGGCCGCGTCGTCCCTGCCCAACACGTCGACCACATCCGGTCCATCGCGTCGGGCGGCGATGCCTTCCCGGCTCTCGACGGTCTCATGGCGATGTGCCCGGCCTGCCACTCGGTGAAGACGGCGGCGGTCGACCGAAAGGGCGGCAGCGGCATCCGCTTCAAGGGCGTCGGCCTCGACGGCCTACCGATCGATCCCGACCATCCCTTCATGGCCGAGGGGTATACCCCCTCCGATCCCTAGAAGGCTTGGACCTCGGACCGATATGGGACCTGCGAATAGAGTTAGTTGAAACAGTGAGTTAAGCGAGAAAGGCGAGGAAGAGCATGGGCTTGCGTGGACCGGGAGCGAAGGCGATCAGGCGGCCGACTAGCGTCATCAACGACGATCAGCGGAGCTTCTTTGCGCCTGTCGTCGTCAAGACGGCCGAGCCGGCATGGGAAGCGGCAGACCTCACCCGCGCCGACCGCGTCGTTGCCTTCCTCGAAAGCCTCGAGGTGACCGCCGGCCGCCTCGCCGGACAGGCCTTCCGCGTCCGCGATTGGCAGCGCGATATCATCGAAGCCATTTACCGCGAGGACGATGAAGGCAAGCGACCGGTCAGGACGGCTGTCCTCACCTTCGGCCGCAAGAACGGCAAGACCGGTCTCGCCGCTGGCCTCGCCCTCTGCCATCTCGCCGGCCCGGAAGCCGAGCGACGCGGCGAGGTCTACTCGGCGGCCAACGACAAGGAACAGGCCGGCAAGACCTTTGCCGAGATGGTCGCCATGGTCGAGGTACATCCGATCCTCGCTCATCGCATCAACGTCAAGCGGTTCGGCAAGGAACTGGAAGACATGGAGACCGGCTCCATCTTCAAGGCCCTATCAGCCGACGTTGCCGGCAAACACGGCCTGTCGCCCTCCTGCGTCATCTATGACGAGCTTGGACAGGCGGCCAACCGCGAGCTTTATGACACCCTCGACACGGCCATGGGTGCCCGCGACAACCCGTTGCTGATGGTGATCTCGACCCAGGCGGCAACCGACATCGCCCCCATGTCGCAGCTCGTCGACTACGGCCGGCGGGTCAATGATGGCGTGATCGACGATCCGAGTTTCTTCCTCGCCGAGTACTCGGCGCCGATCGACGCCGACCCGTGGGTCGAAGAGACGTGGAAGCTCGCCAATCCCGCCCTCGGCGATTTCCTCAGCCTTGGCGAGGTGAAGCGCCAAGCCGAACAGGCGCGGCGCATGCCGGCCAAGGAACCGGCCTTCCGCAACCTGATCCTCAACCAGCGCGTTGCCTCGGAGCGGACTTTCCTCGGCATCGGTGAATGGAAGGCCTGCAACCCGGCCGTCGACCTCGAACGCCTCAAAGGTCGTAAATGCTTCGCTGGCCTCGACCTGTCGGCCGTACGCGACCTGACGGCGCTTGTGTTGGTGTTCCCAGATGACGAAGGCGCTTTCGACGTGGTGCCGTACTTCTGGCTGCCGAACGACGGCTTGCTCGATCGCGAGGAGGACGACCGCGTGCCCTATATGGCTTGGCGGCAGTCGGGCTTCCTACTGACGACGCCGGGCGTCTCCATCCAACCAGCCTTCATTGCCGCACACGTTGCCCGCATGGGCGAAATCTACGATTTGCGCATGGTCGGTTTCGACCGCTGGCGCATCGAAGAATTCCAGCAGGCACTTGCCGACACCGGAGCCGATATCCCAATGCATCCGGTCGGTCAGGGCTACAAGGATATGGCTCCGGCCGTCGACCTGCTCGAACGCTTAGTTGCCGAGCGGCGGCTTCGGCATGGCGGTCACCCGGTCTTGACCTGGTGCGCCACGAACACCGTCGCCACACCTGATCCGGCCGGCAATCGCAAGCTCGACAAGATGCGCTCACGCGGCCGTATCGACGGCATGGTGGCGCTGGCAATGGCGCTGATCACGGCCGCGAAGTTTGGTGGCGAGGAGGAGTGGGTGCCGATGGTGGAGGTTGTTTAGATTTATCTGGCAGCCATCAAAATGAGTATGGTCCGAGTATTCCATAACTATCTGAGTTTGATTTCACGTCATCTACGAAAAGATCTATGCGTGAATTTATTTCTTTTACTAAACTCTCGATTTCATCGAAAAAACATATTTGCTCTTGCATAGTGATGCTAGTTTTTATTTGGAATATTATATAATCTATGTTTTCTATATGCTTATGTATAGATCTTAGATTGTTATTCTGGTTCGTTGATTTTGTTTTATATGTTACTCTTTCAATCTGATCTCTAATTGAGTCTAGCTGATTTGATACGGCGAATATCATGTCCCAGCGCGACTGCTGGTCAGGTTCCAAAAGAGTGTTATTAATGTATCCTTGGATTGACCTTAGTCTTCCAACGAGTTTAGATGCGCGTATATAATATCGCATCGTTTCCTTTTTATTCTCATCATCCTGCCTGTTTTTTTCAATTCGATAGAGTAGATAAGTAACAAATATTGTTCCTGCCGCTCCAACAATAGTTCCAAACGTTGTCAACCACTCTCGAACACATGTGGAAATAGACTCCATCTCATCGTGAGAAATAGAACAGGAATTCTCTCTAAAAACAGGTAGAAAAAGCAAAATACAGAGAAATAGATATGCCAAAGCAGGAAAGAACCACTCCGGAGGCAGTTTCTTCATTTCTTGAACCTCACACCGGCACCGTCACCGTTTTCGGCAATAAATTCCAGGCCGGCCCCTTCAAGTGCCGCCTGAATTGCCTCAACGGTACGCGGCTTTAGCGTATCGCCAGCTTCCAGCTTCGAAATGGTCGTCGGCGAGACTTTCGCCATCGCGGCAAGTTCTCGCACACCGATTTCCAACGCGGCCCGCGCCATTCGACATTGTGCAGCGTTCAAGAATGTAACTCCGTGACAGAAATGTCTTGACGTGACATATTTCGGGGTGTCATTTCTGGTACGTCGAACCATTTCTAGCACACGGAGTGCGCCATGAACATGCATTTGCGTGAGGGGCGGAGCTATGCCCGCGAGTTCGTAGAGGTGCCCGGAGGCTTCCGGCGCACCGTCGAGGACGCCATTGAAGGCCTGATCGCCGTCCTCGATCAACTGGACGCCGATCCGGACCTTGAGAACGACGACACTGGTGAACCGACCTTGGGATGGCCGGAGGCAGGCGACACCGGCCCCCATGGTCTTGCAAAGGTCGATGTTCGTGTTTCGCAGGAGGACGGCGAGATTGAGGAGGCCTGTGAGGACGAGGGCGACCTTGAAGATGACGCCGATCTCGGGTGGCCGGAGGTTGGCGCTGGCGCAATTCCCTGCTGCGGCTTCGTCGGAAACGACGACGAAGACTTGGCGATACCGGAAACCTCTGCCGGCCTCGGTCGCTTTACCGGCGACTACCGCGCCCTCAAAGAGCTTCGAGCCATGTTTGGCCGCCGGCTGAATGTTGAGGCTTGGAACGCTTCCAAGGCCATTCTCCACAATGTGCCCGGTTCGTTCTTGCTATCACACACAAACTGTGTAATAACGTCGATATGGCCAGACCGAGCAACGATCCCCGAGATTTCTTTGGACCCAGCGAACTCGCGCTAGCAGCGGGGATCACGGTCCGTAACGTCCAGCTTTTGCGGGACAATGGATTGTTGCCGGAGGGCAATGGCGTTCCAGTTCTGAAGCGTATCGCCTTCATCGGCGGCCTTCTTGCTGCCGGGCTGTCGCTCATCGAGGCCGGGCGAGCTGCCCAGGCATTGAGCTTCGAGCCGCGTAGCGCCGATGGGGAGTTCCGTTCCGGTCTTGGGTTTGTGGCTCGCAAGCTGCCGTCCGAGTTCACCAGCAACAATGTCGAGCCGAACGACTACTGGTGCCATCGCTGGGTCAATGAAGCTGCCGAGCAAGGGATCGTCACCTACAAGCGCCGTTCCGCGATGAAAGGGGATGTCGTCATTGAGATCGCGGATCGCAGTCGGGTCTATCTCGGCCATGTCGGTTTCGACGAGTTCGAGTTGATCGGCGAAATCTCCGATTGGGGCACGCCGGACATGACCTGCAAGGCTTGGTTCGATCTGCCCGAACCGACCGAAGCCAGCGAGGCCGAGGCCAAGGAGTGGCGCGAAAGCGCTGTCGGCCTCTCTCGCATCAATATTTCGCTCGCGATCCGCACCGCCCTCGACGCGATCGCCGACCACAGAAAGGAACGGCTTTCGCGGGCGTAGACCAAGACTGACAACAACCCAACCGGATCGCCCGTCGTGAGACGCGCCCGGCCCATAGAAGGACCCTTTACATGCTCAAGCTTCACGAACTGAAAGAAACCCGCGCTGCCAAGGTTGGAGAGATGCGCAAGTTGATCAACGACGCCGAGACTGCCGGCCGCGACCTCAACGAGGCCGAGGCCAAGCGCTTCGGCGAGATCAAGACCGAAGTCGGCCAGATCGAGGAGCGTATCGCCCGCGTTGAAGCTGTCGACGAGATGGAACGCCGGGCCGATGCAGAGCCGATCGGCGGCCGGGAGATGGAGCGCGAGTTGCGCTCCTATTCGCTGTCGAATGCCATCAGCGGCGCCCTGTCCGGCCGGCTGACCGGCCGCGAGGCGGAAATCAGCCAGGAGCTTTCGCGCGGTCGTGAGGCCCGCTCCGGTTTTGCCAACGGCATCCGCTTCTCAGTTCCCTCGGAAATCATTCTTGGCGGCGAGACCCGCGATGGTCAGGTGGCCGGCACCCCGGCCGCTGGTGGCTATCTGGTACCGACCACCCTCGGCGCGCTCGCCGGCCGCATCAATCGCCCGGCCTTGAAGGTCGAGGGCATGGGCGCGACGGTCATGCGCGGTCTCTCCGGTGATCTCGAATTGCCGAACATGCTGGCATCCGGCGGGGCGCATTGGGTCGGCGAGAACGAGAACACGTCCCGGTCGGCCGTCAGCTTCGACAAGGTCGGCATGTCGCCGAAGACGGTCTCCGGCGAGTATCGCATGAGCCGCCGCCTGACGCTTCAGAGCGGCACGGCTGTTGAAAACATCCTGCGCGGCGACATCGGCCAGCTTCTCGCCCAGGCGCTCGACCTCGCGGCTATCGCTGGCACCGGCGCTGCCAATCAGCCCCTTGGCCTGCTCAAGACCGCCGGTATCGGTACTGTCGTGGCCTCGGCCGATCTCAGCGACACGGCGGCCGACCTGATAGCCGCTCTGGAACTGGACGACATCAACGGCACCGGCGCTTTCCTGACCAACCCGACCGTCATGAAGGCGGTGCGCAAGCTGAAGGACGCGGACGGCCACACGATGCCGGTCGCCGAGATCTTCCACAACACCCGCGTCGAGACGACTACCCAGGTTCCGAACACCCTCGGCGCCGGCAACAACAAGTCGGCCCTGATCTACGGCCTGTGGAGTGAGTTGATCGTCGGCTACTGGTCGGCCGTCGACATCCTCTTGAACCCCTACCATCCGGACGTTGCCAGCAATGGCGGCGTTCTGCTCCACGCCTTCCTCGACGCCGACGTTGTCGTTCGGCACCCGGAAGCCTTCGCCAACGCGGAGGTCTGATGGTGGCTGTTCTCACACTCGCCGAGGCCAAGGCCCATCTGAAGATCGCCGGCAACGACGAGGATGAGGCCATTTCCATTCTGATCGACGCGGCCGGGGATTATCTCGGCCGCATCGGCTGTCCGATCGGCGCTGATCCGTTGGCGCCGTCCCTCAAGGCGGCGGCGCTCATCGCCGTTCAGCAGCTTTACGCAACCCGACCTCAGCTCGCCTTGACCCGCGACACGGTTGAGGGCGTCGGTTCCCAGACCTTCGACCACACGGCCGCCGATCGCATTCTTTCTGCCACGCTTGACCGGCTGGTGGCTTCCGTTCGCGAGGTGACGATATGACCGACCACGAGCGCCGCGCCGCCTCCCTGGAAATCCGTGCCAAGGGGCGCCGCCTTGAAGGCTATGCCGCCACCTTCGGCACCGAGACTCGCATCGCCGAGCGCTTCACGGAAGTGATTGCGCCCGGCGCCTTCGCGTCTTCCCTCAAGACCGGCGGCGATATCCTCGCCCTGGTCGACCACGACGCCGGCCGTGTTCTCGCCCGCACTCGCTCGGGCACGCTACGCCTGTCCGAGGATACGCGTGGGCTAGCCTTTAGCCTCGACGTTCCCGACACATCGGCCGGCCGCGATGTGCTGACGCTGGCCGAACGTGGCGACCTTGGCGGCATGTCCTTCGGCTTCTCGGTTCGCCAGGGCGGCGAGCACTGGCAGGGCGATCGGCGCGAGCTACGCGCCCTCGATCTCTACGAGATCTCCATCGTCTCGGCCTTTCCGGCCTATCCGGATACGTCGATCGCCGCCCGCTCTCGTCGGATGGTCGCCCCGCGTCTGTCGATCGCCCGCCGTTACCTCGATCTCATGGAGGCTAGCCGATGAGCTTCCTCTCCCGCTTCCTTGGCCGTGAGCAGCGCGCCGTCCAGTCAGACGATGCCTATCTCGGTGAGTTCTTCGGTCTGAGAGGGACGCCCGGTTATGGCGTCTCACCGACCGAGGTTGAGAGCAATCTTGCCGTTGCCGCCCGCTGTATCTCGCTCCGTTCGGAAACGCTGGCTTCGGTCGGCTTGTTTGTGTTCCGTCGCACCAACGACGGCGGCCGGGCGCGCGCCGATGATAACCCGCTCTATGGCGTGCTGCATGACATCGCCAATCCCCGTCAGTCGGCCTTCGAGCTTCGCGAGTTCCTGATCCGCCAGCTCGACACCTTCGGCAACGCCTTCGCCCGCATCGAGCGCAACGCGCGCGGCCAGGTGGTCGCCCTCTGGCCGGAGCCGTGGGGCAACGTCGGCGTCGAGAAGCTCGCTTCCGGTCGCATCCGCTATCGCATTACCGATGCCCATGGCGGTTCAGCCGTTCTGCTCGATGACGAGGCCTTGCATGTGCGTGGCGCCAGCCGCGACGGCATGATCGGCCTGTCACCGATCCAGATCGCCCGCGGCGCCTTCGGCCTTGCCCTCGACCAGAAGCGGACGGCCGACAGTCTGATGGAGAACGCCCTCCGTCCCTCCGGCCTGATCTCCTTCCCCGACAAGCTCGGCAAGGAAAGCCGCGAGGCGATGCGCGAAGCCGTGAAGGCGAACCACGCCGGCACTGCCAACGCCGGCAAGTTCATGATGCTCGATGGCGGCGCCAAGTTTGACGCCATCACCTTCACGCCGGCCGATGCCGAGTTCCTGGAGACGCGCAAGCTGTCGGCTCTCGACGTGGCCCGCGTCTACGGTTGCCCGCCGACCACGGTCGGCATCACCGATAACGCCACCTATTCCAACGTCGAAGGCGAGAGCACCGCCCTGGTGCGCAACGCCCTCGGCCCGCTCGCCGCCCGCATCGAACAGGCCATGAGCCGTTGCCTGCTCTCCGAGGCCGGTCGGCGGACGCTCTACATCGAACACGACCTGTCGGCACTCCTCCGGGGCGATGTGCAAGCCCGTTTCGAAGCCTACCGCATCGGTCGCGAGATCGGCGCCCTGTCGCCGAACGACGTTCGCCGTCGCGAGAACGAGCCGCCGATTGCTGGCGGCGACACCTATCACCAGCCGGCCAACTGGGTGCCGCTCGGCACCGTGGCCCAGAATGGAGGGGCCAACTGATGTCAAGGCGTTCGACCCCTTGCACGCAAGCCGACCTGACCCGCCTCATCAAGGCGGCGCTGGCGGCTGGCGTCGGTGTCGAACGCTTGGCCGGCGTGAAACTGACTCGTGATGGCGCGGTGCTGCTCTTTGGTGAGCAGAGGCCGTTGCAGTCAGAGGGAAGTGAAAACGAATGGGACGAGGTGCTGACGAGATGAACCGCAAGCGTCTTCCCAAGTATGTGTCGGAGTTCAGCGATCGGCACGGAAAGGTCAGGGTTCGGTTTCGCCGGAAAGGTCAGGAGAGCCACTATTTCCAGTCGGTCCCCTGGACGCCTGAATTCATGCAGGAATATCAGGCTTGCCTAGACCGCGAGGCAGCGCCTGCTATCCAGCCCGGCATCAACAGGACCAAGGCAGGCACCTTCAATGCCCTGATTGCCTCTTATTATGGCTCGCCCGAGTTCAAGGGGCTGCGGCCGAGCACTCAGGCCACCTATCGCGGCATAATCGAACGCTTTCGGGAGAAGCACGGCGACAAACGAGTGGCGGCGATTGAGCGTAAGCACGTCAAAGCCATCATCGGCGGCATGCATGAGACGCCGGCCGCCGCCAACAATCTGCTTGATCGCCTCAAGGCGCTGATGACGCTGGCAATCGATCTCGGCATGCGCAAAGACGATCCAACGCTCCGCATGCGCGGCTACGGCCGAACAGGCGAGGGGTTCCATACCTGGACCGAGGAGGAAATCGCAGCCTTTGAGGCGCGGCACCCGCTCGGAAGCAAGGCGCGGCTCGCTCTCGCTCTCATGCTTTATACCGGGCAGCGTCGTTCCGACGCGGTGACTATGGGATGGCAACACGTCGCCGGCTCCCGAATCACTGTGAAGCAACAGAAGACCGACGCTCGCCTAGAAATCCCCATGCATCCCACGCTCGTTGCCGTCATGGCGGCTACGCCGCGCGACAACATGACTTTCCTTTCCACGGCCTACGGCAAGCCTTTCAGCGCGGCCGGCTTCGGAAATTGGTTCCGGGATCGCTGCAACGAAGCGGGCTTGGTTCAGTGCTCCGCCCACGGTCTCCGGAAAGCTGCGGCGCGACGACTCGCCGAAGCGGGCTGCACCAACCAGCAAATCAAGGCAATTACCGGCCACAAGACTGACAGGGAGGTTTCGCGATACACCGCCGCCGCTGATCAAGTCCGCCTCGCCGAACAAGCGATGGCGGCGACTTATGGAATGGATACAGAACAAAATCTGGCTAACCCAACTGATAGGTTAGACAATTCTGCCTCTAACGCGTTGAAAAATAAGGGGGCGTAAATGAAACTGGCGGAGAAGGAGGGATTCGAACCCTCGATAGGGTTGCCCCTATACACGCGTTCCAGGCGTGCGCCTTAAACCACTCGGCCACCTCTCCACACGGCCGGCGCCCCGGCTCGTGGCCGCGCACTATAACGATGTTCGGTCGGAGCGCAAGAGGGTATGCGGCTTAAAGAATAAGTCCGCGCCGAAGGTTCTGAAGATTGAGCTAACTAGCTGAATTAACGTGGATTTGCGTAGGCAGAACGCGATGAAAAGCCGCAAAGGGACACGCGACGACAAGCGGTCGTCCGTCGTCGCACACCATTGCGGCCGATTCCCTAGATGCTCGTCACGCCCACTGTCGCGAAGCCGGCGACTGCTGGCTGTCGATCGCCTGCCGGACGCTGTCGATGCGGCGCATCAGCTCGCCGGAGATCCGAGTCTGCAGGGCGTTGAGCACCGTATCGGTGACGGCACGGCGATCGGCCTTACGCTCGACCAGCGCCGGATCGCGCAAGGGCCAGCGCAGCGTCGCGTACTCGGCAAGGCGGGCGCAGTCGGGCTCGGTCCAGGTCACCGTAGCGAGATCGACGACGATATGAGGCCGAAGACCACCCGGCAGGGCGAATATGGCCCACGACTTCGGCTCGAGTCCGTCAGTCGGTATGGCGCGCTGCGTGAGCGCTTGCGCCGCTTCCGGCAGCAGGGCCGTGGCCGGTCGGCTGCCGGCGCTGAAGGCGCGGATGCGCGTGTCACCGCGCTGATTGAGCAGCGCCTCGGCCATCAGGCTGGTCGCGCTGTTGGTTTCGCACAGAAACAGCACATCGACGGTCTGCATCCTGAACATGCCCCTGACGCTCGGAGGTGTCACCAACGCCATCGTTCCGTCTTTCTTCAAACTCCGGGAAAGCACCACACCCTCAGGGGCTAGAACGATCCCACACTCCTCTGCGCCGCGCCGATGGATTCTCCATGACGTTTGCGAGACAGGCCGATGACGCGCCTCTCGCAAAACTCAAATGCATAAAGCGCGCCATCAATTCGGATCTTTCCGAAAAATGAGGTAGACCAAAGTCTAAGTCATTCATCTTCAAGGCGGAATCGATGTGCCGCCGGTCGGTCGATGGCGAGGTATAGTCTCGGGGGCATGCCTTCAACCCCGCCGAAGGGCGTAACCAAAACGGGGTCAGCGAAGGCTGGCTTCGCCGCGCGCATCCAATCCTTGATGCTTTTGCTGGCTTTCTGGGCAGAAAATGGCCGCGGTTTGCGTCAGGACGTCGGCGCTTCCGGCGTGGCCACGGTTTCCACCACGGTGGTCATCGCCGCGGCGTTTTTCACAGCGGCGTGCTCGGCAAGGGCCGCGAGGGCCTGAGCGAAGGCGGCGGCGAAGACGAGGCTGACGACGAACTTGCGGACGAACATTTCTTTGGCTTCCGGTGACGCCGGACAATCCGACGCATGGTGGCATTAAGCCCTAGGAAGCCGTCCTTAATGGGGTGGAAAGCGGACGAAAGCGGGTCGGGGGCAAGGTGTTGTCGCGGCAGCGCCCCAAAAAAGGCGGCACCGACGCGAGCCGGGCCGCCTTGCAAACTCGATGCGAAAAACAGTCAGAACTGCCGCTCGACCATCATCTTCTTGATCTCGGCGATCGCCTTCGCCGGGTTGAGTCCCTTCGGGCAGGTCTGGGCGCAGTTCATGATGGTGTGGCAGCGATAGAGGCGGAATGGATCCTCGAGATTGTCGAGCCGTTCGCCCGTCGCCTCGTCGCGGCTGTCGATCAGCCAGCGATAGGCCTGCAGCAGGATCGCCGGGCCGAGATAGCGATCGCCGTTCCACCAATAGCTCGGGCAGGACGTCGAACAGCAGGCGCAGAGAATGCACTCGTAAAGGCCATCGAGCTTCTGGCGGTCCTCATGGCTTTGCAGCCACTCGGTCTCCGGCGTCGGCGACGAGGTGTGCAGCCACGGCTCGATCGACTTGTGCTGGGCGTAGAAGTGGGTGAGATCGGGCACGAGGTCCTTCACCACGTTCATGTGCGGCAGCGGGTAGACCTTGATGGGGCCGGAAATCTCGTCCATGCCCTTGGTGCAGGCCAGCGTGTTCATGCCGTCGATGTTCATGGCGCAGGAGCCGCAGATGCCCTCGCGGCAGGAGCGGCGCAGTGCCAGAGTCGGATCGACCTTGTTCTTGATCCACAGGAGCGCGTCGAGCACCATCGGCCCGCAATCGTCGACATCGACGAAGAAGGTGTCGAGCCGCGGATTGCGCCCGTCCTCGGGGTCCCAGCGGTAGATGCGGAACTCGCGGACGCGCGTCGCACCCTCCGGCTTCGGCCAGACCTTGCCGGCCTTGATCTTCGAGTTCTTCGGCAGCGTGAGCTGAACCAT
>Ga0206117_100549_pt1 | contig 35224 bp, 32 predicted proteins | sample 3A5Ametagenome_FD_177997 | JGI IMG/M metagenome (GOLD analysis project Ga0206117, IMG submission 177997) | Enriched microbial communities from leaf-cutter ant dump, University of Wisconsin, Madison, United States - 3A5A | ecosystem: Environmental > Terrestrial > Nest > Insects nest > Nest dump... | reverse complement strand
CACACCCACGCCGCCAGCTTCGCGGCGGGTGGCGGGTCTTCCACCTCCACCATCAACGCCAACGTGGCGATCCCGCTGTCGACCGCGCAGGGCGCCTCGGCAACCCCGACGGGCGGCGCCAACTATCTCGGCGGCATCAAGGTCAGCGATGCCGGAACCTTCACCGATTGGCAGACCGACGGTCCCTACACCACCACCTCCCCCGCCGGCAGCGGCGCCAATCTGGTCGGCACCGCCACCGGCACCGTCACGGTGACCGGCGGCGGCACGGTGACGGTGTCCCCGGGCGGCGGCGTGACCACGCCCACGGCGATCTCCAACCTGCAGCCGTATCTGGCGGTCACCGTATACATCACCACCATGGGTATTTACCCGAGCCGCGACTGACGCTAGGCTCGCGCCCCGATCCCGCATCCTGCGGACCGGGGCTCCCCATCCAGCCGATGATCCGTGCAACACTGCCTCAGCCGCCGGAATCCCGCCATGACCGCCGATTACAGCACGTTGTCCGCCGATCAGTTCTCCCCCCATATCGGCAAGATTTTCCGATTCCTGGCTCCCGAGGATCAGGCCGTGGTCTTCGAGGCCGAACTGACCGTGGTCGCCGAACGCCCGGAATTCACGCCCCGCTGGGCGAAGCGGACGTCCTTCGCCATGAAGTTCGAGATGCCGGAGGACAGCACTCAGTGGAATGGAAGCTATCTGGTCGACCACCCGGTCGATGGACCGATGGGGCCTTTCTATATCGGGCGGACGATTCCGCGTAACCCGCCACGGGCCTGCTTCGAACTCATCTTCAACTGACCGGCTTTTCCGGCACCGCTTCGGTTCGGACCGCCGTTCCCCTTTCTGTGGGGAACGGCGTTTTTCTTTGCTCTGCCGGTACGGCCGGGCGAGTTGACTCAGGCCACGCCGCCCTGCCGCATCTGGAGCGGCAGGATCTGCGGCGGCAGGTGCTGGATGCCAGGATGGCCGGGCGGCAGCCAGATCAGTTCCAGCATCGGCGGGGCCTGCACCAGCAGGTCGAAGCCCAGCCGGTGATAGAACCAATGGACGCGCGTCTCCGTTTCGCTCACCGACAGGGTCATCGGCAGGCGGAGCTGCATCGCCGAGCCCTGGAGGCTGCGCAGCAGATCGGTGCCGATGCCCTTGCCGCGGGCAAGCTTGTGGATCTCGACCTCCGCCACGCGCCAGTCCCAGCGTCCCAGATCCATGACGATCCGGCCGACCGGCTGTCCGACCTTCTCGACGACGAAATCCAGATGCTGCGGGTAACGGGTTTCCTGCCCGGTCCGCATGGCACTGTACTGCTGTTCGTAAAGCGTGCGGATGAAATCGCGGTCGTGGTGGGCCTGGGCCAGCCAGGGTCGGGCGTCCATGAACAGCCCCAGCAGGAAATCATCGTCCGACGGCCGGGGGTGACGCATCGACAGACCGCCCATCAATGGCAGGGATCCCTGGTAGGCCGCCATACGGTCACCCTTCATGGTAGTGAAAACGCTTCACTCTAATAGCCGGGGGAGCGGGGGGATGGCAAGGCACCCGTTGACGCTCCGGCAGGAGCCGGATGCAAGGAAATGTGACGGGAAAGCGGGATGGACCGACTGCACAAACGGTAGCGCTTGCGCTATAAACAGGGACAGCTCCCTTTGCGAAAAAGAAAGCTCACTCCGATGCGTGCCCACACCCGCCCCACCCGTATCGCTGCCGTCGCCGTGCTTGCGCTGTCCACCACGCTGGCCGGCTGCCAGACCGGGTCGATGGGCTCGAAGGAGGGGTTCGGCACCGTCGGCGGCGCCGTCGCCGGCGGCCTGATCGGCTCGCGCTTCGGCGGCGGCTCGGGCAAGCTGGTGGCGGTCGGCATCGGCACGCTGCTGGGGGCCTTCGCCGGCCGCGAGATCGGCGCCTCGCTCGACCGTGCCGACCAGCAATATGCCGACCGCGCCGCCTATCAGGCCTACAGCGCCCCGATCGGCCAGCGGATCAACTGGAACAACCCGCAGTCCGGCAACCAGGGCACCATCGTGCCGGTCCGCGACGGCTATGACGGCTCCGGCTCCTACTGCCGCGAGTTCCAGCAGACCATCGTGATCGGCGGCCGCACCGAGCAGGCCTTCGGCACCGCCTGCCGCCAGCCCGACGGGTCGTGGAAGATCGTGGGGTGAGGGCTGGAGATTCCCGGTTCGGGTATTAACTGAACCGCACCGGGTTTCCCCAAAGGCACCATTTTCTGAGCCGCGCTGCTCAAGGCTCTCGAACAACGGGGGCACGGTAGATGCCGGTGGGCCCCATAGTCACTGTGCGGAGGGCCGAAGCGTTCGCACCAGCCGGCGAGGCGGTACAGGTCGCTAATGAAGATGCCGAACGAGCGCACCGCCCCATGCGCCACGGTCTTCGACCGGGTTTTGCGGCTCCAAAAGCCAGAAGGCTGCTTTCCTCCGGTCCTTATCGTAGCACGTTCCGCTCCTCCATCTGCAGGCAGGCCGACGGCTCGTGATTGCTTTTCAGAAAACGATCGTACCAATCGATCGAGGCTGGAAAGAAATCCCTCACACTGACCTTATCCAAATCATAATGTGGAATGTCATGCCAAGGAGCCTCACTGTTTTGAAGCTGTAGCCAGAAAGGGAAATCGGCGGGAGCGACGAGATTGTAACCGTCTACTCGACCCACAAGGGCACCATCTCCGTATTTTGACCAATGATAGCCAAAAAAGGAGTTGCTGGCGACGACCGTGTAGTGCTTCAGCATATCCCAGTGCTGTGCAGTGGTGTAGTCGAGTTCATAACCAAGAGCCCGAGCCAAGTTGGCTCCATAGGAAATTTCCGGCACTCCTTCGGATCGGGCATAGTCGCGCAACGACATGTCCAGATAAACACGGTAGCTCCGGCTGTCCCGGTTGTCTGGTGGATGCGTGAAGACCCGCCCCAGATCCTCGGGATGCCCGAACAGCACCAAGTCGGAAATGTGATAGGGAATATGCTGATACGTGAACAGCGGGGTTAGCACGATACGAGCCCGCAACCGGTCACGCGGCGGTGCAAGACGGGACAACTGATTGAAAACCGATAAGGCATCCGGTCGCAGGATGACGAGATCGGAGCGCAGCTTGAGCACACGTTCAACCCGCTGCACCACGGCACTGCCCAGTCCGGCCAGGGTGGAGACCGACTGATAATTGATGTTCATATGACCACCGACGGCAGGTGGCGATGAGAGCACGATTTCGTCGCACAGCGGCTCGATCTCGGCCAATTGATCCGGTGGCGTCCCTTCCCAACTGCTAAAAACAATTGGCGCATCTGGATAGATACGCCTGTAATAACTAAGAGCAGTGACGGTATTTCCAGCAACGAAAGGCCCCTGCACCAGAATAGCCGCATTTCCATTACGGACACCAGCGGGCAAAGGCTGCTCCAGAACACGCCAAATCCGATCAAATTTCTGGATTGCTTTGGTGAAATCCAATGGGGCTAGATAAAGAAAGGGCCCTATCTCCTCGATCTTTTTAGAAATCTCAGCTCCAAAGAAAAAGTAAGAATAAACAATGATAACGGTATTCTCAGGCTCCTCGTCAGCAAGCCGCTCGGGAGGCGAGACGGTCACTCCGAGGATCGACGTTCCCCATTTCGCAGCATCACTGTCGACGAGATAGGCCAGCGGCAGCGGAAAACCGGCATGGTGGGTCTGGAAAGCACTCCCCGCTCCCCAGCCGACCAGTTTTACCTCGCCACGGATGATCCTGGCGTAAATCGAACTGGTCTGTTTCCACGTCGCCAAAGGCATGATGCGTTCACCGGCTGGCAGGGAAATTCGATGGGATGCCGGCAACTCTGCCCGAAGGGAAACTGCCGGCGGAATCATCAGGCCTGCGGTAGAGGCTCATCGGCAAATCCGCTGAACCATTGGACCCAGGCGCGCGGATGGGCGAACATCTCGCTTACTGTCACCCGTTCAATGTCCACACCGGCCAGATCGGCGCTCATATCGAACCCACTCGAAAGCCGCGACCAGAACATATGATCGAGCGGTTCGCAGGACAGGCGATCCTCGATCCGGCAGCCGATACCCCCGGACCCGTATTTGAGCCAAAACATATTAAGGGTGTGGGCATCAAGAACAGCAAAGTGGCGACGAGCAATTTCCCAATATTGCCCGATACTGAAGTCCACCTCATAACCCAGCCGCCGGGCGAAGTTGGAGCCGTATTCGCATTCCGGAGGAAGCATCCGGCGGGCGAACTCCGCCATCGTAAGGCTTCCGCCCGCAATGGCGATGTTGCTGACCGCATCGACGTTCATGGGAATATCATAGAATTCCCGCACGGTATCGACCTCTCCGAACTGGAACATGTCGGAGAAATGGTAGGGAAGGTAGCGCCGGCTGAACATCGAGGTGGTTACAATGCGGCGGTGTGTTCCCGATCCGGCCGGAAGCTCCTGGCAGAATTGCCGCATGACGGGCAGGGCGCTTTTCTCGACCATCAGCATGTCACTGCGGGCCTTCAGAACGTAGCGTGCTCCCTTGGCGGCAGCGGCATCGATACCGCCGCATGTGGAGATCGTCTGATAATTGCGGTTGCTGATTCCCGCACTTTTGGGCGGCTCGTTCAAGACAACGTCATGGCACAGTTGCTCGGCCAAGGCGCAGTGATCGGGTGACAGGCCAACCCAGGTGCTGAGGACAAGGCGATGGCCCGGATAAAGCCGCCGATAGAAGCCGAGAATCTCGTCAGTCACCCCTGGCTGGAATGGCCCCTGAACAACGATGGCAGTGTCGGAAGTGACGGCCTTGGACGGAAGCGGCTCTGCCAGAGTTCTGGCGACGGTCCCCAACCGGTCCGTCACGAAGCTGAACTCGAACGGATAGCAATACCAGTAGCTGCCCATCGCATCGATGGCTTCGCCGATCTCCTTGGCATAGAGGACATGCGGGAAAATGACGACCAGAACCTTGCTGGGATCCTCCTGCGCCAACGTTTCAGGTCGCAGGATCGGAATCCCGTTCAACATGGTGCCCTGAAGCTCAGGGTTCCTATCAATCAAATAGGCATATTTGTACGGGCATGCCGCATAATGAATATCGAATGCGCCGGCAGCGCCCCATCCGATGAGTTTGATGTCGCCCCTTACAGCCTTTGCGACAATCTTCCGCATGGATGCCCACGACAGCATCGGCATTTTCTTCTCCTCTATAATCAGGTCTTAAGAATAGGCCTTGCTCAAAATCAAGTCGCGGGGGGCCATTCAGCGGCCCTGTGCCCAGCTCTCTCCAAAAGAAGACGCAGCCTTGCTGCAATCGATGGCAGAGGAAATTCGGCAATCACCAGATCGAGAGCCTGACCGAAGCGCTTTACGGCAGTTGCCGTTTCATCAGCCGCCTCGGCACTGCGGCCAGACTGGTCGAGCAGGGCAATACGAACCATGGCGAACCAGAAATCCGGCTCATTGCGCTCACCAACGGCGATCACGCGTTCCAGCGCCGTCGCAAGCTGGCCTTCGGCCAAATCGACCAGGGCCAGGAAAGCAATGGTCGTGAGGTGATCCGGTGTGGCGTCGAGAAGACGGTCCAGAATAGCGCGGGCTTTTTCCGTCTGGCCGAGCCGGAGCAATACGATGCTTTGCGACAGGGACACCGCCAGCGGATTCCAGCCGACCCTGCTCAACCGGTCGAGATTTTCCATGGCGACGGCTGGTTGCTGACGGCGGATCGCAAAGACAGCCCGGGCAAACCAGTAGTCCCAGTTGTCGGCTGCAGGTTTTTCCAAACCGGCAAACAGCAGTTCCGCAGCGGACAGCTTGCAGAAATTCGACATTCGCCTCAGCAAGACCAGGCAGGGGTCCAGGGGGAGCCTCTCCAAGCAGGCCAGGGCCTCAATCGACAGGCTGGTCAACTCGGCAGCCGCCCCATCCATATTGGCCGTTCCTGCATGGAAGGCTGCCCGCCCAATCCGAATGGGCGGCAGCGAGGCCAGAGCCCCCGTCGCCCGCCCGAGCAGACGGGCTGCCTCCTCCTTGTTCCCTCGGCTCATCTCTTCCAAGATCAAGGAGGCAATGCTCACCCCCCAGTAGTCCGGATCGATTTGGCGGGCGACCGAGTCCACGGCGGCGGCTCGATCCAAGTCTCCTGCAACCGACAGCAGTCCGGTCAGGAGTGCCGCAGCCCCACCATGCTCGGGCATGATGTCGAGCGCGCGTCGATATGCCGCCTCCGCTGCTTCCCGCTCCCCGGTCCTCTCCAGGGCTCGCCCCATCTCAAAATGGTAGTTGGCGAAGGTCGTGACGCGGATCCGCTCTCTCCAAGCGGCAACCGCTCCCTCGTCCAGCTTGGGCGATGTGGCTCCGATCATGCTTTCACCTTCGGTTTTACCCAGTGGTAGCCCATCTGGCGGCATGGTGCTGGCGCCGATATAGGTGTCGGGCAACGGGTTTTGTCAACCGACAGGTCTGCGCAGCGCCGCCGCGATTGGCAGTTCGTTGGTGTCCAGGCGCGGCAGAAGCAGTGGATCGTCGCAGCCGATGCGGGCGACGGCGCTTTGCGTGGTCAGCCCGACAACGGCCCCACGGGCCCGGGCGACCTCCAGCAGGGACGCATTCCACAGACCATAAGGATAGCACATCACCCAGCGATCTGTCGGCGCCCCGATCCGGTCCAGGAAGGCCAGAGACTGGTCGATGTCCCTTTCCTGGTCCGCCCGGTCAAGCCTGTCCATCCAGCAATGGGCGCTGCCATGGCTGCCGACATACATGCCGCAGCCCTGCATGAGGCGGAGTTGATCGTCGCTCATGTAAAGCTCGGCCGCGAAGCTTGCCGGATCGACCGAGACGTACCGGCGAAACAGCATGTCCGAAAGCAGACTGCGCAACCGCCCGGGCAATGCCTGCTGCAGCATGCGTTTGACGAACACAACCGGGGCGGGGTCGAAACGCGAGGGATGGGCCCATTCCATCCAATACTCATCGAACGGGCGGATGCCGGGCTCGCCGGTCCGCTCGTCCACGAAAGCCCGGATATCCGCGATCAGGGGCGCCGGGTCCTGCTGGACGGCGAGGGTGAAGTGAATGCGGTTGACGTCGAGCAGACCGTCCTCCTGACCGGTCCGGGCCGGTGGGAAAAAGGAGCCCTGCCAGCGGCGCTCATGCAACAGCGGAAACACCGTCAGATAATGATCGATGTAACCGTCGTCGAAAGTCAGCCAGCAGGCATTTTCCGGAAGCGTCATCTCTCCAAGGGCGGCCGCCATCACCTCTTCGGCGGTTACCACCGTGTGATGGCGGGCAATGTAGTCGAGCTGGAAACGGAACTCCGCCAGATCCCGGGCTTTGACCGCGGGGTACCGGCTGAGCGCCAGATTCCTCACATAATGGTACATGACGATCGTCAGATCCTGTCCCATCGGCAGCCTCCTGGTCCAGTGCGCGGTCAGGCACGCCGCAAGGTCAGGTGCCAGCGGCGGGCTGGCGGGCCGGCATCGCCCCACCGCTCCACCAGAACTCGCTCCAGACAGTCGAAGCTTCCTAGAAAAAGACGACTGATCTTTTCCTCATCGAAATAGGACTGTATTGTATTCTCTTCGTGTGCGATCTGGACCACCTCTTCCCGAGCATCGCCACAAATCAGATCGCAATAGAACAGAGCATCGGGAGCCGTTACCCGGTGCAATTCTCTGATTCCAGCCTCGGCCACTTCCAGCGGCATGCTATCGAAGGTGCCATGGCTGACCGCGACCTGGAAGAATCCGTCCGGCCAGGGCATAGCGCGCACGTCACTCTGCCGAACACGCCGGTCTGCATCGGGAATGCCCTGGCGGCCGAGCCAGGTCCTGGCCAGATCCACGGCCAGCGACGACAGATCCAGTCCATGGACATCGAAGCCCATCTCATGGCCGAAAACAAGATGCCGGCCGATGCCGCATCCAACATCGAGAAACCGCATGCCGGCGGCTCCAGGATGGACATCGACCATCTCGTCGAGGCCGACCCGCCGACGCAGATGACGGGCGACAAAGCGAACCAACTCTTCTGTTGGATGGAACAGAAAGTTCTGTCGCTTCGCGTAGGAGTCCTCCCATGCGGCACGACAGTCCGGCAAACAGGTCCTCATGAGCTTTCGCACTCCCTGATCGGCAGAGGCAGGACGGGCACGAGATTCGGCCGGTCCTGGTCGCCATCGCCCTTGAACAGACGCAGACGGCGGCCCGGCGGCGTCAGGCTGGCAAATCGTATCGGCCGGTTTTCTCGGACGAACGGCTCGAAATGGTTGGGCACCACGGCTCCGGAAAGATGCGCGACCGCATGGAAGCCCGCCGCCGCCAAGGCGGCAGCGTCCATCCCCTCGGCGAACAAATCCATGTACTCCGCACCATTGGTGCGGAGCAGGGCGATCAGAGCGGTTCCGGCGGTGCACAGCATATCAGCAGAGCCGACACAGTCCACCAGACGCAGGGCCGACGCCCCGTCCGCCATGCAACGGCGCAAGACAAGAATGCCCTTCGGCCCCGTCGCCCCAACCAGCAGGAACACGCCGTATTGGTAGTGGGGATGATCGAGATAACGGGCTGCGAGCCAACCCGGCGTTTTTTTCGGCAGCACCTCGTCCTCCTGCCAGAGGTCGGGCGGGAGCGCCATCAGCGCGTTGCGGTCGAGCCGACGCAGCACGGCCCCGCCGGTCGGAGCCGGCCAGTGGCTATGGCCGGGGATGTCGGCCAGACGCAACGTCTCGATATCGGGGTTCGGCAGGACATGGTGGCTCAGGGTATCCGTACGAAAGCCGAACCGCTCATAGAGGGCGCGCACCCGCTCGTTCAAGCCGAGCGTTATGATGGCCGGCGGCCGGAGACTGGCACGCAGGCGGGCCAGCAAAGCCGCTCCGAGCCCCGGCGGCGCGTCCGCACGCATCCGCCAGCCCGCCAGGAAGATCACGTCGTCCGCCGGCAGGATTGCCGGGTCGAAGCGCGACATCGGAACGAAGCCCAGAAAGCCGATCAGGTCGTTGGACTGGCGCTCGGCCAGGACGAAATTCACCCGGCCGGGTCGTCCGTCCTGCGGCAGGCCAATCGATGGCTGGACGTGCTGCCATGAAACGAGACCACGGTCACGAGACATCACATGTCCAGGAACCCAATGCTCGTCCCAAAAGCGCATGATGTCCGGTATGTCCTCCGTCGTCGCGATCCGGATTACGAGGGGAGGCATCAGCGGCAAGTCCCGATGGTGGAAGAGATGGCGGGCCGATCAGGCCGGGAGGGGAAGCAGCGTGACCGACGCGGGATGCGGGTAGGTTTCGGCCATTGGCCAGACGAAGCGGTTTCCCTCCTCTTCGGTCAAACCGGATTTGCGTCGGAAAAACTCGGTGCAGACGGTGTTCCGCTCGGTGGGGTGGAGCACAGCCTGGAAACCGGCAGCGCCCAACGCCTGCGACTGGGCGATGACATGGGCCAGGATGGCATCCTCGATCCGGCGGCCAATAACGCGGCAACTCATGACGAAGTCGATCAGGCGTGCATGGCCGTCGCCCAGATCCAGACTGGCGATGCCGGTCAGGCCGGAATCGCCAAAGCGGTCGGCGACCCGGTAGGTCCACAGATGACGTCGCGGCCCTTGGAGCCAGGCCATCAGCTCCTCTGCAGTCAGGCGGCGCGTGCTGAGGTTCATCTGATTGGTCTTGTTGAGCAGTTGCACGGCTCTGGCCAAGTCGGCCCCGCCGAGCCGGGCGGGACTGACCACGATGCCCAGGCTGGCAACCCAATCCTCAACGCTGGCGCCCTCCCCCCTGCTGGCCGCCCGCGTCCGCTCCGCCACATACATCGCGGTCCGTGCGCGGTCCTCGCGACTGACGGACGGCTGGTCGAAGACGTTCAGCCCGGCGACCACCCCAGGCCAGAGCGTTCGGTCTTCCGGAAGCTCCGGCACGAAAACCTGGGGAAGGCACTGGCGGACAAGATGGCGCTCGACAGGATTGTCATCCAGGAAAACGGCACTGTCCAAGCCCAAGCGCAACTCATCGAGAAGCGACCGGATGTTGTCAGCCTTGTTGTTCCAGTTGATGCGCCATCCCGCAAGATCGGTTGTGCGCAACAGCATGTCGGGATGGTTCTCGAACGCGGCAAGCGCATCGGCCTCGTCGTTCTTGGAGACGACGGCGAGCTGCACGCCGTAGCGTGACCACGCCTTCAGGACATCCTGCAATTCGCGATGCATCTCCCCGACATGGTCATGGCCGCCCAGCCGCAGATCCCGCCAGCCGACCTCACCGAGAATGCCGCCCCACAGCGTGTCGTCCAGATCGGTGATGATGATCTTGCGACGACTTCCCCTCAAGGCACGCAGGCCAGCCTTGACGTCGCTGGCAGCCGCCTGGAAGACGGACTGGTGGAACGGAATCTTGGCCACGAACCACTGCTTGGGCTGGCAGGCCAGGGGGCCGGTCATACGCAGCCAGAGCTCGGCATTAAGTAGGAAGACGTTCGGAAAAGCGGCCAGTGCCTTCGCCAACTGGAGGTTCATCTCCATCAGCCGGTAGGATAGGCCCGTGCCGGGAGCAAGGTCGAGCATGCCATAGCCCCGGGCATGCCGGCGGTCGACAAGGCTGGCGACGAAAACGGCCGGCCGGTCGCGAGCCAGTTCCCCAACCATGGCCGCGAAAGCGGCGACATCCGCTTCGATCGTCTGGTGATCGGGAGGCGCAAAGCGGAGGGCCGCCGCATAGGCTGGGCTGACGGCATCGGCCAACGACCAGACGAAAGCCGGAGAGCTCCCTGTATTGGCCTCCGCAGATGGGAAGGTGTGGGCGATCACCTCCAGAGCCGGCTCCTGAGAGTCGGCAGACAGGATGCGGGCCAGCGACCGTCCCATGAAGGACGTGAACAGGTCCAGTGACGCAGTCATTGACGTGGCCGTTCCTGCATCACCCATGCGGCCAGCTGCCGCGCGGTCATCGTCTGTCCTGGGTCGGTCAGGAAGGGGGCGCTGAACAGATCGACGCTTCGCCCATGTTCGCTCGCCAACCGGCTCTCCACTTCGAAGAACACCGAAGTCACCGTCAGCGAATCCAGCAGGCAGCCAGTCCCGGCAAGAATCATATCTGGGGAGAAGGACAGCCGCTCAGCCGCCGGCAGGGTGGCGTTCACGGCGTCGAAGGACTGGTTGATCAGGGCGAGCGCAGCGGTTTCGTTCACGGGCTTTCCTTCGGCAACGGATGTATGACGTACCGGAGCATCCGGACCGGCGACGCTTGGAAGGTACGATGCGGAATAGGCAAAAAGCGGCGATTCCCCTGTGCAGCTTGGAATTTCTCGATCATGCAGGCAATCGCTTTCAACCGGCGGTCCCGCCGACGGCATCGGCGAGCAGGAAAGACGCGATGCGCAGATCCAAGGGATCGTCGATGTCGATCGACCTCTCCCTCGGCATTACGTATCCGATCGTCCGCTCGGTTAGAAAACTTCCCCGCTCCAGCACATAGTCTGTCTCTGCGACATAAACGGCACCGTTGATGATGTAAGCATCGGGCAGATCCTGACGCCGCGTCGCGCCTTTGGCATCGAGAAGCGGCTGCAGGCGAGCGCCCTCGTCCATCGCCATCATCAGGTAAGGAGCTTGCGAGGCCGGAGCGACGCTGATGCAGGCCGGAGCCCCCGTCTCGACGCAGGTTCGGATGGCGCCATCAACATCCGCGGCCGTGCGCAGGGGGGAGGTCGGTTGCAGCCAGACAACAAGATCATAGCGCCGGTCAAGGGCATCGACGGCATGGCGCAGCACCTCAAGGGCCGGGGTGTCATCGGAGGCCAACCTCTCCGGCCGGCGGAAGGGAACATCGCCACCACTCTCTCGGGCAATGGCGATGACTTCAGGATCATTGCTGGAGACTATGACCCGGTCGAGTATGGTTGACTCCGCCGCGGACTTGATTGTCCATGCAATCAGTGGGCATCCCGCAACATTCTGGATGTTTTTTTTAGGGATTCCTTTTGAACCCCCTCTTGCCGGTATAATTCCAAGAACAGATTTTCCATTGATCATGGCATTTTTACCAATTATAAACCCATTCTTTACAATAGTGTATCCGCAGAATGCATGAGGTATTGCCCCGCGCCGGGAAAGCGGACCACGCGTCTCTCTTAGTCCGTGATTCCCCTTCCGCAAGTCAAGAGCTATACGATATGGAAATTATTGACTTGGCAGGGCTCGCCCGCTTCACCTTGACGCCGGTCAGCACGATGCGCGACGCGATGGCATGCATCAACGCCAACGCCGGCGGCGTGGCACTCATCGTCGACGAAGAAGAGCGGCTGCAGGGACTCATCACCGACGGCGACATCCGGCGCGCCCTTCTGGCCGGCTGCGGGATCGACGACAGGGTGGATAGGGCGCTTGCGATCAAAGCCAATCAGGTCCGCAAGGGGCATGTGTCCGTTCCATCCAACGCGACACGGCACGATATCCTGGCAACGCTGAACAGCCATGGGGTCGCTCATCTGCCCATCGTCGATGAAGAGAGCCGTGTGGTCGCCCTGGCCATTCGCAGCGCCGCCGTCATCGATGAGATGCTGCCCGTAACCGCGGTCGTGATGGCCGGAGGCTTCGGCAGGCGCCTGGGCCCGCTGACAGCCGAGGTGCCCAAACCGATGCTTCCGATCGGCGCACAGCCCATCCTGGAGCTCATTATCGAGCAGCTCCGCCGTCACGGCGTGCGGGATGTCGTGATCACAACCCACTACCGAGCAGGGCAGATCGTTTCGCATTTCGGCGACGGTCACGGCTTTGACGTGAACATCGACTACATCCACGAGGAGACCCCACTCGGCACGGCAGGCGCGCTGCGTCTTCTGGATAAGCGAAGGCACGACACGTTGCTGGTGGTCAACGGGGATGTGCTGTGCCGGACCGATTACCGCTCCATGCTGTCCTTCCACCAGGAGCAGGATGCCGAGCTGTCGGTCGGGCTTGCCCACTACGAGTTCGTGGTGCCTTTCGGCATCGTGGATACGGAAGGCACCAGGATCACCGGGCTGCGAGAGAAACCGGGCCTGACCTTCCTGGTCAATGCCGGCATCTACATGCTCAAATCCTCAATTCTGGACTTGATCCCTCCCGACCAGCCCTTCGACATGACGGACCTGATCGGGGTTGCGATGGCGACGGGCCGGCTGGTCGCCGGCTACCCGATTCATGAGGGTTGGCTGGATATAGGCCGGCATGAGGATTATGGACGCGCAATGAACTGGCTGTCGGAGGACGGACCCGGTCATTTCCGGAAGAAAGCATCGAATGTCTGAAACCACACTGCTTGCCAGGAATCTGGCATTCCTTGCATCGGCGCCCCCAAGCCTCCGAGATGTATTGACCGCCGCCGCACGAGTCGCCGGCCGGCCAGCGACAGCAGCGCGGACCCTCTCGGATGCCGCAGTTGCATGCGCTCGCATGCGTGTCGAATGCTTCCTATCGGCTCCCGAGACGCTGAACGCCCCGATGCCCGTCAACAATGAAGCGTCCGCAGCGGCAGCGGAGGCCTTCTTCGGAAGCATCCGCTCATTGTGCCGTGAGGGTGGGCATCCGGCCCTCCCAGCCAGTGGCGCGCTCATGGTCCAGCTTGGGATCGGCGACGGGCTGGAGTTGGAGGATCTGCTGGACCGGCTGCCGTTGGAGCGGCTGATCCTGGTGGAGGAGCGGGCGGAGGATTTCCGCGACAGCCTGGAAACGGTGGATTGGCAAGCGCTGTCCACCCGGCTTGATGGCAACATTGAGGTCGTGCTGTGCCCTGATGCCCACCGGCATCTCTTCCTTCTGTTCGCTCTGCGCGGCGGCAAGGCCTATCCACTGCTCGACGGCGTCCTGGTCTACAAGCAGCGCTCATCCCCCGTTCTCGATGAGGTGCATCGCCTTCTGCACGAACGCTGGACTCTCATGCTTGGCCCGCTCGGCAATCATGAAGAGCAGCTGATCATGACCGAGCAGGCGCTCACCAACCTGGAGCGCTACCGCCCGCGATTGCTGGCCGCGCCACTGCCGGAGCTCGCGTCGGTCCCAGCGGCGGTCGTAGGATCGGGCCCGTCGCTCGACCATGACCTTGCGGTGCTGCGGGAACATCAGGACCGCATCGTCATCTTCTCCTGCGGCTCCAGCTTGGTGCCGCTGCTCCGCGCCGGAGTCCGCCCGGATTTCCACTGCGAACTCGAGCGCGGCGAATTCAACTATCAGGCATTGCTGTCGGCGCGGCAGGAGCACGACTTCACCGGCATCACACTGGTTGCCTCCAGCACAATCTGGCCGGAAACCGGAACGCTGTTCGACTCCCACATATTCCTGATGCGCCATGGCATGATGCCGACGTCCTTGCTGAATGGCGGCGCTCCGATCATCCGCGACATAGGTCCGACGGTTGCCAACCTGGGATTCGCCGCCGCGATCGGGTTGGGCTTCCGCGACATCATCAGCCTGTGGGGCGTTGATCTCGGCACCCGGCAGAAGGATCGCCACCATTCCAGCAACAGCTTCTGGGTCACTGACGACAGCTTCGTGAAATATCACGATGAGGCCGCCTATCCCTTCGACATCCCGCAGCCGGCGAATTTCGGCGGGATCGCCCAATCGACTCCCTTGCTGCTTTGGGCGCAGATCGTCCTCCAGCTGGTGGCGGAGCATATGCCGGTGCGCAGAGCGCTCAACTGCAGCGACGGGGTCAAAATTCCGGGCATCGAGCCAATGGCCGCCTGCGACTTCGCAGACCGCTTCGCCAAGGCGCCAAAGCAAGAAGCCGTCCGCCAAGTTCTGCAGAGCCAGGAGCTTCGCAGATTCGCTCTTCCGCCGCGACCGGAGGTGAGCGTGGAACTGGACCGGCTTTCTCCGCTGCTTGCCGAGTTGCGCGCCATTCTGGCCGATGCCGCCAGCCATGTGCGACCGGTCTCCGTTCTGACGAATGCCGCCGTCGCCGCCATCGGCCGAGCGACCGCGAACAGTCCTGCCGCCGAATGGCTCGCTCCGTACCTGGAAGGCGACATACTGTCTCTGCTCAAGGGGGCGCACTACCTGCTGCGGCGGACGCCGCCGGATCAACAGGAGCAACGACGGGCATGGCTGCTGGAGCGGATGGGCGAGAGCATCGCGCGGATCGAGGCTGCATCGGCGGCCCGTTTCCCCGGCCTCCTGGACCGGTTGCCGGAGCGGTAATGCCGTGAACCTTCTGGTTCTCAACGCCGGCCGCCGCGTCGAACTGGTGCGAAGCTTTCGCGATGCGCAGCAGCGCCTGGGCTTGGCCAGCAAGGTCTGGGCATCGGACATCCAGCCTTATGCCCCGGCGCTCTACGAAGCGGATGCTGCCGTCCGTCTGCCGCCGTCGCGATCAGGGGAGCTGGAAGAGGCGCTGCTGGTTCTCTGCAGGTCGCAGGACATCCGTCTTGTGATTCCGACGATCGACCCGGATTTGCAGGCCTTGGCTGATTGGCGGCCGCGCTTTGCCGCTCACGGCATTACCCTGCTGATCTCGCCACCGGAGGCCGTGCGGATTTGCCGGAGCAAGAGGCGCACGGCCGAGTTTCTCGGTGCCTGCGGCCTTCCGGTTCCACGGGTCTGGACGGCCGACGCCCGCAACCTTCCGTCCGGGCCGCCGCCCTGGTTCGTCAAGCCGGACGACGGAAGTTCCGGGATTGGCGCCCGGCGGATCGAAAGCACGGCCGCCCTGGTGGCCGCCCTGGAGGCGGATCCCGGCCTGGTCGTCCAGGATTTCGTCGAGGGTGACGAGTTCACCGTCGATGTGTTTTCCGACGCCGCGGGCCAGGCGGTCTTGGCCGTGCCGCGCCGCCGCCTGCGCATTCGGGCAGGCGAGGTCAGCGTCGCCTGCGTCGAGCGCGATCCCACACTGGAAGCTCTGGCACGCCGCGCGGCGGACAGTCTGGGAACGACCGGGCCGATCAATGTCCAGATCATCCGCGGCAGCGATGGTCCCTTCATCATCGAAGTGAACCCGCGCTTCGGCGGTGGCAGCCCCCTCGCCCTGCGGGCGGGTGCCCCCTTCGCCGAATGGTGCCTCCTCATGGCCCGCGGCGAGCCTTTCTCCGCCGGCTCGGTCCAGCTCCGCGACGGACTGGTGATGATGCGATACGACCAGTCGGTCTTCCTCGATCCCGATGGGCTGCTGCCATGATCGCGGCCCCGGCAGACGCGGTCGTTTTCGACCTTGACGATACCCTCTATCTGGAGCGCGACTTCGTTTTCAGTGGCTACCGGGCAGTGTCAGCGGTGGTCGAGGCGGAGCTGGGATTCGCAATCGAAGAGCGGCTGATTGCGCGCTTCCTTGCCGGGGAGCGGGGCGATCTGTTCACGCCGACCTTGAAGGAACGCCTGCGATCGGTGGACGAGCCGTATATCAGGCATCTGGTGGCGGTCTACCGCCAGCACGAACCGGACATCCGCCCTTTCCCCGACACCCTGCCGACCCTCGACGCCCTCGCCGGCCGCATCAGCTTGGGGCTCATCACCGATGGGATCCCGGCGGTACAGCGCAACAAGCTGCGTGCTCTCGGGCTGGAGAGTCGTTTCGATGCCATTGTGGTGACGGGCGAACTTGGCCCGGACGCAGGCAAGCCCAGCCCCCGTCCCTATCGGGAGTGCGCCCGGCTGCTCGGACGGGGCGATGTTCCCTTGACCTATGTGGGGGACAACCCCGCCAAGGATTTTGTGGGCGCGCACAGCCTGGGATGGGACACCATCCGGGTTCATCACCCGGACTCGGTCTATGCCGCACACGCTCACCCTCCTCCTTATGCTGCGAGACGGACCGTTTCGCGGCTGCAAGAAATCCTGCAGATGTTGATCAGGTGGTGATCCTTCCATGCCCCTGCTGCCACAACGACACCCGACCGGCGATCTCCACTTTCCCGACTTTCCCTTGTGGCAGGGAGTGGCGGAAAAGCCCGGCCATGCGATCGCACTGCCCTTCCGCCTCGGCATTGACGGGTGGGGGTTCATCCGGCAGACGACGGACCGCGAAGTCCGACGCCGGATCACCGAAGCCTATGGCGATCCGAACTACCGCTTCATCACCCCTCCTCCCGGCCGGACAGGCTGGGGCACCCAGCTTGGTGAAGGCAAGCTGCGGCAGCTTCTCGAGCATGTGCCCGATCTGGGAGGGAGATCCATCCTGGAGATCGGCGCCGGCAGCAGCCACATTGCCCGCCGCATCCTCGCGGACCATGGCGCGGCGCGCTATGTCATCGTCGACCCGGCTCTCGAGGGCGAGGATGTCGGCCGCGACCCACGGCTGGTCTGCCTGCCCGGCTTCTTTCCGGAAACAGGGGGGGAGGCCGGCAGTTTCGATCTGGTGGTCGCCTTCAGCTGTCTGGAGCATGTCGACGACCCCGTCGCCTTCCTGTCCGCCATCCGGATGACGCTGAAACCGCAAGACGGCCGTTGCTTCCTCGTCTTCCCCGATATCGCGCGTGCTTTCCGGGAAGGCGACGTGACGGCCTTGCAGCACGAACATATGCTCTATCTCGACCGACCGGGGACGGAGGCTCTGTTTGCCGCCGCTGGATTGGAAATCCTCAGGCTCACCTCGTGGCAGGACGGGTTTTCCTGCCTGGCCGCGGCATGTCCTTCACCGGTCTTGGACAGGCCCCCCGATCTCGGGGCCGCCCGGCAGCTGCTTGGCCAGCTTGCCGAAAGCTACGCAACACACTTCGCGGTCACGGTGAAAAGCGTGAGTGAGCGCCTTGGCGCCGGCAAACGCATCGCCTGCGTCGGAGCGACCAACGGCCTCAGCCAACTGCTCCATTTGGGAGGGATAGGCGCGGCCCCCAACCTAGCGATCTTCGACGGCGATCCAGCCAAGGAAGGATGCTTCCTGGCGATAAGCCCGCACCCGATCCGGCACACGCCGCACATTGCCGGTGTGCCATTCGACCATGTCTACATCACCGCGGGAACCTTTCATGGCGAGATCAAGGCCCAGCTTCTGCGGTTCGGCATCCCGGCGGATCGCATCGAGGCACCGTTCGGCAGCGCGTCCGCCGGCCCGTCATGATCGGCAGCCGGCGATCCGTCCTCGTCGAATGCCCCTCCTACCGCGACAGCAACAGTACTCAGGACATCACGCATGATCCCGCTGGCCGTGCCGAACCTTTCGGGAAACGAAGGGCGCTATCTCCAGGAATGTATCGAAACGAACTTTGTCTCAACCGTGGGCCCCTTCGTCGACCGGTTCGAACGCATGCTGGCGGACGCCGCCGGAGGAACCGCCGCCGTTGCCACCAGCAGCGGTACGGCCGGGCTCCATGCCGCGTTGCTGGCTGTCGGCGTGCAGCGTGACGACCTCGTCATCATTCCCGACTTCACCTTCATCGCGACGGCCAACGCGGTGGCCCACTGCGGAGCCGTGCCATGGCTGCTCGACGTCGCCGCGGACAGCTGGACGCTCGATCCCGACCAGTTGGCGGAAGAGCTGGCCACGAACACGGAAAGATGCGGGGCCGATCTAATCCATCGCCCAAGCCAACGACGGATCGGCGCGGTGATGCCGGTCTTCACGCTCGGATTGCCGGCCCGGATGGACCGCATCGTTGAAACGGCCCGCCGCCATGGCCTGCCGGTCGTCGCAGACGCGGCGGCGGCGTTGGGGGCAACCATGCAGGGCAGGGCCATGGCGGATCTCGGTGCCGATCTCACCGTGGTCTCCTTCAACGGCAACAAGACGCTCACCGCCGGCGGGGGCGGGGGAGTGATCGGCGGGGATGAGATCCTCTGCCGGAAGGTCCGGCACATCAGCACGGTTGCGCGCGTGGGTGCCGCCTACGAACATGACAGTGTCGGGTACAACTACCGGATGACCAACCTGCAGGCCGCCGTCGCCTGCGCGCAATTGGAGCGGTTGGACGAACTGGTTTCGGCAAAGCGTCGCATTGCGGCGACCTACGCCCGTGCATTCGCCGACCTCCCGGGTGTCGCTCCCTTTCCCGCCCCCGGCTGGGCAGAGAGCGCCTGCTGGATGCCCGGTCTTCGCTTCCTTGACCCGACCCATCTGCCGGAGGTGCTCGAGGCTCTTCAATCCGCCGGAATCGGCTGCCGGCCATTCTGGCGGTCGGTTCATCGCCAAGCGCCATACAGGGATGCGCCTGCGGCCGCGGTACCGGTGGCCGATAGCCTGTCGGAGGCGCTGTTGGTCCTGCCATGCTCGACACACCTGTCGGAAGCGGAACAGGGCAGGGTGATCGCCACGCTCCGTGCGTGTCTTGCCGACGGCAGCATGGTGCCTTCGTGAAACGGCAGAAAGCGGCCTCCCGGCCTGCGTCCTTTTCGTTGCTTGGAATACGACTTTATTTCGGATAAACTTTTGCTCTATGTAAAAGGGTCTGGTCAAATGGATATACTTGCTCATCGCGGCTGGTGGCGCGAAAAATCCGAGAAGAACAGCCGGACGGCTTTCGAACGATGCTTTCAAGCTGGGTACGGATGCGAGCTCGATGTCCGTGACTGTGCGGGGACTTTGGTGATCAGCCATGACCCTCCCCTCACATCGGATATTTTGACTTTCCCTGAACTTCTAAAAATCCATGCCGACAGCAAAACGACAGGTCCTATTGCCATCAATGTCAAGGCCGACGGCCTTCAGGACATGATTCAGCAAGCCTTGACGCAGGCCGGCACTGTACCTCATTTCCTTTTCGACATGTCCGTTCCCGATACGCTGGTGTATCTGCGCAAAGGAATGCGGGTCTTCGTCCGTCAGAGCGAATACGAGGACTTCAACAGCTTCGGTCATGACGTTGCGGGCGTTTGGCTTGATTTCTTCCATGATCGCTGGGCTGGCAAGGAGGTCGTTCATGACCACCTGAACGCAGGCCGCTCCGTCGCTCTTGTTTCACCGGAATTGCATGGCCGCGATCACCGCGCCGACTGGCAGGTCTGGCGCGAGGTGCATCGGGAAATTGAGCGGGAAGACAAGAATAAGAAATTCCCGGATTCTCCACGCTTGATGCTGTGCACGGATTTCCCCGACGAGGCGGAAGGCTTCTTCAATGAATGAGTGTGAGCGAGACATGAAGATCAAGGCCATCCTGTTCGATATGGACGGCGTCCTGATCGACGCACGGGAATGGCACTACCATGCCTTGAACCGCGCCTTGGCTCCTTTTGGCTTCGAGATCGGCCTGGAAGAGCACTTGGCGGTTTACGACGGGCTGCCGACGCGCCGCAAGCTGCAGATGCTGACCAAGGCCCAGGGGCTTCCCACCCGCCTGCATCCGCTGATCAACCGCCTGAAACAGCGCTATACGGAGGAGTTGGCTCACAGCTTCTGTCGTCCGCGCTTCCAGCACCAGTACGCCCTGGCCCGCCTGTCGCGCGAGGGATACCGCATTGCCGTCTGCTCAAACTCCATCCGCAATACGGTCCATCTGATGATGGATCGGGCAGGACTTTCCTCCTATCTTGAGTTTTTCTTGTCCAACGAGGATGTCGAGAAGCCCAAGCCCGATCCGGAAATCTATCGGATTGCCGCGGAGCGGATGGGGGTGCCGCCATGCCAATGCCTGGTGGTCGAAGACAACCAGCACGGCATTGAAGCGGCCCGGGCGGCGGGAACGACCGTTCTCGCGGTCACGGGCGTCGAGGAGGTCACCTACACCCGGATCATCGATGCGATCCAAGCTGCGACCCCCATGGCCGGCACCGAAGCGATCGAGGTTCTGTGATGAAGATTCTGCTGCCGATGGCGCTGCCGGACCAGCTGTTCAAGCCGGAGGATTTCTTCTTCCCCAAGCCTCTGGTCGAGGTCAACAGTCAGCCGATGATCAAGCTGGTGATCGATAACCTTCGCCAGATAGACCCGAACAGCAGCTTCATTTTCATCGTCAACCGGGAACAGGTCCGGCGCTTCAGCCTTGACCGGATTCTGCATCTTCTGACGAACGGAAACTGCCACATCATCGCGCTGGAGCGCCTGACCCAGGGGGCTGTCTGCTCCTGCCTGATGGCGGCGGATCTGATCGACAACGACGAACCGCTTCTGATCGCCAACAGCGATCAGATCGTCGACGGTATCCACCGGCCCGTACACTCCCTCCTGAAGCAGACCGTGGATGCAGGGGTGGTGGTGTTCGACTCCGTCCATCCCCGCTGGTCCTACGTGCAGACCGATGCCGGCGGTTTGGTGACCGAAGCGGCGGAAAAGCAGGTGATCAGCCGGATGGCGATTGCCGGGCTGTATTTCTATCGCCGGGGCAGCGATTTCGTCAGGGCGGCCGAGCGGCAGATCGAGAACGAGGCCAAGGTCAACGACGCCTACTACCTTTCCTCCACCTTGAACGAGCTGGTCCTCGACGGCAAGAAGGTCGGATACGAACGGATCAACGCCAGCGACTACCACAGCCTGTTCTCTCCGCCGAAGGTCGAGGAGTATGAACGCACCCTCCAGCGCCAAGCCTTCGCCACCCTGAGCGGTCAGACAAAAAACATGCCGCCAGTGCGGGCGACGATCCTCATTCCGATGGCCGGTCGCGGTTCACGGTTTGCGGAGGCCGGGTACGACAAGCCCAAGCCGTTCATCGATGTCAACGGACTGACGATGATCGAACGGGTCATGGACAACCTTCAGGTCGAAGGCGCCCGCTACGTGCTGCTGCCGCTGGAGGCGCACCTGAAACAGGAGCCGGCGATAGCCGACCGGCTGGGACAGCGGCCAGACATCACCTTTTGCCCGATCACCCAGGTCACGGAGGGGACAGCCTGCACCGTGCTGCAAGCCCGTGCCGCCATCGATCCGCATGCCCCTCTGCTGATCGCCAATTGCGACCAGTTGGTCGATGTCGACTGCAGCCGCTTCATCGAGGACTGCTTCGGCCGCGGCTTGGACGGGTCGATCATGGTGTTCCGGGACGCGGATCGGAATCCAAAATGGTCCTTCGCACGACTGAACGAGCATGGGCTGGTGGCCGAAGTCAGGGAGAAAGTGGCCATCTCCGATCTCGCCACCGTCGGAATATACTTCTTTGCCCGTGGCGGCGATTTCATCAGGTGGGCGACCGACATGATCGTCCGCAACGACCGGGTGAATGGAGAGTTCTACACCTGCCCGGTCTACAACTATGGCATCCAGGACGGAGCGCGCATCGGCGTCTATGAGATCGCTGCCGATGCGATGCACGGCTTGGGCACACCGACGGATTTGGAGGCTTATCTGGCAGACGGGGGCGTGGCCGTATGATCTCGATCGTGCCGCTCGCAGGCCCGGATCTGGTTCATCCCGTCCATGGCCTCCGGCCGCTCTTCCCGGTCGAAGGCGAGCCTTTGCTGCGCCGTGCCTTGACCAGCCGGTCCTGGTGGATCTCCGGCCTTCAACGGCCGGAGAACATGGTCTTCGTGCTGCCCCGGCGCGATGAGGCCGAAACCGTGTCGGAGGCCTGCCGGGCCTGGTTTCCCGGCTGCCGCTTCGTCTGGCTGTCCGATCTCACGGCGGGCGCCTTGCTGTCGGCCGTGGCTGGAACCGCGCTTGCCCCACTTGCCGGGGGGCCGCTCTGCATCGATCTGGCCGACCTGCTCTACGAGTTGGACACCGATACCGGAGAGTGCTTTTCCGATCCCGCCGTCGGCGCTGCGGTCCCTTGTTTCACCGCATCGGATCCCTGCTACAGTTATCTTGAAATGACCGCCGACCGCCGCGTGCTCCGCGCGCGCGAAAAGCAGGTGATCTCATCCACGGCTTCCGCTGGAACCTATATTTTCCGTGACGGCGCGGTTTGGTTCGAAGCGGTGGCGCACAGCCTGCGCCACGCCGACGAGCTTTCCCTGCGCGGCGTGATGTTCGTCTGCCCGGCCATCAACGGCGTCATCGCCAACGGCCGGACGGTCATGACCCTGTCGGCCACGAACGTGCAGCCCGTCGGCAAGCTGTTCCATAAAATCTGAGTCACGGAGCGCCGCAGACATGACGACCATTTCAGACGAGGTTGCCCGGTACATCGAGGATGCCGGAATTCCAATTTCCACCGTCGTTGGCCACGCTCCCCGCTTCATGCGGCGTCATGCTGTCGCGCGCCTGTGCGCACAATATGAAGTCTACAAGCTCATCCTCGATGTGAAGGGCAGCGTCGTCGAATGCGGCATTCATCACGGCGCCGGACTGTTCACCTGGGCTCATCTTTCCGAGACTTTGGAACCTTACGCAACCCACCGGCACATAGTGGGGTTTGATACCTTTACCGGATTCACCACCGTCAATGAAAAGGATGCCGGAGGCACCGAGAACTCCGAGCTTTACGCCGGCGGTTTTCAAGGCAGCAGCCTCGATGACATGAAGAAGTCGATCGCCATTTTCGAGCGGCACCGCCATCAGAACGGCACAGCAAAAATTCGTCTCATCCCTGGTGACGCCACGCAGACGATTCCGAATTTTATCGAAGACAACAAGCACACGGTCGTAGCTCTGCTTTACTTGGATTTTGATCTCTACGAGCCGACGAAAGCCGCCATCGAGAGCTTCCTTCCCCGTATGCCGAAGGGTGCGGTCATCTGCTTCGACGAGATCAACCATTCGGCTTGGCCGGGAGAAACGATGGCGTTGCTGGAAACCATCGGCATTTCCTCCCTGCGAATCCGGAAGTTCCCGTTCGAACGCGATCTGGCCTATGCCGTAATCGAGTGATGCGGGCGGGCAGGCGAGTTTCAACACCCCGGGACAAGACGGCCGGCTTCCCTGCCGACCTGCAAGGAGTACATATGCCGCGTGTTCCTTGGCTTGAGCTCGAAGAGGTCTATCGCGGCATTGCCACCGGGCGCCTCAAGCTGATCGGGTGGGGGGCGAGCGGTTCCTTCAAGATGGCGTACGCCGCCTGCCCGTTGCGCGTGTCTTACCTGATCGACCGGTCTCCCGCATTGTGGGGGCAGTCCGTGTGGGGATTGCCGGTCCGCAGCCCCTCAACGCTGCAAGGCGAAGATCCCGAGAAGGTCGTGGTTCTCATCTACTCCGCCTTTCTGTATGGGGAGGAGATCCTTGCCGAGTTGGAAGCGCTCGGTCCCTATAGGGCAATTTTTCCCTATACGCCGCTTCTCGCCGAGCGGTTCGTGAGGACACTCACGGACGGCATCGATCCCACTCTCATCCGCAAGCCGGCGGCCCGGTCGGACCGGGCGATCCTGGTTCAAGGGCCGGTCCTGGAGGGGATCACGGCTCCGCTGCTGCGCTTCTACGCCAGCCGCCATCCGCACGACCGGCTGAGCCTGAGCACTTGGAGCAGCACCCCGGGAAATCAACTCGACGCGGTTGCCGGGCTGGTCGACGATCTCGTGCTGAGCGACTTGCCGGACTGTCCGGGACCACAGAACCGCAACCTTCAGCGGCAATCGACCATGGCCGGGCTTGAACGGCTTGCCGGTATGGGGATCAGGACGGTGCTGAAGACCCGGACCGACACGCTGTGCGCCGGAGAGGTGTTGAACAGGGGGGCGGAGTTGCAGATGGCTATGCCATTGCCGGCCGCCCTCAGCAAACTCGGGCTGCGACGGCGCTTCATCATCTCAGAGCGTTACACCTACAAGTACCTGCCCTATGCAGTGTCCGACATCGCCATGTTCGGCGACGTCGCCGACCATTTGCTCTACTGGTCGGCACCGGACGACCTCCGCAGCTTCTCCCCATTCTCGCCGGATTGGCGGGCCAAGAGCCTGCGCGACTTCTCCCGTACGGCCGGGATCCCCGAGATTTATTTTTTCCGAAGCTTCTGCGAACGCATCGGCCGGCCGCTCGCTGACAGCGTCGAAGACCATTGGGCCGTCCTGCGCGATCTGTTCATCTTGATGGATGAGAGCTGGTTCGACCTGTATTTCCCCAAATATGGCTTCGATGATGTGCGCGTTTACGGAACAGGCCGAACGGCTGGCGCGATCGCCCATCATGGGTTCTGGGAGCGCCTGGCCGCAGGAGAAAACCTGACGGACGAGGCGCAAGCCGTCGATATCGATAACGCGACCTTTGCCGATGTCGGCGGCATTCCGCCAGGGCTCCGTGAACTGATTGCAGGCACACCGTAGCGACCCTCCTTTAGGAAGGGCTCCCTGCGCCCATCACTCTATGGAAATGCTTGCGCACCAAGTCCGGGCCTACTGGAAGGGTGCGGAGAAGATCGAGCATCCGGGGAGCCGCCGTTCCATCGCCATAGGGGTTATCGAGGCTCTTCAGCGCGCTCTTGAACTGCAGCGATATCGTCTGTCGCACCGCCTCCGCGATCGCGGATGCCGCAGCCGGTACCGAAACGACATTCGGGGGGGCCAGCCGTCCATCCTGCCGCCCGCCGACATTGACCACCGGAAGCTTGAAACTCGCCGCCTCGACCAGTCCGCTGGACGAATTTCCCACCATAAGCCGGGCTTGGCGCATCAGGCTGAAATAGGCTTCGGTTCCCAGATGGCGGACGAACCATGCAGCGGGGCGATCCTTCACGAACCGCTCGATTGCCCCGATGATGATGCGTCCCTCGGCATCGGCATTGGGGGCCGTGAAGACGATCGGCACATCTGGAGACTCCAGTCCCTGCTGAAGGCCGTCCAGCAGGGCATCGATATGACGGGCCGCCGCTCCAGCTTCCCGGGTTTCAGGATGGAACGTCACGAGCACAGGAGGCGCGGCGATATCGAGGCCAAATCTCCGGTTGATCTCCTCCAGGGGAAGCATGGGCAGCCCGTAGGCATTGTCCAGCCCGAGCGCCCCTGTCACATGGACCCGCCAGGGCTCTTCGCCCATCTGGATGATACGGTCGGCACAACATTGCGTTTCAGCGAAATGCACATGCGCCAGCTTGGTTATGGAATGGCGAAAGCTGTCGTCGATCGCACCCAAGGACAAGGTGCCGCCGGCGATATGGACCAGTGGGATCAGGAATGGCACCGCCGCCACCGCAGCCGCATGCATTTCGGCGCGGTCACCGAGGACGACGGCAAAATCCGGGCGAAGCCTCTCGAACGCCTGGGACACCCCCAGCGTCGCCAAGGCCATCGACCGGACAATGCTTCCCGGCCGGTCGGCAGCCAGGGTGCAATCGACTTCGGCAGCGATCGGAATGCCGTCGGCTTCGATCTCGCGCCACGTGCTGCCGAACTCCGGCGGAAAATGGCCAGCCGCGACGATAAGCTGCAACTGGATGTCGTCAGCCTGCTCAAGCCGCCGCAACAAGGGCCGCAGAATGCCGTAGTCGGAACGGGCAACGCTGATGACCGCGATCTTGCGCATCACCCGATGTCCCCCCAGCCGATCCGGTCACCGGCACGCAGATCGCGACGTGCTCTGCGCCCGATGACCTCGTCGATGCAATAGGGCGAGATCCCGCCGGAGGGACGCAGCGCCACGAGGGCGGTGTCGTCGATAAGGGTGCCGGCCGCAACGTCATGGGCAAGGAACAGACTGCGACGCGCAACGCGCAGCGTGTCGATCTCCGCCGCCGCCGGCCGCTTGCGCCCGTCGCCAAGGGCCGCCTCAACGCTCCGGATCCCGTCTATCATTGCCCTGAGCCCGGCCGGATCGAGGGAGGCAGGGTGATCGGGGCCCGGCAGTGAACGGTCCATGGTGATGTGCTTTTCAATGATGCAGGCACCAAGCGCCACCGCCGCCACGGACACGACATGCCCCAATGTGTGGTCGGAATAGCCGACCGGACGACCGAATGCCGACGCCAGCGTGCCAAGCGCCCGCAGATTCACATCCTCCACCGCCGCCGGATAGTTGGACGTGCAATGGAGGATGGCGATGCCTGGCGCTCCCGCGGTCTCCAGCTCACCAAGAGCAGCCTCGACCTCCCCAAGCGTCGCCATTCCGGTGGACAGGATGACGGGGCGTCCACGCCGTCCGATGTCGCGCAGCATCGGACGGTTGACCACCTCGCCGGAGGGGACTTTGAAGGCAGGGACGCCCATCCGGTCCAGGATTTCGATGCTGGGGTGATCGAAGGGGGTCGACAGGAACAGCACGCCGCGTGCCGTGCAGTGGGCCTGGAGTTCCACAAACTGCTCCGCCGACAGCTGGCAGACCCGCACCATCTCCATCTGGGAGCCGTCGCTCCCGGTGTTGGCCGTCTGGTAGGCGGCTTTCGGCGCGTCGGGGGTCATCACCAGTTCGGCGTGAAACGTCTGGAACTTGACCGCGTCCGCTCCGGCATCGGCAGCGGTGTCGATGAGCTGATGCGCCATCTCCATGCTGCCGTTATGGTTGATGCCGGCCTCGGCGATGACAAAGCAGGGGGAGCCGGCACCGATTCTGCGACCCGCAACCGTGAGATGAGCCATATCTGTTTCCTTCCTGGCGGACCTGCCAACATTGCCTCTTGCGCCAAGGTCAGGTCCATGGTCAAGGAGCGGGATGGAGGAATTTCCGGCCTGGGCTTGCCATCGGCTGGAAAAGGCCGGCTTTTCCCGACCCGGTCGCATGGAGGATGGGGAGCAACGGTTATGACAGATGGCAGCATGGGCGGCTCCGGCACCTCTCAGCCGGCGTCCACAGGAAAAGCGCACGCCACGGAGATCGGCTTGCGCATCGCCGCAGCTGGCCAAAACCGGCAGGTGGTCTGCGTCCAGGGTTTGGGTTTCGTCGGTGCGGCATTGGCCACGGCGTTGGCCTCTGCCCGCTCTGGAGAGGATCCCGTCTTCTTCGTCATCGGCGTCGAGGCGGAGACGGCGGCGGGACGGGCCAAGGTGGAGAGCATCAACCGGGGTGAACTGCCGATCGCCAGCGGCGATCCGGAGATGACGGCGGCTTTCGCCCAGGCGGTGGAGGCCGGCAATTTCATCGCCACGACGGACCCGGTCGTCTATGCGGCGGCCGATGTCGTGGTCATTGACATCAATCTCGACGTCATCCGCAATGGCGCTCCCCACGTGGATTTTACCGGCCTGCGCAACGCTGTCGCTACGGTGGGCCGCCACGTCTGCCCCGGCACGCTGGTTCTGGTGGAAACCACGGTTCCACCCGGCACCTGCCAGCACATCATCGCGCCCGAACTGTCCCGGGCAATGGAAGCGCGTGGCCTGCCGGCCGATTCCGTCCTCCTGGCCCACTCCTATGAGCGCGTCATGCCGGGCCGTGACTATTTTTCATCGATCGTCAGCTTTTGGCGGGTCTATGCCGGCGACAGCGAGGAGGCCGCTGAAGCCTGCCGCCGCTTTCTGGAGCGCTTCATCGACGTCGACACCTATCCGCTCCGGCGCCTTGCCAACACCACGGAGTCGGAAACCGCCAAAGTTCTGGAGAACAGCTACCGCGCGGCAAACATCGCTTTCATTGACGAGTGGGGGCGCTTTGCAGAAGAGGTCGGGGTCAATTTGTTCGCCGTCATCGATGCCATCCGCGACAGGCCGACCCACAGCAACATACGCCAGCCGGGTTTTGGTGTGGGCGGCTACTGCCTGACGAAGGATCCCCTGCTGGCAGGCATCGCCGCTCGCGACATCTTTGGAATTCCCCATCTGGAATTCCCGGTTTCGACCCGTGCCGTCACCGTGAACGACGCCATGCCACAGGCGTCGGTCAACCGCCTGCGCAAAGCACTGGGTGGAAGCTACCGGGCCAAGCGGCTTCTGATGCTCGGTGTCAGCTATCGTCAGGACGTCGGCGACACCCGCCACTCTCCCGCGGAACCCTTCCTGACCGCGGTGGAAGCCGAAGGCGCCGTGGTCGATGTCCATGACCCCCTTGTGAACCTGTGGCCGGAAACCGGCAAAAGCGTAGCCTCCGTTCTGCCCTCGCCGGTCGGCTATGATGCGGTCGTCTTCACGGTCGCGCATGAACCTTATGCCGACTTGTCGATGGAGGAGTGGCTGGGCGACAGCCGTCCGCTGATTTTCGACGCCAATCATGTGCTAACGAACAGCCAGGAAAGCGCGCTTCGGCAGCTGGGCTGCAGAATGGTCGCCATCGGCAGAGGGGATTTATGGCTCGCACCTTAATCACGGGAGGGGCCGGCTTCATCGGCCTGCACCTCGCCCGCCATCTTGTGGAGTCCGGCGACACGGTCGTGCTGGTTGACGATTTCAGTCGCGGCGTTGCCGATGCTGCGTTGCAGGAGCTGACCGACCGGTCGGGCGCCGATCTGATCCGGTGCGATCTGACCGAGCCTGACGCCCTGATGGGATTGGGAACGGACTTCGACCGCATCGTCCATCTGGCCGCCGTCATCGGGGTCGACATCGTGCGCAGCCGGCCGTTCGATGTCCTGAGCCTGAATCACCGCATGCTGGAAGCCGTGCTGAATTTTGCGAAAGGCCAAAAGGCACTGCAGCGGTTCCTGTTCTCCTCGACCAGCGAAGTCTACGGAGGCACGTTGCGCTACTTCGGCATGCCGGTGCCGACCCCGGAGACAACCCCGCTGACCGTTGACGATCCGCTGGAGCCGCGCACGACCTATATGCTCTCCAAGATCCATGGGGAGTTCATGGTCCGTCACTCGGGATTGCCCTATACGATCTTCCGCGTCCACAACGCCTATGGACCGCGCATGGGACTTTCCCACGTGATCCCGCAGCTCCTGGCCAAAGCCTACCGTCTGGCGCCGGGAGAGCCGTTGCCCGTCTATTCGGTCGAGCACCGACGGAGCTTCTGCTTCGTCAGCGACGTGGTCGCAATGATCAGCCGGATTGCCCAGACACCGGCCTGCGCCAATGAGACCCTCAATGTCGGAACGGAGGGACCGGAGATCAGCATGGGAGAACTGGCCCGGATCGTCCTCGACACCGTCGGCTCCACAGCGGAGATCACCGCCCTACCCGAAACGCCGGGTTCTCCCCGCCGCCGGGCGCCCGATACATCCCGCCTGTTGGCGCTGACGGGCTATGCTCCCAACATCGGGCTCGAGGATGGGGTCGCCCGGACCTTCCGCTGGTATAAAGAGCATATCTTCAACGGACACGAAACGAGCGCCGTTTGAGGGAAAACTGACGCCGGAACTGAAAAGCCGTCCAGTTCCGGCGCCCACCCGTGCTCTCACACCGCCAGCACCGGATACCCCTCCGGCAGATCGACCACCTGCGGCTCCGGCATCGGTCCCAGCTCCGCCACCATGGCACCCCAGGACCAGCCGACCCCGAAGCCGGCCATCAGCGTCTTCACCGGCCCGGCCGCCAGCACCCCCCCCATGCTGTGGCAGATCGCCAGCGGGATGGAGGCGGAGCTGGTGTTGCCGAAGCCCTGCATGTCGATGATGAAGCGGTCGGCCGGCACCTTCATGCGCTTGCGCAGATGCTCCAGCATGAAGGCGTTGGCCTGATGCAGGACGAAGCGGTCGATGCCGTCGACGTCGGTGCCGGCATGCTCCATCGCCTCGCGCAGCAGCGGCGGCACTGCGCGCAGCGTGAAGGAGAACACCTCCGCCCCATTCAGGGTCAGGCGCGAGTCGCGCTCCAGCTGGGCAGCCTCCGCCTCATCGGCGACCCGGCCGGCGGTGCCGACCGGCGGGATCAGGCTGTGACGCTTGCCGCCGGCCTTGACGAAGATGTGCGGCGCACCGGCGCCGTCGGTGCCGATCACCACCGGGATGGGCGGGGCCGAAGCGTCCACCTCCAGCGCGGTGGCCGATCCGGCATCGCCGAACAGCGGCAGGGTGGCGCGGTCCTCCGGGTGCAGATGGCGGGTCGGGTTGTCGCCGCACAGCACCAGCGCCCGCTTGGCCGAGGATCCGCCCAGCAGCTTCGCCGCGATCCACAGGCCGTAGACATAGCCGGAGCAGCCCAGCGGCACGTCGAAGGCCGCCGCACTGGTCGGCAGCCCCAGCCGGTGCTGCATGATGCAGGCGGTCGCCGGCAGTACATAGTCGGCGTCCTGCGAGACGAAGACCAGCACCTCCACCGTCGCCGGATCCCAGTCCAGCTGCGCCATCAGTCCTTCCGCCGCAGCGAGGCAGAGGTCCGACGCGCAATAGGGCGGCGGCAGCACGCGGCGTTCCTGGACACCGATTGTGGCGGCCAGCTTCTTCGCCTCCTCCACTGTGAACAGGCCCGGATCCTCGACGAAGGAATGGCGCTGGGGCGGCACCACCGCGCGCAGGCCGGCGATCCGGATGCCGTCGATGATGGCTTTCATGGCTGTCCTGTCCTTCGCGTGTTCAAGGGCCCCGCGGGGCCTCTTCGGAAACCGGTGGCCGGCACCATAGCCCACACCATAGTGCACAGTGGCGCGGGATTGGTTTCCGGATCCTTGATTGCGGACAATTACGGCTCAGGGCATCCCCAGCCAAGCCCTATCCGCCCCCCATTGGAAAAGCCGCGGCCGGAGACGGAACGCGCCTGTGCTATGGTCCGCATCCCGATACGCCACCAACCTGGATTTCCCCGCCATGACAGCCGCCTGCAACCCGGCCGCCTACAACCCGATGGACCTGACCGGCCGCCGCATCCTGGTGACCGGGGCGTCGGCCGGGATCGGCCGGGCGACGGCGGCGGTGCTGGCGAAGCTGGGGGCAAGGCTGGTGCTGAACGGCCGCGACGAGGAGCGGCTGGCCGGGACCGCCGATCGCCTGGAGGGGGATGGGCACGCCATCGCCCCCTTCGACCTGTCGGACCTGGAAGCGGTGCCCGGCTGGGTGAAGGGGCTGTGCGCCGACGATTCGCCCTTCGACGGCATCGCCCACTGCGCCGGCATCCAGACGCTGCGCCCGATCCGCATCTTCTCCGCCGCCTTTTTCGACGAGGTGATGCGGGCCAATCTGGGCAGCGCCCTCGCACTCGCCCGCGGGCTGCGGCAGAAGGGGTGCCATGCAGAGCGGGCGGCGATGGCGCTGATCTCCTCCACCGCCGCCACGGCGGCCTCGCCGGGCAACGTCGTCTATGCCGCCAGCAAGGGCGGCATCATCGCCGCCACCAAGGGGCTGGCGGTGGAACTGCTGAGCGACGGCATCCGCGTCAACTGCGTGGTCCCCTCCATCGTCGAGACCGAGCTGATCGAGCGCGGCAAGCAGAAGCTGACCGCCGAGCAGTACGAGCATCTGCGCACGCTGCAGCCGCTGGGCTTCGGCCATCCCGACGACATCGCCCACATGATCGCCTATCTGCTCGCCGACACCAGCCGCTGGATGACCGGATCCATCGTCACGGTGGACGGCGGCCGCACCGCCTGAGGCCCGCAATGCCGGGAACCGCCATGCGCCATCTCATCGGGACACAAGGTCCGGGGGTCATCGTGGGACTCCCGGCATGAGCGGCTCCCTGACCTTCATCGAGCCGACGGAGGACCACGCCGAACTTCTGCTCGGCTGGCGCACCCGGCCCGACATCGCCAGCCAGATGCTGACGGTCGTGCCCTACGACGTAGAGCGGCAGAAGGCGTGGCTGCGGCGCTGTGCGGAGCGCGACGACTATGTCCACCGCATCCTCTGCGTCGACGGCGTGCCGGCCGGCCATGTCTCGATCACCGTGACCGAGCCGGAGTGGCGGATTGCCACCTTCGGCGTGCTGATGGGCGAACGGGCGGGACGGATGGGGGCGGCCCCGCTGAACTTCGCCTACATGCTGAACCACGTCTTCTTCACGATGGGTCTGCGCAAGGTGGTGAACCACATCATGGGCACAAACAGCCCCCGCCTGCTGAAGGGCCAGCCGATGATCGGCTACCGCCCGGTCGGCGTGCTGAAGCGCCAAGTGGTGAAGGACGGCCAGGAGATCGACCTGCACATCTTCGAGATGCTGGCCGAGGACTGGCTGGCGGTGCGCGAGCGGTTCCGCATCTATCAGGACATGGACGGGCGGGAGTGGCGGTAGAAGGGTAAAAGCCGTTCCGGAGCCCGTGCCGCCCCATCGCCCTGCTCCTCACCCCCGCAGCACCCCCAGCGGCGCCCCCTGGAAGCCCGGAAAGCCGCGCGCCGCCGACGGCCCGATCAGTTCCGACAGCACCGTCCGGTAATCGGTGGTGACCGCCAGATCGACGCCGCGGTCCAGCTGGTGGCTGGCCAGACCCGGCCAGCGGCCCAGCATGCGCCCGCCCGCCACCCGGCCGCCCAGCACCAGCATGGCGCCGCCATGGCCGTGGTCGGTGCCCTGGCTGCGGTTGCCGCGCAGGCGCCGGCCGAACTCGCTCATCACCACCAGCGTCAGGTCGCGCTCATAACGCCGGGTGTCGGCATGGAAGGCGGCAAGCGCGCGCGACAGCTGGCCGACGGCGGTGGCGAAGCGCCCCTGCTGGTTCTCGTGGGTGTCCCAGCCACCGACATCGACGCAGGCCGCCCGCAGGCCGATGTCCATCTTCAGCACGCGGGCCACCGTCTGCAGCGCCCGCCCGGCCTCGGTCTCCTCATAGACGGCCCCGCCCTCCGCGTCGTAGGCCGCGACCTTGCCGTCGGTCCCGCGCAGGAGCCGGCCGTCGACCGCCGACAATCCGTCGAGTGCCGCCCGCGCCGCCCGCTCATAGGCGCCGTCGCCCTGCCGGTGGAGCGCCGCCAGCACCGCCGCCGCCTGCGGCCCGCCGGGAGGAGCCAACCCGCCGCGCAGGTCAGGCACGGCGAGCGCCCCGCCCAGTCCGGCCAGGGCCGCGTCCGGAGCGGCGGCGGTGCCGATCGCCGGCACCCGTCCCGTCCCCTCCGCCCTGCCGAGCCCCCCTTTGCCGAGCCCCCCTTCGCCAAGCCCCCTTTCGCCAAGCCAGCGGGCGACCCAGCCGGTGCCGGTGCGGGCAAGATCCTCCTCACGGGCGATGCCGCGCTCCATCAGGTCCTGGGCGACGAAATGGCTGCGGGTGCCGTCGGTCAGCCCCACCGCATGGACGATGGCAAGCCGACGGGCGGCATAGAGGTCCGCCAGCGGGGCGGCGTCCGGATGCAGGCGGAAGTCGAGGGCCGGGGCCAGCGTCTGCTCCAGCCGGATGCCCGCCTTCGACCCCTCCGCCATCACCCGCAGGTCCGGCGTCCGTGCGGCGCGGTAATCGGGATCGTCGGCCGGTGCCACCAGCGCCAGCATGTCCGCCCCGCCGCGCAGGAACACCACGACCAGCGTTCCGGCCGGCGCCTCGGCAGGATCGTCGGCGGCGAAGGCAAGGCTGTGCACACCGGGCAAACCAGTCAGCCCGCCCCCGGCCAGACCGAGTCCGGCCGCCAGCCCGCCCCGCATCACACCGCGGCGTGAGATCGTCATGGCTCAAGCCTCCATCAACGCTGGTTGAAGCGCGGCGCCATCGCCACGAAAGCGGCGATGCGGCGCAGGCGGTCGTCGCCGGCTTTGCCGCCGGGCGTCAGCATGGCGTCGGCGGCCAGCCCCATGCCGGACAGGATGGCGGCCGTGGTCGTCGGCTCCGGTTCGCCGCCTTGCAGAACCCGTTGCCAGCGGTCCACCGCGGCGGCGGCCGGCAGCGGGGCCGGAAAGCGGGCGGCGAGGTCGATGGCCCCGGTCTCCCAGCGGTTCTCCGCCAGCCCGAGCAGCAGCGCCCATCGTCGGCGCATGGCGGCGGCCCCCAGCCAGGACTCCATCCGGTCGGGATGGCCGACCGGGGCGGGCCAGCCGAACAGCCGCTGGCCGCTGCCGTCCAGCTCACCCAGCAGGGCGTTGGTGGGGACGAGGTCGATGCCGGCGCCGCGGGCGAAGGACGCCACCAGCTCCAGCGGGCGCTTCACCTTGGCGTCGCGGATCCGGGCGAAATCGGGGGACAGCGCGATGGCGCGGACGACGCGGGCGATCTGGTCGGGCTTGCTCCGGCTCTCCGTCCACACCCGCGCCGCCAGGGCGACCAGACCGGCCGGCGGGTCGTCGGCAACCAGCCGGCGGCACAGCACGGTGCAAAGGTTGCGGGCGGTCGCCGGATGGTCGGCGACGAGGTCGAGCACGCGGCGACCATCGTCCATCGGCGACTGGAAGGGGTCGAATTCCCGCCCCAGCACCCGCTTCTGGTAAGTGTCGTGCCACCCCTCGACATAGGTGAAGCGGCCGGTCACCGGCAGCTTGGCGTCGCCGCCCAGCCCGGCGCCGTCCTCCAGCGTCCAGCCGGTGAAGGCGCGGGCGGCCTCGTAGACATCCTGGTCGATATAGCCGTCGGGGGCGCCGCGCAAGGCGCCCGGCACGTCGCGCCAACGGTTGTAGAGCGCGTTCAGATAGGCGTCGCGCCCCAACCCGTGCAGCTCGAACAGCTCGCGGGCGTAATTCTCGTTGGCGGCGCCGGCGCGGGACGAGCGGTTGTTCAGATAGACCTGCATGGCGCTGCTGGTCGCCACCGCCTCCAGGAAGGCGCGGAAATTGCCCAGCGCATGGCGGCGGATCACGTCGCGGTCATAGACGGGGAGGGCGGC
>Ga0206117_100548_pt1 | contig 35287 bp, 34 predicted proteins | sample 3A5Ametagenome_FD_177997 | JGI IMG/M metagenome (GOLD analysis project Ga0206117, IMG submission 177997) | Enriched microbial communities from leaf-cutter ant dump, University of Wisconsin, Madison, United States - 3A5A | ecosystem: Environmental > Terrestrial > Nest > Insects nest > Nest dump... | reverse complement strand
CTGCACAAGCCGGCCGAGTACGACGATCCGGACGCCACCGCCAACGCCAACCTCGGCGCCCGCCTGCCCTATCTGTTCGCCACCTGCCGCTTCGCCCACTACCTGAAGTGCATCGTCCGCGACAAGATCGGCTCCTTCAAGGAGAAGCAGGACATGCAGCGCTGGCTGCAGGACTGGATCATGAACTACGTCGATGGCGACCCCTCGCACTCCTCCGAGAGCACCAAGGCCCGCCGCCCGCTGGCAGCCGCCGAGGTCATCGTCGACGAAGTGGAAGGCAACCCCGGCTTCTACACCTCCAAATTCTTCCTGCGGCCGCACTACCAGCTGGAAGGTCTCACCGTTTCCCTGCGTCTCGTTTCCAAGCTGCCCTCGGCCAAGGGCAGTTGATGTCCTGGTGGCCGGGCATGAAAGCGCCCGGCCACCAATGTGCGCCCCGGAGCTTTGCCGGTGGCGGCACCTACGCAGTAAACAGGCCGGAGATCCCGGCCAATCTCAATTGATCGATTTCTTCAGGAGAAGACCATGGCAGTGGACATGTTCGTCAAGATTGGCGACATCAAGGGCGAAGCGAACGACAAGACGCACAAGGAATCCATCGACGTGCTCGCATGGAGCTGGGGCATGGCCCAGTCCGGCTCGACCCACATGGGCAGCGGCGGCGGCGCCGGCAAGGTGAGCGTGCAGGACATCTCCTTCACCAAGTATGTGGATGCCTCCAGCCATGCCCTGATCATGGCCTGCTGCAAGGGCACCCACTACGACGACGCCACCCTCATCGTGCGCAAGGCCGGCGACACCCCGCTGGAATACATCAAGATCACGATGAAGGAAGTGATGGTCACCACCATCAGCACCGGCGGCTCCGGCGGCGAGGATCGCCTGACCGAGAACGTCACCCTGAACTTCGCCGAGTTCAAGTTCGAATACACCAAGCAGGCTCCGAAGGGCGGCAAGGACACCACCATGACCGCCAACTGGAACATCGCCGAGAACACCGGCGAGAGCAAGTAAGCAGGTCTGCCGCACCCCGCCCCTGCCCTGACGCCCACCGCGGCACGGCAGGGGCTTTTACCGCATACAGCCACAGGAAGGCGAGATGGAAAGCGACATGTTCCTGAAGATCGAAGGCGCCCGCATGGGGCCGATCAAGGGCGAGGCCCAGGATCAGCTTCACCGCGACGAGATCGACGTCCACTCCTGGTCCTGGGGCATGCAGGGCAACGCCAGCGCCACCGCCACCGCGGGCTCCCGCACCGGCGGCAGCAGCCAGGTTTCGGTCACCGAGATGATGATCAGCAAGGGCTGCGACCGCGCCAGCACTTCGCTGCTCGCCGCGCTGCGCTCCAACGAGCAGATCAAGCGCGCCGTGCTCAGCGTACGCAAGGCCGGCGGCGCCAATCCGGTCGAGTACCTGGTCATCACCATGGAGAACGCCCGCATCCGCTCGGTGGAAATGAGCGGCACCGGCGGCATGGGCGATCAGGTCAGCGAGCGGGTCTCCATCTCCTTCCAGAAGATCGCGATCGAATACCGCGGCCAGGATGGCTCCGGCGGCGGCAACGCGGTATCCCGCTTCGAAACCGACCTCAGACCGGCCTGAGCCGGATCGGGAATTTGCACCCATGAGCGCCAACACCCTCGCCGATGCCGAAGCCAGCCTGCGGGCCGGCGATCCAGACGCCGCCCTCGCCCAGTTGCAGGCCGCGGTCCGCACCCAGCCTGGCAACGCCAAGCTGCGCGTGTTCCTGTTCCAGTTGCTGGCCGTGCTCGGCCAGTGGGAACGCGCCCTCAACCAGTTGAACGTCGCCACCGAGCTGGATGCCTCCACGCTCGCCATGGCGCAGATGTACCGCGAAACCCTGCGCTGCGAACTGCTGCGCACCGAGGTGTTCGCCGGCAAGCGGGTGCCGCTGCTGTTCGGCGAGCCGGACCAGTGGGTCGCCCTGCTGCTCGAATCCCTGCTGACCGCCGGCCGGGGCGACAAGGCCGCCGCGGCCAGCCTGCGCGAGCAGGCTTTCGAACTCGCCCCCGCCACCTCCGGCCGGCTGGACGACACTCCCTTCGCCTGGCTGGCGGACGCCGACGGCCGCCTCGGGCCGATGTGCGAGGCGGTCATCAACGGCCGCTACTACTGGCTGCCCTTCTCCCGCCTCGCCAGCATCGTCCTCGAAGCCCCGGCCGACCTGCGCGACTTCGTCTGGGCGCCGGCGCACTTCACCTTCACCAACGGCGGCGAAGCGGTGGGCGTCATCCCCACCCGCTATCCGGGCTCCGAAACCGCCGCCGACGGCACCATCAAGCTCGCCCGCCGCACCGAATGGCTGGAGCAGGACGGCGACTACCTCGGCCTCGGCCAGCGCCTGCTGGTGACCGACGCCGGTGAATACCCGCTGCTGGACGTGCGCCGCATCGAGTTCGACGACGCCCCGGCGGAGCCTGTCGATGGTTGATCTGCAGCCGCTGGATCGCCTGCAGCCCGCTTTGCTGGACCGGCTGCGCGACGACGCCCCGGACAAGCGTGCCGAAGCCGGCGAGCAGCGCGTGCTCAACCGCGCCCAGCTGCGCGAAGCGGTGCTGCGCGATCTCAGCTGGCTGCTGAACTCCATTCGCCCGCCGGCGCGCGACGGTCTCGGTGCCTGGCCGGAGGTGGAAAACTCGGTACTCAACTACGGCATGCCGTGTTTCTCCGGCGAAACTGCCTCCTCGCTGGACGTCACCGACCTGGAACGGGCGATACACGATGCCCTGCTGCGCTTCGAGTCGCGCATCGTGCCCGGCTCGCTGCAGGTCGCCGCCGACCAGCCGGACAACGTGCTCGACTGGCACAACGTCATCGCGGTACGCATTTCCGCGCTCATCTGGGCGCAGCCGGTGCCGCTGGAACTGATGCTGCGCACCCAGCTCGACCTCGAGAGCGGCCTGGTCGAAGTCCGCGATCTCGGCAGCAACAGCTGAGGCCCCATGGATCCGCGGCTGCTGCGCTACTACAACCAGGAACTCCAGCACCTGAGGGAGATGGGCGCCGAGTTCGCGCGCCAGTTCCCCAAGATCGCCGGCCGCCTCGGCATGGAAGGCATAGAGGTCGCCGACCCTTATGTCGAACGCCTGCTGGAAGGCACCGGCTTTCTCGCCGCCCGGGTGCAACTGCGGCTGGATGCCGAATTCCCCCGCTTCACCCAGCGCCTGCTGGAGATGCTGCACCCGCATTACCTGGCACCCACGCCGGCCATGCTGGTGGCGCAGTTCCGCCCCATCCCCGGCGAAACCAACCTTGCCCGCGGCTTCGTCGTACCGCGCAACACGCCCTTCCGCAGCGCGCCCGGCAAGGGCGATACCGCCGCCTGCGAATTCCGCACCGCGCATGAACTCAAGCTATGGCCCATCGAGCTGGTGCAAGCGCGCTACTTCAGCTTCGCCGCCGATCTGCCGCTGGCCCGCCTGCCCCTGTCCGGCAGGGTGCGCGGCGGCGTCCGCCTGACGCTGCGCACCACCGGCGGCCTCAAGTTCAGCCAGCTGTCGCTGGACACGCTCAACCTCCACCTGGGCGGCGCCCAGGAGATCGCCTACCGGCTGTGCGAGCTCATCGGCGCTTCCACGCTGGGCGCGCTGGTGCAGCCCACCGGCGGCAAGGGCGCCAGCTGGCAGCGCTTCATCCCGCCGGAGCAGATCCGCCTCACCGGCTACGACGACGAGCAGGCCCTGCTGCCGCAACGCCATCGCAGCTTCGACGGCTACCGCCTGATCCAGGAGTATTTCTCCTTCCCCGAGCGCTTCCTGTTCTTCGACGTCGCCGGCCTCGCCCCGGCGCTGGCCCAGGCGGACGAAGAAGTCGAACTCGTGCTGCTGTTCGGCCAGGGCGACGCAACGCTGGAAAGCGTGGTGGACAACGCCCACTTCCTGCTGCACTGCACGCCGGCGATCAACCTCTTCCCCAAGCGCGCCGACCGCATCCACATCAACGACAGCAGCCACGAGTTCCACGTCGTCGCCGACCGCACCCGGCCGATGGACTACGAGGTCTACGAGCTCACCGAGGTGCTGGGCCACTTCCACGGCTCCAGCGAGGAACAGCGCTTCCTGCCCTTCTATGCCGACTTCCACGCCAGCAACAATGGCGCCGGCCAGGCCTACTACAGCACCCGGCGCGAGCCACGCCTGCTGTCGGAGAAGCAGAAGCGCAACGGCCCGCGCACCGGCTACATCGGCAGCGAAGTCTTCCTCTCACTGGTCGATCCGCGCGAAGCGCCCTACCGCGCCGACTTGCGCCAGCTCTCCCTGCAGGCCCTGTGCACCAACCGCGACCTGCCGGTGCTGATGCCGCTGGGCGGCGGCGCCACCGACTTCTCGCTGGACGTGGCCGCGCCGGTGGAAGCGGTGCGCTGCGTGCGCGGCCCCTCCCGCCCCTACGGCATGCTGGCCGAAGGCGCGGCGGCGTGGCGGCTGATCAGCCACCTCGCGCTCAACCACTTCTCGCTGGTGGATGCCGACGCCCATGAGGGCGCCGGCGCCCTGCGCGAAATGCTCACGCTGTACACCGCCAACGCCGATGTCGGCATGCGCCGCCAGGTGGAAGGGCTGAAGTCGGTAAAGGTGGAGCCTGTGGTGGCCCGTCTGCCCTTCCCCGGCCCCATCTGCTTCGGCCGCGGCCTGGAGATCGGCCTGGAGGTGGACGAAACGGCCTTCGAAGGCGGCGGCGCCTTCCTGTTCGGCTGCGTCATGGAACGCTTCCTCGCCCGCCACGCCTCCATCAACAGCTTCACCCAGACCGCGCTGCATTCGCTCACCCGCGGTCTCGTCATGCGCTGGGAGCCGCGATGCGGCAAGCGGACGATCCTGTAAGCCTGCTGGCGGCGCTGGAGCGCGAGCCCTGGGCCTTCGACTTCCTGCAGGCCATGCGCCGCCTGGAATGCGTGTTCCCGGACAAGCCGCGCTGGGGCACCGCCCTGCGGCCACAGGACGAACCGCTGCGGCTGGGCCAGGAGCCCTCGCTGGCCTTCGCGCCGGCCAGCCTCTCCGCGCTGCGGCCAGGCAAGGAGGGCGCGCCGCCGCGGCTGCAGGTGCGCTTCTTCGGCCTGCTCGGCCCCAACGGCCCGCTGCCGCTGCACCTGACGGAATACGCCTTCCAGCGCGAGCTGCAGCACGGCGATGAGACCTTCGCCCGCTTCCTCGACCTGATCCACCACCGCTTCCTCGCCTTCTTCTACCGTGCCTGGGCGCAGGCCCAGCCCACCGCCAGCCTGGACCGGCCGGAGCAGGACCGCTTCGCCACCTACGTCGCCGCGCTGATCGGCACCGGCCAGCCCGGCCTGCAGCGGCGCGACAGCGTGCCGGACAATGCCCGCCTGTTCCAGGCCGGCCTGCTCGGCCGCCAGAGCCGCAACGCCGAAGGCCTGCACACCGCGCTCGCCGCCTACTTCGAGCTGCCCATCCAGGTGGAGCAATACGTCGGCCACTGGATGACGCTGCGCGAGCGCGACCACACCCGCCTGGGCCGCAACCGCCTCGGCCGCGACGCGGTGATAGGCCGCCGCGTGTGGGATCGCCAGAGCCGCTTCCGCCTGCACATCGGCCCCATGTCCCTCGCCCAGTACCGCGCCTTCCTGCCCGGCGGCAGCGGCCTCGCGCAGTTGGTGGACTGGGTGCGCTTCTACACCGGCGGCGAATTGTCCTGGGACGCCCGCCTCAGCCTGCGCAAGGAAGACGTACCGCCGCTGCAGCTCGGCCGCGGCGCCCAGCTCGGCTGGACCAGCTGGCTGGGCAAACGCCAGGACACTGGCGACGCCACCGACCTGGTGCTGGACGCCGAACGCCTCACCCAGCGCCACCGATCCGACACCGGAGCCCGGGAGTCCGCTCCCGTGCCCCACTGACGACACACCGGACCACCGCGTCCGCTTTCACGAAGAGAGAGACAGGCATGAGCGAAATCAGTCGGGTAGCCTCGTTCGGCAAGCTGAACAGCCTGGCCTACAAGGCCATCGAAGGCGCCACCGTATTCTGCAAGCTGCGCGGCAATCCCTATGTCGAGCTCGAACACTGGCTGCAGCAGCTGCTGCAGACGGAGAACACCGACCTGCACCGCATCGTCCGCCACTTCGAGCTGGACGCCGCCCGCCTCGCCGCCGACCTCACCGCCGCGCTGGATCGCCTGTCGCGCGGCTCCACCTCCATCTCCGGCATCTCCACCAACCTGGACACCGTGGTCGAGCGCGGCTGGATCTACGCCTCGCTGATGTTCGGCGAGAGCCGCATCCGCACCGGCCACCTGGTGGTCGGCATGCTGAAGACGCCCTCGCTGCGCAACGCCCTGTTCTCCATCTCCCGCCAGTTCGAGCGCATCCGCCCGGATGTGCTCACCGAGGAATTCGCCAGCATCGTCGCCGGCTCCGCCGAGGAAGGCCTGGCGGCCCCCATCGGCAGCGGCCAGCCGGGCGAGGAAAGCGGCGCCATCGCGCCGGCACAGATGGGCAAGCAGGAAGCGCTGAAGAAATTCACCGTCGACCTCACCGAGCAGGCCCGCTCCGGCAAGATGGACCCCATCGTCGGCCGCGACGACGAGATCCGCCAGGTGGTGGACATCCTGATGCGCCGCCGCCAGAACAACCCCATCCTGGTCGGCGAGGCCGGTGTCGGCAAGACCGCGGTGGTCGAAGGCTTCGCCCAGCGCATCGCCCGCGGCGACGTGCCGCCCTCGCTCAAGGACGTCTCCCTGCTGACGCTGGACGTCGGCCTGCTGCAGGCCGGCGCCAGCATGAAGGGCGAGTTCGAACAGCGCCTGCGCGCCGTCATCGACGAAGTGCAGGCCAGCCCCAAGCCCATCATCCTGTTCGTCGATGAAACCCACACCCTGGTCGGCGCCGGCGGCGCGGCCGGCACCGGCGACGCCGCCAACCTGCTGAAACCGGCGCTGGCGCGCGGCACACTGCGCACCGTGGGCGCCACCACCTGGGCCGAGTACAAGAAGTACATCGAGAAGGACCCGGCGCTCACCCGCCGCTTCCAGAACGTGCAGGTGGACGAACCGGACGAGAAGAAGGCGGTGCTGATGATGCGCGGCGTCGCCAGCACCATGGAGAAGCACCACCAGGTGCAGATCCTGGACGAAGCGCTGGAAGCGGCGGTGAAGCTCTCCCACCGCTACATCCCCGCCCGCCAGCTGCCGGACAAATCCGTCAGCCTGCTGGACACCGCCTGCGCCCGCGTCGCCGTCAGCCTGCACGCCACGCCGGCCGAGGTGGACGACAGCCGCAAGCGCATCGAGGCGCTGAACACCGAGCTGGAGATCATCGGCCGCGAAGGCAGCATCGGCATCGACGTCGGCGAGCGCCAGACCCAGGCCGAAACCCTGCTCGTCGAAGAGCAGCAGCGCCTGGCCGAGCTGGAAGCCCGCTGGGAGCAGGAAAAGACCCTGGTCGACGAACTGCTCGCGCTGCGTGCCGCCCTGCGCAGCGGCAACCGCCCGGTGGAAGGCACCGGCAGCGCGCTGGAAGCCGCGACCGACGGTGCGGCCCCCGCCACCGAACCTGCTGCCGAAGCGGCGCCGGACCGCGAGACCCAGCTCGCCCGCCTGCGTGAAGTGCAGACCGAGCTCGCCAACCTGCAGGGCGAGCAGCCGCTGATCCTGCCGACGGTGGACTACCAGGCGGTAGCCGCGGTGGTCGCCGACTGGACCGGCATCCCGGTCGGCCGCATGGCGCGCAACGAGATCGAGAACGTGCTGCGCCTGCCGTTGCTGCTCGGCCAGCGCGTCATCGGCCAGGACCATGCGATGGAGATGATCGCCAAGCGCATCCAGACCAGCCGCGCCGGCCTGGACAACCCGAGCAAGCCCATCGGCGTGTTCATGCTCGCCGGCACCTCCGGCGTCGGCAAGACCGAAACCGCGCTGGCGCTGGCGGAAGCGCTCTACGGCGGCGAGCAGAACCTCGTCACCATCAACATGAGCGAATTCCAGGAAGCCCATACCGTCTCCACGCTGAAGGGCGCGCCTCCGGGCTACGTCGGCTACGGCGAAGGCGGCGTGCTGACCGAGGCGGTGCGGCGCAAGCCCTACTCGGTGGTGCTGCTGGACGAGGTGGAAAAGGCCCACCCGGACGTGCACGAGATGTTCTTCCAGGTCTTCGACAAGGGCTTCATGGAAGACGGCGAAGGCCGCTTCATCGACTTCAAGAACACCCTGATCCTGCTCACCACCAACGCCGGCACCGACCTCATCGCCGGCCTGTGCAAGGACCCGGACCTGATGCCCGACCCGGAAGGCATGGCCAAGGCGCTGCGCGATCCGCTGCTGAAGATCTTCCCGCCCGCCCTGCTCGGCCGCCTGGTCACCATCCCCTACTACCCGCTGTCCGACGAGATGCTGGGCTCCATCGTCCGGCTGCAGCTGGGCCGCATCAAGAAGCGGGTGGAAGCACGCTACAAGATCCCCTTCGAGTACGACGACGAAGTGGTCAAGCTGGTCGTCAGCCGCTGCACCGAGAGCGAATCCGGCGGCCGCATGATAGACGCCATCCTGACCAACACCATGCTGCCGGACATCAGCCGCGAGTTCCTCACCCGTGCCATGGAAGGCAAGGCGGTGGAGCGGGTGACGGTGGGCGCGGCCAACGGCAACTTCACTTACACCTTCGACTGAACGCTGGCGGGGCGACTGCGGTGGTCAAATTCACCGAGATCTACAACAAGGCGAAGGCGGTCCTGGCGGGCCAGAGTTTCGAGAAGGACTGGCACGCCTTCCTCACCACCGAGTGCAAGCTGGCGCAGCTGTTCGGCGCCGATGGCTTCGACGTCGCCCACAGCCAGGATCCCGAGCGGGTCCGCCGGCGGCTGAGGGAGCTCAGCAAGTGGAACAAGAAGATAGGCACGGTGATCGTCGAGGCGGCGACGAATCCCGCCTCGGTCGGCTCGATCAACGACCGCGCCGCAACGCTGAAGATGGTCCGCCACCTCTACCGCGTCAGCAAGAAAGGGGCGCAGGAGGTGTGGGTGTATTCCCCACCCAAGGCCTATACCAAGCCCATCTTCGAGGAGCTCAGCGGCGATGCGAAGGCGCTCGCCTCCAAGCTCAACAGCGAACAGAGGATCTTCTCGTCCAAGGAAATGGGCTGGATGGCCTCCGCCCTGGCGGTGGCGCTGAAGATCGCGGAGGACGCCAAGGCCAAGCTGAGCGGAGCGAGCGGCAAGCAGGCGGATACCGACGCCATGATCCAGCGCTGGTTCCTCGACGAAACCTGCGGCGCTGCCGAACTGGCGGATGCCAAGGCGAAGCTGCTCGCCGGCTTCCAGAAGATCGCCGTCGCCTGCGCCTCGAACAAGCTGGTGTTCACCGACTATGTGGACTGGATCAAGACCCGCAACAAGTACTTCGGCGCGGCCTTCCGCGGTGGCGAGGGCGGCGGCTTTCCGGTCATCTATCTCGAAGGCGCCTTCACCCGGCTTACCGGCAACACCGGCAAGCTGTGGCTGTGTGCGGAAACCATCATCCACGAGTTCTCCCACCATGAAGTGCACACCCGCGACCACCGCTACGACAGCAGCGGCCTGAAGCCCGCCACGGCCACCCTGTCCTACGCGAAAGCCATCGAAAACGCCGACAGCTGGGGCTATTTCGCCCTCGATCTCGCCGGCTACCTGTCGGCGGGCGACCGCACGAAAGTGCTCTATTAGCCGCCGCGCAAGGACGGCCCACAATGACAGACGACGATTTCGCGCCACCCGCCCCCAAGCGCACCGGCCCGCCCGAAGTGGAAGCGGTGACGCTGGACGGCCTGCGTTTCGAGGCCGTGCATTGGGGCCGCGAACGCGGCCTGGGCCAGAACGGCGGCTACATCGAAGCCTTCGACGCCGACAGCGGCCGCTCCCTGTGGCTGCTGCAGGTGTACAAGATCACCTACCAGGACGACCTGGAGGAAGATGTGCAGGATGTCTTCATCGAAGAACTCAAAGCCGGCGCCAAGGGCAAGCTGACAGTGACCGACGAGAACGGCCACCGCTTCCTGGTCGACCCGGCAACCCGCAGCGTGAGCAAGCGCTGAAAGCCACGATGCGTGCCCTTCGCCATCAACTCCTGCTCCTCGGCTTCCTCGCCATCTCGGGTGGCGGGCAGGGAGCCCTGGCCGGAATGCCTGCAGCCGACGCCGCCGCCGCACCGGCGGCCAAGCGGGTCGCTCCGGCGCCGGTGCGGCCGGTCACCATCGCCGGAATCCGTTACGAAGCGGTGCTCGGCACGCGCTCCCGCTCCCTCCCCCAGGAAGGAGGCTACGTTGCCGCGATCGACGCCGGGAGCGGCCGGGAATTATGGCTGCAGCGCATCTACGAGACCCACTACGATCCGGCACTGGAAGAGGACGTCCAGGACGTCTTCATCCGCCGCCTGAGAGCCGGGCCCGGCGGCAAGACGCTGGAGATCCTGGATGAGCTGGATCGCCGCTACACGCTGGACCTCGCCACCCGGGAATCAAGACCAATCAGCAAGAACGCCAACGGCGGAGCAGGCAAATCGAGCAGCCCTTCCTCCCCTCCGGGGCTTTCACCCATCGCGTACCACGGCATGCGGTACGCGTCACGCCAGGAAGGGCGTTTCGCTGCCTATGATGCGCTTGGCGGAAACCGACCATCGGTCTTGAGTTTTACCAAAGTCCGCGAGTTCCAGAACAGCAGCGCAAGTTCTTCCGCTCGATGACACCGCAGGACGGTGGCCACCAGCAACCCGGCGGCCATCAGATGAAAAAATCCTTTTTCCTCAAAAACCTACCAGAGGTAACCTAGATGCCGCGTTTCTTTTCCGGATTGATTGGTTCGCGCAGCTACACCGCAAACGAGAGCGTCCAGCAGTCCAAGTCGAACACCGTTGCCGGCTTCAGCGGCGAGGGCAAGGCCACCGGCGGTATCGACAGGGATGTCGTCGCCGAGATCACCAAGATTCTGTGGGCCGGACTGGATGTCAGGGTTTCCCACCGCTTCCGCCACTTCACCGCCAATCCGCGGCTGACTTCTGTTCACCACAGCCAGCTCTTTGTTGAGACCATGGGCGGGGATGTGCTGTTCAACTTCGGGCTGTGGACCGACGATTCGGGCAAGATCCTGTTCGGCCAGGACTACAAGCCGGAGTACTACAAGGTCAGCACCACCTACACGCCGAATCCGGTGCCCATAACGGCGCAGAGGCTCCTGGAGGCCTTCGTCGCCACCCGCCGCAAGTGCGGTCCGGACTACAAGCTGCTGCACAACAACTGCCAGAAGTTCGCCCGCCTGTTCATGGAAGAACTGGGCGCGAGCCACAGCCGCCGCCTGTTCTTCCTCTGACCCGCGGAACTCCCGCCGGAGCAGGCTCCGGCGGGTAAGCAGCAAGCGCCATGAAAGCAGGCCGCAAGCGGCCAGCCGCCCTCAGCCACATCCCGCCCCGACGAACAGCATGGAATGAGCACGGATGACCGACTGGAACCAGAAATTCAAGGCCGAGTACGACTATGCCAAGGGCTGGCTGAATGATCTGGGGGCTTACCAGGATGAATGGCAGCCCCTAGTGAAGCGGCTGCGCAAGCTGATGTCCGACGAGGGTTTCGACCCGGGTTACGCCGCCAGCCTGGACGAGCTGCGCAAGCAGGCGCGGCGCGGCAAGGGCAGGCTGATCGGGCATGCCGCGGTCACCGAGGACAAGGGCATGCTGGGCGCCGTCGGCGCCTGGACCGACAACGGCGGCCATCCGATGGACGCGCAGACCAAGATGCGCCTGGCCGCGCTCAAGCTGCTGCGCCATGTCTACCTGCTGAACCGCTCCGGCAGCCGCAAGACCTGGCTGCTGTCGCTGCCGAACACCTTCCAGCAATGGCCGAGCGACGACTTCAACGCCCGGGTGAATACCGAGATCGCCGCCCGCATCCTGCTGCGGGCGGATGACGAGATCTTCCAGCGCGAGCAGAAGAAATACCTCGCCAACTCCGTCCAGCAGGCCATGGCCTGGTGCCAGCGTACCGGCATGGTGCTGGCGCTGGCAGCGAAGGCGAACGATCGCGATGCCGGCGCCAAGCAGATCGACGCGCTGAAGGTGGTGAAGCGCTGGTTCGCCGATCCGGCGGTGCAGATCAACGATCTGAACGCCTACATCGGCAAGCTGGCCGCGGGCTTCAAGAAGATCATCGCCATGCTGAACAAGGGCCACTTCGTTCTCACCGACTGGGTGCCGCTGCGCGGCGCCAGCACCGCGGACGAGATCAGCTTCCTCAACAGCGAGGCCTTCACCTTCTCCAGCCGCGCCGAGGGCATGGACGTCGTCTACATCGAGCGCTCCTTCTTCGTCGATCACCCCGGCAACGTGCTGAAGGGCCAGAAGAACTGGACGCGCATCATGGTCCACGAGCTCACCCACCTGGTGTGCGGCACCGAGGACGTCAACATCGGCAACGCCCGCTACGCCTGGTACGGCATCGGCCCGCACGCCGGCTATCCCGGCAGCGCCGCGATCCGCAACGCCGACAACTGGGCCTTCTTCTGTGCCGACTGTGCCGGCGCGCTGACCGAGAACGAGCGCAATACCGCGCTCAAGATCATATGAAGACGGCCAGCCTGCTCGCGCTTGCCGGCAGCGCCCTCATCCAGGCCTGTGCTCACGCCAACCCCGCCGCCAGCGGCCCTCTTCCCGTGGAGACTCCCGCCATGTCCATGCCCCCGTCCGCCAGCCGCCCGCCGGCCCCGCAGGTGCAGCCGCTCGTCCACGAGGGCGTGCGCTACCAGGAAGACCAGACTGACGAACGCAATGGCGATCAGGCCGGCGGCTATCTCGTCGCCCTCGACGCGGCCAGCGGCACCCGGCTGTGGCGGCTGCGGGTGTATGCGCTGCCGGACACCCGCGCCATCGGCCTCAGCCAGCCGGGGCTGCATTTCCGCGCGCTGCGCCTGGCCGACGGCGGCAAGGCGCTGGAGGTGGAGAACGAGAGCGGTGGCGTCTATCGCGTCGATCTCGCCAGCCGCAGCGTGACCCATGTCGGCGGCCCGGCGACGAGCAGCGAACGGCCTTCTCCGCCGCCCAAGCCCAAACCCAAGCCCTGAGCAGCCCGGAAGCCCACGGTATCATCCGCGGCGCCCGACCATGGCCGCAGGAAAGCATCATGGAAAACACCCAACCCGAAGAAACCCTGCCCACCGAGATGACGCCGGACGAGGCGCTCGGCTTCGCCACCCGCCTGCACCGCATCGGCGAGCTGGACGCGGCCGAAACGCTGTACCGGCGCATCCTGGAGCTGCTTCCGGACCATCCGGCGGCGCTCAACTTCCTCGCCATCGCCCGCCACCAGCGCGGCCATGCGGAAGAAGCCATCGCGCTGATGAAGCGCAGCCTGGTGCTGCAGCCGGACGTGGCAGGCGTCTGGAACAACCTCGGCAACATCCTGCTCGACCTCGGGCGGGTGAACGAGGCCAGCGAAGCCTACGAACGCTGCACCGCGCTGGCTCCGCAGGATCCGCTGCCCTTCGGCAACCTCGGCGTATTGCGGCGGGCGCAGGGGCGGCTGGAAGAAGCGGAGGCGGCCTATCGCCACGCGCTGTCGCTGGACCCGAAGAACGTGGACGTCCACAACAACCTCGGCAATCTCCTCGCCGGCATGGAGCGGGTGGAAGAGGCGGTGCAGCACTACTGCCAGACCATCGCCCTGATGCCCAAGCACCCCGCAGCGCGCAAGATGCTGGGCTACGCCTACTGCATGCTGGGGCGGCTGGAGGAAGCTGCCGCCTATTACCGCGCCTGGGTGGCGGAAGAGCCGGACAACCCCGCCGCCCGCCACCACCTCGCCGCTTGCACCGGCGAGGACGTACCCGAGCGCGCCACTGACGTCTATGTGGAAAGCGTGTTCGACAGCTTTGCCGACAGCTTCGACGCCAAGCTGGCGGCGCTGACCTACAAGGCGCCTGAGCTGGTGGCCAGGGCGGTGGCTGCGGCCCGCGGCGAGGGGAAACGCGATCAGGCGGTGCTGGACGCCGGCTGCGGCACCGGCCTGTGCGGGCCGTTGCTCGCGCCCTATGCGCGCGAGCTCACCGGCATCGACCTCTCCGGCCCGATGCTGACCAAGGCCCAGGGCCGCGGCGTCTATGACCGTCTGGTGAAGGCCGAGCTCACCCGCTTCCTGCAGGACGCCGCGCCGGGCAGTTACGACCTGGTGGTATCCGCCGACACGCTGTGCTATTTCGGCGCGCTGGAGACGGTCTGCGCCGCCGCTGCCGCAGCCCTCAGCGCCGGCGGCAGCTTCGTCTTCACGGTGGAGAGCATGGCAGCCGCGCCGGATGCATCCGGCTACCGGCTGGAACCCAGCGGCCGCTACACCCACCGGCCGGACTACGTCAGCCAGGCGCTGCAAGCCGCCGGCTTCGCCGCGCCGGCGGTGGAAGAAGCCGTACTGCGCACCGAGGGCGGCAAGCCGGTGGCCGGACTGCTCTACAGCTCTCGCAAGCCAGCCGCACCCCGCTGAAAGACCGAGGGGCCGTCTCCGGCCCCTCGATTTCACTCATCTGCTTCAGATCTCCTCGTGCCGCCGACCGGCCTGCAGGCCGAGCTGCTTGAGCTTGCGGTAGAGGTGGGTGCGCTCCAGCCCGGTCTTCTCGGCCAGGCGGGTCATGTTGCCGCCCTCCAGCCGCAGGTGGTGTTCGAAGTACATGCGCTCGAAGGCCTCGCGGGCCTCGCGCAGGGGCTGGTCGAACTGGATGCCGGCAGAGCTGCTGTCCGGCATCGGCGCCAGCAGGCGGCGCACTTCGGCCGGGCCGATCTCTTCTTCCAGCGTGCCCAGCGCCAGCGACTTCACCGCCGCGCGCAGTTCCAGGTAGCCGCCCGGCCACGGCAGCGTGCGCAGGTGGTTCAGCGCCGCGCTGGAGAAGCGCCGCAGCGGCACCTCGCCGCCTTCGGCCAGATGCACCAGGATCTGCGAGGCCAGTTCCGGCAGATCATCGCGCACGTCGGCCAGCGAGGGCGGCGCCAGGCTGACCTCGAACAGGCGGGCGAGCAGCGCCTCGTCCCAACCCTCCGCCAGCAGCGCTTCGGCGCTGCGGTCGGTGGCGGCCACCAGGCGCAGGTCGTAGCGCTCCAGGCGTTCGACGGCGAAGGCGAGGTTCTTCTGCTGGGCGCGGGAGAGCCGGCCCAGTTCGCCGACGTAGAGCACGCCGCCGCCACAGCCCTGCAGCTGGGAGATATCCAGCGGCGCGGTGACCGCCGCCAGGTCCAGCCAGGGCGCGCCGGCCGGCTGCACGCTGCGGGCGATGAGTTCGGCCAGGCTGCCGGCGGCCACCCGCAGCAGCAGCACCCGCGAGCTGTCGGCAATCTGGTCCACCCGGCGCTTGAGCTCGCGCAGCGGCAGCGAGCGGGCGAAGGCAGCCAGCGTCAGCGGCGCGGCGCTGCCTGCGGTGGTGGGCCGTTGCAGCCCGCGCTTCACCGCCGCCAGCAGCTTCTGCAGCGCGATCGGCTTTTCCAGGTAGTCGATGGCGCCGATGCGGGTCGCCTCCACCGCGGTATCTATGGTGCCGTGGCCGGACATCATCACCACCGGCATGGTGAGCTGGCCGGCGGCGGACCATTCCTTCAGCAGCGTGATGCCGTCGGTGTCCGGCATCCAGATGTCGAGCAGCACCATGTCCGGCCGGCTGGCGTTGCGCGCGGCGCGGGCAGCGGCGGCGTTCTCGGCGAGCTGGATGTCGTGGCCCTCGTCGCGCAGGATCTCCGACAGGAGTTCGCGGATGCCGATTTCGTCGTCAACGATGAGTATCTTTGCCATTGTTCAATTGTCACCACGGGTTGCTGCAACGCGCAGGCGGATGCGCACTTCGGCGCCGCCGCCGTCACGGTTGGCGAGCCGGACGTCACCGCCATGCTCGTCCACGATCTTCTTCACCATCGCCAGCCCGAGGCCGGTGCCGCGGGACTTGGTGGTGAAATAGGGTTCGAAGGCGCGGGCCAGGACTTCTTCGGGGAAGCCGGGGCCGTTGTCGCGAAAGATGAGTTGAACCTGCTGCGGACCGTCGCGCCGGGTGATGACCACCACCTCACCTTCCTGGCCCGGCTCCTGGCCGGCCAGCGCGTCCTGGGCATTCTGCAGCATATTGTGGATCACTTGCCGCATCTGGGCGGCGTCGCCCTGCACCTGCGGCAGATCCACCGCCAGTTCCAGCCGCAGGCGGATGGCGGCGCTCTCGTACAGGCCCAGTACCTCGCGCAGCAGGGCGTTCAGATCCAGCTCGCCCAGCATGGGCACCGGCAGGCGGGCGTAGTCGCGGAAGGCGTTCACCAGGTTCTTCATCGCTTCCACCTGGTTGACGATGGTCTGGGTGGAGCGCTCCAGCATCTCCCGCCCTTCCGGGTCCAGCCGGTCGGCCAGCTTGAAGGCGAGGCGTTCGGCGGAGAGCTGGATGGGGGTAAGCGGGTTCTTGATCTCGTGCGCCAGCCTCCGCGCCACTTCGGCCCAAGCCGCGGTACGCTGGGCGGCGATCAGGCGGGAGATGTCGTCGAACACCACCACCAGACCGCCGTTGGCCGGCAGGCGGGAACCGTGGATCAGCAGGGTGAGCGGCTGGCAATCCTTCACCGAGACTTCGATCTGCTCGTGCCAGTCGCTGTCGTGGCCGGCGAAGCCCGCCAGCAGCGCATCGCGGAAGGCGGCGTGGCGCGGCCAGTCGGCGAGCGGGATGTCCTCGAAGCCGGCGAGATCGTCGGCGAGAATTTCCATCGCGCCGCGGTTGGCGGCACGCAGCGAGCCGTCGGCGGCGAAGGCGAGCACGCCGGTGGAGAGGTTGGCGAGCACGCTCTCCAGGTAGGCGCGCGCCGCTTCCACCGCCGCGCGGTTGCGGTCGGCCACCGCGCGGGCGTCCTCCAGCTGGCGCGTCATCTGGTTGAAGGACTGGGTGAGCACGCCCAGCTCGTCGCGCGCCGGCAGCGCCTGGCGCGGGCTGTAGTCGCCCTGCGCCACCGCCTGGGTGCCTTCGGCCAGGATGAGCAGCGGCGCCGCCAGCCGGCGGGCGAGGATGAAGGCGACGGCGACGGCGGTGAGCAGCGCCAGCAGCAGGGTGAGCGTCAGCGTCAGCGTATAGATGCGCTTGAGGCCGAGGCGGCTGAGGGTGAGCTGCTGGTAGTCGCGGTAGGCGTCCTGCACCGCTTCGGCGTGGCGGGCGAAGGTTTCCGGCACCGGCTGGGTGAGCTGCAGCAGGTGCGGCTCGCCGGCCAGCGAGCGGGTGGGAATCGGCACCAGCACCCGGATCACCAGCCGGCCGTCTGCGCGGGTATCCACCGCGTGGAAGGAGCGGCTCTGGCGCGCCTGGCGCAATTGGGCGGAAGTGGGCAGGTCCGGTACCAGTTGCGGTATGCCATCCACCGCCGCGCCGTCGGAAGCGGTGGCGATGATCTGGCCGGTGGCGGAGATCACGGTGGCGCTGCCGACCTGGGCGAACTCGCGCAGGCGGTTGAGCCGGGTGGGTGCGACCACCTCGGCGTCTTCCAGGTCCAGCGCCATGTCGGCGGCTTTGGCGTCCACCTGGCTGACGAGGTAATCCAGCGCGTTCTGGCCGAGGGCGATGCCGCCTTCCAGCGCCGAGTCCACCCGCACATCGAACCAGGATTCGATGCTGCGTACCACGAACTGCAGCGACACCGCATACACCAGCACACCCGGCACCAGCGCCATCAGCGCGAACATCAGCATCAGCCGGTACTTGAGGCGGGAGCCGAACTGGCGGCTGCGGTACTCGCGCCACAGCGAGCGCAGCTGCACCGCCACCAGGCCGGCGAGCGCCACCGTCAGCACGCCGTTGAGGGCGAGCAGATAGGGGTAGCCGCTGGCGAAGAGTTCGGTGTTCGCGCTCGCGGTGGTGAGCAGGAACAGCGAGATCCCGGCCAGCGCGGCGATGATGACGAGCGCGATGCGTTTCATCGGAAGGCGGGGATTCCGGGCAGGAAGGTCCAGCGCACCCAGTCGGAGCCCAGCGTCCAGTCGCGGCTGCCGAGGGCGGTCACCTGGAAGGGCTTGGGCAGCTGGCTGGTGTCCAGGCGGAAGCGCAGCGAAACCTGGTGGGAAACCCCGGCCTGCAGCTCGTCACCGCCGGCCACCTGCCAGTTGCGGATGCGCTGCATGGTGCGCACCGCGGCCTCCAATGAATCGAAGTTCTGGTGGAAGCGGCCGATGGAGAGGCGGTAGCTGCGGGTAATGGCGTGGTAGTAGAGGCGGTAGTTGAGCTCGCGGTCCACCACGGTGGCGTTGAACCAGTACCAGCGCGGCCGCTCGATCAGCACTTCGGCGACGAAGTAGAGCGACACGCCGCGCGTCACCGCGTCGGCGAGGCGGGGATTGAGCTCGAAGTCGATGTCGGCGTTGAGCACGTAGCTGCCGTCGTCGGCGACGATCTCGGCGCCGCTGATCATGGCGTCGTCGGCCGCGGCGAGCGGACTGACGAGGGCGAGGACGACGAGCAGCAGCGCTGCGAGGGCCGCACGCAGGCGGCCGCGCAGACGGTCAGGCCGACTTGCGCAGCAAGGCGTAGTAGAAGCCGTCATGTTCGGCGTTCGGTAGCAGCTGGAATGCAGGACGCCCGTCCATGGGCAGGCATTCGGCATCCATGTGGCGGGCAAGGAAATGCTCGATCTGGGCGCCGTTTTCAGCATCGAAGACCGAGCAGGTGACGTAGAGCATTGTGCCACCGGGGGCCAGCGTGCGCCAAAGCGCGTCCAGGATGGCGGCCTGCTGGGTGGCGAAGGTGGCGATGTCTTCCTTGCGCCGCAGCCACTTGATGTCGGGGTGGCGGCGCACCACGCCGGAGGCGGAGCACGGCACGTCGGCCAGGATGCGGTCGAAGGGGCGGCCGTCCCACCAGCGATCCAGGTCGCGGCAGTCGGCGGTCTTCACCGTGGCCTGCAGGCCGAGGCGGTCCAGATTGGTCTGGATGCGGGTGGCACGCTGCGGGTCCAGCTCCAGCGCCAGCAGGTCGATGTCGGCATTTTCCAGCAGATGGGCCGTCTTGCCGCCGGGCGCGGCGCAGGCGTCCAGTACCCGCTCGCCGGCGCGCGGCGCCAGCAGGCGGGCGGCCCACTGGGCGCCGGCGTCCTGCACCGACAGCCGGCCTTCGGCATAGCCCGGCAGGCGGCCGACCGCAACCGGCCGCTCCAGCAGCAGCGCGCCATGCTCCAGCAGCCTGCCGGGCAGCCCGGCCGCGGCCAGCTGCGCCGCCTCCGTCTCTGCATCCGCGCGGCGGCGGTTGATGCGCAGCGACATCGGCGGATGGCTGCAGCCGGCGGCCAGCACTGCCTCCCAGTCCTGCGGATGAGCGGCGCGGACTTCGGCGATCCACCAGCGCGGATGAGCGTAGCGCGACTCCTCGTCCTCCGCCTGCCAGCCGCGCACTGCCTCCGCCTGGCGCAGCACGTTGCGCAGCACGCCATTGACCATGCCCTTCAGCCCGGGCATCAGCGCCGCCGCCGCGCTCACCGCCTGATCGACCACGGTATGCGCCTGCTCCGGCCGCTGCGCCAGCCGGCACAGCGCCACCAGCAGCAGACCGTGGATGAAGGGCGGCGGCAGCTTGGGCACCAGCTGGCTGAGCACCGCATCGCCGCGGCCGTAATCCCGCAGGGTGCTCCAGGCGAGATCGCGCACCGCGCCGCGGGTGGCGTCGGTCCAGCCGGGCTGAGCCTTCAACAGCTTTTCATAGGCGTCGGTGAGGTTGGCGCCTTCGAGCACGCCGGCCACCAGTTGGGCGGCCTGCAACATGGCGTAGGCCAGGCTGTCCTGCGGCGGCAGCGCGGGCGCTTGCCGCCGGGGCGGGAAATTGCGGGCGCCACGCTGGGCGCTGCCGCGTGGAGCGGAGGGAGAGGGCACGATGGAGACTGGGGCAGCTGATTGCGTCCGCCCTCCCCGCTTCATTCGGCGAGCAAGGTACGCAAGTGATTGGGAAGCGCGAACTGGGCGCAGTGAACGGCGCCATTGTAGTGCTGAAGACGCCCCAGCTGCCGTTGGGCGATACCCGCATCGACCTCGGCCGCGCTCAGGCTTGCCGGCTGCAGCGTGTCCGACGCGCAGGCCATGCCCCACAAGCTGCCGTAGAGCGGGATATAGAGGAAATACGGGCTCACATGGGCGAAGACCCGGCGCAGGCCACGCACCAGCCCGGCCACCCGCTCCGGCTGGAACACCGGTGCGCCGATGTGCAGGGTGAGCGCGCCATCGGGTGTCAGCAGGCTGCGGCAGCCCTGGAAGAAAGCCTCGCTGTAGAGCGCTTCCGCCGGGCCGACCGGGTCGGTGAGATCCAGCACGATGAGGTCGAAGCGCTCGCCGCTGGCCGGTCCGTCCCGCTCCACATAGGCGAGGCCGTCGCCGATGCGGATTTCCAGCCGGGGGTCGTCCAGCGCGCCGTGATGCACTTCGCCCAGGTAGCGGCGGGCGATATCCACCACCTTGCCATCCAGCTCCACCATCAGCACCCGCTGCATGCCCGGATGCTTGAACAGCTCCTCGGCCGAGCCGCCATCGCCGCCGCCGATGATGAGCGCGCTGCGTGGTCCGGGATGGGCCAGCGCCGGCACCTGGATCAGGTTCTCGTGGTAATAGAACTCGTCCCGCTCGGAGGTCATGAAGCAGCCATCCAGGCGGAACAGCTTGCCGAAGCGTGGGGTGTCCCATACCTCGTAGTCCTGGAATTCGGAATGGCCGCGCTCCAGCAGACGGCCGCCATCGATGAAGTAGCCGGCGTCGTCCGACAGGCGCTCTACCAGTAGGCCATCGACCTGCGGCAGTTGCCCTGGGCCACTCATGCCTCGATCTCCTCCGGCAGCCGGCCGCGGTTCACCGCATGCTCGGCGATATCCTCCGGCTGCATCGCGTCTATTACCCGGCGATAGACTCGCCGGGCCCGTTCGCTGTTGTCGCGGGAGTAATTGCAGACGTAGACGTCCAGCGTGACGTCGCCGGTTTCCGGCCAGGTGTGGATGGCCAGGTGGGACTCCGCGAGCACCACGGTGCCGGTCACACCGGCCGGCTCGCCCGCGTCATCCAGGAACTGGTAGAAGTAAGCCCCAAGCGGCGTCAGGCCGGCATCGCGGCACTCCTCCACGCACAGGGTTTCAAGCGCCTCTCGCTCGCTGAGTGCGACTGCTTCGCCGCCGCAACGGTAGAGATCGGCAATCAGATGAAGTCCATTCATTGCCAGGTTCGGTACGGTCACGGAAAGCGGTCGATTCTAGCATCGCCTTCACATTTGCCCGAATATATCAAACGACGACTGTTTCACGTGGAACAGCTGCCGTTCGATCAGAAGAAGGTGTCGTAGGCCAGCTTGGCGATCAGCACGCTGACCACGCAGAGAAACATCTTCCGTACGAAGCCAGAGCCATGCTTCAGCGCAGCCCGCGAGCCGGTGACTGCGCCGGTAAGGTTGCACACCGCCATTACCGCCGCCACCTTCCATAGCAGGGAGACGTTATTGACGAAGAAAGCGATGGCAGCGAGATTGGTGGCGACGTTGAGTATCTTGGCGGTCACCGAAGCCCGCAGGAAATCCATGCCCAGCAGGCGGATGAACAGGAAGATCAGGAAGCTGCCGGTGCCGGGACCGAAGAAGCCGTCGTAGAAGCCGACCACCCCGCCTATGCCCAGGGCAATGGCCGCCGACTTCCGCCCATGCACCGGCTCGTTGGACACCGAGCCGAGATCCTTACGCATGAAGGTATAGATAGCGACCAGGATCAGCAGCACCAGGATCAGCGGCCGCAGAACGGTGGGCGGCAGATAGGCCACCGCCTTGGCGCCGTACCAGGAGCCGATCAGGGCGGCAATTGCCCCCGGTAGCGCCACCCGCCACGGAATGCTCACCCTTCGTGCGTACTGCATCGCCGCGCTGCTGGTACCCACGATGCTGGCCAGCTTGTTGGTGCCAAACAGGGTGGCGGGTGAGGCACCGGGGAATGCGGCAAACAAGGCGGGAATCTGGATCAAACCACCACCACCAACCACTGCATCGACAAAGCCTGCGCAAAAGGCCGCAAGGCCAAGCGCGATCAAAAGAAAATCCGGATCCATCCTTGTTCCACGTGAAACAGCGATTCAACGCTGCGGATTGCGCGCCACCATGAACAGGCGGCGGAAGGGGAAAAGCACGCTGCCATCCGGGCTTACCGGATAAGCGGCCTTCAACATCTCGCTCAACTCGGCACTGAAGGTATCCCGTTCATCCTCGCCGAGGCGGGAAAAATAAGGCACCAGGGTCGTTCCGCTCAACCAGCTCAACACCGGATTGTCACCAGTGAGGCGCTGCCAATAGACCGTCTCCCAGACGTCAACGATATGGAAACGCGCACTCAGCAGCGAGTAGTAAAAACCGGCCCCCTCCACCGCGCCCATGCGGCTGTCCGCCAGTTGCTCCCGCCACGCACGCGAACCGGCCAGCCCACGGATTGCCTGATGGGATGGCGCATCGAAGTTGGCCGGCATCTGCACCGCCAGAATGCCCCGCATACCGAGCTGCGAAGAGAGATGGGCGAACAGCGTGGCGTGGTCGTCCAGCCAGTGCAGTGCCGCGTTGGAGAACAGCAGATCCACTTCCTCGTCCGCCCGCCACAGGCGCGCGTCAGCCTGTTCCCAGCGCACACCCGGATGCTCCGCCGCGGCACGGGCCAGCATCTCGGTAGAGCTGTCTATGCCCAGCACGTCCGCCGTCGGCCAGCGCTCCTTCAGCAGCATGGTGACGTTGCCCGGCCCGCAGCCAAGGTCCACCACCCGCAACGGCTGGATGGCCGGAACACGGGCGATCAGGTCCAGCGCCGGTCGCAGGCGCAGATTGTCGAATTGCAGGTAGCGTTCTGGATCCCATGCCATGAAATATCTCCGCGGTCGTCCGCTCCAGCCCGGCGAACGGGGCCCTCCAGCAACTATAGCAAGGCGCCGTTGCCCAGGCCGGGGGCCTTTTCGCCACGCAAATCGAGCCTCCTGAACGCCCAAAAGCTAGAGGCTCTTCCACCCGGCTAACGCCCGAATTCGACAACAAGCAACCGAATTCCATCGCCGCGATCAGGCGCTAGACTTCAAGTATCGCCACCGTCCAACCCGTGTCCATGCCTGCCCTGAAACTCCACCTCCAGCCCAGCGCCAGCCGACATACCGGCCCCCTGCCCTACGCTTATGGTCAATGCGCGCTGGGGTATTTCCTCGCCGCACGTGGCAGGACCGGCTTGCTCGCACTGCTGATCGGCGACGAGCAAAGCGCCCTGCTCACCGAGTTGCGCCAGTACTTTCCGCAGACGCAGCCCAGGGAGTCCGCCGACGATTTCTCCGATGCGCTGCCCCGGATCGCCGCTCATCTGGATGCGCCCTGGGCGCCGCTGGCGCTGGATCTGGAAGCCGCCGGCACCCCGTTGCAGCAACGGGTCTGGCAAGCACTGTGCGCCATTCCGGCCGGAGAAACCCGCAGCTACACCCAGCTCGCAGACAGTCTCGGACTAACCAGCGCGGTGCGCGCGGTCGCCAACGCCTGCGCGGCGAACCGGCTGGCAGTCGTCGTCCCCTGCCACCGAGTGCTGCGCAACGACGGCTCCATCACCGGCTATCGCTGGGGACCGGCCCGCAAGGCCGTGCTGCTCGAACGGGAGCGCCAGGCCCGAGGCCAGCAGCCATGACGCTGCCTCTCTTCGCCGACCAGGCCCAATCCAGCCGCGAGCAGCTGGGCAAGCAAGCCTGGGTACTCCGCGGCTTCGCACTGGAGCAGGCGGGGGAAATCCTCGCCAGCATCGGCCGGATTGCAGCGCAAGCGCCCTTCCGCCAGATGAGCACACCGGGCGGCTTCACCATGTCTGTCGCCCTGAGCAACTGCGGCAGCCTGGGCTGGACCTCGGACGCACACGGCTACCGCTACACCCCGCTGGACCCGCTCACCGATACGCCCTGGCCAGCCCTGCCCGCCCAACTGCTCAGCCTCGCGGCCAGCGCCGCCTGGGCCGCCGGATTTCCCGGCTTCGTCCCGAATGCCTGCCTGCTCAATCGCTACCTGCCGGGCAGCCGCTTGTCGCTGCACCAGGATCGCAACGAGCGCGACTTCTCCGCCCCCATCGTCTCCGTCTCCCTCGGCATGGGCGCCGTCTTCCTGTTCGGCGGCCACAAGCGCAGCGACAGGACAGCGCGCATTCCCCTGCTGCACGGCGACGTCGCCGTCTGGGGCGGTGAAGACCGCCTGCGCTACCACGGCATCCTGCCGCTGAAGGATCAACCCCACCCGGCCACCGGCAACCTGCGCTACAACCTCACCTTCCGCAAAGCCGGCTGAGCCGGCCACACGCCCATGTCCATCAAGCCCGCCCATCTCGAAGCCAGCAGCTACCTCGCCGGACTGGATGCCGACTGGGCCCGGCTCATAGACACCGTTGGCCCCTGCGAGCTGAAGACGCTCAACACCCGCGAGCCCTATGAAGCGCTGGTACGCGCCATCGCCTATCAGCAACTGCACGCCCGCGCGGCGGAAGCCATCCTCGGCCGGCTCATCGCGCTCTACCCGGACAGCCCTTTTCCCCAGCCCGCCGCCCTGCTCGCCACCGATCCCGAAATACAGCGTGCCTGCGGCCTTTCCGCCAACAAACTGGCCACCATACGCGGCATCGCCCAGGCCGCGCTGGAGGGGCAGATTCCCGACCTCTCCAGCGCCCGCGCGCTCACCGACGAAGCCCTGGTGCAGCAGCTCATCAGCCTGCGCGGCGTGGGCCGCTGGACAGTGGAGATGATGTTGATCTTCACCCTGGAACGGCCCGACGTACTGCCGGTGGACGATTACGGCGTACGCGAGGGCTACCGCCGCCTCAAGGGCCTGGAGAAGGCACCGACGCCCCGTCTGCTGCGCGACATCGGGCAAGCCTGGCAACCTCACCGCAGCGTGGCCGCCTGGTATCTCTGGCGTGTCCCCAAAACCTTCGGAATTCAACAGCAAGAAGCGGATGGCACACCACCCGCCAGGGCGGCAGGATGAGCCCATGGAAGCAGACAGCAGGCGCTAGTCATGAAGCCCTCTCCCTCCCCCCAGACCGCCAAGCCCTACGCCAGCGACGACAGCCGCTGGGCAGCGGTGCAGGCGCGTGATGCCGCCGCCGATGGCCACTTCGTCTATGCGGTGAAGACCACCGGCATCTATGCCCGCCCCAGCGCCTCCGCACGGCTGCCGAAGCGGGAGAACGTTCTCTTCTTCGCCAATGCCCAGGCGGCCGAAGCTGCCGGCTATCGGGCAAGCCGCCGCGCCAGCAGCGACCGCAGCATGGCCGAGCAACGCCGCTCGGCGCTGGTCGCCGAAGCCTGCCGGCTCATGGACGCAGCCGAGACTCCGCCCCGGCTGGACGCCCTCGCCGCCCGCGCCGGACTCAGCCCCTTCCACTTCCACCGCCAGTTCAAGGCCGAAACCGGCCTCACCCCACGCGCCTATGCACAGGCCGCAAGAGCGCGGCGCCTGCGTGCCGGACTCGCCAACCCAGCCGCCGACAGCGTCACCCAAGCCATCTACGACGCCGGCTTCAACTCCAGCAGCCGCTTCTACGACCAGGCCGACGCCCTGCTCGGCATGCGCCCGCTCGACTACCGCGACGGCGGCCGCAGCGCCGAAATCCGCTTCGCCATCGGCCAGTGCAGCCTGGGCGCCATCCTGGTCGCGCAAAGCCAGCGCGGGCTATGCGCCATCCTGCTGGGCGACGATGCCGAGATACTGGCGCAGCAACTGCAGGACCGCTTCCCCAAAGCGCAGCTGATAGGTGGCGACAGCGGATTCGAACGCCTGGTGGCCGAAGTCGTCGGCTTCATCGAACAGCCGGCCATCGGCCTGCGCCTGCCGCTGGATGTACAGGGCACTGCCTTCCAGCATCGCGTCTGGCAAGCCCTGCAGCAGATCCCGCCCGGCAGCACCGCCAGCTATGCAGAGATCGCCAGCCGCATCGGCGTGCCCAAGGCGGTGCGCGCGGTGGCCCGCGCCTGCGCCACCAACATGCTGGCGGTCGCCATCCCCTGCCACCGGGTGGTGCGACATGATGGCCAGTTGTCCGGTTATCGCTGGGGCGTAGAGCGCAAGCAGGCCTTGCTGATCCGGGAGGCACAGGCGGCCGGGAAATGAGCGACGCTGCAGGAAGACAAGAGTGCAGCGGTGCAAACACCAGATATCCGCCGCATCTTCCGTAGCGCAGATCGCCCTCATCCAAGCCCTGCGCCTACCCTCCGGAACCGGAAACCTCGGCCATCTGTCAGCCAGAGAACCGCCGAGGTCCGCCGATGCCGATACCCGCCGCGCGCCAGCCCCTGCTCGCCCGCCTCTTCAACCTGGAGCCCGCCGAAACGCCGGCGGTGCTCGCCGGGCTGTTGTTGTTCTTCCTGCTCTTCACCGGCTATTTCATGCTGCGGCCGGTGCGGGAAACCATGGGCGTGGCTGGCGGGGTGGAAAACCTGCAGTGGCTTTTCACCGGCACCTTCCTCGCCACCCTCGCCGTCATGCCCCTGTTCGGTTGGCTGGCTTCCCGCGTTCCCCGGCGCCGCATCGCCTTGTGGGCCTACGGCTTCTTCGTGCTCAACCTGCTGGCCTTCGCCGCCGGTCTTGCCCATAAGCCGGATTCGCTCTGGCTGGGCCGCAGCTTCTACATCTGGCTTTCGGTATTCAACCTGATGGCGATCTCCCTGGCCTGGAGCGTGCTCGCGGACATCTTCAGCAGCCGCCAGGCCAAACGCCTGTTCGCCCTCATCGCAGGCGGCGCCAGCCTGGGCGGCTTGAGCGGACCACTGCTCGGCACTCTGCTGGTCGCGCCCATCGGCCATGCCGGCCTCCTGCTCCTCTCCGCCATGCTGCTCACCGGAGCTGCCGCCACCGCCAGCTGGCTGCACCGCTGGCGCGACCGCAACCCCTTCCAGCCCGGCAACATCTCCGAGCGCAACCACAGCGACGCACTCATCCGCGCCGGGCACTCGCCCTCAGCCCGCCAACGCCCGCTCGGCGGCAAACCCCTTGCCGGCGCCGCCGAGGTGCTGCGCTCGCCTTATCTGATTGGCATTGCGGCATTCGTGCTGCTGCTCTCCAGCGTCAGCACCTTTCTCTACTTCGAGCAGGCACGCCTGGTGGCGGAGACCTTTCCCGACCGCACCCGGCAAACCCAGGTCTTCGGTTTGATAGACACAGTGGTGCAGACCCTGGCCATCCTCACCCAGCTCTTCCTCACCGGCCATATCGCCCGGCGGCTGGGCACCGGCGTGCTGCTCACCGCGGTACCGCTGCTCATCGCCGCCGGCTTCCTGTGGCTGGCGGCGGCACCGGTATTCGCTGCCTTCGTGATGGTGATGGTGGTACGCCGCGCCGGCGAATACGCGCTGGTGCGCCCAGGCCGGGAAATGCTCTACACCGTGGTCACGCCCGAAGAGAAATACAAGGGCAAGAGCTTCATCGACACCGTGGTCTATCGCGGCGGCGACGCCCTCAGCGGCTGGCTGAAACGCGGGCTGGACCTGCTCGCCGACCATCCTTCGCTGGCGATGCTCATAGGCGCCCTGCTGGCCTTGCTGTGGGCCGGCGTAGGCTGGACACTGGGACGGCAGCAGAGCCGCCTGGAGGGCCGCCAGACCCCGTCCGGCGGCAGCGCCGCCCCCGCCCTGCCAGGAGAACGCTCATGAGCCCTCATCCGCGCAAGAAGGACTTCCCCGTCAGCGAAGTCCGCCGCTACCTGGAGCCCGGCCCCATCGTGCTGGTTTCCTCCCGCCTCGGCGGGCAGACCAACATCATGACGATGGGCTGGCATACGGTGCTGGAATTCTCCCCTTCGCTGGTCGGCTGCATGATCTCCGCCGGCAACCACAGCCACCGGATGATCCGCGACAGCGGCGACTGCGTGATCAACCTGCCCACCACCGCGCTGACCGACACCGTGGTGAAGATAGGCAACAGCTCGGGTGCGCAGATCGACAAGTTCGCCCAGTTCAGCCTCACCGCGGCACCGGCGGAGAAGATCGGCGCACCGCTGATCCAGGAATGCCACGCCAGCTTCGAATGCCGGATTCACGACGATGCCCTGGTGGAGAAATACAACTTCTTCATCTTCGAAGTCGTGAAGGCGCACGTCGCCGAAACCCCGGCCCACCCGGAAACGCTGCACTACACCGGCGACGGCGTATTCATGGTCGCCGGCAAGATCATCAGCCGCAGAGGGCTGTTCAAACCGGAGATGCTGTAGGCGGAAGGGGTAGCGGCACCGCCACCCAGGTGGCTACTTGCCGATGCAGAAGCGGGAGAAGATCACGCCCAGCAGATCGTCGGCGGTGAACTCGCCGGTGATCTCGGACAGGGCGTCGTGGGCCAGCCGCAGTTCCTCGGCGAACAGCTCCAGCGCCACCACCTGCCCCTGCGCGGTTTCCACATGGGCAAGCGCGGTACGCAGCGCGGTGAGATGGCGTTCGCGGGCGAGGATCACGTCCTCGCCATGGGCATGCCAGCCGGCCACCCGCAGCAGCTCGCGCCGCAGCAGTTCCACGCCTTCGCCGCGCTTGGCGGAGAGCGCAAGCCACACCCGGCCATCCTGCTCCCGCCGACCGGGCTCGCGGCCGTGCAGGTCTATCTTGTTCTCGACGACGATGCGTTCCACGCCAGCCGGCAGGCGGGCGTCGATGTCATCTCCACCCAGCGCGCCATCCGCCTCCACCAGCCGCAGGATCACGTCGGCCCGGCCGATCTCCTGCCAGGTGCGGGCGATGCCGATCTGCTCCACCACATCGCTGGTATCACGCAGGCCGGCGGTGTCGATGATGTGCAGCGGGATGCCTTCGATCTGGATGGTTTCGCGCAGCGCGTCGCGGGTAGTGCCGGCGACGTCGGTGACGATGGCGCGCTCCTCGCCGGCGAGCTGATTGAGCAGGCTGGATTTGCCGACGTTGGGCTCGCCCACCAGCACCACGTTGAGACCGCTGCGCAGCAGGGCGCCCTGGCGGGCACGGTCGAGCACGCCTTCGAGGTCGGCGCGGATGGCGGCCAGCCGCGGCAGCGCCCTCGCCTTCTCGAGGAAGTCGATCTCCTCTTCCGGGAAGTCCAGCGTCGCCTCGACCAGCATGCGCAAGTCGATCAGGCCGTCGCGGATGCGGTGTATATCTTCCGAGAAACGGCCGGACAGGGAGCGCACCGCGGAGCGCGCGGCGGCGGCGGTGGAAGCCTCGATCAGGTCGGCGACGCTTTCGGCCTGGGCGAGGTCCAGCTTGCCGTTGAGGAAGGCGCGGCGGGTGAATTCGCCCGGCTGGGCGAGGCGGGCGCCAAGGGCGAGGCAGCGGTCCAGCAGCATCTGCATGACCACCGGGCCGCCGTGGCCCTGGAGTTCGATGACGTCCTCGCCGGTGAAGGAGGCGGGACCAGGGAAGTAGAGCAGCAGGCCTTCGTCCATCGCTTCGCCTTCGCCATCCAGGAAGCGGGCGAAGGCGGCGATGCGCGGCCGGGGTTCGCGCCCGGTGAGCGCGCGGGCGAAGCCGGCAAGGCCGGTGCCCGAAACGCGAACGACGCCGATGCCTCCCCGGCCCGGCGCCGTCGCGATTGCGGCGATGGTGTCAGGCAGGCTTGCCGGAGCCGGACTTGCCACCCTCGATCATCCGCGTGATCTGCCATTGCTGGGCAATGGACAGGCAGTTGTTCACCACCCAGTACAGCACGAGGCCGGACGGGAACCACAGGAACATGAAGGTGAAGACGATGGGCATGGCCATCATCACCTTGGCCTGGATGGGATCGGGCGGCGTCGGGTTGAGCTTCATCTGCACCAGCATGGAAACACCCATGATGATAGGCAGGATGAAGTAGGGATCCTTCGCGGCCAGATCCTGGATCCAACCCAGCCACGGCGCGTGGCGCATCTCGACGCTGCCCAGCAGCACCCAGTACAGGGCGATGAACACCGGGATCTGGACCAGGATGGGCAGGCAGCCGCCGAGCGGGTTGATCTTCTCGTTGCGGTAGAGACTCATCATCTCCTGCTGCATCTTGGCCTTGTCGTTGCCGTACAGCTCCTTCATGCGCTGCAGGCGCGGCGCCAGCACCCGCATCTTGGCCATGGACTTGTAGCTCGCGGCCGACAGCGGGAAGAACAGCAGCTTGATGGTGACGGTGACCAGGATGATGGCCCAGCCCCAGTTGCCGGTCAGCTGGTGGAACCAGGACAGCACCCAGAACAGCGGCGCGGCGATCACGGTCAGCCAGCCGTAGTCCACCACCAGGTCCAGGCCGGGGGCGATGTCCTTCAGCTTGTCCTGCTCCTGCGGACCGACGTAGAGGTTGGCATCCACCTTGCCGCTGGCGCCGGGGGCAATCTCGGCCACCGGCAGGATCACGCCGGCGGAGTAGAGGTCGGTACCCACCTTGCGGGCGAAGAACTCGCGCTCCACGCCAGCCGCCGGCAGCCAGGCGCCGACGAAGTAGTGCTGCACCATGGCCACCCAGCCATCGCTGGCGTTCTTGGGGAACTTGGCCTTGTTCTTCTCGATGTCCTCGAACTGGACCTTGTGGAACTTCTCCGCCTCGGTATAGAAGGCCGGGCCGGTGAAGGTATGCACGCCGAAAGCCTGCACCTGCTCGGCCGGCTGGCCATCGCGGGTGAGCTGGAAGTAAGCGTGCGGCGCCAGCGCCTGGGCGCTGCCGTTGTCGATCTCGTAGGCCACGTCCACCAGGTAGCTGCCGCGGCGGAAGGTCATCACCTTGGTGACCTTGACGCCGTTCTGCTCCGGCGCCTGCAGGCGCACCACCACGCTGTCCTCGCCGTCCTTCAGCGCCAGCTCGGCGGCAGGCAGCTCGAACACCGTCTTGTGGTTGGGCAGGCCATCGCCGATCAGGCCGGTCTGGGCGTTGTAGAGGTGGCGGCCACCATCGTCCAGCAGCACGAAGTTGCGCGTCTTGTCGTCGCTCGCCTTGTGGTTTTCCAGCTCGAGGCGAACGATGTCGCCGCCGTTGGCGGAGATCTCGGCACGCACCGCATCGGTGATGACCACCATGCGCGGTGCGCCGGAGGGCGCGGCCTGCTCGCCCGGCACGCTCGGGGTCGGTGTCGCCCCCAGGCCGGCGCTGGGCGTCGGCACCGCGCCGATGTCTCCCGCGGTGGACGCTGCCGGGGTTTGGGCAACGGGTGCAGGCTGGTTATGCTTGATCCAGCCTTCCCACAGCATCACGAGGGAGAAGGCAAAGACGAGGAAGAGGATGAGGCGACGTTGATCCATCGGGGTCGTGTTCGTACGGACGTTGGTCAGGGAACGGGATCATACCCGCCTGGGTGGAAAGGATGGCATCGCCCCACCCGCCGAGCGGCCAGCCAGCCGCCGCGCAGAGCGCCGTGACGCTGCACGGCTTCTATCGCGTACTCGGAACAGCTGGGGTGGAAGCGGCAGTTGCGCCCCAGCATCGGGCTGATGGCGTAACGGTAGAAGCGCAGTAAACCGAGCAGCACTGTCTTCATGGCCGTGGAAGCCGCTCCAGCAATTGCCGCAGGTCGCGGTTGAGGTCAGCCCGCGTCGCCAGCGCCACCGGCGCGTGCAGGCGGGCGATGAGGTCGGCGGCCGGCAGGTTGACGCGTTCGCGGCGAAAGATCTCGCGCGCGATGCGCTTCACCAGATTGCGCACATTGGCGCGCTTGGCCAGCTTCTTGGCGACAACCACCCCTAAACGGGCGGTGCCGAGATCGTTGGGCCGGTAGTGCAGCATGTAATACTTGCCACGCAAGGCCCGCCGAAAAGCAAAAACGGATGAAAACTCATCCGTTTTGTGCAATCTGTACGCGCTGCGGAATCGCTCGTCGGCGCCCGCCGGCTCAGTCACCTCAGACGGCGAGGCGATGACGGCCCTTGGCACGACGGGCACGGATCACAGCACGACCGCCACGGGTCTTCATGCGGACCAGGAAGCCGTGAGTGCGCTTGCGACGGACGACGGAAGGTTGGTAAGTGCGTTTCATGATCGGCTACCGGTGTGAGGTCAAACGCGGGATTTAATTTGATAATCCCATGTTTGTCAAGAACAATTTTTCCCCGGGGCTGTGGATAAGTCTGCCCCCGGAAGGTAGAATCCTTCGCTTGCGCGCTTCGCCGAAGCAAGGAGGGGCGATCGGGCCACGAGCCCACACCGCCGCCCGGCAAGCACATCCGACAACAAGCCATCCGGCTGCCAGCCCGCCTGTCCAGCGCCCTACCGGCGCGGGGCGGGCGTGTTTTTCGAGTATCGTGTCGCAAACACAAACCGTCCGCTCCGTGAATCAAGATTTCTGGTCCTTCTGCCTGACGCGCCTTGAACAGGAACTGCCGCAACAGCAGTTCAACACCTGGATCAAGACGCTGCACGCCAGCGAGGGCCAGTGCGACGACGGCCCCGCCCTTACCCTCACCGCGCCCAACCGTTTCGTTCTTCAATGGGTGCGCGAGCGCTACCTGCGCCGTATCAGTGAGCTGGGCGAAGAATTCCACGCCATGCCGCTCCAGCTGGAACTCCAGCTGCCCGCCCCCGGCGCCGCCCGTACGGTGAAGCCGGCGACCGCCGCCGCTGCGCCGATGAACGGCGGCAGCAATGGTAGCCATGCCGCCGCCAGCGCAAGCGCCGAGGCCCCGGCACGGGAGAGCCGCAATGCCGCCACGCCGGCCGCCGTGGCGCAAGCTCCGGCAGCGCCTGCCGTCATGGTCCGCAGCGAACCGGAACCCGCCTCCCCGGCCGACCTCGCCTACGACAAGACCCGCCTCAACGCCGACTTCACCTTCGACACCCTGGTCACCGGCCGTGCCAACGACCTCGCCCGCGCGGCAGCCATGCAGGTGGCGCAGAACCCCGGCACCTCATACAACCCGCTGTTCGTCTATGGCGGCGTCGGCCTCGGCAAGACCCACTTGATCCACGCCATCGGCAACGCGGTGTACCGGCAGAACCCGCGCGCGGTAATCCGCTATGTACACGTCGAGGACTATTACGCCGACGTGGTACGCGCCTACCAGCAGAAGAGCTTCGACGCCTTCAAGCGCTACTACCGCTCGCTGGACCTGCTGCTGATCGATGACATCCAGTTCTTCAACAACAAGAACCGGACCCAGGAAGAGTTCTTCCACGCCTTCAACGCCCTTACCGAAGCGCGCAAGCAGATCGTCATCACCTGTGACACCTACCCCAAGGACATCCAGGGCCTGGAAGACCGCCTGATCTCCCGCTTCGACTGGGGCCTCACCGTGCAGATCGAGCCGCCCGAGCTGGAAATGCGCGTCGCCATCCTGAAGAAGAAGGCCGAGGCGCTGCGGGTGGAGGTGGACGACGACGTCGCCTTCCTCATCGCCAAGAACCTGCGCTCCAACGTGCGCGAACTGGAAGGCGCGCTGAACAAGGTGGTGGCCTACGCCCGCTTCCACGGCCGCGGCATCTCGCTGGAAGTGGCCAAGGATGCGTTGAAGGATCTGCTCAACGCCCACAACCGCCAGCTCTCCATCGAACACATCCAGAAGACGGTGGCCGACTATTACAAGATCAAGGTCGCCGACATGCATTCCAAGAAGCGTACCCGCGTCATCGCGCGGCCGCGCCAGGTGGCCATGTGGCTCGCCAAGGAACTCACGCCGATGTCGCTGCCGGCCATCGGCGAAGCCTTCGGCGGCCGCGATCACACCACCGTACTGCACGCCTGCCGCACCATCACCGAACTGCGCCTGGCCGACCACCAGCTTAACCACGATGTACACGTGCTCACCCAGGTGCTGCGCGGCTGAGCCTCACGACTTCCCGATCAACCACTTTTCCATCTGACGCCATGCTCCTGCTCAACACTACCCGCGATGCGCTCCTCGCTCCGCTGCAGTCGGTTGCCGGCATCGTCGAAAAGCGCCACACCCTGCCCATCCTGTCCAACGTGCTGATCGAGAAGCACGGCGACCAGCTCACCCTGCTGGCCACCGACATCGAGATCCAGATCCGCACGACCACTGGCGGCCACATCGGCGGCGAAGACATCGCCATCACCGTCGGCGCGCGCAAGCTGCAGGACATCCTGCGCGCCCTTCCGGACACCGACATCAACCTCACGCTGGACGACAAGCGTCTCACGTTGAAGGCCGGCAAGAGCCGCTTCCAGCTGCAGACCCTGCCGGCGGCCGACTACCCGCGCATGAACCTGCCCGACGGCGACGCCGTGCGCCTCACCGTGCCGCAGCGCACCTTCAAGCGCCAGCTCGCCCAGGTGTCCTACTCCATGGCGCAGCAGGACATCCGCTACTACCTCAACGGCCTGCTGCTGATCGCCGACGGCAGCGAGCTGCGCATGGTCGCCACCGACGGCCACCGCCTCGCCTACGCCGCCAGCGACCTCGCCGTGCCGGCGCCCGAAGGCCAGCGCACCGAAGCCATCCTGCCGCGCAAGACCGTGCTGGAGCTGGCCCGCCAGCTCGCCGACAGCGACGATCCGCTGGAAATCATCCTCGCCGGCAACCAGGCGGTGTTCCGCTTCGGCCCCATCGAACTCGTCACCAAGCTCATCGACGGCAAGTTCCCCGACTACGAGCGCGTGATCCCGCAGAACCACCCCAAGCTCGTCACCTTCGAGCGCCTGCCGCTGCTGGCCTCGCTGCAGCGCGCCGCCATTCTCACCAACGAGAAATTCCGCGGCGTGCGCCTGGTGCTGGGCGAAGGCGCGCTCAAGGTCATCAGCTCCAACTCCGAGCAGGAAGAAGCGCAGGACGAGCTGGAGATCGACTACCACGGCGACACGCTGGACATCGGCTTCAACGTCACCTACCTGCTCGACGTGCTGAACAACCTCTCCTCCGAAACGGTGGAGTGGCGCTTCAACGACGGCAACTCCAGCGCCCTCATCACCCTGCCCGGCAACGAGCAGTTCAAGTACGTCGTGATGCCGATGCGCATCTGAGCGCTCCGCGCACCCGGCCGGGCGGTCCGCAGCGCCGCCCGGTCCGCCCCTGACCGGCCTGTGTGCCGGTATCGGGCAGGGACAGCGGCCACCATCCCGGCCGCGCTGCGCTCCGTTCTTTACGAATCACCGAGATGACCATGTCCGAATCGCAACAACCGCAGCTCCCGCCCAACCAGCCCGCGCCCGCCGGCAGCGACTACGACGAATCCAGCATTCAGCAGCTCGAAGGCCTGGAAGCGGTGCGGAAACGCCCCGGCATGTACATCGGCGACACCTCCGACGGCACCGGCCTGCACCACATGGTGTTCGAAGTGGTGGACAACGCCATCGACGAAGCCCTGGCCGGACACTGCGACGACATCGTCATCACCATCCACGCCGACAACTCCATCTCCGTCACCGACAACGGCCGCGGCATCCCGG